>Ga0066377_10000329_pt1 | contig 10833 bp, 10 predicted proteins | sample Knorr_S23_td_Sur_FD_70946 | JGI IMG/M metagenome (GOLD analysis project Ga0066377, IMG submission 70946) | Marine microbial communities from Southern Atlantic Ocean transect - Knorr_S23_td_SurfaceB_ad_5m_LV_B | ecosystem: Environmental > Aquatic > Marine > Oceanic | place: Southern Atlantic...
AATATTCAAAGATTTAAAGGTTTGGGAGAAATGAATCCATCTCAGCTAAGAGAAACAGTTATGGACCCTTCTACGAGACAGCTTGTAAAACTATCAATAAGCCCAAGTGATAATGCTAACTCAATGATGGATCTTCTTTTATCAAAGAAAAATGCAGCTGCTAGGAAAGAGTGGCTTGAGAAAAAAGGTTCATTAGCAAAAATATAATTATGAAAGAACAATCAAAAATAAACTCTATTAGCTTAAAGCAATATGCTGAAGATTCGTATTTAAATTATGCAATGTATGTGATTTTAGACAGAGCTCTGCCTAATATTGGCGATGGCTTAAAGCCAGTTCAAAGAAGAATCTTATATGCTATGTCTGAATTAGGACTGGATGCAGGATCTAAATATAAAAAGTCTGCAAGAACCGTTGGAGATGTTATTGGAAAATTTCATCCACATGGAGATAGTGCTGCATATGAAGCTATGGTTCTTATGGCTCAGAACTTTTCTTTTAAATATCCTCTTGTAGATGGGCAAGGTAATTGGGGCTCACAAGACGACCCCAAGTCATTTGCTGCGATGAGGTATACGGAATCAAAGTTAACTAAATTTGCAAATTTACTAATTTCTGAACTCAAATCGGGCACCGTTGATTGGCAGCCAAATTTTGATGGTTCTCTCTTAGAGCCAATTATTTTTCCTGCTAAATTACCTTCTATTTTATTGAATGGCACTTCTGGTATTGCTGTGGGTATGGCAACAGATATTCCGTCACATAATATTAATGAAGTAATAGACGCAACTATATATGTTTTAGAAAACCCAAAAGCCGAATTAAAAGAACTTCTAAAAATAATAAAAGGACCAGATTTTTCGAATAAAGCCCCAGTAATAATTAGTGATGATGAGCTTGAAGAAATTTATTCAATTGGTAAAGGTGGGTTTAAGGCTCAGGCTCATTGGATTCAGAATAAAAACGAAATTATTATTGACGCTCTGCCATACCAGGCATCAGGTTCAAAAATTCTTGAGCAAATAGCAGATCAAATGTTAAAAAAGAAAATACCTATGGTTGTTGATCTAGCCGATGAAGGCGATCATGAAGAACCAATTCGTTTGGTTATAACATTAAAATCAAATAGAGTTAATGCGGAAGATGTTATGAATCATTTATTTGCATCAACTGATCTTCAAAAAAATTATAGAGCTAATATGAACTTAATCTCTCTAAAAGGTGGGCCAAAAGTCTTCTCATTAATTGAGCTATTAAAAGAATGGCTTGTTTTCAGAAAAAATACAGTTAAAAGAAAATTAGAGCACAGACTAGATCAATTGAATGATAGGCTTCATATTCTTGAAGGACTTTTAATTGTTTATTTAGATCTTGATAAGGCTATAAAAATTATAAGAGAATCAGATGAGCCTAAAAAAGAAATTATAAAAGCCTTTAAATTGTCAGATATACAAGCTAATGCAATTCTTGAAATAAGATTGCGACAGCTAGCAAAACTTGAACAAATTAAACTTGAGCAAGAAAGAGACTCATTGGAAGAAGAGCGAGGCGATATTGAAAAGATATTAAACTCTCAAACTAGACTTAAAAAATTAATTAAGAAAGAATTGCTCGAAATAAAAGATGAATTTGGTGATGAAAGAAAATCTCCAATTAAAGCCTCATCTGAGGCAAAAGTTTTTTCTGAAGAAGAAACGCTTGTTACAGAGCCTATAACAGTTATTTTATCTGAAGCAGGATGGATAAGGAGTGCTAAAGGCCACGAAATTGATCCTGGCTCGTTATCGTATCGAGGCGAAGATAAACTTCAAGATTTTTGTCGTGGTAAAAGCAATCAGCTTGCAGTCTTTCTTGATTCAAATGGAAAAGCATACTCTCTTCCAAGTCATTCACTTCCATCAGCAAGAGGGATGGGTGATCCCATATCAGGCAGAGTTACAGCAGATTCAGGAGTTAAATTCATATCAGCTTTAATCGGTGAAGATGATGATAAATATTTGATTATGAATACTGCTGGATATGGTTATATTTCAGAATTTAAAAATATGATTTCAAACAAAAAGTCTGGAAGAGCATTTATGAAACTTCCAAATGAAGCTCAGTTATTGAAAGCGATAAGAGTCAGAGATGATCACGTTTATATTGCTGCTATCTCAAATATTGGTAGATTATTAATATTTAAAATAGATGAATTACCAACTCTACCAAAAGGTAAAGGCAATAAAATAATAAATATACCAACACCTAAATTTTTAGCCAAAGAAGAATTTATGGCACATGCGCAATTAATTTCATTTGCCAGCTCATTAAGAATAGATAGTGGTAAGAGATTTTTAATACTAAAGCTTAAAGATCTAGAAAATTACATATCATCAAGGGCAAAACGTGGAAACATGCTTCCTCAAGGCTATCGAAAAGTTGATAGAATTACTGAAGAGATTGAAAATGTTTCAACTAAAAATAATTAATTATTTCTTAATAAAGTTCTTTTTAAGTGATTTCTGTTCAAAAAGTTAACGCAGACTCATTTGCGATAAATATAAAACCAAATAGTTCTTTAACTGGTTCTGCTAGGCCAATATTTATTTTAAGCATTGCATTAGTATGTTTAGGAATTGCAACAGTATTTTATTTTGTTGGCGCAACCCTGGTTTTACCTTTTGCTGGCTTAGAAATATCTATTTTGCTTCTTGCTTTTTATTTAAATTTTAGATGGAGTGGTAAAAGAGAAAAAATATTTTTATCAAAAGATAAAGTTCTTGTTGAAAAAGGCATTCACAAGGCTGAATATCGTTGGGAGGAATTTAGAACTTTTACATCATTTAATGTAACTAAAGACATTAACAAAGCTCTTAAGTTAAGCTTTCGCTCAAAAGGTATAGATGTAGAGATAGGATCTTTTCTTAATGAAAAAGATAAAAAAATTTTAAGAGAAGAAATTTCAAAGATTATTGATATGTTGAATGGTTTGAATTAAATCTCCCATTTAGATAATTTCTTCTTAACTTTTATAAGTTTGAAGTCTTTTAAATCTGGAATTCCATTCTTATATGGTGTTGCGGTTTCTCCTTTTATTAAAGGCCTAAGATAGTTTAATGCTTTATTAGTTACGTTCATTTTATTTGACGAGATAAAGTTAGTTGGTAATTTTTTTTCAAGGTTTGCTATCTTAGATAATGGTGCAGCCTCTATTTTCCAATTATATTTTTTTGATTTACTTCTAACAATTATTGGCATAACTCCATTCATTCCAGATAATGCAAATTTAATTGCATGTGAACCAACAGCTTCAGCATGATCAAGATCCACTTTTGATGCGATATGGCTTGCACTTCTTTGAAGATAGTCTGCAACAGCCCAATGATTTTTAATTTTAAGTTTTTTATTAACAAGATCAGCAATATATGGCGCTATTCCTCCAAGCTGGACGTGACCAAATGCGTCTTTAGTATTTGATTCTGATAAAAATTTTCCTTTGTTATTTTTAACACCTTCAGAGACAACAATTACACAAAAACCCTTCTTTTTAATAATGCTTTTAACTTCTAATAAAAATTTTTTTTCATCAAAAATTATTTCGGGTAAGAGAATGATATGAGGTGCATCATCTTTTTTTGTTCTAGCAAGAGCCGAAGATGCTGCCATCCATCCAGCATGTCTACCCATAACCTCAAGAATAAAAACTTTTGTTGAGGTTTCTGACATTGATTGAACATCTAGTGATGCTTCAAGTATTGAGGTAGCAATATACTTTGCTGCTGAGCCAAAACCAGGGCAACAGTCTGTTAGGACTAGATCATTATCAACTGTTTTAGGTATAGCAATACACTGAATTGGATAATTAAGTTTCTTACTTATCTGAGAAACTTTAAATGCGGTATCGGCAGAATCATTCCCACCATTATAAAAAAAATATCCAATGTTATGAGCTTTAAAAACTTCAATAAGTCTTTTATATTCGTTCTCACTAGCATCAATATCCTTTAGTTTAAATCTGCAAGAACCAAAGACACCACCTGGCCTATATCTAAGTGATAAAAGAGAATTTTTTGATTCTTTTGATGTGTCAATAAGGTCTTCTCTAAGGGCTCCCAGGATACCATTTTTAGCAGCAAAAACTTTTCCAATTTTATTACTTTTTTTTGCCTCTAGGATTAATGCGCCTGCTGTAGCATTAATGACTGCAGTTACACCTCCTGATTGAGCATACAAAGCATTTTTTTTCATTATTTATGTTCCTAAATATGTTGTAATAAAACTTGTTCAAGTATTATAACTAATATGAAGATACATATCTTAGGCATCTGTGGAACCTTCATGGGAGGTCTAGCGAAATTGCTCATCGAGTCTGGACATGAAGTTTCAGGTTCGGATATTCAGTTCTATCCACCAATGTCAGATCATCTTAATGATTTAAAAATTAATTTAATAGAAGGATATTCATTAGATCAACTTCCAAAGGCAGATTTATATGTCATAGGAAATGCATTATCAAGAGGCAATCAATCAGTTGAACATATTTTAAACAACCGCCTTCCATTTAAGTCAGGGCCTGAAATATTAGGAGAAGTCCTTAGAAATAGGAAAGTATTTGCTGTGTCAGGAACACATGGCAAAACAACAACCTCATATATGCTTGCTCATATTTTTTTATCTATAGGTAAAGAAGTTGGATATTTAGTTGGTGGAGTATCAAATGATATTAAAAGCTCAGCTTCGTTAGGAAAAGATGAGATATTTGTTATTGAAGCTGATGAATATGATTCAGCTTTTTTTGATAAAAGATCAAAATTTATTCATTATTCACCAAATACGTTAGTTATTAATAATATTGAGTTTGATCACGCTGATATTTTTGCCAATCTAGATGACATAAAAAAACAATTTCATCATCTTTTAAAAATTATTCCTTCTTCTGGAAACATCGTGTGTTTCTATGACGATAAAAATATTATTGATGTTCTTGATCAAGGATGCTGGTCGAACCTTGTAAAAATTAATGATAAAAATATAGAAACTAATTTTAATTCCAAAGAAATTAATATAGATAATGATAAATTTTCATTAGAATCCTTACCTTTAATTGGAGAACATAATTTTAAAAATTATGTTTCTGCAATAATGGCAGCAAAAACATCTGGTGTATCAATAAATGATTCTATTGAAGCCTTAAAAAGTTTTAATGGAGTCCGAAGAAGATTGGAGTATAAAGGAGAGCATTCAGGTGTAAAAATCTATGACGATTTTGCACATCATCCAACAGCAATCAAACATACAGCAGAAGCTATAAGAAATGAGTTTAAAGAAAAAAAAATACTTGGAATCATAGAACTCGGATCAAACACTATGTCTTCTGGTTTTCATGGAGATGCCATTTTTAATTCAGCAAAAGCTTTCGATGAAGTTATTTGGATTGATCACAATAAAAACATTAAAAATGAAAATTCTTACGACAATCATGATAAGTGTATTGATAAAATAAAATCTATAATAAAGGATTATGATGCAGCTCTTTTAATGACTAACAAAGACAGCAGCAAACTTTACGAACCAATTATTGATTTCTTGTCATGAAAAATAATCTACCTGTATTTCCTCTTGGATTAGTTGCCTTGCCTGGAAGTATTCAATCGTTACAAATTTTTGAACCAAGATATTTGAAAATGATAAAAAAATGTATGTCAGATAATCATGGGTTTGTAATTGTTTTAAAAATAAGTGATACCTCTGAATTTGGCATTTCAAAAAAAGGTACTTATGTTGAGATAATTGACTTTAATAATCTACCAAATGGTCTTTTAGGCATCACAGTGAAGTCAGAAACTAAAGTTTCAATTAATAATATATGTCAGCTTGAAGATGGATTGCATATTGCAGATATCAAGCCTGAGATTGACCCAGAGGTTGATAATCAAGCCTTGTTAGCAGAGTATCCAGAAATAATTAGCATTTTATCTCAGATTATTAAGCACCCTAAAGTTAATGAGCTGCCCATCCAAGTAGATTTTAACTCTGCAGATTCTGTAGCCTATCATCTTGCGGGATTAATACCGCTAACCTCAGCTCAAAAACAAAATTTACTTGAGGCTTTCGATGCCACACAAAGGCTTTCAATCTTGTCAAAATATATTGAAAAAATTTCAACACTTTAGATTATTTTTATAGGTGGTTTATTCGATTTTTTTCTAAGCCAGTTAATTGATTTTAGAATTGTAGGAATAGCAATAAATTTTTTCTCTATAGAATACTTACCAGGATAATTACTAAGTATTAATCCTATAATTATTGTGAATAGACCTTGACCCGGGAGCACAAGCATTATGATGCCTCCTAAAATTAATGAGTAACCAACTAGATTTTTTAAGATTAAGATAAGATACCAGGCAATTAAATTATTGTTTTTTATTTTTGAATCTTTTTTATTTATAAAATAATCTTCTGGAATCAATCCAACTAACCACTTGATGCTTATCAAACTAAATATAAATACGAATAAAGAAATGGATCCAAACCAAAATATTAAATCTTTATAAACATTAAATATTTCTATCAATGAATTAATTGATATTAATTCCAAAATTTGTCACCTTTTTAATAAATAATGTTTTAGTATAACTCTGAAAGCTAATTAATTTTTAGTTATTAAAAACAATTAAAATAAAAATAATCTTGCCTGAAAAAAATCTTCAAAATATATGTAAAAAGAGTCTAGAAGACAACAAAGCTGAAAATATATTAGCGCTGGATATTGAAGGCATTTCTTCTTTCGCAGATGTAATAATGATAGCAACCGCTAACTCAAATAGGCATGCAAAATCTCTTGCAGAAAAATTAGTTGAATCAATCAAAGCTAGCAATATAAATATCTTAAATGTTGAAGGTAAGATAGAGTCTGGCTGGATCTTGGTTGATTGTGGAGGAGTAGTTGTGAATATTATGAAAGAGGAGGTAAGAGATTTTTATGATCTCGAAGGTCTATGGGGAGAAAATACCCTCTTAAATTCTTCAAATAAATGAACCTAACTATAATTTCAGTTGGCAATAAACCAAATAAATGGGAATTAGAGGGGATTAATCATTACCTTAAGCAGTTAAAAAATAATATTCGGGTTGATTTTATTAATATAAAAGGTCAACAGAATCCAAAAAGATCTAATGCAGAAGTACTAAAACTAGAAGCAGATTTAATTACACAAAAAATTCCTAATGATTGTTATCTTATTTTATGTGATATTGCCGGCGATAAATTAAGTAGCATTGCCCTGAGCAAGTTATTTGAGGATTTAATGCATAGAAATTTAACAATATGCTTTGTTATTGGAGGCTCATTAGGATTATCCGAAAGTCTTATAAAAATATCCAATAAAGTACTATCAGCTTCAAATTTTACATTTCCTCACAGGCTTTTTAGAATAATTTTAGTAGAACAAATTTATAGAGCAATATCAATAATAAATAATGCTCCGTATCATAAATGATTGATTTAGACGAAAGATATAAAGAAAAGAAAAGTTTTTTTAATAGATTAATAATAGTTTATGCCTTTTTTAGTTTTGCATTCACATTTTTTCTATATCGAACGTATTCACTCCAGGTGTCTGAATATACTGAATATGAGACAGCGGCAATAGAAAATAAAACTAAAGAGGTTTTGGTTCAACCAATAAGAGGAATAATTTATGACAGATCTGGAAAAATTATAGTTAACAATGTTCCAACTTATGATCTTATTATTAAACCATCGCAAATCAAAAATATTGATAGTTTTTTATCTGACTTATCATTAATTATTAATTTAAATTCTAACGAATTAGATTATGTTAAGGAAAATTTTGACCTCAAGGCAAGCTATAACAGAGAGCTTGTTGTAAAAAAAAATTTATCTGAAATAGAAATTGCTAAATTTGAAGTAAGAAGTTATAGATTTCCTAATGCTTTTATTGATGTTAGATACAGTCGATATAATAATTATCCAAAATTATTTTCTCATGCTATAGGATATGTTGGGGGTGTTAGTAATGATGAGTTGACAAATATACTTAGTAACCAAAATTTACAACAAATCGAAACAATTTTTAAATACTCAAATGGATTTCAAATTGGTAAAACAGGCATTGAAAGTACCTATGATAATTTGTTAAGAGGTAAGTTTGGTAAAAAAACTTATGAGGTTGATGCAAGAGGTAGGTTATTAGATGAAATGCAATTCATCAAACCAATTGATGGCAAAAATATTTTTACAACTTTAGATATTGATACACAGAAAGTTGCTTATGATCAAATGGATAATAGACGCGGAGCTGTCGTTGCAATTGAAATAGATACGGGATCAATTGTTACTTATTTAAGTACACCAAGCTTTTCCACTAATTCAATTTCAAATGGAATTTCTTCAAGCGCATTTAATGCGTTAATAAAGGATAATAATAAACCCTTTTTTGATAGAGCTTCGCAGGGGAGATATTCTCCCGCTTCAACAATTAAGCCAGCAATTGGTTTATTTGGATTGGAAAATAATATTATTGACTGGAATTTTACTATCGATGATCCAGGGTATTTTATTTTGCCTGAAGATCAAAGAGTATATAGAGGATGGAGAGAAGGAGGTCATGGAAAAGTTAATTTGAATAAAGCAATAATTGTTAGTTCAAATACTTTTTTCTTCTCTTTGGCATATCAATCGGACATATATAAATTAATTGACTATTTATCTAAATTTGGTTTTGGAGCTAATGTATGTGTAGATTGTTTTAACCCTGATAAAGGTTTATTGCCAACACCAGAATGGAAAATAAACAACCTTAATTTTGGATGGTTTAAAGGAGACACTGTAAATCTTGGGGTGGGCCAAGGCTATCTGAGTGCTACGCCATTACAATTAGCTTATTACTCATCAATATTGGCTAACATGGGAAAGTCTAATGAATTGTCATTTGTCTATGATAAAAATGAAAAAAAGAAAACGTATATTCAATCAGAAAATATTAGTAATCTTGATTGGAAAAAATTGCATCATAGCATGATAGGTGTAATAGAGAGCCCAATAGGAACAGCAAAAAGATTACAAGAGTTAAAAACATACACAGTTGCAGCTAAATCTGGAACCGTAGAATTGGTAAGCACAGAAACCAAAGAAGATTACAAAATTATTAGAGAGAATGAAGGTAATAGGGATCATGCAATAATCATTGCTTTTGGTCCAATGCCTAATCCAAAATATGCTGTTAGTGTTGTCATAGAAAATGGAGAGAGTGGAGGTTCTGTTGCCGGTCCGGTTGCTATAGCAGTATTAAATAGCTTGATAGATAGATGAAAAAAAAACTAGAGTTTAAAAACTTTTCAATTTATTTTGATCAGTACTTATTTATATCAATAACATTGCTATCTGTAATGGGTCTGTTTTTTCTATATAGTGCATCTCAAGGCAACCTTAATACAGTCATCAAACAATCAATATATGTTGGTTTTGGATTGGCCATAATGTTAATTTTGAGTCAACCAGATCCTGATTTTTATAAAATTTTTTCAAGCTTATTTTTATTAATTGCTATAAGTCTAATGTTTGCAACGATGATTTTTGGCAAAGAAATTAATGGTGCAAAAAGGTGGCTAAATCTTGGTTTTTTTACACTTCAGACTTCAGAGCTAATAAAAATAGCTCTTCCTATATTTTTAGCCTCCTATTTATATAATAAAAAGTTACCAATAAGCTTAAGACATACTCTACAAACACTTCTATTAATTTGTTTTATATTTTATCTTGTATATTCACAGCCTGATCTTGGAACTGGTTTAGTAGTTTTTATGGCTGGAATCTATATATTATTTTTAGCTGGACTAAGTTGGAAATTTATACTTACTTCATTTGGTTTTATAGTTCTTTCAACACCATTTATATGGAATTCTTTTTTAGAACCCTTTCAAAGACAAAGAATTTTAACCTTTATAAACCCATCTAATGATCCCTATGGCAGTGCTTGGAATATCACTCAATCAAAAATTGCGATAGGTTCGGGTGGAATGAGCGGTAAAGGTTATCTAGATGGATCCCAAGCTAATTTAAATTTTTTACCAGAAGCTGAAACAGATTTTATATTTGCCGTTATTGCTGAAGAATTTGGATTTCTAGGTATTTGTATTTTGTTATCTTTTTTCTTTTTTATTTTATTAAGGTGTATATATCTTGCATTTAATGCCAGGGATAGATTTTGTAGATTAACTATTGGAGGCCTTAGTCTTATTTTTGCGTCGACTTTATTTATTAATATAGGTATGGTTGTTGGGATAATGCCTGTTGTTGGAATGCCTATGCCCTTTATCAGCAAAGGAGGCTCATCTTTGTTATCATTCTATATAGCTTTTGGAATTATTATATCTATGGCCACACATAAAAAATTAATGCAAAAATGAATAAATTCTTATTAATCACTTTTTTATTAATACCTTCTTTGCAAAGTAGCTATTTAGAACATCCAAAATCAAAAGCATTAATTGATGAGCTTGTTTTAGAGCATGGATTTGAAAAATCATTCGTAGAGGATGTTTTGTCAAACGCTGTAAGACAGCAAAAAATAATTGACTCAATTTCAAAACCTGCTGAATTTACTTGGACTTGGGATAGGTATAAAAAGCTATTCATAGAAGAAAAAAGAATTGTTAATGGAAAATTGTTTATTAAAAATAATCTTAAAATTCTTGAGAGAGCAGAAAAAGAGTTTGGGGTCCCAAAAGAAGTTATTACATCAATTCTTGGGGTTGAAACAAGATATGGAAAAATTCAAGGTAGTTATAGGGTTATTGATAGTTTGCTAACACTTGGTTTTGATTATCCTA
>Ga0066377_10000330_pt1 | contig 10811 bp, 11 predicted proteins | sample Knorr_S23_td_Sur_FD_70946 | JGI IMG/M metagenome (GOLD analysis project Ga0066377, IMG submission 70946) | Marine microbial communities from Southern Atlantic Ocean transect - Knorr_S23_td_SurfaceB_ad_5m_LV_B | ecosystem: Environmental > Aquatic > Marine > Oceanic | place: Southern Atlantic...
TTTTCATTACCGTACTCATCAATCTTTTTATTTGCACCACTCCAGATAAGAGCAAACTGGTCATCATCTAAGTTTGGTGTTGAAGTAATAATCGCTTTACCACCTGTTGCTAGAGTAGGAGATATCGATGTCCAAAACTCTTTTGCAATATTAGGTCTTACGAATGCAAACTCGTCACAGTATAATAAAGAAATTGAAAGACCACGACCTGTATTTTCTGTAGTTGCTTGTGCAATAATACGTGAACCGTTATCAAATTCTAAACTACCTTTGTTATAACTTGTAACACCACATCGTATATGGTCAGGACATAATTCGTATGCATGTCTAATTCTATGCATGATTTCTTGGGCACCTGAATATTTGTGTGCCGCAATCAGAATAGTTTGGTCAGGGTTAAACATTGCATACCAAAGCAAGTAACCTGCCGCAGTTGTAGATTTACCCATCTGTCTACCAAGCATAGAAATAGAAAATCTATAATCATGATAAGAGTGAAGTAATCCTTTTTGAAACTCATAAGCATCATACAACATACTACCTTTTGTTGGGTGTTGTATTTTGAAATAATTATTCAAAAAATAAAAAGGATCAGTTGCACACTTACTGAATTCTAGTAATTGTTGATTACTAAATTGTGTTTTCTGATATGCTTTTTTAGTTAAGTCTGCCATTTACTTTTTTATACCGACTTTTCCGTCTTCCTTAATTTCTGCATCTGCTAATCTTTTAACTCTATCACGCCAACCTACTTCGCCTATTGCACCTGTAAGTGTAACTCTGATAGTATCTCCTGCATCTGGATCAACACGTGTAATACCATGTACTGAATTCTTTTGTATTAGAACTAATCTATTTGGTTTAGGACTTACGAAAGTTCCTACACCTTTATCAATGATTGATTTATATTTTTCTTTTTGTTGAAACATTTCCATTGGACTTCTTAGTTCTTTATAGCTATCATAATGTTTTGTACCTTCCATTAATTCAATCCACTGAGAATATTCTGGTACACTACCCATAGGAACAATCAATAATGTAGAGTCCCAATTAATATGCCACTCTTTATGAAGATAGTATGTGTATGTTGTAAAACCTAAATCACTGTGCCATGGGTTTTTTGAGTTAACTGGATATGCATGACAACGCATTGCATAATCTTCGAATTTCCCACCCTCTACATAATCACCTATATGTTCATATTCATTTAAAAACTTATTAAAATGTTCAAACCAAACATCACAATTATCACCATAAGGATATTTTCCTTGCCAACGTTTTTGATTTTTATAATTTGCACCGTCTGTGTAATGCCAAAACTTATCATCGCCTTGAGTTTGTTCCCACTCATCAACTTGTACTTGATTTAAAATCTTATCTTGTGCTTCTTCTGGTAAAAAGTCATCAACGACTAAACATTCAGGTGTTCTCATTACAACATTATACATAGCTTTCTCTTTCTCCATTTCTACTTAAGTCAAGTGTTACGCAATGTAATCCACTATCCCAGAAATATTTATGTCTGAAATCAAACGGTACCATTTCGACACCATATTGTTTCAATTCTTTTTCAATTCTCTTGTCATGACCATTTGTAATTACTGTGTTTTCATCAATACTTACTACATTTAAATCAAACACTGTTTCATCTACATATCCAATCCAATGTGATAGCCAATTTTCTACTTTATCTTTATAGAAGTGTTGTATTCTCATTTCGTGAAACCACTCAGGCAAATCCCATGGTGTTAAAATAATCTTATCCCAATGTTTTAGTTCTTCGGGAATATATTCTTCTTTCCATGTCATTAACAATCCTGGTTTGATAATTGCTAACATACCATCAGCATGACCACACTCAGGTATTTCTATCCATTTTGTTTCACAACCTATATTTCTTTTTACCCAATCTAACCCTGTTCTTGTTCCTCTTGCCCCAAAATCACGTTCAGCTGGATCATGATAAGGTCTTGAATGAATTAAAGTATCACCGCATTTTATAATATTTGCGGCATGATACATTATCTGAGGTTCCATTGTCTCATAGTGTTGATACTGAGATTGCAATAAAGGTCTAGGCATTGCAATATAGTTTCTTCCTTCTTTATGTTTTTCTAACATTATATCTAAGAAGTAATCACTTTCAGTATATCTATTACAATCACCACCTATAGTATTGATAATAGTATCTCCATAAACTATATGATGGTCACGAGGACATATAGCAGGATATGGAAACTCTGATTTCCATTGTCTTGTGCTTTCAGATTGCAAAGGTATATTCTTTGGTCTGTGAACTTTAACACTTGCTGATTTAAATATATCTGATAATTTTTGAAAATCTTGTTCTGTTTCTTCTAGTATCTTTGACATACTATCAACAAATTGTGTATCATCAAATTGTTCTAAAGACTTAGTATCATAAGTGGAGCCAACAATAACCTCTGTTAGCTTATCCCATTCTGTCCATATCATGTATTATCCTAATTAACTTCTAATATAATACTATTTATGCACAAAAAAAGGGAGCCTAAACTCCCTTTTAATTTTAGATAATTTGATAATTGATTTTTAGATATTTGGCCAGATAGTTGGCGTTGTAGCCGTATCTGTTATTGACCCGTGGTCTTGTGTATCAACCACTGCTAAATCATTTACTGTTGAAAGATTTACATAACCACGTGTACCTGATGTAGCACCAAGTGAACCTCTATGTGTAGCACCTCTTGTTGGTAGGTCATCTGCGGAGTCTGTAATTGACCCAAAATCGGCTAACTCTGCTAACCATATTGAACGTCTAATTCTTACTCTAGGGCCTGCGCCTGCGTTATTCCAAGTTACGCCACGATATTTGTTTGCCATTGTTTACTCTCCCTTAGTTGTATAAATGTATTTATCGCAAAGATGCAAAAATAATACACTTATATAAAATTAAGATATTAAATTACTGAGGAGTTTTCTTAGTAAGTGCCTTGTTGGCTACTGTAGTAGCGGCCGCTCTAGAAGCCATGCCTTTAGCACCTTTAGAAACTAATGCTCTACCTACCGCACCTACTACCGCTGGTATAATTTCATCAATTTTTTCATTGCCTGCAAGTTTTTTTAATCTTGCTAATTCTGGGCTTTCTTCTTTTACGTTATGATGAGACTTGCCACATTCTTCACATGGGTCTTTTCCACAATCACAATCACATTTTTCTTCATTGATTGATTCGTCAGCTTTTTCTTTTTTATCTTTAGCCGCTTTTTTCATTGTTTCTTTTTTGTCGCCGTCACCATCGATATCAGCAAAGTCAGGCTTTGCTTTCTTTTCTTCTACTAGACCCATCTCTTTAGCAATTTTATAACGTAGTTCGTCTGCATCGCCTGGCTCCATGTCAGCACTACCTCTACGGCGTGCTTCCATGTCAATTTTACTTGCTGTCTCTTTGCCAAATTTTTCAATATCTGAAAAGCCTAATCTTCCTTCTTCAACTTCTTCAAACTCATTCATTAAAGATTCAAAGATTTCATTTTCATCTAAAGAATATTCTAGTGGGTTGTCACCTCTTGAAGGTGCTTTGTCTAAACTTTTCTTTTGTTTTGGGATACTTTCACCTGATTTTTTTGAGTAGTCATCTAAATCTAACTTGTCGTTAGCTGGTGTTGGTTGATATTCGTTTTCTTCAATACTTTCACCACAACCACATGATGAATCTTGCATACCTGCTAGTTGCATCATACGTAGAATTTCTTCTGCATGTTCTGTACTTGTGTTTGAAGTAGTAACTGACTTTCCGTTATCATCAGTAACAGTTAAATTGTAATGTTTACTCATTTTTCATCTCCTGAGATAACAGAAGGACTTGATTTCTCATCTGTATCCATTTGTTCAGGTGCTGGGTCTCTTTTTTCTTTTGGACTTAATTCATTTTCTTTTGTTTCCATCTCTTTTGGAGTTAGAGACTTTAGAAAGTCATCAACAAAAGTACGACCATAGTTTTCACCGTCATCTGATTTTGATTCTTCTTCGGAAGTTAAAAGAGGTTCTTTGTTTTCTTTTTCTTCTTCCTCTGTTGGTTCCCAACCTTCTGGGTGAACTGCAACATGTGTCAAATGCATACCTAATAAGTCTGCTAATTGTTGACGTAAGATATCGGCTGATACAGGATAACCTGTAACGACATCAATCTTTGAAACTTCTGAATTTTCCACTTCTTTAAAGAACATCGGATTTTTAGAAACCGGTGTAGTAGATGTTTTAGACATGTTTCTTAGGTCATATTTGCCTAGAAACTTTTCAATTCTGTTTTCTGCATCTTCACCTATTGCACAGCAAAAACGCAATGACATTTTATGTTCTTTTTCTGACTCTGTTAAAAATTCTTTAAAACTTTTCATGTTGCTCTCCAACGTATATTCTTATTTATCATTTTTATGGATTTTTTATTGTTTTTTATCTGTTGCCTTGTCCGCTACCTTCTGTGCATCTGAAATACGCTTCAAAAGTTCATTTCTATCGATATTTAGAGTGCCTTCCGCCGTAATTTCATCGTCTGACTTACTGATATCCCTGTCTTTTTGATGATCCAGCTTTGCTTTCTGTAGTTGTAGGTTAATCATACGTAGTTTTCTATCTACTTTGCTGTCTTTAGCCTCTTTTGCTGTCTTTAATAGCTGATTTGCTGTTTCTAGTATCTTTGCACCAGCATGTACTTCAACATTCATACCTAATTGTAGCATATCTTCAAATGTCTGTATTGCTTTAGCATGTATATCATCCATTTCTCTATCATGCTCATTTAAGTCTGTTACCATAGGTAGTGCGGCATCAATTTTTTCAGTATTTTCTATTTCTGCATTTAATAACTCTGTAATTTCTTTAGATTCTTCAATACTAGGTGTATTATCTTCTTTACTTTCATCTTCTTCGTTAGATGATATATTAAATGTTTCTTCTAATTTCTTTGTCATACGTTAATACCTTTCAATAATGTATTTATATTAACTTCTAACATTATTTTTTTCTTCTCTTAACAGGCTTTGGTTTTTTAGTATTTTGATAGATATCACCTTCATTTAAAACACGAAAACGCATACCTCTTTTGTTTGCCCATTTAGTTGCCGCGTCCCATTTTGCGTAATTCTGTACAACTGCCATTTTATCAGTACGTCTTCGTGCAAGATCCGGCTTAGATTGTGTTGCAGGTTTTATTTCAACTAGTTCTGCTTTCTTTTGACCTGCTTTATCCATGTATACAATAACAAAGTCTGGTACATATGCTGTTACTTTGCCATTGAGTGGGTTTTGATAAGTTATTTTGCAAGGTTCACTAGCCCAAGCAACTACACTTGGATTATCGTCACAGAAATTCATGAAAGTGAACTCCCAACTACTTCTAAAAGTTGGCTCTCCCTTGCCAGAATACTTCTGTGGGTTTTTTATAGTATATTTTCCTTGATGATATTTTTGTCTCATTTAAGAATAGCCCTTGCGACATATTTATTTGGTTTCTGAGGTGATACTTTCCCTGTCTGATATCCAAATCGCAAAGCACTATTTACTACAAATGAACCTAAGTCATTTAGGTTTATATCGTTGTTGACTTCATTAACTAAATTATACGGACTTACACCATAGGACCTTGCAACATTGACCAATTCTCTGGCAAATACATTTGCTTTTTCATCTGTAAAGCCTTTCTTCACTAATTTTGCTTTTAGTACGTCAATATCAAATGCCATTATCTAATACCTTTTGTAAGATTTTTTAATACGTTAATATTTGATTGTGCAGAGTTTAATGTAGCCGATGTTGAGTTTGTAGATATATTAGAAGGTATTGTAGTAGTTTGTATTTGTCCTCCACTAGCCGTACCTGCACTATTAATACCGTCTCTTATTAAATCACCTGCTATACCAAATCTACTTTGTGATGTTTTGCTAAGATTTTGTAATGTACCTATACCTGTGTTACCTACAATACCTTGAGCCGCTGAATTTCTTATATTACCCCAATTAATTTTACGTCCATTAAAGAACGCATTAACCAATTCATTTTTTATAGCACCTCCAAAGTTGCTACCTCCATATGTTCCTGTACCACCGTCATATGTGTTACCTAAATTAGCAAAATCTGCCACTTGAGGATATTTTGTTTCTGGAACAAAAGGATCTCTAAATCTAGGTTCTGTAGGGACTGCTTCAATAAACTGATGTCTTGATTTTGCTTCTTCAAATTCTGCTTCTGCAATTTCATTCTGTGCGTCTAATACTGATGAAAATCCTTCTAGTTGTTCTGGTGTAAATTGTTGATTTGGATCAATGCCATCTTTTCTTCCTAACGTAGATAAATTATTCATTTGTGTTGCATTGTACAACTTAGATAATTCATCTTGTTTTTGCTTATTAACTGTATCATTAGTTGCTTGAAACTTACTAGGTGATATAAGTTCTTGTAATAGAGAATCAACCCTTTCTGCTTTGTAGCTTGAATAGTCGCCGTTTTCAATTTCACTTATTGCTGTTTCTAGGTCATAAGGAAGACCGTCTGTCATCCAACTTGGGAATGGCACATCCTCTGATACTGTAGAGAATACAACATTCTCTGGTTGAAGCGAAAGTTCGATAGTTCTAAGTTCGCTGTTAGAATAGTCGCTAGGTGTAAATGTGATGTTAGTAACTAATGGATTTACTAATTCAATTTTCTGTATACCACCACTTCTAGGAGCACCTACTGGAAAATCTCCTTGTGCTAACGGATCATCTGAGCCATCGATGTTACCAAAAAAATGAAAGATAGTAACTTTTTCAAAAGTTTGATGAAATGGTTTGCCTTTATCTGAAAACTTTCTGCCTTGTGCATTCAAATCTCTTAAGCTATTTTCTATGTTTGCTGTGTCTGTACGCATTTGACCATTTTTGAAAAACTGGTTATATATGCCCATAGCAAACGAAAACATTTCTCCGTTGACAACATCATACATTGATAACTGTACTTCTGGAAAATCTACACGTGTTGGAACATATACACGCTTACCATATCTATCGATAGGCTGAGTAGTTGTGGCAACTGATACACCACTTACTGCTTTTGCAAATCTGCTAAATGGAAGTCTTGATCCTGAATACGATCCTGGTAACGTTGTTTTGCTCATATCGTGGAATTCGATATAGAACATATCTCCCGTTTTGGGAGCAGAGGTAATGGGTCCGACGCCGCCGAACCCAAACCTTTTTCTAGCGTTGGCATTATCTTGTACTAAGATATTGCCTTGTTTATTTTGACCAGCCTGTTTTGAAGTAGCCATATCAGCTTACCCCGAATTAACCAAGAATACTAGAGTTGTTAGTAAATGTAGTATCTGGCATGATTTCAGTATCAGTGAACACAGCGTTATCATACTGTAGTGTTAGTGCGATAGTCACTGGATCTGAAACTGAGTAATCAGATTGAGAGTAGTCTGCATTCTGAACAAAACAACCTTCTAGTTGCCATTGTTCGTTAGGGTTACCTGAGTTACCATCTAAGATTTCAATTAGAGTAGAAAACTTATAGTTAGTACCTGCCGCCGGACCAGCTTGATTTCTGTGGTTCAACTGTGATTGTACTTGTCTACCAACTAGCTTAGTTAAGTTGTTTGCGATATCATCACGTAAAGTAATTGTGATAGGTTCCCATGTGTGTTTGCCCATCATATACATACGTGAGTTATATGAATCTACTGGAATTGATTCGTGTGTAATTTTTGGTCTAGTTACGTTCATAACTTGTCTTGTGAACTCAGTAGTGTTAGTTGCTACACCACCGAAACCTGCAACTTGAACACGGAAACGATAATTCAGTTTTGGCTGTAGAATACCTGAGCCAGTAACTGTATCACCGGAATCTGTAGGTACACCGAAATTATTTAATGTTCTTGCCATTGTTTTGTCTCCTAAAAAGTTTCGAAACTTCGTTTATAAGAGTATTTATCAATAATGTTAGGAATTAAAGTTGTAGTTAATAAAAAAGCCCCTTATTTCTAAGGGGCTTTGATAAATTTATTGTTTTCTCTGCTATTATGCTAGAGATTCGCCTGTGTTTCTGATACGTAGCGGAATGTAGATGAATTCTACAGCTTTCACTGGTTGAATTGCAACATCTACCCATAACTCGTTTCTATCTATACGAGCAGGAGTGTTGTTTGATTCATCACAAACTACTAAGAAGTCATACAAGCCTCTGTTAGTAACTAGTTCACCACAGAAACGTTCTACTGCATCACGAATGTTATCACGTGTAATCTTATCGTTTTGTTCGAATAAGAAACCACGAGATAGTTGATCCAAATTGAAACGCATGTAGTTTGTTAGTCTTGCAACATTGATACGGTCAAGTGCTGATGCAAATGCCTGTGTTGTTTTCTGACCATAAACTACTAGACCTTGATTTGGAAGGTCTGCGATTGGATTCATACGACTTGTGTAAAGAACATCTCTTTGTCCGTTGCTTAAACGTACTTGTGAAAATTCGTTCTCATCGTTTACATAACCAACTTTACTTGCGTTAGTTACAACACCACGTGTCAAACCTGCTGGTGCGAACCATGGGAATGATACTTGGTCTGAGAATGCGATTGTACGTAGAGCAATAGCCGATGATGGAATAACAACATCATTACCTGATAAGTCTGTAGATAGACCATGTGGATAATAAACACCTGCATATGTTTCTGCTGGCATGTTGTTAGTTGCCCAGTTTTTAAGAGAAGTAGAATCTGACTTAAGATCCATTGGTGAATCACCAATTACGAAAGCAATTTCTTTCTTGTCTTTATTTAGAGCAATCATTTCGTCCATCATTTCTGGATATCCAGGAGATGCAATTAAGTTGAAGTATACTGCTTCTGAACGTATACCATCATTACTTGTTAATGCACCTTGCATTGCTTCAACAACCATGTGACGTTGTGCATGTTTACCAAACTTACCTGAACCATCTGTGTTTAGACCTGATGCCCACTCCCATGCACCGTTAGTATATTTCTTAACGTTGTATGTTGAGTAGTCCATGTTTACTAGAAAAATGTTTTCTGGGTATAGTTCTGGGTTTGGAGCACTTGCATGAACTGTACGAGTATTTGCATTTCCTTCAGCATCGTATGGAGCATCCGCTGAGTAATGACCAAATACAACACCATTCGCTGATGATTGGTCTGAATTATCACGCTTAACCCATTTACTGTCCCATACATAAATTGCCGGATATGGCATTTCGTCAGAGTCTATCCAGATATCACCCGGTTGTAATGGTGATGTACCATCTTTACGAGTTGTTGGCATACCTGAACGTAATTGTAGTTCTTTTGATAGAACACCATCTGTGTCTTCTGACCATGCATGATTTTGCCAAGCCATAGCGTTACCATTGTAGCCGGCTTTTAGAATTTCAACTTTTAAATCAGAGTTGTACCATAAAGCACCTTCAGTAATATTACCTTTTGGTGTTTCTGCATCTGCTTCGTATGACAAGTCTGCCCATACACTATCAACGTTTGATGATTGTGTAAAGCCTAAGTCACCAAAACCTGATGTGAAGTCTAAGTTTAATTCTAGACCATCTGTTTTAGTAAATCTGATTTTGTTTGATCCAATTTTTTCAATCTGTACATTCGCCGCATTCAAACCTGTGTTCGATTGCATCTGAATAACTAATGCGTCAAGTGTTGATGCATTTGGTGTCCAGTTAACTCCCTCTAATGTGAAGTCTGCTGTAATTGAACTTGGGTTTGGAATAGCACCTGATGTGATTGATGTCTCTGCTTTGCCTGTGTGTCTACGTAGTTCTACAAAGCCTTTAGTTGCATTGTATCTTGTATAAACATCACCTGCATCAATTAAATCTGCACCTGCTAAATCGTCTGATGCATATGTTGGTGCTTGTACTGATGTGAATAGACCTGATGAAGCATCATAAACTGATACTGCTAAATCTAATCCAGCACCTTGTGTAGCTAAACGAACATAAACGTTACCAGTTGTTAATGCTGATGTACCGTCTGATTGTTTTGTTGGTGCGAATTTTGAAAATTGGAAATCTGCTGAACCTGTGTCGCCTAATACGACCCAGTTAACTCCAACTTTTTCCCAATATGTAATTTTTACTGTTGAGGCAACCACAGCGATGTCACCTGCTGAACCATATGTGTTCACTGGTGAAGCAAATCCGTCTGCGTTTACGGCTTCGACATTACCTGTTCCTGGTGCATCATATAACACTTTTGGTGTATATGCAACCCAGTCTGTTCCATCATGTCTGAATACTCCAAACTTTGATGCTGATGTGTCGTGCCAATATGTTCCTGATGTAATTGCGCCTGCAGGCTCAGATGTAGTAGCTTCTAACTGTGCTAAGTCAATTGGTGCTCTCAATACATAAGCGTTATTTGATACGCCAAGATATTGATAAGCCGCTAAAAGACCATATTCACTAGTTTCTGCTCCTTGCACAACCGATCCGCCAACTTCGTAGAATTTAGGCTCTCCGAAAGTCTCAACTAATTCTCGTTGTGAAGAAACAAGATATGCAACACCGGCATTTTGCTCAAGTGTCCCAGAAGCGATAGCTGAACCAGATGCGTCTGTTTTGTTTGTTGCAGTTGCAACAACTATTAGTGGAAGTGTACCTTGAGTAGCCGCCGCATATTGCGATTCATCAACTACTGTAACTGACACGCCCGGTGATACTAATGTAGGCATTCTGTTTCTCCTTTTTCTTAAATTGCTTTTGAACAATTTTTAAATTGCTACATATATTTATCGGAAATGGAGAAAAAAAGGCGTTTTTAGAG
>Ga0066377_10000331_pt1 | contig 10779 bp, 10 predicted proteins | sample Knorr_S23_td_Sur_FD_70946 | JGI IMG/M metagenome (GOLD analysis project Ga0066377, IMG submission 70946) | Marine microbial communities from Southern Atlantic Ocean transect - Knorr_S23_td_SurfaceB_ad_5m_LV_B | ecosystem: Environmental > Aquatic > Marine > Oceanic | place: Southern Atlantic...
CAGGCGCGGGATCGCAGGTTCAAATCCTGCCTCTGCACCCAATTTAGGCTGAAAGCCCAGATGGTGATTTTTCCATCCGGGCTTTTTGCTTTCCGGATGGACAAGTCTTATCGGGTTTACCTATGAACCTTCGCTGGCAGACAGCATCAAAATTCATGCACTCTGAGCGAAAAAAAATGATTCTGCCGATCAATAATCTTTAACCCGCATCTTTTGTAATCGAGATGAATCCCGAAATAAGTCTCTCGGTTCTTCAGGGCATTCCTCCCGTCAGCGAGACTCCCGAATGAGGTAAAGAGGCCGCTTTTTTACTTCCTTGTACACCCGGGCCAAATACTCACCCAGGATTCCCAAGCCGATTAGCTGGACTCCGCCAAGAAACAGCATGACCACCATGATGGAGGCATAGCCCGGCACATCGATTCCGTAAAGCAGTGTACGAATGATCAAGAATGTTCCGTAAACGAACGAAAAGGCCGAGATCAGTCCACCGAAGTAAACCCAGACTTTCAGCGGCAACTCAGAGAAGGCGATAATGCCACTCAAGGCGAAATTCCACAATTTCCACTTTTTCCATTTAGACACGCCTGTTGACCGGGATTCCCGTTCAAACTCCAAGGTACAGGACCGGAATCCAACCCATGCGAAGAGACCTTTCATGAAACGGTTTTGCTCCCCCATCCGGCCCATGGCGTCCAGAACCTTCCGATCCATCAAGCGGAAGTCTCCCGCATTCTCTGGAATCGGCGTCTCGGATAACCAGTTGAAGATCTGATAAAACAAACCGGCTGTGAGTCGCTTTCCCTTGGAATCCGAATTCCTCGATTTTCGGAGGGCCACAACGACTTCAAACCCCTCCAGCCATTTTCCCACCATTGCAGGAATAATCTCCGGAGGATCCTGCAGATCCGCATCGATGGGAACCGCGGCATCCCCGGTGCAATTGTCGAGGGCGGCGGTCAAGGCCGCTTCCTTGCCGAAATTCCGGGAGAGATCAATGATCCGGATGCGGTTGTCGCCACTGGCCTTTTGACATAGGCGTTCCCATGTCCGGTCGGTACTCCCGTCGTTGACGCAGACAATCTCAAACTCAACCGGAAGACCCTCCAAAATGGGTATAATCCTATCAAAAAACGCTTCGACACCCGCTTCCTCATTATAGAAAGGAACTGCCAGGGAAAGCTTGCGAGACCCGACTTTTGAATCTTCGAAAGGTGAATCAGTAGCCATCATGATGATCGAATGGGGTCCAAAGAGTGTACATAAAACGGGTCACCAAGGAATAGTACAACCCAATTCCGCAGGGCCCTGTCAGGCCAAGCAGAAGTCGAAGGGGTCGATCGCAGATAAACTTGATCCTGATGTTTGACCTCTTCTGATAATCGATTAGACCCAAGTACATGTCAGTTTGCCTCTTAGACTGTACCTCCGATCAAGCCGATGCCATCAAGCGTTTTACGGCATTTGCCGGTATGACATTTCACAGGGTGGACCTGCCCCTGACAGCTTCCGGGTTGAAAATCGATATTCTTGTGGTGGGTACGAATGCCAAGGACCTGGTCAATCTGGCGGCCACGGTATCTGATTGGAACATTCCCCCAGCCGTGCTTTTCATACTGCCGGAGAATGGCTACAAGGATCTGGCTAACATCCTGCACCACCATCCCAGAGTCGGAAGATCAATTTTTTTCTCCCAGGACAAGCCCGAATCGATTGAGACAGGTTTGGGCGAAGTGGCATTATTTCTGGAATGCCGCAATTCCCTGAAGATCGATAATACGGTTTCAGGCAATTTCAGCGCCAACAATGTATCCCCTCGGTGGCTGTTTCAATTGATGATGGAACAATTGGACGAGTACATCTACTTCAAGGACAATAACTCACGCTTTCTGGCCGCCAGTCAGTATCTGGCCGAAAACTGCAACAAGGATTCCCCATCTGAAATCCTCGGGCTCACGGACTTCGAATTCTTCAACAAGGAACATGCCGATGAGGCTTTTTCGGATGAGAGGGACATCGCAACAGGGAAAAAAAGTGATCTCTCAAAGGTGGAGAAAATCATGCGTGATGGAAAGGTCCGGTGGGTGTATTCCCGCAAGCTGCCTTTGCACACCCGATCCGGATACCTGGCAGGGTCTTTCGGGCTTTCCCGTGATGTGACAGAGGAAAAACTGTTACATCAGGAATTGGAGGAGAATCATGAGCGCATGCATGCTGAATTGCTCCTCGCAAGAAACCTTCAAAACACCCTGGTTGGTGGAAGTATCCCCGAGTTCAAGGATCCCCATGGAAACGATCTCCTTCAAATTTCGACGAAATACGTTCCCTCCTTTCATTTAAGTGGAGACTTTTTCTCTGTAAAAAAGACCTCAGATGGCAATCCTGCCTTCTTGGTTGCAGATGTCATGGGGCACGGCGTCCGGGCAGCCATGATCACGTCCATGATCCAAGTCGCTGTACAACAGCTTCACCCATTGGCCAATCAACCCGAGGAGTTCATGCAAGGATTGAACGCCATGCTCAACCAATCCATTGAGCCCACCGGGGAGGCCATTTTCGCCACCGCGGTCTACTGTTACCTGGACATTGAAACATTGACCCTGCAATACATCCAAGCGGGTGCCAACCACGGCATCCATGTTCCAGTTGATAAAAACACCTCACCACAGATGTTGAGCAAGGGATCCACCGGTCCCGCCCTTGGATTGTTGCCCGATACAGCGTATTCGCAGTCCTCAATCTCGCTCAACCGGGGCGACAAAGTTGTTCTATATACAGATGGTGTGGTAGAAGCAGCGTCCGGTGAACAAGAGTTTGGTGAAGGTCGGTTGATGGATTTCCTCTCTGAAAAAAGGGAAGGCAATTTATCCACCATTATTGATGACCTGATTGAACACGTGCAGGATTTCTCCCGAATTGAAACATTTGAAGACGATCTCTGCTTTGTCGGCATAAGCTTTTAACCCCAGCATACCATGACTGAAGAAAACATCATCCGTACCGCCTCGTTTAACCCGAAAGTTTGCACCTATTGGTTGCTCAGCACGACCATCGTCCTGACCCTGACCATAATTGGCATTCCTTTTCTCCTGATTTGGCTCCCCCTGGGAAGCTACTTCACGCGGCGCTACCTGTCCCGGATAGAGTGCTACCTGACGGAAACGGATCTCAAAGTGAACAAGGGCATGTTTGTCCGGGTGGAGAAAACCATTCCGCTGGAGAAAATTACTGATCTGGGGATGGTTCAGGGTCCCATAATGCGGCATTTTGGCATTCATCAACTGACAGTGGAAACTGCCGGGCAATCCTCCCAGGGACCACTCGTCTCCCTTACCGGAATTGTTGATGCAAAGGACTTTCGTGAAACCGTCCTGCGGCAGCGCGACGCGATTCGAGCAACCCCCGCCCCGGTTAAGCGGGAATCTGAAGGCACTTCGGAGGGCAGCCAGGCCCAATTGGCTCAGATGAATGCAACATTGCTTCGAATTGAGGAATTATTGAAACAGCAGTCAGAGAAATGAACGTTAACGGCATACCGTTCCGGACCATCTGGCTTCATCCTGAGGATGATAAAGTCGTCCAGATCATCAACCAGCGCTACTTGCCTCATGCGTTTATTATCGAAGATATACCAGATGTCCCGGCCATGGCCATTGCCATCCGCGATATGCATGTCCGTGGAGCCGGCCTTATTGGAGCTTCGGCTGGTTACGGCATGTACCTTGCCGCGTTGCAGGCCGCCCAAATGGAGGACTTTCATGATTCCCTCCAGGCTTCATATGACTTGCTGAAGGCAACACGGCCGACCGCCGTCAACCTGGCCTGGGCACTCGATCGGCAGATGGCAGCCATGGCGCAGGTCGATCCGGTTGAGGAAAAGGTTCAGGTTGCCTTTGAGACGGCCCAGGCGATAGCGGACGAAGACGCCGACTTCTGCAGGCGAATCGGTGAACACGGGCTTGCATTGATCAAGGAAATCAGCGCACGAAAAAACGGTGCGCCAGTTAATATTCTGACACATTGCAATGCCGGTTGGCTGGCTTTCGTTGACCACGGATCAGCCACCGCTCCAATCTATGCCGCCCATGACAGTGGGATTCCGGTGCATGTTTGGGTGGACGAAACTCGCCCCCGGAACCAAGGTGCCGCCTTGACTGCATGGGAGTTTGGGGAACACGGCGTTCCCCACACGCTCATTGTGGATAACGCTGGCGGACACCTGATGCAACATGGCATGGTGGACATGGTCATCGTGGGAACGGACCGCACGACCCGCACGGGTGATGTGGCAAACAAGATCGGTACTTACTTAAAAGCTCTTGCGGCCAAGGACAACGAAATCCCTTTTTATGTAACCCTGCCCTCTTCCACCTTCGATTGGGATCTCACCGATGGAATTTCGGACATACCCATTGAGGAACGAGACCCCTCTGAGGTGAAAAACGTGTTGGGGCGTGTTGGCGCGCAGACCGTTTCCGTTCAAATTGCCCCGGATTCAACCAGGGTAGCCAACTATGGTTTTGATGTCACCCCCGCCCGACTGGTCAGTGGCTTGATTACGGAACGGGGAATCTGCCGGGCAGAGGGCGCAGACATTGCACGGTTGTTTCCGGAGCATTAAATCAATTTGCGACTGATCGCGAAAAAGATCGCATTCGGCAGGAGCCGTAACAACTTGACTGCATACGCAAAGCGCTTGGGAAAGCAGATTTCGAAGCCGCCACGTTCCAGTCCATTGGCTATGCGAATCGCCGCTTGCTCCGGTTTCATCAAGACTGGCATGCGAAAGTCATTCTGCCGGGTGATGCGCGTGTCGACAAAACCGGAGTTGATGACCTTCACATCCACTTTCCCCCGAAGCTCGGTTCTCAGGCTTTCCGCGTAGTTGATCAAACCCGCCTTCGTCGCCGAATAGGGCTGCCCCCGGGGCAATCCGCGGTAGCCTGCAATACTGGCATAGAGGGCCAGAAAGGAATCCTCGCGAGCCGCCAGCTTCCGGCGAACGGCTTGTGTCACATGCATGGCTCCTGTCAGATTGACGGTCACAACCTGATTAATCCGGTCGGGGGAGATAAGTTCCTTCAGTTTGTCGGGATTGTAGGCTGCGGCCAAAAACACCACCCCGTCCAATTCCTGCACGGAATCGGCGGCATGCTCAATGGCTGGCTGATCCGAGACATCCAGGGGAAGGACACTCACGTCCTTGCCGATCTCCTCCTTGAGTGAATTCAGTTGGTCCACCGATCGCGCAGAAACGGTCAATCGGGCACCCCGGCGGGCCAACTCCCTGGCCAGTTCGCGCCCGATTCCTGTACTGGCTCCAATCAACCAGATGTGCTTGCCTGAAAGGTTTCGTTTCACGACTCCACTTTTTGCATGAAAAGCGTCAACTCCGCCACCGTAATTCCAAACTTTTTCAGGTAGGATCGATTGATGAGAATGCCATCATTCATCAGCCACATCCAATCATCAAATTTGATCTTGTAGGTTTTGCCGCCGACTTCCAGATCCATCACATAGGACCAGCGCACAGCATTACCCCCTTGCTCACCAACCGCGGAACCGATGATGTCGCCCGCGGTGCCCGTGTAGGAGTCCTTGCCGGTACGGGTAATACGCCAGGTGCGTTGCTGCTTGCGCCCGTCATAATAGTTGAAGTCTTCCTCCAGGACGCCTTCATCGCCATCCCAACGGCCGACCATGGTCACATCAAAGCGTGTGAGTACCTTACCGTTTCGACCTTGAACCAGACCCCACGCCTTTATCGGGCCATTAAAATATGTCTTAACATCAACCGACGGTTTTTCCTGTGCGTAATCTTCAATTTTCATAGGGCTTGTGCATCCGATTAGAATCAAGCCCAGCAGTGTGAGCCCGAAACAGATTAGTATTATCGTTTTTTTCATAATGGGTGTTCGTCTCCAAATTACCTTTCCACTTGTACAACAGGAGCGCCGCAAGGAGCTTTAAACCGAGTGGAATGACTGCATAAAGGGCAATCAGGGCGCCCAAAGCTGTCGCGCTATTGACTCCACCACTGGAGAAACCGGCCCAACCAAGGATCGGGAACGCAACTCCGGCAGCCAATCCCAAGGCAGCTTTCTGAGAAAATGAGAGCCAGGCAAAGCCAGTGGTGGCATGCGCCTTGGCATTATCGTCAAAACCGGTAAGGTCGGCCATCAAGGAAGCGGGAAAGACCAGATCCCCGCCAAGGGCAAATCCCGTCACCACGCAAACCAACCCGTAGAGAATAATATCGTTTTGTCCCGTAAATGCAGCTCCCGAAAATGCCAAAACCGCCAAGACAATGGACAGGCACCACGCTGACACCTTGCCAGAACTGCGGGATAAATTCCTCCAAAGAGAAACCCCGGAAATCGCGGACATAAAATAGATGAGCAAATACAACCAAGCCAGCGACTCCCTCTGAAGGTTGTCCCGGACAAAAAACAGGAACAGCACGGCGGGCAGCGCCGAGGCAAAGAATCCGAGGAAGGTAACGATGATCAGTCGCCAAATACGCTTGTCTTCCGGGAAAAGCAGGCGTCCTTGCAGCTTCATCGGGCGCTCATGGAAGTGGGCGCCGATGACTCCGGCATTGAGTGCAGCCCATCGCCCAAACCGGATTCCGCACACAAGGAGAACCAACAGCAATCCGCCCGCGAAGGCTGTGAATGCCGTCGCCTTGTCATAGATGGCGGCCAAAACCCCCGGGATCAGAACCCCAAGAGAAACTCCCACCAAACCGAACCGCTCACGGGTGCTGGCTATCCGCGTCCGCTCGTATCCATCGGAAGACCAAATTCCCCCAAGAGCATTGAGATTAATCGTAGCGATACTGTAACTACTTGTAGCAAATATCACCCAGAAGGCAAACCAAGCCAGCCCAACGGAACCGGGCGGGGACAGCAATGCCAGCATGGCCAGGCCCAAACCGCAAAGTGCCAGCAACATGAGAATTTTTCGATACCGAGGAAACCTGTCCGAGACGGCACCGATGAGCGGATCCTGAACGGCATCGACCACCCGGACCAGCAGGAGAGTCAGTCCGATCGAAGTTAATCCCAAACCTTTTTCTGTCACATAGAAATCCGGAACATGCATGTATAATGGTAGCCCCGCCACGGCCAGGGGCAGGGCCAACAGACCATAGTCCCGCAATTCAGAATTTACTAGCGAGGCCATCTGATCAGCTCTCTCCGAGAAGCTTGCTCCTCATTGCCGGTTGACGCGTCTGGTCCCCTAACCAGATCCTGCTAAACAGGGTCCCAAAAGCAGGGTCAAGAACCTCGCCGATTTCAATGGTTCCTTTAAAAAAGCGCGTGGAGCTCTCCGGATAAAAGACACCTATCAATTCCGTGTCCCGTTCGACATCCGGAAAGATCGTTCGCATTTGCGCAAAATACTCGGCCAACTTGACCTCATTGACCCCTTGGTGACGCATCTCTTCAGCTGAGCGCTCCGCAATGGCCTCGCCTTTGAGGTCCCTTAAATATCGTAGACGAATGGCAAACGGCCGATCCGGATTAAAATCACCCTCCTCGGCATACAGCGAGATATCATAGATGTCCCAGAAGAGAACCCGGAAACGCGTCGCCCCGACTTCTTCGGCATTAATGATCGAACGCGCAACCGGCTCCGGAAGGGCCAAAGCGGATTGGAACAAAATTGAAAAGACGCATAAACTGACAATTTTACTGAGGCTCATAACACTTGTTGGGTTCAGGTGTGAACGAGTTCGTATTGCATGACGTTGATGCGGCCCGTTTCAAAACTGGCGGCGCAGGATGCGAGATAATAACGCCATAAACGAATGAATGAATCATCGTATCCCAGGGATCTAACCTCGGGGAGCGCTTTCTCAAAGGAACGCAACCACTCTCTAAGTGTTTTGGCGTAATCCTTGCCGAAGGAGAACCGGTCAGTGACACTCATTCCGCCGGCTTCAGCCACTTTCGTGAACCGCTCGTCACTGGGCAGCATTCCACCCGGGAAAATGTAACTGCGGATCGTGTCGGATCCACGACGGTAACTTTCGAAGCGATCGTCTTCAATGACGATGGATTGTATGAGCGCCTTGCCTCCCCGCCGCAGCAGACGATTCACCTGTTGGAAATACTGCTTCCAATACTTGGTGCCAACGGCTTCGAACATTTCAATCGAAACAATGTTGTCATACACATTTCGTTCGTGCCGATAATCCTGCAAGACGAACTCAGCCTCGCCATTCAACCTGCGCTCCGCATACTTAAGCTGCTCTTTAGAAAGGGTCAATCCCTTCAACGGGCGTCCGCAGCGCTCAATGGCCCGCTGGGCAAAACCGCCCCACCCACATCCGATCTCCAATATGCTTCCTTTCTGATTGTCTATGCGGTCCAGTAGCCTGTCATATTTCTGGTCCTGGGCCGCTTCGAGAGAGTCGGATTTACTACGATACAGAGCAGACGAATAAGTCATGCTTGGATCCAGCCAAAGCGAGTAGAAGTCGTTACCCAGATCATAATGCTGTTGTATGTTACGCCGACTGCCCCGAACAGAATTCAAATTGAAAAGGTAGCCCATCTGGGAAAACAAGCGGGACACTACAGTTCCCCCGATGTAGTCGTCCAAGGAAGACTCATTTCTCAGGGCAAAGAGAAATAGCTCCTCCAGATCGCTTGTTTCCCAGTACCCCAACCGGAAGGCTTCGGAGAATCCGACATCTCCTTTGGCGGACAGCATTTGCACGGCCGCCAAGCTGTTTATGCCAAGATCGGCATGTGGTCCGGGGTTTGGGCCTTCAAAAAAATGATTTGATCCATCGGGCAAGCTCAGGAACAGACTTCCGTACTGGACATGTTCCAGGGCTGTGACAAAACGCTTAGTTATAATTTTCTCAAACATGGCAATTCCTCTAACGAAACTTTAACACTTTTAGATTAACCTCAAAATTACCTCTCCATTAACTTTTCGTAATGTTTCCAGTCACCACGATCCGGTTTGCCAACTGCCGGGGCCGTGGGATGTACTTGATCCCCTTCAGGACGAGCTTGAGGGCCTGGTAATGGATTAGCATGATCGTCTTGATCGTGACCAGCGGGCACTTGAAGAAAGCCAACAAACGGTTACCCCTCGTGTTCTCACAAAACTCCCCGGAAAGGGATGTCAGCAGCTGTTTCCTTCCATCTTCGTCATAATAATCTATCCATACCGAGAACTGACCTTCCTTGTAATCAAACCGAAACCGGTAACGGCCGTTCCTCTCCAGAAACGGGGAAACATGAAACTGCTTGAGGGCTTCCATTTTGTCAGCCTCATCAATGGGACTCCCGTCCTCTTTCCGGCAAAAGTAGACATGGCGCTCCCCGAATGTATTGTGCACCTCCGCTATGACTGACTTCAAGTGCCCGTCACCATCAAGGCACAACCAAAAGCTGACCGGATTAAATCCATACCCTAGAATTCGCGGCATGGCCACCAGCTTGACCTGCTCAATCCCCAGACCGGGGGAAAACTCTTCCACGAGGGACATCGCCCACTCCATCAGCGATGAGCCGTCACATGGACCGTGGTCTTTCTGGTAGAAAGATGCCAATCCCCAACGATCCACGCCGAAAAACCGGCCATCAGAAAGCTCGTCCGGGTTACTGATGTCGAACGCCAAGTAGTAGACGCCGTACCGGAACTGATTCACTTTGGGAAACAGTCGCTTATGCATCACATCCGCATGGAGAATTTTTGAACTTACTCCCACGGTATCTTCACCCCCATTTTCCTGACCACCTCAGCGGCACTCCACAATCCATCCTCGTGGAAACCATTACGCTGCCATGCCCCGCAAAACCACAAGCGATCACAGCCTTGGATGTCAGGAATCCGTGCCTGTGCCCGGATTGCCTTTTCATCAAACATCGGATGTGAAAAATAATGCGTGTCCAACTCAGTCCCCTTCGCGGGCTCTCTGGAAGGATTCAGGGTGACAATCACTGGCACGTCTGTTTCCAGGGCCTGTAAATTGTTCATCCAATAACTCAATGAAATAGCTTGGCTCCTATCCTCTGTCCGGTCTGAGCGATAAACCCAACTTGACCACGCCGATCGGCGGCGGGGCATAAAGCTGGTATCCGTGTGCAACACCACTTTGTTGCGCTTGAATTGAAACGCTGACAAGACGCTTTGCTCGTCCTCACTCGGGTTCTCCAGCAGTTTCATGGTAACGTCAGCATGGGTGGCAAAGATGACGTCATCATATCGTTCATGCCCCCCTTCAGTGTCGTGAACGAGGACTCCCCCACCCGATGATTCACGCTCCACCCGGACCGCTGCAGGCCGAACATGAAGATCGCTGCCGATGGCACCAACGAGCCGGCGCACATACTCCCGTGATCCCCCCAAGACCGAGTACCACTGGGGATGGTCACTCACGGTCAACAACCCATGGTTATTGAAAAAGCGAATAAAGCTAGCCGCCGGAAACCGAAGCATTTCCTCAACCGGACAACTCCAAATAGACCCTCCCATTGGCAAAAGATAATACTTCCTAAACCACTCTCCGACACCAATTTCATCAAGGCAATCTGCCAATGACAACGCCGGATCGCTCTCCGCGTAGGCCATGGCCTCCTTGTTGAATTTCAGGATGTCCATGACCATCCCCCACATTCGGGGAGACAGGGCATTCCGAAAACTTCCAAATAAACCTCGCAGCCCCACCGATCCAAATTCCAGCCAACCGTCCCCGATGCTGACTCCAAATGACATGTCGGTCTTTACGACCGGGACAGACAATTCCTCGAAAAG
>Ga0066377_10000332_pt1 | contig 10763 bp, 11 predicted proteins | sample Knorr_S23_td_Sur_FD_70946 | JGI IMG/M metagenome (GOLD analysis project Ga0066377, IMG submission 70946) | Marine microbial communities from Southern Atlantic Ocean transect - Knorr_S23_td_SurfaceB_ad_5m_LV_B | ecosystem: Environmental > Aquatic > Marine > Oceanic | place: Southern Atlantic...
TATGCGCAAGATTCATTACACCTCTTTGACTAAACATAACATTATAATTTAATTCTTGAGATAAATTTTCCCAAATTTTTAAAGCATGGTCGTATAGGCCTGCACTTGCATCCCATAAGTAGTTAGACCTAATTATAGTTGTGTTTCTTCCAGTATTTCCACCACCAATCCAACCTTTTTCAACGACAGCTATATTGTTCATTTTATGTTTTTTAGCTAAATAGTATGCAGTAGCTAAACCATGACCTCCACCTCCAACTATCACTGCATCATATTCTTTTTTAGGTTCAGGATCTCCCCAAGACTGTTGCCAGTTTTCATGATATGTAAAAGCATTTTTTACAAGAGAGAAAATTGAATATTTGTTTTTCATTTTTTCAGAAAATACTTGATTAATATTGAATATTCAATGATTTCAAGTTAGACATATTGATACGGAAGGATGGGTGAGCTGGTTTAAACCAGCGGTTTGCTAAACCGCCGTACGCTTGAAAAGGTGTACCGAGGGTTCGAATCCCTCTCCTTCCGCCATTAGTTTAATTTATAACTAATACAAAGGATCGTTCTTAAAAAAATCTTTAAGTATTATTGGTTTTTGAGAAAGGACATATCTATATACATTATAGTTTTCTAATACTCTTTGAACATAGTTTCTGGTTTCTCTAAAAGGTATTAGTTCGATCCAATCCACATAATTAATTTTTCTTTTTTGAGGATCTTTATTTATTTTTTTCCAATATTGAACTCTTTTAGGTCCTGCATTGTATGCGGCTATTGCAAATGGATATGAGCCGTCATATTCAAGTAGCAGTCCCGCAATATAAAAGGAACCTAAATTAATATTATATTCAGGATTTGTAGTAAGTTTTGATTTTGAGTAGGTTAATTTTGCTTGTTTAGCTACAACTTTTGCAGTGTAAGGCATTAATTGCATTAAACCTTGAGCTCCAGCACTACTATTAGCACTAGTATCAAATTCACTTTCTTGTCTTATAATTGAAAGTATGAAAGCTGTTTCTGGTATTTTTCTGTTAGCTATTTGAGAAGGTGTACTAATTACCGGGTAATTATATTTATTATGAAATCTTTTTTCATAAGATGCAATTTTTGCTACTTGAATAGCAAAATCAAATCTTGAAATATCAGTTGCAAGTTTTGCAGCCAAAACTTCGCTTCCTTTATCAATATTATCATTTGCTAAAAATCTTAAAATATCTTTTGTATATTTGCTTTTATTAAGTTCATCTAGAAGAAATACAGTTGCTACTAGTTTATGTTTATAAAAACTTTCAGCATAGCTTTTATCAACATTCATAAGATCATTTAATTGAAACTCTTCATAAGGTTTACTTTTCATGTGTGAAAGTTGACCGTAATAAGTAGTTAAATACTTAGATCCTATTATAAACCATTTTTTTGATTCCTCTTTATTTTTTAATTTTTCATAAGTTACACCTAGCCAGTAAGCTCCTCTTGCTAAACTAATCGGATAACTGACGTTATTATAAAAATTTAAAAAATGATTTTTTGCCAGAATTGGGTCTTCTAGGAAACTTAATGATATCCATCCACTCAACCACTCAGCTTCAGCATACTCTGGACCTTCACTTAAAGCATGTTTGCTCGATACTTTATAAGCATCTTCAAATCTTTTTTTATTTATAAGTAATCTTGCTATAATTTCTCTTTCGTCCCACCACTTATCAGGTCTAACTAAATATTCCTTTGTATTCTCTATATCCAAAAGAATTTCAAGAGAACTGTCAACTCTTCCTCTTTTTCTTCTCCATTTTAATCTATCAAAATTTAAACCTGAATCATTTTTAAATTTTTCAGGTACTTTAGAAATTGCATTGTCAACACCATAAGACTTACTCATTAAAAGTTGTCTTGCTGTATATAATAACTCAAAATCTTTAGGTAGGTATCTAAGAATTCTTTGTAGATCCCAGTATTTATTTTCCCATGCTAAATAATCTGCTCTTTTTACATAATCTTCATCTGTTAAATATTTTTTATAATTCTTTGAAAAAAATCTTAAATCATTTTTAGTTAAGTCTGCTGTAACAAAACCTTCTTTAATCAAATTTATTCCTTCATTTTGCTTTCTAAATTTTATTAAACTTTCGCCCATCATCATTTTTCCATATCCACTTAATGGGGGATTTTTTTCGAACCAAGCAAGTATTTCTCTTGGTGATTGGTTTTCTAAAGAAATTTTATGTTCTGCTAAGTATTTTATTCTATCTATTCGTGGATAGTATTGGACTGTTTCGATAAATTGTTTGTATTCAGAAAATTTAGCATTATTACCAAGAGTTAATAAATGTCGCCATTGAATAAATTCATAAATTGATGAAGCTCTGGCTTTTTTTGCAACTTTTATAGCATCTTTCCAATTACTTTTTTCCATGAATTCAATTGCTTGTTTGGCATAAACTAAATCACGATCACTGTAATATTCATTAGTTTTTGATACAGTTAGTCTTTGTTTTTTTACTATGAGTGGTTTATTTTTAGGGATAATCACCCCATCTATTTTTTTTGCTATAATTTTTTCAGGTATTTCTTCTAATAATTTCTCCTCTTTTTTTGTACCAGGTTTTAATTTTGGTATTATTAATTCCCCAAATTTTTTTATATTCTCTTCTAAAGGTAAATTTGGTTTCTTTTTTGGATAAACTATTTCTTCAGAAAAAGCTGATTGAATAGTAAATAAAAAGAATATACTTATTATTATCAATACAGTTTTCTTATTTTGCATTTTATAAAATATTGTGAACTTATGTTATAAATAGATATGTTTAAAGGTTCAAATGTTGCATTGGTCACTCCTTTTAATAAGGATAATAAACTTGATGAAGATAATTACATAAAAATTATAAATTTTCATCTTGATAATGGGACAAATGGTTTGGTGCCAGCAGGCACAACTGGAGAGTCTCCAACTTTATCTCATAAAGAACATGAACGAGTAATCGAACTTTGCATTAAAGAATCAAAAGGTAAAATTCCTGTTATTGCAGGCACTGGATCTAATTCTACAGAAGAAGCTATTTCCTTAACTAAGCATGCAGAAAAAGCTGGAGCAGATGGTGCTTTAATAGTAACTCCTTATTATAACAAACCAACCCAAGAGGGTTTATATCAGCATTATAAAGCATTAAATGATAATTGCGGCATTCCAATTATAATCTACAATATTCCAGGTCGTTCAGTAATAGATATGAGTGTAGATACTATGGCAAGACTCTATGAACTCAAAAATATCGTTGGAGTAAAAGATGCAACGGGAGATTTAAAAAGAGTTACAGAGCAAAAAAATAAACTTGGAGAAGAATTTATTCAATTAACAGGAGAAGATGGAAATGCTCTGGAGTTTAACAAATTAGGTGGAGTAGGGTGCATTTCTGTTACTGCAAATGTAGCTCCAAAACTTTGCTCTGAATTACAGAAATTTTCAAAATCTCTATCAGATAATGAAATAAAAGAAGCCGAAAGAATTGACTCAACTCTTCAACCTTTGCATAAATCTTTGTTCATAGAAAGCAATCCTTGTCCAGTTAAGTATGCTGCAAAATTAGTTGGATTGTGTGAAGATAATGTGAGACTACCTTTAGTAAAAATAACTGAAGTTACTAAAAAAGAAGTTAGAAAAGCTTTACTTTCAGCAAAATTAATCAATGAATAAAAAAACCCAAGGTGGTTTAAAAATCATTTCTTTAAATAGAAAAGCCTCATTTAATTATTCTTTTAAAGAAATATTGGAGGCCGGAATAGTTCTAAAAGGATCTGAAATTAAATCGGTAAGATTAGGAAAAGTTAATATTTCAGACTCTTACGCTGTAGAAAAGAAAAGAGAAATATATTTAGTTAATTCACATATTCCTATTTACAAACAGGCCAGTTATTCAAATCATAATCCTTACTCAGAACGAAAATTATTATTGAAAAAAAAAGAAATAAATAAGTTGATCGGTAGAATAAATGAAGAAGGTTACACTATAGTTCCAACAAAAATGTATTTTAAAAATGGAAAAGCTAAAATTGAAATAGCAGTTGCAAAAGGGAAAAAACTTTATGACAAGAGACAAACAAAAAAATCTAGAGATTGGAATCGTGAAAAGGCAAGATACTTCAGAAAGTCAAGTTAAATACGTATATCTCGCACTTGGATCTAATTTAGGAAATAAAATCTTAAACCTAGAAAAAGCAAAATACCAATTAACTCTTAAAGAAATTAATATTTTAAAAACTTCTAAGTATTATCAAACTAAATCTTGGCCAAATAGTCAATTTCCAGATTTTATTAATTGTGTAATTTTAGTGGAAACCAGGTTGAAATTAGACATTCTTTTTTTTGAGATAAAAAGTATTGAAAAAGTTTTAGGAAGAAAACAAAATAAAAGGAATTATCCAAGAGTTTGTGATATTGATATTATAGATTACAACGGCCATAATACTATACTTCGACATTTAAAAGATAACATAATTGTACCTCATTCTAGAATTCATAAAAGAAATTTTGTTTTAATTCCATTATTTGAAATTAATAAAAATTGGATTCATCCAAAATATAAAATCCATATTAAAACATATATATCTTTGCTTAAGAATGACCATTTAACTGGTATTAAAATTATCTAATTTAATGGTATAATGACCATATGATAAATTCAGAAGAACTTATAAATAAAGTTAAGTCATATAATAAGTTTCTTAATCCTGAAACTTTAACAAAGGCTTATGATTTTGCACTTAGAGCCCACCAAAACCAAAAAAGAGATTCTGGTGATCCATATGTAATTCATCCTGTAGCAGTTGCAAATATTTTAACTGATTTAAAATTAGATAGCGCAACTATCGCAACAGGTTTGTTGCATGATACCATTGAAGATACTTTTGCTACATACAAAACTATAGAACAAGAATTTGGAAAAGAAGTTGCAGATTTAGTTGAAGGTGTCACTAAAATTTCTGAATTTGAAAATCAAGCAATTACTAACTCTAAAGCTGAAAATTTTAGAAAATTAATAATTGCAACTTCAAAAGATATTAGAGTTTTATTAGTAAAACTAGCGGATCGTTTACATAATATGAGAACAATAAACGCTATAGAAAATTTTGAAAAGAAAGAACGAATAGCAAAAGAAACAATGGAAGTCTATGCCCCTTTAGCTGACCGTATGGGCATGAACAGAATAAGAGATGAACTAGAAGATTTATCTTTTGCAGTTTTAAATTCTGAAGCTAGAAATTTAATTAAAGATCGATTAGATCAAATTAAAGATACGAATTTGATCAACTATAACTCAGTTTTAAAAGATTTTGAAAATATTTTAATTGAAAATAAAATTAATTTTAAAATTTATAGTAGAGAAAAAACTCCTTTTTCAATATGGAGAAAAATTCAAAAAAAAAGAACTTCTTTGGAACAAATTACAGATATAATTGGTTTTAGAATTATTTTAGACTCTGTGGAAGATTGTTATAAAGTTTTAGGTCTTTTCCATAGTAAATGGAATTGTATACCTGGTAAGTTTAAAGATTATATTTCTTCTCCTAAAATTAATAATTATAAATCATTACATACTGCTGTCATTGGTCCAACTAAAAGACCTATTGAAATACAAATTAGAACCAACCAAATGCATGAGTTTGCTCAAAGAGGTATAGCTTCTCATTGGAAATATAAATCTTCAGAAAAATTTAATTCCTTAACTTGGAAAGAATATGATTGGCTTGCCGATTTAGTTGAAATTATTGATAAAAACAAAAACCCTGAACACTATTACGAATATACAAAACTTCAAATGTTTCAAGAAAACGTCTTTTGTTTTACTCCAAAAGGATCGGTGATTAAACTGCCAAAAGAAGCTACCCCTATAGATTTTGCATATGCCGTTCATACACAAATAGGTGATACTGCGATAGGCTGTGTAATTAATGGAAATGAAAAACCCCTTCAATCAGTTTTAAGAAATGGTGATGTGGTAAATATATTAACTTCAAAAAGAGTTTCACCATCATTGCATTGGCTTTCAAGTACGAAAACAGGTAAAGCAAGAGCTGCAATAAGAAGATATTGGCAATATAGAGAAAACTCTAAAACTCAAAATATTAAAAAATATAATACAACTTTGTGGATTTCATTGCCTGACGAACCTGGAAAATTAGGCGATGTCACTACAATGATAGGAGAAAACAATGTTAATATCTCAAGCGTTGAAATGGTTGAGAAAACAAAAAGAACGATTAATTTTAGGTTCAATTTGATTATTCATGATCTGAAAAACTTTACAAAGCTAATTAGTGAGCTAAAACAAAAAGAATATAATTTTAAAATAATTAGACACAAAAACAAAAAATATGCTTTCTTTCAAAGACTCTTTAGCAGTTTTAAAAAGAACTAACGCCTTATTAGAAGGACATTTTGTTTTATCTTCAGGACTTCATTCTACAAAATATGTTCAATGTGCTAAACTTTTGAGTTATCCACATTTAGCTAAAGATTTTTGTTTATCGTTAAGCAAAAAAATTAAAAAAAATTTTAAAAAAATAGATTTAATTTTATCTCCAGCTATGGGTGGAGTAATAATTGGATATGAAATTGGTAGATTGTTAAAAAAACAAGCAATTTTTTGTGAAAGAGTTGAGGGTAAATTTAAACTTAGAAGAGGTTTTTCTATTAAAAAAAAAAATAAAGTATTAATCATCGAAGATGTTATTACTACGGGAAAATCCACACTTGAATGTGCAAAACTTGTTAACAAATATAAAGCTACTGTAATAGGTTTGGCATGTTTAATTGATAGATCTGAAAAAAAGAAACTTAAATTTAATAAAAAAATTATTTCACAAATTAAAATATCTATACCTACTTATAAAAAAAATAAATTACCAATTAATTTAAAAAATATTCCTATTACAAAACCTGGTAGTAGATTTTTAAAATGAAACTTAGGCTTGGTGTAAATATAGACCATATTGCAACGATAAGAAATGCTCGAGGCGAATATCATCCCGATCCATATTTTAATGCTTTGAAAGCTTTAAAATTTGGAGCAGATTCAATTACGATTCACTTAAGAGAAGATAGAAGACACATAAAAGATATAGACTTAAAAAAAATATCATCAAATAAAAAAATAAAACTTAATTTGGAGATGTCAGCAAATAAAAAGATGTTGAAAATCGCATTAAAATATAAACCGCACTTTGTTTGTATTGTCCCAGAAAAAAGAAATGAGATTACAACTGAAGGAGGTTTGAATTTAAAAAAAAATAAATCCGCAATATCAAATTCAATCAATAAATTAAAATCCAAAAATATAAGAACAAGCCTTTTTATTAATCCATCTTTAAATGATATTAAGATATCTAAACAACTGGGTGCTGAATGTGTTGAACTTCATACGGGCGTAATTTCTAATCTTGTTAAACAAAAAAAAAATTTCAAAAAAGAATATTCAAAAATAAAAAAATGTGCAGAAGTTGCAAAAAGTATAAATTTAGAGATACACGCTGGTCATGGTATGGACTATAAAACTGCTAAAATATTAAAAAATATCAAAGAAATAGAAGAGTTTAACATAGGTCATTTTATAATAGGAGAGTCAATTACACATGGAATGAAATCTGTAATAAAAAAATTTAAAAAGTTTATTGATAGATAAAATGAATATTTTTGGAAATGGCGTAGATATTATTAAAAATGAGAGAATAAAAAAATCAATTAAAAATATTAATTTTTTAAATAGAATTTATACTAAAAATGAAATTTTATTATCTAAAAAAAAAAACAATAAAGTAAATTTTTTTGCTAAAAGATTTGCTGCAAAAGAAGCCTTTGTAAAATCATTAGGAACAGGATTTAGATATAAAATTAATTTTTTAGATATAGAAATTCTAAATACTAAAAAAGGTAAACCATTTATTAATTTATCAAAAAAGTTAGCTAGTTTTATTAAAAAAAAATTTAAGATTAAAAAAATTAAAACTTTTCTTTCTCTGTCTGATGAAAAAGAATATTCAATTGCATATGTAATATTATATAAAATTAAATGAAAAAATTTATTATAGAAAATACCAAAACTCTTTTTTATGCATTAATTATTGCAATAGTTATAAGATCTATCTTACTGCAACCTTTTTACATTCCGTCATCTTCAATGGAACCTAACTTATTAGTTGGTGATCGATTATTTGTAACTAAGTATTCTTACGGTTATAGCAGGCACTCGTTTCCATTTAGTCCATCAATATTTTTTGGACGTATTATGTATAAAAAACCTAAAAGAGGAGATGTTGTTGTTTTTAAAACACCTGCGGATAATAGAACTGATTATATAAAGAGATTAATAGGTTTGCCAGGCGATACAATACAATTTATCAATGGAGATTTATATATTAACAATAGTCAAGTTATTAAAACAATAATTAATGCTAATGATGAATTGTTTTGTGGGAATCAAAAAATCAAAGTTTCAACCTTTCAAGAAAAACTTCCAAATGGTAAAGAGTATATTGCTTCATATCGTAAAGATTTTACTTTTAGAGACTCTGATAAATTTTTAGTACCAGAAAATCATTTTTTCTTTTTAGGAGATAATAGAGATTGTTCTAAGGATAGTAGATTTCTTACTGAAGTAGGTTATGTAAGTGAAAATAATTTGGTAGGAAAAGCTCAAATTATGTTTTTTTCTTCTGATCCAAGAATAGGAAGTATTTTTAAAATTTGGAAATGGAATGAAATAATGCGTTTTAATAGAATATTTAAATTGATCAAATAGTGAGCAAATTATTAAATCAATTAGAAGATAAAATTAAAATAAAATTTAATGATAAAGGTTTGCTTTATAAAGCCTTAACGCACAAAAGTTTTAATTCTTTAGAAAATTATGAAAAACTTGAATTTCTTGGTGATAGAGTATTAGGTTTAGCAATAGCTGAATACATAATCGAATATTTCCCAAAAGAAAAAGTTGGAATACTTGATAAAAAACTTGCTTCTGTTGTAAATAAAACTACCTGTTTAAACATAGCTAAACATCTCGATTTGAATAAATTCATTTTAATTGGAAATACAAATAAAAAAAAAGATGAGATACAAAATAAGATTTTATCTGATTGTGTTGAAGCAATAATTGGCGCAATTTATTTAGATAAAGGATTTAATGAAGCAAAGAAATTTATTTTAAACAATTGGAAAAATTTTTTTTCTTTTGAATTATCTAAAATTATTGACTCAAAAACTAAATTACAAGAATACTCATTGAAACATTTTAAAACATTGCCTGTTTATAAATTGGTTTCAAATACTGGTCCAAGACACAAACCTTTGTTTAAAATTGGTGTGAAAATTAAAGATTCAGATTTTGTTCATGCAAATGGCTCATCAAAAAAAAATGCTGAGCAATTAGCAGCAAAAAAACTTCTAGAAAAAATTGAAAAATGATTTGGCAAGACAAAGGTTTTTTATTAGCTAAAAACAAATATAGTGAGAACTCTTCAATTGTAGATTTTTTCACAAAAAACAATGGAAAAGTAACAGGAGTTATTTATGGTTCAACATCAAAAAAAATTAAAAATTATTTGTTAATTGGAAATAAATTCCATTTAAATTTTAGCCACAAAAATGAAGGTAGACTCGGATATTTTAAAATTGAAATAGATAATATTCACACCCCGTTTTATTTAGAAAATCAGAAAAAGTTACTCTGTATATCATATGTGATGAACTTAATTAAAATTTTAACAGTGGATAATCAGGAAAATATATTAATTTATAATTTAATAGATGAATTGTTTGTCATAATTAAAAATGAAGATTGGCTTGTTAGTTTTATATTTTGGGAACTTAAATTTTATAAAATTATTGGATATGATGTTGATTTTTCTAATTATGTTAAAAAATTTATAGAAAATGGCAAGAGTAAATATATTGTTGAATCTAATCAAAAAATTATTCCAAATTTTATGATAAATGGAAGTTTTGATAATATTTCTAATCAAGATATTATTGCTGGTATAAAGATAGTAGGTGATTTTTTAGAGAAAACTATATTGCGTCCTAATAATTTAAATTTACCTCTTTCAAGAAATCATTTTTTAAACTCTATAAAAAAATAGAATTTTTATAAATCAATCTGATCTGCAAAATAGGTAACAATCGCATTTGCACCAGCTCTTTTAAATGAAATTAGAGATTCATATACAGTATTTTTATTAAGAATTTTCTGCTTTATGCCATTCATTATTAAACTGTACTCCCCAGAAACTTGATATGCCAATACAGGTATTTTAAAGTTTTCTTTAACTAAGTTTATAATATCTAAATAAGGCATTCCTGGTTTTACCATAACCATGTCAGCTCCTTCTTTGATATCAAGCGCAACTTCTCTTAAGGACTCTTCTTTATTTCTAAAATCCATTTGATAAGTTTTCTTATCTCCTTTAAGAGATTTTTTTGACCCAACAGCATCTCTAAAGGGTCCATAAAAACTTGACGCATATTTCACAGCGTATGAAATTATTTGGACATCTTTAAATTTATTTTTATCTAGTGCGTTTCTTATTAACTTTATTCTACCATCCATCATATCTGATGGCGCTAGTACATCGCATCCCATATTTGCTTGTAATAAGGATTGTTTAACTAAAATTGAATTAGTTTCATCATTAAGAATTTCTTTTTTTTTTAATAATCCATCATGACCATGTGATGTATATGGATCTAAAGCCACATCACACATAATTCCAAT
>Ga0066377_10000334_pt1 | contig 10761 bp, 8 predicted proteins | sample Knorr_S23_td_Sur_FD_70946 | JGI IMG/M metagenome (GOLD analysis project Ga0066377, IMG submission 70946) | Marine microbial communities from Southern Atlantic Ocean transect - Knorr_S23_td_SurfaceB_ad_5m_LV_B | ecosystem: Environmental > Aquatic > Marine > Oceanic | place: Southern Atlantic...
TGTAAGATGCTCGGCGCCAAGTATGCTTACATCGCCAATTTAGAGTTTTTATACTGCTTATTTCAACCAATTTACCCTCCAATTGTTTTGTGATAAAGCCTCCAGTAAGGGTAAAGTAAAGGGCAAAGTATGAATATTGGAGAAGCTGCAAAAAAATCTGGCCTTACGGTAAAAACGGTTAGGTATTATGATGAAATAAATTTAATTAAACCTGTAAAAAATAAAGTGACCAATTACCGCCAATACACTGAGGCCGAATTAGCTAAATTACAGTTTATCGGGAAAGCAAGGCGTTTTAATTTTAGTATAAAAGAATGCAAGGAATTACTTTCATTATACGAGAATCAAAATCGTAGTAGCAAAGAAGTGAGGGATATTACTCTTACAAAAATTAGTGAGATCGACAATAAATTGAAGGAGCTAAAAAATTTACGTGAGCAACTAGCACACCTCGTTACCTGCTGTAAGGGTAATGAGAGACCCGAATGCCCAATAATAGACGAGCTATCGGCAAAAACTTAACTACGAATTTATATTACCTAGTTTCTTTGGGTAGGACCAAAAGCATCCACTCCCCACCCAAAGATCTGCACTTCATCCCAAGCTAGTTGCTTCCCTTGAAGTGGCTCTCCTTAAAGGTAGCCCTTTCGAGTAAAAGTCAAAAAATTTTGCAAATTTTTCATTTACAACACTTCTTCAAACAAAGACTGTACGTTCTTCTCATTTAGTTCCACAGGATTACCACCGCAACTTGGATCACTTAAAGCACCGCTTATAAGCTTATCTAAGTCTGGTTCATCAACACCCAGATTAGCTAGTTTTGAAGGAATATTTAATGAGGCGTTAAACTCATCAACAAAAGCTTTAAAACCTGAAAAACCATTCTTTATGCCCAAATACCCTGTAACAGAATTAAAGCGATCACAAATTTTTGGTTCATTAAGTTTTAAGACAGCGGGCATACATACTGCATTAGTCGTTCCATGATGAGTGTGATGCATAGCGCCTACGGGATGGCTTAGAGCATGAATGGCCCCAAGACCTTTCTGAAAAGCTGTGGCCCCCATTAATGCAGCTGACATCATATTGGCTCTGGCATCGATATCTTTACCGTCCAAATAAACTTTTCCCAGATTTTCGATTACTAGTCGCATTCCCTCTACGGCAATGCCTTGGCTCATGGGATGGTAATGTGGACTTGAAAATGCCTCCACACAGTGGGCAAAAGCATCTAAACCCGTACCGGCTGTAATTGACTTTGGCATTTCTACGGTCAACTCAGGATCACAAATTACAACTTTGGGTAAAATTTGAGGGTGAAAGATTATTTTTTTCTCTAAGGTAATAGAGTTAGTAAGAACACTCGCTCGCCCAACCTCCGATCCTGTTCCTGCAGTTGTGGGTATAGCTACGATTGGAAAAATCGTATCAGACTTTGCACGTGTCCACCAATCCGAAACATCTTCAAAATCCCAAACCGGACGGTCTTGACCAACCATAAAGGCAATTAATTTACCTAAATCTAAGCCTGATCCTCCTCCAAATGCTATTACTCCATCATGGTTCCCTTCTCTAAATGCAGTAATACCAGCAGTTAAATTTTTCTCATTAGGATTTGGGTCAACATCTGAAAAAAAAGCTTCACCTAAACCAGCTTCTTTCATTAAGTGTAGGGTTTTGGATGTTATTGGAAGGCTACTTAAACCTTTATCAGTAACCAAAAGTGGGTTGTTAATATTAGCTTGATTACAAGCTTCCGAAATTTCCCGAATACGGCCGGCACCAAATTTTATTTGCGTGGGATATGACCAATTTCCAATTAGTGTCATTTTGTTACTTTCTTTAAATGATAAGATTTTGGACGTGTAAGGTTATGATAGCCGATAATAGACAAACCACCCCCTCGTCCTGTATTTTTGCAACCAGTCCAACACAAAGCTGGATCGAGATAATCTGCTCGATTTAAAAATACGGTTCCTGTCTCAATTTCATCTGCAATCTTTTCTGCGCGGGCAACATTTTCTGTCCACAGACTTGCGGTTAAACCAAACTCGCTATCGTTCATAAGCGCAACAGCTTCTTCATCATTAGCTACAGGCATAATACAGACAACTGGACCAAATGTTTCATCTTTCATAATTCGCATATTGTGATCAACGCCCGTTAAAATTTGCGGTGTTACGTATGTACCACCATCATCACTTTCAAAAGCTTTAATATGAGTTGTCGCGCCTTTTTCTACGGCTTCAGCGATCTGTAATCTTACCTCATCAGAAAACCGTTTATTAGCCATAGGACCAAGAGTAGTATCAGGCTCAAGCGGATTACCCAACTTATAATTTTCTACAATTTTTATAGCTTTTTCTACAAATTCTTCATAGAGACTTTTGATTACATAAATACGCTCTATACCGCAGCAGCATTGTCCGGAATTAAACATTGCGCCATCTATTAATGTTTCTACTGCAGCATCTAAATCGGCATCTTCCATTACATATCCAGGATCTTTACCCCCAAGCTCTGTTCCAACAGGTGTAAAGGTTCCTGCAGCCGCTCTCTCCATCTCAATACCGCCATTCAAGGAACCAGTAAAATTTATGAAATCAAATTCATTTTCCTCAATTAGCTTTGAAGTGGTATCATGGTCCAAAAACAGGTTAACGAAAACGTCTTGTGGAACGCCTGCAGAACGAAAAGCGTCAACGAGGCGTTCACCTACTAGAAGCGTTTGGGAGGCATGCTTCAAAGCCACAACATTGCCTGCTATCAGCGCCGGCGCAATCGTATTTATGGCAGTCATGTAAGGATAGTTCCACGGCGCAATTACAAAAACTATCCCGTGCGGCACTCTCTTTATATAACGTTTAAAGCTTGAATCATCACTGATCTCAATATCTTTCAGAGCGTCCGCCGCTATGTCGCTCATATATTGCGCGCGTTCCTGAAAACCACCAAACTCACCACCGTACCTTACAGGTCTTCCCATCATTTTAGCCAGTTCAGGGACTATTTGATCATTCATTTTTCCGATGGCTTCCACACCCGCCATAACCAAAGATATTCGTTCAGACAAAGGCCGAGCTGACCAAGCACTCTGGGCTGCCCGAAGTCGTTGAATCTCATCTTTTGCATCTTTTAATGAAAGGGTATTTCTCGTCGCAAATACTTTACCATCAATTGGTGAAATGCATGTTATTTCATTCATGATATTACGCTCTCTCAAAGCCTCTTGCTATTTCCCAATCTGTCACCACTCTGTCAAATTCTTCCAACTCAACTTCAGCTGCTCTACAGTAGTGTTTAACGACATCTTCTCCAAATGCTGACTTAAGCATTTCTGACGCTGACAGCGCATCCTTTGCTTCTCGCAAACTTGCCGGTATCATTTTGGTATTTCCTTGATAAACATCGCCTTTAGCCGGTTCATCTAGTACCAATTTATTTTCTATTCCTGCTATCCCAGCTGCGATTTGCGCTGCAATTGCCAAATAGGGATTCATATCTGAACCACCTATTCTGCACTCTACCCTGACGCTCTTGCTTCCGGCTCCACATAATCGAAAACCAGCAGTACGGTTATCTACCGACCAAATAATACGAGTTGGAGCGAATGTTCCTTTAGCAAAACGCTTATAACTATTGACGTATGGAGCGAGAAAAAATGTAATATCTGAAGTATAATTCAACAGCCCCGCCATGTAATGTTTCATTACTTTGCTCATACCGAGTTTATCAGCAGGATCATAAAAAGCATTCTCTCCATTTTTCCAAAGTGACTGATGAACATGTGAAGAAGAACCCACCTTGTCATGATGCCACTTTGGTAGAAAAGTAACAGCATGCCCTTTGGACCAAGAAATTTCTTTTACAGCATGTTTGGCAATTGTATGATGCTCAGCGGTATTAAGTGCATTGTCATATTTTATATTTAATTCTTCTTGTCCCGTTTCAGCTTCCCCTTTTGAGTTTTCAACTGGAATGCCAGCGTCCCACAAATAGTTTCGTAAAGGGCGCATTATATGCTCTTCTTTTGTAGTTTGAAGAATATGATAGTCCTCATTATACGAACTTATTGGTCTCAGCTCTCTAAAGCCATTTTCTTGTATCTCTTTGAAACTTTTTTCGAACAGAAAGAACTCTAATTCTGTGGCCATTATAGGATCAAAACCCATCTCTTGAAGTCGTTTAATTTGCTTTTTGAGAATGGCCCGAGGTGAATGGGTTACTTCTTCGTGGGTATGATGATCAAGGACATCACAGATGACCATAGCAGTCCCATCGAGCCAAGGCGTTTTGCGCAAGGTAGTAAGATCAGGCCTCATGGTGTAGTCACCGTAACCGTCTTCCCAACTTGTAGCCTCGTAACCGTCTGGTGTTCCCATCTCTAAATCTGTAGCTAATAAATAATCACAACAATGTGTCTCTTTATGACCTTCTGAAATAAAATGTTTAGCGTGGAATCTCTTTCCCATGAGCCTTCCTTGCATATCAACCATACAGACAAGCACCGTATCAATACTGCCGTCATTAACCGCAAGTTCCAGATCTTTAAATGTTAAATTCCCAGTCATTAATAGCCTCACTTACATCACAATACACGAGCAGTGTTCAAATTAGCCGCTAGCTCTCCAAGCTTGAGTACGCGTCAGAACACCCTTTGATATTATAAGATGAACGATACGTGCAAAAATGTTTGTATAAAAAATCATCATACCCATTGCAGCAGCGGGAGCAATATCACCTGCATCATCCATATTAAGAACGGCAATGGAAGCGAGTGAAGTTTTAGGAGAATAAAGAAAGACAACAGCGGAAACCGTCGTCATTGCATTAACAAACAAGTAGATTGCAATGTCCAGTATTGCTGGCAAACAGACTGGCACCGTCACTCTGGAAAAGAGCTTAAAAGTTGGCTGCTTTAATGATGCCGAGACCGACTCAAATTCCTTATCCATTTGCTTCAGAGCTGTAACAGCCGTCAGATGAGAAACAGTATAAAAGTGTGTAACAGTACAGATTACAAGAATTGCCATAGTTCCATAAACTATATGCAAGGGGTTCTCTGGATTGTTAAAAAAGAAAATGTACGCAAGACCTAGTACCATGCCCGGTATCGCCATTGGCAACATTGCAAACATCTGAAATATTGCCCTGCCAGTTTTGAATCCATTTGATTTTTCTACTAAGTAAGCACCAAAAAATATGACGCAGGTACCAATTAAAGCAGTAAGTAACGCCATCTTAATTGAGTTGTAATAAGCACCCCAACCACCACCATCCATTTTATCGAACTGATAATTATTCAAACTTAGACTAAGATCATATGGCCAGAATTTTATTAGGGCTGCAAACTGACAAATACCAAGCATACCAATTATAAATAATCCAACAAGTCCACAATAAATAGTAAACGCTAAATCGATTCTAAGGTTTGGTTTGGGGTGGAAGGGAACTGATCTAGCAGTAAGTAAAGCCACTTGCTTACTTTGAACAATACGATCTATTGCAAAAGCTAAAATCGCTGGAATTATCAAAACTACTGATACGACAGCCCCCATCTCAAAGTTTTGCTGTCCTATAACTTGTTTATAGATGTCCACTGCCAGAACATTAAATTGACCGCCTATCACCTTTGGTAAGCCAAAGTCTGTAATTACAAGATTAAAAACAACAAAAGCTGCTGAAATTATTCCATATCGTGCACCAGGAATTGTAACAGTCCAAAAAGTTTTCCAAGGCGTCGCCTTTAAAGAAATAGCGGCTTCGTACAAACGGGCATCAGATATTGCTAGGGCAGTAGATATGATTAAAAAAGCATGGGGAAACGTGAAAAATACTGATCCTATAATAATACCAATAGGACCGTAAATACTTGCTCCAAATAGTAAGCCTTTAATTACACCTTGTGCACCAAAAAGATAGACAAGCGCTATGCCTGGAAGAAGCGATGGAACCAATATTGGAGCCATAGCAATAAGTCTGAAAAAGCCTTTGAAACGCATACAACTTCTATTGAGTGCGTATGCAAACCAAAATGCTAAGATTACGGTGATGATTGTACTAATTACGGAAATAAATATCGAATTCTGGATTGATTTAAACAAAGCTGGCGTGGAAAAATAATTTATAAAGTTCGACAAACCTGTTGATCGTACAGGCCGCAATTGTACCCGACGAAACGTATTACTATCCAATTCTTGCCAATCGGTTCCAGTTACCAATGTCGAACCGACCAAAAACCTTCCCTGATTATCCACATTCCTAATACGATACATAACTGGACTACGAAAACTGAAGTCCGGAAAAAACATTGTAACGCCAAGTCGACCACCAGAACCCGTGCTCAACTCATCATTCGAGATAGCTTCCAACTCACCATTTAAACTCTCTAGGCTTACGATCGTTGGAGGAAATTGCCCAGTATCATCACTGACTTGGACTTCAAATTTTGACAAATCGTATTGGAAAGTCGAAAAAGATTTCGAGAACATCGAATAAAGAGGGAACACCAAGCTAATCACAAGGTAGAGAGCAATAACGATCATGCCCCCGCGCATGATTATATCGTCACGGCTAAGCTTAGCTTTCACTACCCCTTTAGGCTTGATTAATACATTTTCTATATTTGTAGAATTCATAATCAGGCCGCTTGATTATCAAAAGCCAAAATGCTTTCTGAAGGCAGTTCAATCCATAAATTCTGGTTTGGCTCTAAAGACAATCTCCTCACCGCATTTACAGAAAAATCTGCAGTAACCAATGCCTGAGAAAATTCATCACTCTTTAACTTGCAGCGCCAGAAAGAACCAAGAAACTCCATTTCTACAAGTTTGGTAGAGAAAACATTATTTCTTGAGTTAGATAGACCGTTTTTTGTTGGAGGCTTAGCACCTAAGGGTATAATATCCTCTGGCCTAATGGTAAGTGAAACTTCGCGGCCCTCATCAAACTGATGCGCTGCTGTATTTAATTCTGTATTCCCAATTTTAATTGAACTTTTACCAGTTATAATGCCCCTAAATTGCGTCATTTCTCCAATGAAATCTGCAACAAACAAAGTTTCCGGTTTGCAATATACTTCATTTGGAGTGCCAATTTGCTCCACTTTTCCTTCATTCATAACAACAATACGATCAGCCATAGATAGAGCTTCCTCCTGATCGTGAGTAACCATAATAGTTGTAACGCCCAGTTTCTGCTGAAGAGTTTTTATCTCATGTCTCAAATAAACGCGTACTTTCGCATCCAACGCGGACAGTGGTTCATCAAGTAACAACAGACCTGGGCCAGAAGCTATTGCTCTTGCCAAAGCGATCCGTTGCTGTTGACCACCAGAAAGCTGAGCTGGATATTTAGGACCTTGGTCAGGCAGCCCAATTAGCTGCAATAACTCCGCAACCCTTTGTTCAATTTCATTTTTAGTTCGACCTGTATTTTCAAGCCCAAATGCTATATTTTTCTCAATCGTTAGATTGGGAAATAACGCATATGACTGGAATACAATCCCATAATCTCGCTCTGACGCTGGTAAATTAGAAATATCTTTTCCAGCTTGCACCAGTCTGCCTCTAGTCTGAAGATCTAGACCCGCTATCGCACGCAGAAGGGTCGTTTTCCCACATCCAGATGGCCCAAGGAAACAAACAAACTCACCTTCTTGAATGTCTAAAGAAACATCCTCAAGAGCTATAAAGCTTCCAAACGATTTCCATAGATTTTTGATAGAAAGATACGAGGATTGCGGTTCTTTGATGCCGTCCAAGGTTTGTTCCTTAAGTTTGTAATATTTTTTGTACCCAAATCTTGAGTAGAATTAAAACCAGGCAGCAAACTATTGCTGCCTGGATCTATATTTATTTAGGATCAGATTTACCGTCGTAACGTGACTGCCACTCTTTCAAAATACGGGCTCTATTGTTTGCGGCAAACTCAAAATCATTTGGAATCATAGCCTCAATTAAACCTTCTGGAAAATGCTCAACAGGTTTTGCAACTCCCGGATATGCAACAACTGCATAACCTTCATTGTACATTTCATTGGCTTCTTTGGTAACTGAAAAATCTACAAGCTTCTGTGCAGCTTCCAGTTTGGATGTTCCAGCAACAATAGCTGTGGCTTCCATATCCCAACCAACTCCCTCAGATGGAACAATAATATCTAATGGAGCACCAGCTGCCTTTGACTTAGCGCCACGGAAAGCAAATGAGATTCCAATTGGAATTTCCCCAGCGGCAGCAAGCTTACATGGCTTTGAACCTGAGTGTGTATAGCGTGCTATATTTTCGTGAAGGGCGTCCATGTATTCCCATCCACCTTCTTCACCAAACAATTGAAGCCAACTAGAGACGTCAAGAAATCCTGTGCCTGATGAGTTAGGATTTGGCATAATCAAATGCCCGGCGTACTGAGGATCCGTTAAATCTTTCCAAGAGGTAGGTGGCGTTAGCCCAGCTTTTCCAGCCTCGACGGTATTGTAGCACACCGCAGCAACCCATGCATCCATTCCAACCCAAGCAGGCGGATTATCGCCATCAACAAATTTACTATCCAACTTTTCTACACCAGCTGGAGCGTATGGCTCCAACATGCCTTCGGATTTGAGCAGAAGGAGCGATGTACCTGCTAGACCCCAGACAACATCCGCTTGTGGATTGTTTTTTTCAGCCAATAGCTTTGCCGTAATAATCCCTGTAGAATCTCTAACCCAGTTAATTTTAATATCTGGATGACTTTCGTTAAATTTAGCAGCGTATCTAGTAAGGTCTTCGGCCTCTACGGCCGTGTAAACGGTAAGCTCCGTATCCGCAAATGCGGATGTAGCTAGCAATGATCCAACTGCTAACGATTTAAAAAATCCAAAGTTAAATTTCATTTTGTACCCCCAATGTGGTTTAGTAGTTTAGTCTTCAAAATGCGTAATATTTTCAAGATTAGATGATGATCGCATGATTCTGTAACAAAAAAAAAAATTATTTCATTTTTCTTGATTTTGATGATCTAGCCATCGCACAATTTTTTAGAAATTCACCATCAAATGGATCAACCTTACCAAACCTACTGGGTCTAAATGACGAACTGTAAATATCAGATTTACCATCTACAATAAGGTCTGACATAACAGAACCAATACCGCCGGACAAACTAACACCCGAACCACAGTCTCCAGCTGCCACATAAAGCCCATCAATTTCCTCAATAGGGCCTAAAATAATTTCTCCATCGGGTGTGTAAGAGGAAAGACCACTTATATAACTAGAAAAATTGGCATTTTCTATTTTTGGAAAAAAACGAGATAATTCAGAATAAGAGTCCAGTAATATGTCCCAGTGATCTTCCCCAAGTGTTGGTGAGAAATATTGTAAATCCTCCGGTAGTTTTCTTGCATCAAATACCGCACATTCATTTTCTTGGACGCCAAGCAATAGACCTCCCAATTCTGGACGTGTATACGCAGAGACATCAGGCATTATTGTAATTGATCCCTCACTACCATAATCAAAATCGGGTGCAGTTAACCAGTAATGGCTGCGAACCGGAGCCGCAGCGATTGCTATGTTGATCTTTGATGCAAATAAAGAGGTCCAAACGCCTCCTGCAAGTATCAAATTAGAGCAGCAAAATTTACCATTTGTAGTATTAATTCCCTGTATTTTATTACCGTCAACTACTATCTCTGTAGCACCTAAGTTAGCACTAAATTGTGCACCATTATTCTTAGCCGCTTTAATGTAATGCCAGGTTAACTGGTAGCTATCGAGATAACCATCTGATGGGAAAAATGCAGCATGTTGAACTACTTCTTGATTCAACCATGGGGCCATCCGTTTTATGTCTTGATCATTCGGAGCTGACACCTCTACATCAAAAATAGAAGCAGTTTCGATCATAGAGTTTAATTCATCAACTCGCGCTTTAGATGAAGCTAGACGCAAGCTCCCCGTCTGGTGATACTCCAAATTCTCTCCGGTTTCCTCCTCTAATGTTGAAATTACTTCAACAGTTTTTTTGGCTAATGGGATGTTTGATTGCTTTGTAGATCCCTGAAGAACCAAACCAGCAGAGCGACTAGAAGCAGCACTTGCAAAATCGTTTCTCTCAATGACCAAAATAGAGTCATTTGATTTTTTAGATATATGGTAGGCGATCGATGCACCCAAGATACCGCCGCCGACAATTATATGATCATAAAATATCATTTCTCGGAACTCATTTCTCACTCAATTTTAATGATCAAAAACAATTACGCCTCTCCCAGGCTTTCCTTCCAGCATATCATTTATTGCTATATTTATTTCATTAAGCTGGTAACGCCGATTTACCATTAAATCGATCGGTAATTCTCCCTTGAGGAATTTTTCACCGTAACTAGCAAAATCTCTATGAGTGCAGGCAGAACCATATATAGAACCAGATATTGTTTTTTCCGACCTGGTTATGGCCGTTGTTTCCAAATTAATTGTAGCATCCTCGCTGTCCAAACCGACAAAAGTTACAGTACCACCAGAACAACAGTAATTGATCGCAGCAGATTGTAATTCTCGTTTACCTACGGCTTCAAATACATGATCAGCACCCACATCAGTAAGCTCAATTAATTTTTTAGAAATATCAGCGTCTTGGCTAGCAACAAGAAAATCTGTAGCACCAAGTTCTATCGCTAAGTTTCGCATACTCCTATTTTTATCAATACAGATAATTTGCGAAGCCCCTTGTAATTTTGCCGCCATCACTACTGACAAACCAACGCCACCGGCGCCTAT
>Ga0066377_10000335_pt1 | contig 10755 bp, 15 predicted proteins | sample Knorr_S23_td_Sur_FD_70946 | JGI IMG/M metagenome (GOLD analysis project Ga0066377, IMG submission 70946) | Marine microbial communities from Southern Atlantic Ocean transect - Knorr_S23_td_SurfaceB_ad_5m_LV_B | ecosystem: Environmental > Aquatic > Marine > Oceanic | place: Southern Atlantic...
AGGCCCAAGGCTATGAGTTTATTGCAGTTAACAGCCAACCTAAAAAAGATCCTCAGTTTGTCTGTAAGCTCAACAAAAAACTCTTTTTTGTACTCGTAAGAGCTTCTGTGTATCCTGAAAATCCGAATAGCTTTGATTCAGTGTTGATCAATCAGCTGAAATCCCATGCAGAGAAATTCAAGGCAGAGTTGTTTTATGCGGGAGTCGGTTTTGCGCATGCCGAACAATATGATCTACCTTTACAAAAATCTCAACCTTATGCGGTCAATTATAATGGTCTTCAAAAGGTTTAGTTTGATATGTGCTTTGTTGTTGTTAGTGGGTTGTAAGACCGCTTCCAAACAACAAAACGAGTCAGGCTATGCTTTGGGTACGAGCTATAACATTACCTATTTCGATCAAGGGGTAAACAATCTTTTGTCTTCCGCAGTAGATTCTGTTTTCTATGTGGTCAATAAGTCGATGTCAACATATATACCCAATTCAGATATATCAAAAATCAACCGGGGAGATACTACAGTCATTTTGGACACTCATTTTGCGAGAGTCTTTGAAAAGTCAGCGTCTGTTTGGGAAAACACTCGTGGATATTTTGACCCTACCGTAGGTGCGTTGGTCAATGCTTATGGGTTTGGACCTGGCAAACCTTTGGATAGGGTTACAATTACCCGAAGAGACAGCCTTTTGTCTTTTACGGGTTTTGATAAAGTGGGTCTCACTTCTGATCTTCGCATCATCAAACAAGATCCAAGAGTATACCTCGATTTTAATGCGATTGCCAAAGGCTATGCTGTTGACCTATTGTATGATATGATGCGGCAGTTAGGCTATAAAGATTTTTTAGTTGAAATCGGAGGAGAACTCAGAACCTCAGGTCAACATCAACTGAAACAGTCTCCTTGGATCGTAGCCATTGATCATCCTGAACAGGGTGAAAAAAGAACTTTTATTAAAACCCTCAGTTTGACCGATAAAGCGCTGGCAACATCGGGGAACTATCGAAAATTTAATATAGATTCTCTTTCTAGAACCCGATATGTGCATACACTGAACCCTCATACAGGTACGGCGCGCCCTTCCAAAGTTCTTAGTGTTTCCATAGTAGCTGATGATTGTATGACTGCAGATGCATATGCCACAGCCTTGATGGCCATGCCCTTGGAATATTTAAAAGAAATTGATTTACAAGAAATCGAATACTTTATTGTCCTTTCGAGCTCCAGCGATGCGTATGATTATAAAATAAGCCCCGGATTTCAAGAACTCCTCAACGAGGCTTCACAGCCATAGGAATCACTTCGTTGATGGGGATCCTATAAAGATGCCGTTCCTCGTCGGTCAATTGCTGAGCATAACTAATAATCGAAGCGTCAAATCCAGCATCCTTTAATCGATTCAAATAATCCAATCCGTAGATTCGAACATGATCGTATTGGCCAAATGCACGCGCTCTTTCAGAAGGCCCTTTGATGTTAAAATCTTCGTATGTATGTTCTCTTTCAGTATCCAAGGGTACCTGAAGAATGGCTTTTCCGTTTGGTTTCATTACTCTGAACAGCTCTGATAGGGCTTTTCGATCGTCTTCAATATGTTCCAGTACGTGGTTACAAAAAACCCAGTCGAAAGAATCTTTTTCAAATGGTAGGTTACAGATATCGGCTTTTACATCTGCTAACGGAGACTCTATGTCAGCTGTGATATAATCAAGGTGTTTTAATTTTTTAAATCTCCCCAAAAAAGCTTGTTCGGGTGCTAGGTGAAGAACCTTGGCTGTTTGGCTAAAGAATTCTGTTTCTTTTTCTAGATAGAGCCAAAACAAGCGGTGTCTTTCTAGAGACAACGATCCTGGGCTCAATACATTGGGTCGTGGTTTATTATACCCATATGGTAAAAAGGAACGATAAGATTTTCCATTGATAGGATCTAAGTGTTTTTGGCCTCTGTACCATAGGTCTAAAAAGGGTCGTAACCATTGGCTAAAACGCAACAACCAAGGTCTAGGCACATGCTTTAGAAACCATGTGAAGAGGGCTTTCAAACTCCGTCATTTTTAGATCGAAAAGCATCTTCTTCATCACTCTGAATACCAAGCGCTTCGTAGACATAGTCAAAGGTAGAAAGCAATTCAGGCACTCCATTGACTATGGCAACATTATGTTCAAAGTGAGCACTGGGTTTTCCATCGGCTGTAAGGATGGTCCAACCATCGGATAGCTGCTTGATTCTATGTGTGCCCGCATTGATCATAGGCTCTATCGCAACGACCATACCCTCCAAAAAAGCCTTCCCTTTGCCGCGACGTCCGTAATTGGGCATTTCGGGTTTTTCATGCATGGTTTTTCCCAATCCATGACCGACCAACTCTCGGACGACTCCATAGCCAAAGGATTCGGTGTATTGTTGGATGGCATAACCGACATCTCCCACACGATTGCCGACTCGAAAAGCATCAATCCCTAAATACAATGATTTTTTGGTTACCTCCAACAATTGCTTTGTTTCCGGAGCTACCTCACCCACCTCAAATGTATATGCATGATCTCCGTAATATCCATTTTTTAGAGCCCCACAATCGATAGAGACTACATCACCCTCTTTCAAAGGAGCGTTGTTTGGGATTCCGTGAACTACTTGGGCATTGGGACTTACACATAAAGTGTTTGGAAAGTCATAAAGACCCAAAAAACCTGGAATCGCTCCATGGTCACGAATGAAAGTTTCGGCCAAAGCATCGAGTTGAAGGGTTGTTACACCTGGGCGAATTTCAGAACCCAACATGCCCAAAGTTTTGGATACAATTTGAGCACTCTCACGAATGAGCTCTATTTCTTGTGCTGTTTTTTGCAAACTCATAGCTCTAAAGATCGTAAGCGTTTTTGTAATCTTTTCCCTGTAAAATATCCAGCATGTCTTTTTCTAAACTAAAGATCGGGAACTCCACAATTCGGTTGATTTCTTTGCCATTTTTAAAAAAAATAAAGGTGGGTACATACTCAATCCCTGAATCGGTAGCACTGCCATCTGGTGCCATTTTATCTTCGTCTACGGCAATGACCCGAACACTAATTTGCTCATCAATTGCATCTAAAATTTTGAAAAATGCAGGAACTTCTCTCTGGCTGTCCGAACACCATGTTCCCATAAATACAGTTACCTGAACATCATCAAAAGCGTTTTTAAGCTCGGGAATCAAAGAGTTGTCTAACAGGTGAAGATCATAATTTTCATCAAACCATTCGCCATATACATCCTTCTCCAAATCACTGCGCTGGATAGAACCTAAGAGATAATCGGTTTCCTGACCCCAAATATTCAGAATGAAGAGAAGACAGAAAACAAGGGGACTTTTCATACGGCTTTATATTAAGGACTCTGAAGTCATCACTTCAGGTTGGGTAACACCCATCATTTTGAGTATGGTAGGTGCAATATTGCTCAAGTTACCACTTTTCAGACTTTTTATATCGTTGTCCACCAAAATAATAGGTACTGGATTTGTTGTGTGAGCTGTGTTGGGAGATCCGTCAGGATTGATCATTGTATCACAATTCCCATGATCAGCTATGATGATCACGCTGTAATCCCCTTCTTGAGCGGCCTCTACTACATCTTTGACACAAACATCCACGGTTTCACAAGCTTTGATGGCGGCTTCCATGCTTCCTGTATGCCCTACCATATCGGGATTGGCAAAATTGAGACATACAAAATCTACCGCTCTGGATTTGAGCTTTGGTACAATGGCATCTCGAATTTCATACGCACTCATTTCGGGCTTTAAGTCATAAGTAGCTACTTTGGGAGAGGGACATAAAATCCGCTCTTCCCCCTCGAAAGGCTCTTCTCTTCCACCATTAAAGAAAAAGGTAACGTGAGGGTATTTTTCTGTCTCTGCGATTCGGATTTGTGTTTTTCCATTTTGAGCCAATACCTCACCCAAAGGCAACACCACATTTTCTTTATCGAACACCACTTGCACCCCATTAAATGACTCATCATAGTTTGTCATGGTCACATAATGTAAGTCAAGTTTTTTCATATCATATTCAGGCATATCAACCTGATTCAATACTTGAGTCAATTGACGTCCACGGTCTGTTCTGAAATTAAAAAACACCACTACATCTCCGGGGAGTATGCGTTGGTTGGGTTGACCATTGGAGTCAGTCACACAAATGGGCTCTATAAACTCATCCGTTATATTGTTGGCATAGCTTTCTTCAATAGCTGCCTGTATGTTATTTGTTTGTATGCCCGTACCATGAATCAACAGGTCATAGGCTTTTTTAACACGTTCCCATCGTTTGTCACGATCCATGGCGTAATAGCGCCCTATTACAGAGGCAATCTTTGCGTTGTTTTCTTCACACGATTTTTCAAGTCGGGTTAAAAACTCAAGTCCAGATTTAGGGTCTACATCACGACCGTCTGTAAAGGCGTGCACCAATGTGTTGGGAACCTTGGCTTGTTTTGCGGCCTTTAGCAAGCCTTCGATATGGTTGATGTGTGCATGTACACCGCCGTCTGAAACCAATCCTACAAAATGAAGATTTTTATTGTTTTCTCTGGCGTGCTTAAAAGCTTCTTGTAGTACCACTTCGTCTTTAAGACTGTTTTCTTCAACAGCCATGTTGATTTTTGCCAAATCTTGATAAACAATACGTCCGGCACCAAGATTAACGTGTCCAACCTCGCTGTTTCCCATTTGTCCGTCGGGCAATCCAACCTCCATGCCATCTGTGCGCAGGGTCGCGTGAGGGTATTGACTGTAGAGTTTGTCCGTAAAAGGAGTGTTGGCTTTTTCAATTGCTGAGACATCTGAGTTAGGTGAGATGCCCCAACCATCTAAAATCATTAAAACGACGCGTTTGTTCATGTTGCTTTTTTACGCCTGCAAAGATAAAGAACCCAATCTAGAAAATCGATTATTCTGAGGCAATAAGCAATGGATTGATGTCTAAGAGTTGTTCGTTTTTGTAATTACTTAAAAAAACATCATTTAAATATGCCGCACCATGAAGCTCGCTGACACCAATTTTATCAATGAGGTTTAGCCGCATGTATTCTTCTAAATACTTTTTGGAGAGAGGTATATAAGTGTAATGCCAAGGTTCATATGCAAAGCCCTTTCGGTTGGGGTCGTTTGTATAGACTAACGAAAAACCGAACTTATCGGCATGGTTTTTCATCCAAATTCGAAGGGGTTCGTAGGGTCCATTATTGTGAAATTTCTCTGCAACCAAAATATCCCCCTCTTTGGGTATGCTCCCATCCGTGATGTCAATATCTGTACCCCAGTGGTGACGTGATGTTCCGGGAAGGGTAGAGTAGGTGATGATTTTTTGGATCGCATCAGGCCCTGTCATCCCCTGAGACGTAAACTGTTCATACTTTCGATTCCAGATGCTTCGTTGACGATTATAGCTTCGGTATCCCGATACCAGTTCGAGATCCAAACCATCTGCTTTGGCCGCCTCTTTCATCATTAAAAAAGCTTCCATAACTATGGGTTGAAGACCTTGAGTTGCCCAGAGTGGGTTTCCCTTTCCGATGAGCATGTCGGGGTTGACGGTTTGTCCTTGCGCGTAAATCATACACAACAAAAATAACAGCTTTGGATTCATAAAATGGTTTTTGTCATATAGTGATGGGGTCCTGCTACAGGAATGTCAAATTCAGCTCCTTTGATGCTAAAGCCCATTTTCTGATAGAAAGGTACGGCTATCAAGCGTGCATTCATCCACATAAGTTTAATTTGTTTCTGACGTACTTGTATTTCTGCTGACCGAACGAGGGCTGCACCGATGCCAAGACCTCTTTCAGAATCCAATACGCCCATCCCGCGCAACTGAACATTGGACTCTTGAGTACATGCATAATGGGGGTTGCTTATCAAAGTTAGAACCCCTACTATTTTTTGATCAAGAAAAGCTCCTAAGTGAAAGGTGTCAGGCGCATCATCTCCCTCAAACACACAAGTTTCTTTTGGCAAACCTGGTCTTAACACAGGATGACGCACTGCGTGTGTTTCCAAAGCAGAAATGGATTTAATGTGTATTTTTGGTGGGTTCATATGCTATGAAAGCACTTCAATTCTATTATCTAAATGTAGCCAAAATCGCTGATATTTTGCCTATGATGCAAGATTTTACAGCATACAAACACAGTGATGAAGTCTTGCTTGATCGCTTGAAAGCGATGTTCGATTATGACTATGCATGCGTAGGGATTTATTTGGATTGTGAATTGATTGGGTTTTGCGGCTTGTGGTTTCAGACTCGGCACTATTCGGGCAAAAGTTGCGAGCTCGATCATTTCTACATAGCACCCCCACATCAAGGTAAAGGGTATGGCCAACAATTTTTGGATTGGGCTGAGCACGAGCTTGTCCCTCAAGGGTACGAGGCCTTAGAGCTGAACGTATACAAAGAAAACACCCCTGCTCATCGTTTTTATGAGCGTGAGGGATTCAAGCATTTGGGTCTGCATTATGTCAAAAGGCTCCAACGATCTTAAATTAACATAACCTTAGCGTATTTTTTGATACCTTTAAGGAGTAAAAAAATCGCATGCGAATCTTGCTATTTATTGGTTGTTTATGGATTTGCAGTACAGTCCATGCCCAACAAGACTACCGCACTTGGCTTAGAGGTAAGGTGCTTTATCAAGACAGCAATGTAGTGGCAGCTAATGTGCTGAATACTACTTCACAAGAAGCCACCATCACGGACGAAAATGGCAACTTCGCTATTGAAGTACAACTCAATGATGAGCTTATTTTTTCTTCCCTGCAATACGAGATTCGTGCGATCATTATCAACAAAGACATCTTACAGCGCAACCGATTGGTGGTAGACGTAAAAGAAAAAATCACCCAGCTCGATGAAGTAGTTGTTAGTCCCAACCGACCCGAAGCTTTTTTGAATGTCAAAGAAGAAGAGTTTAAACAATTTGACTACACGGCTGACAAATCGACCCGTGTCCAAAATGAACTTATGCGACAAAACCAACTCTACAACGGCGTCGATTTTGTCAATATTTTTAAACTCTTATACAAAACCCTGCGTCCTGAGCAGTCTGAGGATAAGGAGTTTGACTTTGCCCCCAGTGATGTGATTCGACAGATCTTCCCAGATGTGTTTTTCACTTCCCAACTTAAGATTTCCCCAAACGAAATAGACTTGTTTTTACAGTTCTGTGACGATCGCATCGAGACCAAAGACTTGCTCAAGCGTGAAAATGAGTTTCAACTAATGGATTTTTTAATCAAGCAAAGTGAGAAATTCAATAAAGCACGTTAGTCTTATTGTTGCACTCCTCTGTGTAGGAGCTTCGTGCTTCGGTCAAGAAATCAAAACCGTTCGTGGAACTTTGATCTCTGATTCTTTGGATGTTTCGGCTATACATGTTGTCAATAAAACCAGCGGTGCTACAACCATTTCTAACAAAAATGGAGGTTTTAAACTCGCTGCCAGAGTACAAGACACCCTTGTGTTTTCAGCGGTTCATGTCAAGTTCCAAACCCTTATCTTAAGTGAAGAAATCTTCCAACAACCCGAATTGTATATCTATATCGAACCTGTGATCAATGAACTTCGAGAGGTGGTTGTAAAGCCCCATGATCTTACGGGTAATTTGATGGATGACATAGCTCAATCCCCACCACGACCTATCAATTTTAGCGATGTAGGGATTCCTGGCTTTGAAGGAGAACGGAAAGAAAAAATCACCTATTCCAGTACGGGAAAAGTATTGCTCAGTGCAGTCTTGCTCCCACTCAGTCCTTTAGACATAGAGGGTGTGTACAAACAAATTAGCGGATATAACAAACGCCTGCGCCATCAGCGCGAACTCAAGTCGCGATACCAGTCCGTGGGGCCTATAATTTCTTTTTATGGACCTAATTTTATTATGGATTATTATAACATTTCTGAAGAAGATATCTATCCTTTTGTATTGGGCTGTTTAGAAAACTTTCCATCTGTTGCCAGTGATTTTAAAAACGGAAATCATGAGTTGGTCATGCAAGCCTTAGACAAACATAAAACCCAAACCATCAACCCATGACCCACAGAACCCTTTTTGTGTTGATTTTAGGAGTTTGCTGTATGCAATTCAGCACAAATCATAAATTTTATGTCAGTACAACGGAGATAGACTATCGGCCCGAAATCGCTACATTTCAATTAACTGTAAAGGTATTCACAGACGATTTTCAAAACCTATTGCGCAAACGCTATGATGTCAAACTTACACTAGATCCGGACTTAGATGCAGACCTTGTGGATTATTATGCCACACGCTACCTCAAACAAAAAATCAAACTCAATGTAGACGAACAGCCTGTGGCTTTGCAATTCTTAGGGAAAACTTATGATCTAGATCAAACCACCCTGTTTTTACAAGTAACAGATGTACCCGACTTCCAAACTTTGACCGTTGAAAACCATTTGCTTTTTGAGCTTTTTGACGATCAGCAAAACATTGTCAGGGTAAAGACGCCTACCCAACGCAAAAGCTTTTTACATACCCAAGGACGGGCCAAAGACATTTTTAGGAAGGAACAATTTTAAGTACTTAAAACGTACCTTTAAAAGATATTGTTAAGATCTTGTTTTCCGATTATAGCCATGATTTCAACCACCCCTTTGTTTATTTTAAAGTAGATGCTGTCTACTCCACAAACACAACGTCGGTATCCGTGTTTTATATAATCAACGGATTCAAACGAAAATGGCCGAGATGCGATGTCATCAAAACAGTCAAAAAAAGCATGGAAGTATTTGTCTGCTTGTGAAACGCCAAACTTTTTGATTCCATATTGATGAATTCGAATCAAATCATTTTTTGCCTCATTGCTCAAACGATAGTCAGCCATGGAACTTAGATGCTGCCAAAATTTGTTCCTTGCTGTCGGAAGTAAATCCGCTCTTTTCAGCCTTATCCAGTTTGGCTCGAATCCAATCGACTTCTACTTGCTGTTTTCTGGCTTGTCTAATGAGGTCATTGACAAGTTCACTCTTACTGCTGTATTCTTTATTATCGATTTGGGCTTTTAGCCATGCGTCATTGGGCTCGGTAAACGAAATGCTTTGTCTAGCCATGGTGTAAATATACACCAAAAATGAATCATTATCAATGGATTTCATTTTTTTGCTATTTCTTCAATTTCTGTATTGATACCAAAGACTATACTTCGAGATGATATTACAGCTTCAAATGGGTCATTTGATTTTATTCTTGAATTAAATTTCAAACGTTTGTCGAACAAGATATAATCAATTGCTGTAGAAGCTTTGGTGTAATGATAAATGATATCCTGTGAATAGATTTCACTAAAGAATTCTTTTTTTACATTCATTCTCAAAAGGTGTTTAATTTTTAATAAGCTGAAGTATCCTATTCCTTCACAAACTTGAAGGTCTTTCCGCTTTCCAACCGCAGGAAATACACTCCAGTGTTTAGCTGCCCAACATTGATCTTTTCTTGGTTTGCAACAGTGCCGCTTTGGAGTTCAGTACCGAGCAGGTTATAGATCTTGTAAGGCTCCCTTTTGGCGAGGCCCGAAACCTCAATACTTCCGCTGGTGGGGTTGGGGTAGAGGCTGAGGGCTTTGGTGGGCACTGCTTGGTCGACGGACAAGGTGCTTAAATCGAATTTTACGATTTTAGAGCCAGAAGCAATGTAAAGTTCATTTCCCCTAACAGCCAAACCACGGGGATGATCTGAAATCGATACCACTTCCGTAGCGGCGGGGTTGGGGTCTGAAAGGTCTATTTTGGAAATTCTGTTTGCGCCAAACTCAGTAACATACAGTTCGGTTCCGTCAAGGGCTGAAAAAGTAGGGCTGATAAGCCCCCCAACTACCTGTGTTGCTGTTGGCATGCTCTGACTGGGGGTTGTTTTTGCAAGCCTGTTAGCGCCCCAATCAGTGAAATAAAGTTCACCCATATAAAAAGCCAAACCAACAGGATCATGTAGATTACTTAAAATAGTTGTGATGCTTCCGTCTGTTAGGTCAATTCTTCTGATCTTATCATCAAGTTGTGAAACATACAGAAAACCTCCAAAAAAGACCACACCGAGTGGATCTAGAGTTGAAACAATGGTGGTGAGGGCAGGCGGGTTTGCTGTGATGTTTGTTTGTAAAATACGGTTATTTCCATTTCTTTCCGTAATAAAGAGGAGGTTGTCTTTAAAGTCCAAGGCATAAGGGCCATTTATGCCCGGCACCACTTCTGTAACAACGGGGTTGGGGTCTGTGACGTCTATTTTAGAAATTCTGTTTGCGCCAAACTCAGCAATGTAAAGCTCATTGCCGTGAAAGGCCAACCCTCTGGGGCTTGAAAGTCCTGTAACCACATCGGTGGTTTGCGCCATTAGGGGAAGACTGTTAAACAATAAGAAAATGATAAGGGTAAAAAAGGGTTTGTTCATCTGTGTGGGGTTTTGTGTTGTTGAAAACACCAAGTTTTTTGAGTTGGTGTACCCACATACTGCCGTTGGCAGTCAAACGATCTGTATTGGCAAAAAACCATCGGCATTTCATGGCAGTAGTAGGATTTGGTTTTGTTAAATTACAAAAAAATCCATTCCTTTTCCCTATTTTTAACCCTTTCGACAAAAATTGTTTTATATGAAACCCTTACACTCCCTATTTCTCTCTATTTGTATGATATTGCCCACCATGGTGATGGCACAAGAACAAAATTTGGAAGGCCCCAAACAAGGTCACACCAACCAAAACAAATTCCG
>Ga0066377_10000337_pt1 | contig 10696 bp, 10 predicted proteins | sample Knorr_S23_td_Sur_FD_70946 | JGI IMG/M metagenome (GOLD analysis project Ga0066377, IMG submission 70946) | Marine microbial communities from Southern Atlantic Ocean transect - Knorr_S23_td_SurfaceB_ad_5m_LV_B | ecosystem: Environmental > Aquatic > Marine > Oceanic | place: Southern Atlantic...
TCTATTTATTACACCCATTGAAGTTTTACTTTTTCATAAAATTGACTCATTAAGCAAAAACTCAAAAAACTAAATCTATTCTGCAAAAATATCATAAAAGGTATTTATAGAGTTTTACTATATATTTTTTTAGAATTTATGTTTTAAAAAGCTAAAACTATAGCATATTTTGAAGAAATTTTAATTAACAGCTTTTTATTTTTTATTGTATTACTATCAACATGACACACAAATAGGTATAGAATAAGGTCTCTTATTGATTTTTTTATCAAAATAAGTCAGATTATCGGAACATTATAATTTATTATGGACATTATTACGTAAAAACGCAGAATTACTTGCAGTACGTTTATAGGAGCAGGTTTATGTTCAATAAATACGGATTACTTTTGGTGACATCAATCTCATTGTCTTGTCAAGTTGCTTTTGCTGGAGGGGATGGTTCGGAATTTGACACTCTCGCAGCTGAATTAGCTGAGTCAAGCTCTGACACTAATTCATCCAATGCAAAGGATGCTTCAAATAAGAAAGACACCCAAAGCTCAGGCAGTGGAAATAAATCTAACGATGCTGGCAAAGGTTCCGGAGTTATAACAAAATCTGAAGCTATAACAACTAGCGATGCATTTAAACAAAACAGTGAAACTGCATCCTCTGAGAGTGTACAATCGAGTAGAGGAACTGGTTTTGATGCCATCGAAGACGAACAGCTTGTTATTGATACTTCTAATATTCAAGATGGTGATGGTATTGGAAACACACAAATACAATGGCAAATTTCTGAAAACGGAGATGAGTGGCGTATTGTTCCGGGTGCAATAACACCCACATTTACTCCAAGAGACCAACATGTAAACAAATATTTGCGCGTTCAAGTATCTTATGTGGATGGGCAGGGAAATTCTGAAGTTATAATTAGCCCAAGCTCTTCTGCAGTTAAAAATGTTAATGATAATCCCGTCGGAGCTCCTGTAATAGTTGGGGAAGCACGTGAAAACAAAACATTGAGTGTTGATTTAAGCCGAATCACAGACGAGGATGGACTAGGTGCAATAAACATTGATTGGGAGCGTTCAACAACGAAAGCAAATTGGCAAAGACTACCAGATAAATCAAATTCCGCTGTAAGCCTCAATCAAACCGATGTCGGATACAGTTACAGAGCGGTGATAAATTATATTGATGGCTTTGGAACATCTGAAACACTATATACAGAACCAACCGAATTGGTTGCAAATGTAGACAATCCACTAACCGGAGAAATTGTAATTCGTGGTCAAGCGATCGAAAACAATGAGTTAGTAGCCAGTTTGAGTAGTCTCGCAGATTATGATGGTATAGCAAGCACCGCATTCAGATGGGAAGCTTCTACAGACGGCCGAACTTGGGACTCAATAAACCTACCAGCTAATTCACCCACAATTTTGCTAGGGCAGGCGCTCGTTGGAATGAAAATAAGAATTAGTGCAAATATAGTAGATAATTTTGGAGTGGAAACGAAAGTTATAAGTGCTGTAACTGAGCCAGTTCGGAACGTAAACGACAAACCAGTTGGTACACTATTAATTAGAAGTGTTGGCGGCTGACATTCAAACACGAACATGCAATAAAATTTTCAAAAATACAATTATTTATCTAATAAACTATTGTCTTCGGCAACACCTATTCTTATGATTATACTATGTATAGTATGAATGAACTAATTGCTGATACAACCAGTAGTTTTTCCCCAAAACTTTTCAAAGCTGCATTAATGCTTTTTGTTTTCTCAAAAAACTTTTAAAATATAGGGAGACCTTTTGTGCAAAATCCAGATAGGAATACGATTAAGATAAGCAATATAATCCCGTTTTCTCCTCGCAAAGCAAATCAGAAAAATGTTTCAGTTACAACGATTGCTGCTATAATAGCGGTATCTGTGCTTCATAGTGACGATGAAAATCCAGAAGATAAATTAATGACATTAATAGAATCAAGCGGTGAAGTGGAAATTTTAGATGCTCTTGACGCTACCGATGATATAGAAGTTGCTGGTCAGGAACTAAACAGACTTTGGTTAGATCCTTTAAATGATAATATAAAATAAAGAAAATAGTCTACTTGGATATTAAATTAATTATTTCAAATTTAGAAAAAATAAGTTTTGCGAAATAAAAAATTTTTCATATAAATTAGAGGTAGCTTATTTCAATATTTTATCTACAAATGACCAAGCTGTTGGCATGGCAAAGCTTGCAATAATAATTTTCAAACAATCGGCATAAATAAATGGAATAAAACCTTTGAGAATAGCAGCTTCAAAGCCGATATAAGTTGAAAGCCAAGTTATACCACTCAGAAAAATTATAAAAACACCTGCTATCATGCTGATTGCAGTTGTCTTCCATGTTTTCCCCCACCCTCTGCTTGCCAATAAACCGAGAAAGGTTGCTGAAATTAAAAATCCTATAATATAACCACCCGTTGGCCCGATAATATACGTTATTCCCCCGCCACCGGCAAATACTGGAAAACCCAATACTCCCTGAATTATATATAGAGAAATTGTTACAGCAGCTAAATAAGGACCATAAGTCATTCCAATTAAGAGTACAACTAGAGTCTGCATTGTCATTGGCACTGGGTAAAAAGGTATTTGAACTTTCGCAGAAATTGTAAGCAAGAACGAGCCTATTATTGCAAGGACAAAATATGCTAATAACCTTCTTTTAAAATTAACTTCTCCAGAAGAATAATTGGCTATAACTGTTGGAAATAATGGCGTAGAGTAACCCAAAATCTGCATGCTTTGTTCCCTTTCTTTCAAAAAACTGTTAAGCACATCTTAATTTTAGAAAGTGTCTCAAATAAGGTCAATTTAATTTGTCGTAGATTTGTTACATCTATTTTTGAAACAATCTTTGAAAGTCTTGAATATATGTTAAATAAAATTTTTAAGCTTGAAGAAAGAAATACTAATTTCAAAACCGAGATTATTGCGGGAATAAGCACATTTTTTACACTTTCTTTCATTATTGCTGTTAATCCGGCAATTCTATCGGATGCTGGGATAGATTTTGCTGCTGGTTTTGTTGCTACTATTATCGCATCTGCTTTGGGATGCTTTATGATTGGGATTTGGGCTGGTTGGCCAGTGGCTATTGCCCCAGGAATGGGGCTTAATGCTTATTTTGCTTATGTTGTGGTTTTAGGGTATGGGTTTAGCTGGCAGCAAGCCCTTGCAGCAGTATTTACTTCTTCAGTTTTATTTTTTTTATTTTCCTTATCAAGGGCTCGAAGCTGGCTAATTCTTTCAATCCCAAAACCACTCCAAGCCGGTATCACAGCTGGGATAGGTATGTTTCTTGCGATGATAGGCCTAACAAGCGCTGGCATCATTATTGAAAACCCAGATACTTTAATCGGAATAGGTGATTTCACAGAACTCCCGGTATTGCTATCTTTCTTGGGATTAATAGTGATGGCAGGCCTAAGTTATCGAGGACTAATGGGAGCCATATTATTGTCCATAATCACAATAAGTGTGATAGGTTGGTCGATAGGTATAGCAGAAATCGAAGGTGTGATTAGCAAACCTCCTTTAGCAAGTGCTACCTTCTCACTTGATTTTTCACAAATAGTTTCGTTTAGTTTTTTATCTGTTGTATTCGCAATGTTCTTTGTCGATTTTTTTGACACAACAGGGACACTCACCGCTATTGCAGAACCCGCTAAATTACGAAAAACAGATGGCACAATAGTCAATTTAGATAAGGCGGTTTTATCAGATACATCTGCCAGTATATTTGGAAGTCTATTAGGAACTTCAAATATGACAACTTATTTAGAAAGTGCGGCTGGACTAAAGGCTGGGGGCAGAACAGGGCTTACATCTATTACCGTTGGTATATTGTTTTTATCCTGTCTTTTTTTTGAACCCTTGTTTGCTTCGATACCAAGCTTTGCGACTGCGCCTGCGTTAATATTTGTGGCTGCCACTTTTCTCAGCAGTTTAAGAAATGTAAACTGGGATGATGTAAGTGAAACATTACCAGTGCTCGTTATTATACTTGTCATGCCACTTACATTTTCTATTGCAGCAGGAATAGCTTTTGGATTTTTTGCTTTTGTAGGGATGAAAAGTTTAGCTGGAGAATTCAGAGAGTTAACACCAGGAGTATGGGTTATTTCAACTTTTGGTTTGATATGGTTAATTTTAAGTGTAACTTAAAACGGAATTTAACGTGAGTCAGACATACCACTTAGTGAAAAAACTTCACTAAACTTTCAATTTTTGCTATTTTAAACGCTAAAAATTGATGCTATTTTTTCAACAAATGAGAATTCACCTTTAAATGGCTAAATTTAATTATGGAACAAACTTTAGAAAATCCAAAACCACCCATATTTTCCTTTGCTAATGGTGAATTGAACCCATTTCAGAATGGTGTGATCCGTCACCTAGAGCGCGTTACAGGTCAGCCAAAGATAAAACGTTTATATCTTGACTACTTAGATGATAATCGTCCAGATGAGTTATTCTGGAGCGATGCTTTAGACAGACTTAGCATTACAATAAATTTAAAAAAACATACTTCACAGACTATTCCTAAAAGTGGCCCATTATTGATTATATCAAACCACCCTTTTGGGGTGGTAGACGGAATTGCATTATGTGCTTTAGTATCACAGGTTCGACAAGATTATAAATTAATCACACATCGCATACTTCGACAAGCACCAGCGGTAATGGACAAAATCTTGCCTATAGATTTTGATGAAACAGAACAGGCATTACAAACGAATTTGGAAACAAGACGCCTCGCTGTAAAAGAACTTCAGAATGGAGGGGTTGTAATTATATTTCCATCTGGAGCTATTTCTAGAGCAAAACGATTTGTAGATAAAGCGGTTGACCCAATTTGGAAAAAATTTGTAGCAAAACTGGCAACACAACCAGGAACACAAGTTCTCCCATTCTTTATTGAAGGGCAGAATACGCCTATTTTTCAGTTTGCTATTCAATGCAGTCAAACATTAGGGTATTCGCTTATGTTTCGGGAGATATGCAAACGAATGTATAGACCCGTTAACATTCAGATGCGCCCTATAATCACAGAACAGATGATAGCTGATATTAACGATAGAAATAAGCTTATAGAAAAATTACGTAATATAACTTATTTTGGAGTTGATAAACCACCAATCAACATGAATAAATTATCAAAGTAAATGTAAGATAAAATTATGAGATAAGTTCCACGATTTTCTTCTGATAGGATTATTTGAACTGAGTTTTCTGATACAGAATTTGACGTCCCAATTTGGTTCCCCTGGACCATTTTAATCTTTTTCAAGGAATATAAGAGCCCAGTTGAATATTCAAAACTAACTTTACCTAGAGGCCATATTGATACTCGTTCTCCGACGGGTAAAGAGATACAAAAATCATTTGGTCCGGTTAATACAACATCCTCAGAGCCAAGCAACAAAATTGGCCTCTTATGAGATTGTTTTTGAATAACATGCAGTACTGCTAGTGAATGATCTAGTCTGCCATCAAGAAATCCGAGACAAACATATCCTGCTGCATCAACATACATTAATGCTTTTTCAAAGTCAGTTGTTTCTTGCTCAGCAACGAAGTTGGAGGGAATTTTATTTAATTTTGCATACTGTTTTGCGCTAGAACTCGCTGAGTCCATATCACCAATAAAATAATTTGGCACCATAGAATAACTTATACAAGTATCGAGTCCGCCGTCCACAGCAACTATTGGTAGGCCCTTAATAAGATTAGGGATAGTCCGTGCTACCGGACCACCTCCAATTAAAACTACTATTTTATTAGTCTTAAACATAAATTTTTTTCACAATATTTATTCATTAAATTTATACTCTTAATATGAAACTAGTTCTCCATAAAAATAAAAAATGGAATAAATTAAGCATTAACCTACTATTGCTTTTGTTACTTAATCTTTCTTAGGAATTTAATATTATGAGTAAAAGTTTAAGCGAGTTTAAAATAAATATAGTAAAAATTTTACTTAGGAAATTATGTATACAAGATTAAATTGAATTAACGAGATTATTAAAATTCTTGATTTTCTTGTTTCGACAAGGATGCAAATAAATTCTATGTTGCAAATTATTCTTTACACACCCCAGATACCACCTAACACTGGAAATATTATTCGTCTATGCGCAAATAGTGGCGCTAGGTTACATTTAATAGAGCCAATAGGCTTCTCCGTTGATGAAAAATCATGTCGAAGAGCAGGCTTAGACTATAAATCACTCGCTGATGTCATAATTCATAGAAATTGGTTTTCATGTAAAGAAATGCTTTCGGATAGGAGCATTTGGGCAATTACAAAATTCGGAAATAAACGCTATGACCAAGTTAAATTTTCAAATAACGACGCCTTATTATTTGGATCAGAAACTAGTGGTCTTCCAAAAAATATCAAAGATGAATTTGCTCGATCCCATCAATTATATTTGCCCATGCAAAATGAAAGTCGTTCGTTAAACCTGTCGAATTCTGTGGCTATATGCCTTTATGAAGCATGGAGACAAAATAACTTCATCGATACTGATTACAATTTTGAAAACTTATAAACAAAATTGCTAGTAAAGTTGATAATCACAATGCTAAATTGAAAACGAAAATTGGAAAACTAATAATGTTGATTAACTCAGAAAACGGAAAAAAAAGTGGTGTCTTAAGTGATATATGCGTTCTCGACCTCTCACGCGTACGCTCAGGCCCAACGTGCGTGCGACAATTAAGCGACTGGGGAGCTAGGGTCATAAAGATCGAAGCTCCGGAGGATACCTCAGAAATGGGTGGGCCAAGAAACGGGCCAGATTTTCAAAATCTTCATAGAGGAAAAGAAGGACTTTCCCTAAATCTAAAATCAAAAGAAGGATATGATATTTTTAAAAAATTGCTGAAAAAAGCTGATGTCGTCGTAGAAAATTTTAGACCTGATGTAAAATATAAACTAAGCATAGATTATGAAACACTCTCTACTGTGAACCCAGCGGTTATTCTCGCCTCAATATCTGGGTTTGGCCAGGAAGGTCCTTATAAAAATAGACCAGGTTTTGATCAAGTCGCGCAAGGGATGTCTGGTTTGATGTCTATAACAGGAGAGCCTGGAGGTGGCCCAATGCGTGTTGGGATACCACTTGCAGACTTGTCTGCTGGATTATTTGCAGCTCAAGGCATTTTACTAGCCTTATATGAACGAATGAGTTCTGGAAAAGGTCAATGGGTTCAAACATCTTTATTGCAATCACAAATTTTTATGCTGGATTTTCAGGCAGCAAGATATGTTATGAACGGAGAAATACCAAGACAGGCTGGAAATAATCATCCAACATCTATCCCAACAGGAGTATTTAAAACCAAAGACGGTTTTATAAATATTGCAGCGTCTGGTGAAACAATTTGGAAAAAATTAGCTATGGCATTTGGCCACGAAGAATGGATCTCCGACCCGCTATTTTCAACTGCTCTAGCAAGGTCTGAAAATAGAGATAAACTCGGGTTAAACATAAATGAATGCACCATTCATAAAACTACTTCAGACTGGATATCACTATTAAATAAACATGGTGTTCCATGTGGTCCAATATATTCAATAGACGAAATGTTTTCTGACGAACAAGTAAATTTTCTTAATGTAAGCCAATCAGTAATTAATACAGACTTAGAAAGAATACAGGTATTGACGCAACCTGTATCCCTCTCGCGAACAGATAGTGAACTTAGCAGAGCAGCTCCTAAAATAGGAGAACATACGAATCAAATTTTAGCTGAGTTAGGTTACGAAGATAGTGATATTAAACTTCTGCGTGACAATAAATTTGTTTGATCATTAAAGATAAGGTAAAAGAATGGAAGATAAAATTCTACAGCACCGCACCGGTCCTATTGCACACATCATTTTTAATCAACCTGAAAAAAGAAATGCTGTTTCTCTCGAAATGTGGGAAACTGTAGACAAGGCACTACAAACGCTAAAATCAGATAATAGCATAAGAGCCTTGATCCTATCTGGAGCAGGTGGCAAATCTTTTGTTGCAGGTGCTGATATATCTAAATTCGAGAGTGAGCGAGCAAGCAAAGAAGGTGTAACAGAATATAATAATATGACAAAAAAAGTTTATGACGGCGTAGCCAATTTTCCTAGACCAACAATAGCTCAGATAGATGGCTTTTGCATTGGAGGCGGTGTTGGACTGGCAGCAAGTTGTGATATACGGTTTTGCGGTAATTCATCTCAATTTGCCATTCCAGCTGCAAAATTAGGGCTTGGGTATGAATATGAGGGAATTAATAGGCTTGTTCAACTCATTGGTCCTGCTTTCACTAAAGAAATTTTTTATACTGCTAGACGCTTTTCTGCAGAGGAAATGATATCAATGGGTTTTATAAATAAAATTCTTGATGACACAGATGTTGCATCTTACTGCCTTGAGGTTGCAAATATGATAGCATCAAACGCTCCGTTAACAATTGAAGCAACAAAATTTATAACGAACCAATGTGTTTTAGAGGAATCTGAAAAAGACCTTGTTGCATGTAATGAAAAAGTAATGAATTGCTTTGAAAGCTCTGATTATATCGAAGGAAGAACAGCATTTATGGAGAAACGCACTCCTATTTTTGAAGGAAAATAATAGTAAAACTAAAAAAGTATCCCTTATTTAAGGGCCAAAATCGCAAACAAGAATAAAACTATCATAATTTGATGGTTTCCTGTTGAAAACGAGGAACTAATGAAATTCTTTAACGAACTTATTGAAACAATAATGAATAAATCTCGCGCGGGATTTGGTTTTTCAAATAGGACATCTGTTTCGGTGAGTAATAATCCAAAAGAGATGATAACATCTGTAATGACAGCCGTAGGTGAGGTGTCATCGATTGCTTATGCAGACCAGTTCCTGCGATTATTTGATGAGATGGATTTAGCTAAAAAACAAGAGCTTTTTCTTACAATTGCCTCTGAACTTGATATTGATTTATCAATACTTAGCACAGCTTTAGAAAATTACTCTAAATCCCCTGATGAGGAGAACTTTGCCCATATAACAAACGCTGTAGAGCCTGGTTGGACTGAGTTAGTTCGCCGGTTAAATGCAACAGCACATGGAACAGTCCGTCTAGTAAAAATGAGAGCTGACTTGCTATCGATTATCCGCACAGATTCCTCTCTTGCACGACTTGATGTAAGTTTCAAAGCACTTTTACGAAACTGGTTTAGCCCAAGCTTTCTGGTGTTACGGCCAATTGACTGGAGCACACCAGCAAATATTCTTGAAAAAATCATAGCCTATGAGGCAGTACACGAGATCACTTCCTGGGATGATTTGCGCTCTAGATTAGCGCCAGATGACCGAAGATGTTTCGCTTTTTTTCATCCTTCAATGGAAGATGAACCCCTCATTTTTGTTGAGGTTGCATTGACTAGTGAAATCCCTGGACAAATAAATGCTGTTTTAGAGGCAGATAGAATGATGCTAGACCCAACCGATGCGTCATATGCTATTTTTTATTCTATTTCAAACTGTCAGAAAGGTCTTGCGGGAATTTCGTTTGGTAATTTTCTGATCAAACAGGTAGCGCAAGCATTACAAAGTGAATACCCTAATTTGAGAAACTTTCTTACACTTTCACCTCTACCATATTTTTCAACCTGGCTAGAAAAAGCAGAGCCACATACATTCTCAAATTTTGCCTTGATTGACTGGTCAGAAGCATCAGAGCAAAATGAGAAGGAACTAATTGAAGCAGCAGGAAGATACTTTCTTAATTCTACGAGAAAAGATAAACAGCCTAATGATCCAGTGGCTAGATTTCATCTAGGAAATGGTGCTCTCTTAGACCGGATCAACCCTTCCGGAAATTTGTCAAACAAAGGCTTATCTGAGTCATTTGGAATGATGGTAAATTATCGGTATGACCTCCCAAATGTTGAAAAAAATCATGAAGCTTACGCCAAGGAACAAAAGATTGAGATATCACAAGAAGTAAAAAAACTTTTCAATACTCCCTAAGGTGAAAAAGGCTCGTGTTGTAATTAATAGATTAGGAAGAACTGGCCTTTTTATATTTTGGGTTTGTTTTTCCCATTAACTCGTCTTTGCATTCTTATCTTATTTTAGCGATCAACGATTTCGAATGCGTAACTATGGATGTTGGTTTTTATTACTTGTCCAATGCAGCTAGCAGACTAGCGGGGAAATTTCTATTTGGTGCAAGCTATCAGTTTGGGGGTTTACCCGCATGTCTTTCTTGGGCTACCATACTATGTTTATTGTGATGGTTGTTTACATTCTCTCTAGAAATTCTGGAAGAAGAAAGATGATTTACCGAGATGGCTTCAGACTTAGAACTCGCAAAATCCTTGGTCCCAGATATTTTATTAGCTGGAAAAGCCATAATGAAAATTTATCATCACCAGACAGAATTTAAGGTCAAGCAAGATGGCTCACCTGTTACAAAGGCTGATTTAATAGCAGAGAGAATTTTATTGTCAGCCTTAAAGCGCTTAAAAAATGATGTACCTATAATCTCTGAAGAAAATACACAAAGTCATACCATAAAAACACCAGAAAGTTTTTTTTTAGTTGACCCTCTTGATGGAACCAAAGAATTTTTAAAAGCAGATGGCTCTGGAAATTTTACAGTTAATATTGG
>Ga0066377_10000342_pt1 | contig 10658 bp, 9 predicted proteins | sample Knorr_S23_td_Sur_FD_70946 | JGI IMG/M metagenome (GOLD analysis project Ga0066377, IMG submission 70946) | Marine microbial communities from Southern Atlantic Ocean transect - Knorr_S23_td_SurfaceB_ad_5m_LV_B | ecosystem: Environmental > Aquatic > Marine > Oceanic | place: Southern Atlantic...
TATTTGATTTATTAACTTATTACTAAAATTATTTTCTGACTTTTTTGAATGATAGTAATCATTATTATAACTAGAAGATGGGGTTCCAGGAGAATTTGCAAAGACACTAGATTTTAAGCAAAGTACAAAAGTTAAAACTTTTATACTCTTAAGAAAAAAAAAAATCATTTATTTACCTAATAATTCTTAAAACATCATTGTAAGTAGCAAAAACCATCAAAGAAAGTAAAATAAAAAGACCGATTGAATGAATTATTTCCAAAGATTTTGGTTTTAAAGGCGAACCCTTAACATACTCTACAAGATTAAGTAATAAGTGACCACCATCAAGCATTGGAATTGGAAACAAATTTATAAGACCAAGATTTAATGAAATTATCATCATAAACCATAAAGTGCTATGAATCCCTTTACTCCAAAAATCACCAGATAATTCAGCTATTCTAATTGGTCCACCAAGATCTTCTGTTCCTCTTTTACCTGAAATCATTTCATATATTCCAACCAGTGTTACTTTGACAAAGTAAAAAATTTGATAAGCAGATTTAGATAGGGATTCATAAAAATTTAACTTAACTGACTCAATAGTTCCTCTTATACCAATTTTTTTATTAACAACCTTAATATCTAATGATCTTATTTTATTTTCTCTACTAAAAACTACATTTAATGTTTCAGATTCATTAGAGTTAATTATCTTAACTATCGAAGAAAAATCCTTAATTTCCTGATTATTTATTTCTAAAATGATATCTCCATTTTTTAATCCAGCAGTGTAAGCAGGACTTTCAGGTTCAACTTCACTTATGATAGGTTTTGTTAAGTTAAAACCGAAATAACAATTAATAAATATAAGAACAAAAAAAGAAAAAATAAAATTTGCCGCGGGACCTGCAAAAAGTATTGTAGACCTTTGTGCTATAGATTTGCTATGAAAAGAAAACTTATCATTTATATTATTTTTTTTATCTTTTTTGGAGCTTGCTGCGTCTGCATCTCCGTGCATTTTTACATAACCACCAAGTGGAACTAGAGAGAATTTCCATCTTGTGCCTGATTTGTCTGTATATCCAAAAAGTTCTTTTCCAAAACCAATTGAAAAAACCTCAACTTTTACCCCATTTTTAATTGCTGCCAAATAGTGTCCTAGCTCATGAACAAAAACCAAAATCGTTAGTATAAATAAGAAAGGTATTATAGTGTTTACAAGCAATTCAAACATATTATTAAATTCTATGATTTGTTATAAATTCTTCAGCAATTTCTCGCGATTCTTTATCAATTTCTAATACATCTTTTATACTATTAATATCAGAAATTGAAGCTTTATTTAAAGTTTTTTCAACAATTCTGTGTATTGATAAAAAAGAAATTTTTTCTTTTAGAAAAGCATCAACAGCTATTTCATTAGCAGCATTTAAAACTGTTGGAGCACTTTTTTTTTTTTTTAATGCAGTATAAGCTAATTCAAGACAAGGGAATTTTGAAAAATCTGGTTCATAAAAAGTTAGTTTCTTAATTTCACTTAACTTTAACCTTGCTACTTTTGTAGGTATTCTACTTGGATAGGCCAGTGTATAAGAGATTGGTGTTCTCATATCTGGATTTCCCATTTGTGCTAATATTGAACCATCTGAGTATTCAACACATGAGTGAATGATAGACTCTGGGTGTACTAAAATTTCAATTTTATCATGAGGCATATCAAACAGGTAATGTGCTTCAATAAGTTCAAGACCTTTATTCATCATTGTTGCAGAATCTACTGAAATTTTCTTACCCATAGACCAATTGGGGTGCTTAATTGCTTCATCCGGGGTAATATTTTTGAGCTCATCTAAACTTTTATTTAAAAATGGACCACCAGATGCAGTTAAAATTAACTTAGAAACTTTATCCTTATTTTTTAAATCTAAAACTTGGTAAATAGCATTGTGTTCTGAATCTACTGGAAGAATCATTGATCCATTTTTTTTTGCTATTGAAGTCACTAATGACCCAGAACACACAAGACTTTCTTTATTTGCCAACGCAATAGTAATCCCTCTTTTTGCTGCACCAACAACTGGTAATAAACCAGCAGAACCTGTTATAGCCGCAACTACAATATCAGTTTCAAAATCTAAAATATCATCAAATGAATCATTTCCATTAAGTATTTTAAGATTTTTAAGAGAGTTTTTATTTTTAAACTTTACAAAAGAATTTGAATCTTTAATAGATACTATTTTCGGCTTAAATATAGAAACCTGTTCAAGTAACTTTTCATAATTATTGTTAATGCTAAGCCCAATTATTTCGTATTTATCCCTGTGTTGATTAATAACATCAAGTGTTGATAATCCAATTGATCCGGTTGAACCAAAAATTGTTATTTTTTTTTTCATTCCAATTAACTTTACATTATAAAGTAAAAATTAAAATTGAAAATCTTTAAAATATAAACAAAGAAAATTAGTAGTAAAAAACCGTCAAACCTATCTAAAACTCCACCATGTCCAGGAATTAAATTGCTACTTTCTTTAACAAAACAACATCTTTTGTAATAAGATTCAACTAAATCCCCAGTCTGCACAATTAAAGAAAAGAAAATAGAGGTAAAAAAAATAAGAAAAAAAGAAATTTCATAATTGAAAAAATAAACTGTACATAAAAATGCTGGTATAAAAAAACCACCCAAAGAGCCTGAAATAGTTTTTCCTGGACTTATTTTAGGAGCAAGTTTTGGTCCTCCAATCAATTTACCAACAAAAAATGATGAGATATCTGTGGCAATAGTGTAAAAAATTATAAAAAAAACATATGTTTTAAAATTTTGATCATCACTTAACAAAATTAAAAAAAAAATAGGCAAACTAATATAAATAGTTCCCAATAACTTCTCCAAAGAAATTTTTAGAATAAATAAAAACAATAATAAAAATGCAAAAAAAATATAAAAAAACAAATAAGAATTATATATTAAAAAAAAACACAACAAGTTTAGAATAATTATTAACAAATAATCAAAAAAAGTTATTTTTTGCCTTGTAAGAAAGAAACCATTACTATCACTTGAAATATTATTTAGTTTACGGAAATTAGATAGTCGTAAAATTTCCCATAAACTCAAAGAAATTAAAAAATGTATCGCAATTAGGAATAAAAACTTTTCCTCACTAATAAGTGAATAAAAAAATAATAATAATAAAAAGCTTGAAATTATCCTTAAAATTAAGTTTGTCAATTTAGTCTCCACCAAATCTTCTTTTTCTATTAACATAATTTTTTAGTGCGGAAGAATACCTTGTTACGTTAAAATCAGGCCACAAAGTCTTAGTAAAATACAACTCTGAATAAGCTATTTGCCAAAGAAGAAAGTTTGATAATCTTTTTTCACCAGATGTTCTTATAACCAAATCAGGATCTGGAAAACTTGAAGTCATTAAATTATTGTTAATATCATTTTCATTTATTTTTTTTATATTTTTTGTTATTTTTTTTACAGCTTCAATAATCTCATCTCTAGAACCATAGCTTAAAGCTAAAATAAAGAAAAGTTTTGAAAAATCTGATGTTATATTTTTAAGATTAATTAATTTATTTCTTACAACAGAACTAAACTTTGAAATATCACCAATAAAAGTAAAGTTTATTTTTTTTTTTTTAAAATTTTCGATTTCAGAATCTAAATAAAACTCAAGTAATTTTTGTAACTTTAATATTTCACTTCTACTTCTATTCCAATTTTCAGTGGAAAAACTATAAAATGTAAGATACTTTATACCTAGCTTAAGTGATTTAGCTACTATCTTTTTTGTTATTTCCGACCCCATTTTATGGCCTTCAATCACTGGTAATTTTTTTTTTTTTGCCCATCGCCTGTTTCCATCCATTATAAATGCAACATGCTTAGGAAGTAATTTTGTATAATCTTGACTTAAAGCCATTATACTCTAAGAATATCTTTTTCTTTCTCGCTGAACAACATATCAATTTTCTCAATCAATTTATCAGTTATTTCTTGAACTTGGTCTGAAAACTTAAATGATTCATCTTTTGAAATTTCCTTATCTTTTTCCAGAACCTTAATTTTCTCCATGGCTTCTCTTCTAACATTTCTAACTGAAACTTTACAATCTTCTGAATATTTAGAAGCTATCTTTGCTAACTCTTTTCTTCTCTCTTCTGAAAGTTCGGGAATAGGAATTCTTATTAAGTTACCCTCCAACATTGGGTTCAAACCTAAATCCGAATTTCTAATTGTACTTTCAACTGCAGTAAGTAAAGTTTCATCCCATACCTGAACAGTGATTAACCTTGATTCTGGAACACTTATATTTGATACTTGATTCAATGGAACACTACTTCCGTAAGCATCTATATAAATTGAGTCAAGCAAGGATACCGATGCTCTTCCCGTTCTTAATCCATTAAACTCTCTTTTTAAAACTTCAAGAGATTTATTCATTTTCGATTCATATTCAGTTAAATTTATCATAAAAAAACTAATCAATAATGGTGTATGAACCTTTACCCTCTATTATTTTTGTTAACGAATCTTTCTCAAGAATCGAGAAAACTAAAATTGGAATTTTATTTTCCTTTGCTAATGAAATTGATGCAGTATCCATAATCTTTAAATTATTATTAATAACATAATCATAATTAAGGTCATATAATTTTTTTGCATTTTTATTCACCTTTGGATCTTTGTCATAGATACCGTCAACTTTTGTTGCTTTAAACAAAATATCACATTTCATCTCTGATGCTCTAAGTGCTGCTGCAGTGTCAGTTGTAAAAAAAGGATTGCCAGTTCCAGCAGCAAATATTACAATTCTTTTTTTTTCTACATGCCTTATAGCTCTTCTTCTTATGTAAGATTCACATACTGTATCCATCTTTATCGCTGATAAAACTCTAGTTTGAATTCCTTTTTGCTCTAAAGAATTTTGTAATATCAAGGAGTTTATAACTGTTGCCATCATCCCTGTATAATCAGCAGAAGATCTATCCATACCATCTGAAGATGCAGAAATACCCCGAAAAATATTTCCACCACCAACAACTATAGAAATTTTAATTCCTCTATTAAAAATATATGAAATTTGATTGGTTATTGAATTGATTGTTTCTAAGTCAATACCAAAATCTTTTTTACCCATTAGTGCTTCACCGGAAAGCTTAAGCATAATGTGTTTGTTTTTAAAGTTTATCAAGATCTTTAGGTTTAATGCTGACCAAGTTTATACATTATATATTTATGAATCTTAAAATTGCTCTTATTTTCATTGTTAAAAGAATTAATACATTCTTTAATGGGTGTTTTATTATCAATAACAAAAGTTTGTTCTAACAAACAAACATCAGAATAAAATTTTTTTATTTTACCCTCTACAATTTTATCTAAGATATCCTCTGGTTTACCAGATGATTTTAATTGTTCTAAATAAATAGATCTTTCTTTTTCAATAATTTTTTGGTCTAAACTATCTATATCTAAAGAAATTGGATCAGCAGCAGCAATATGCATGCACAATTGCTTGGAAAAAAGATCAACCTGTTCATTAAAATCATCTACTTCATATGATAAAAGTACTCCTATTTTTCCAGCATTTTCAGAAATAGCATTGTGCAAATACTTTTGAAAAAAAACACCATTTTGAGATTCATAATTAAGTTTTTTTATGACAATGTTTTCGCCCAATTTTGAAATAACATTTGTTAACTCACTTTCAACTGAATTTCCTGAATTTAAAAATTCTGTTTTTAAAAGTGATTCCTTATTATTTAACTTCTTTAATAAACATATATTTGTGATTTCCATACAAAACTTTTGGAAATTTTCATTCTTTGCAACAAAATCTGTTTCAGAATTAATTTCTACAATTACTCCACTTGTTTCATTTATAGCAACACTTACTAATCCCTCAGTTGCTGCGCGACCTGATTTTTTTTGTGCAGTATTTATACCTTTTTTTCTCAGCCATTCTTCAGCTTTTTCTAAATCTCCGCTCATCTCGGTTAGAGCTGCTTTACAGTCCATCATTCCAGCTCCGGTCTTTTCTCTGAGTAATTTGATATTTTCTGGCTTAATCATCATTTTTTGAATCTAGATTATTATTTGTTTTTTGTAGACTATTTTTAATTGTCTCTGAAATTGCACTACAATAATACTCGATTGATCTAATTGCATCATCATTTCCAGGAATTGGATAGTCAATGCCCTCTGGGTTAGAGTTTGAATCAATAACCGCTACTATTGGAATACCAATTTTATTGGCTTCTTTCACTGCTAATATCTCTTTATTAGTGTCAACTATAAATAGGATATCAGGCTTTCCAACCATGTTTTTAATACCTCCAAGTGCCTTATTAAGCTTTTGAGAGGAATTCTCAAACCTTAAAGTTTCTTTTTTTGTATAAGAGTTTATTTTATTTTCAAGTATATCTTCTATTTTTTTTAACCTTTGAATTGATTTTTGTATTGTATCCCAATTAGTTAACATTCCTCCTAACCAACGTTTATTTATAAAATATTGGTTACAGTCTAATGCATATTTTTCAATAATTTCAGATGCCTGTCTTTTTGTACCAATAAAAAGAATATTTTTTCCCTGTGACGCATATTCTTCAATTGCTTTTAAAGCCTCATTAAAAAGTATGACAGTTTTTTGTAAATCAATTATATGAATACCGTTTCTATGTCCAAAAATATATTCAGACATCTTTGGGTTCCATCTATTTTTTCTATGTCCAAAATGGATTCCAGCATCGAGAAGGTCTTTAATTTTGATTTTCATCATTTATTACTCCGGTTTTACATACACACAACATCAAATCACCAGAGTTGTTATGTGTTTGAAATTAAAAAATGAATTTACATTTTTATTCACTATTTTCAATAGTTTTTTTAATTTATTTGATGTATCTCTAAAACTCCTTTAATTTTTTTTAAATTTGATATTTCATCAAAATTAAATTCAAACAATTTATCACTTTTAATCTCTACCTTATAATTATTGTGAAAAATTTTGAAAAACAACTCACTATTTCCAGAATTACTTTTTTCAAAAAAAATTTTGAATTTTTCATAGTTTATCGTATTTGAATTAATTGAAATTTCAAACTTTTGTTTTTTAGAATTTATACTTTCTATATCTAACAAAGATGTAACAACATACTTTTTTGATTCCTTCATAGTTTGTAAAGTAAGGTTGGCAAAAACTATTTTTCCCACCTTTAAATCAAAATTTAAATTTTCCAAAGTCTCAGAAAAGCAAATGGTATCTATTTCTCCTGTATCATCTGAAAGTTTTAAAAAACAAAACTTTTTTCCTGTTTTTGAATTTCTTTCATTTTTCTCTGATATCAAACCAATTATTTTTATTGATGGTATACTTGTTTTATTATTAGAATTGCTGTCATATAATTCACTAATATCTAAATATTTTTTCTCCTTAAGCAAACTTTTATGTAATTTTGTTGGATGCTCAGACAAGTAAAATCCAAAAGCTTTAAACTCCATTTCCAATTTTTCACTAGGTTCAAGATTTTTGTAATTGAAAGAATTAAAAAAATTATCATCATTATCTTCAGAAAATAAACTATTTTGATTTTTAGTATTATTTTTATGATAATTAACATTAAAAATAATTAAGTCCTCAATCTTTTCCATCAAAAACTTTTGGTTATTTTCTATTGGATTTAGGGCATTAGAGAATATGAAAGCTTCTATAATTTTTTTATTAAGTGCGCTGTTATTTACTCTTTTAAGTAAATCTATTAAAGATTTAAAGTTTCCGTTTTTCTTTCTCTCTTTTATAATCTCCAATACAGAAATTTCTCCAACATTTTTAATTGCACTAAGACCATATCTTATTCCTACTGCTTTTTTTTCATCATAAATTACTTTAAACTTCTCTTCAGATTCATTAATATTTGGAGCAAACATTTTAAAGCCAAACTTTTTAACTTCATTAATGTAACCAGATATTTTTTCAAAATTACCAATATCACAATTCATAAGTGAACATAAAAATTCTAATGTATAGTTAGCTTTTAAATAGGCTGTTTGATAAGCAATCATAGCATACGCTGCTGCATGACTTTTATTAAAACCGTAACCAGCAAACTTTTCTATTTCATCAAAAAGTTCTAAGGCTTTATCTTTTTTTAAGCCATTTTTTTCGCAACCTAATAAAAAACTATTTTTCTGTCCTATCATCTCAGACTTTATTTTTTTACCCATTGCCCTTCTCAAAAGATCAGCTTTAGCAAGACTAAAACCAGCTACTTTTTGAGCAATCAACATAACTTGTTCTTGATAGACCATAATTCCATAAGTCTCGTCCAGAATATTTTTTAGTTCTTTATGAATATACTCGTATTTCTCTTTTTTTTGTTTTCTATTTATATAAGTAGGGATATTATCCATTGGCCCTGGTCTATATAGTGAAACAACAGCTATTAAATCCTCGAATCTATCAGGAATAATATTTTTTAAAGTTTCTTTCATTCCTTGGCCTTCGAGTTGAAAAATTCCTGTTGTATTTCCATTTTTAAGTAAATCAAAAGTTTTTTTGTCATCTAAAAAAATGTTATCAATATCTATAATTATCTCTCTTTTTTTTAAATATTGAACTGTCTCGTGTATAACAGTCAAAGTTTTTAATCCTAAAAAATCAAACTTTATTAAACCAATTTTTTCAACATATTTCATTGAAAACTGAGTGACGGGAATATCTGATTTTGGGTCCTTGTATAATGGAAGAGATTTATTTAAATCTTGATCAGAAATTACAATTCCTGCAGCATGAGTGGAAGTATGTCTTAAAAGTCCCTCTAAATTTATGGAAATATCAAATAGTTTTTTTATGTTAGGTTCACTAGAAATAATTTTTTTAATTTTATCATCACTATCAATAAAATCAGAAAGACTGATTGGTTGAGCTGGATTAAAAGGAATCATTTTACAAATTTCATCAATTTGAAATAGTGGAAGTTGCATCACTCTACCTACATCTCTTATTGCAGCTTTAGCTTGAAATGATCCAAATGTTATAATTTGAGCCACATTAGATTTACCATATTTATTTTGAACATACCTTATAACCTCATCTCTTTTTTCCATACAAAAATCTATATCAAAATCAGGTAATGAAACTCTTTCTGGGTTGAGAAATCTCTCAAAAAGCAAGCCAAATTTAATTGGATCTAAGTTTGTAATCGACAAACACCATGCAACTAATGATCCTGCTCCAGAACCTCTACCAGGTCCTACTGGAATATCATTCTTTTTTGCCCAATGGATGAAATCTGAAACTATTAAAAAATAGCTTGAAAATCCCATTTTAATAATTGTTTGTAACTCGAAATTTAGCCTTTTTTTATAAGTTTCATATTCATTTTGATTTATAAGGTTTTTTTTAAATTTTTGTTCTAAGCCTTCAAAAGATTTCATTTTCAAAAAAACATTCTCATCACTATTCTCAATATTTATTCTGGGTAATTTTGGTGATTTTTCCTGAAGAAAAAAACTACATTTTTTTGCAATTTTAACTGTATTTTCTATGGCATCAGGAAAATTTTGGAAATCTAATAGCATTTCGTTATTATCCTTGAAGCAAAAATCATTACTACTTTTTAATCTGTCCTCAGATTCAATATATTTTTGTTCAGAAATACTAAGTAAAGCGTCGTGAGAATTAATAAAACTTTTTTCTAAAAAAAAGTTTTCGTTAGTAGCGACTAATGGAATTTTTTGTTCATCTGATTGCTTAATTAAATAATTAGATAGCTCTTGGTTCGTTTTATTTAATTTTTGTAGTTCTAAAAAGAAATCATATTTAAATATTCTTTTTAGAGTTTTTATGGCTTGGTTAGTATTATTGATAGTTTCATTCATATAGTTTTTTGAAATAAAACCAAAATTTCCACCAGCTAGACAAATTAAATCTTTAGAATAATTAAATAAATCTTTTAAATTAACATAGGGAAAATTATGTTTATTATTGTCTAAATACGATATTGAAACTAGTCTTGATAAATTTTTAAAACCATTTTCATTCTTAGCAATTAACAATAAGTATCCACTTTCGAAATTACTATCTATTAAATAAAGATTACAACCAATTATTGGTTGAATACCATTCATTATACATTCTAGAGAAAACTCCATACTTCCAAATAAATTATCAAAATCTGAAACACCTACAGCTGGAATTTTATTTTTCAAACAACATTTGACTAAATCCTTAATTTTAATTGCACCTTTTGATAGTGAATATTGGGTATAGTTTCTAAGATGAATAAACTTTCTATTAGATTTCAATTAGTTTCCCCTTCTCAATCTTAAAACAGACATCAAGTTTACTTACAAAGTTTGTGTTATGCGTGGCAATTATTGCCAAAGTATTATTTTTTTTTGATAAATCAATAATGTAATTAAAAATAAGCTCTGCATTATTATCATCTAAACTCCCAGTAGGTTCATCAGCTAAAAGGATTGAAGGTGACTTAATCATTGCTCTAGCAACAGCAACTCTTTGTTGCTCACCACCCGATAGTAGCCCAGGCTTAAAACTTATTCTATTTTCAAGACCAAACAATTTTAAAAAATTTAAAGCTTTTTTACAGGAATTCTTATAACTCTCTCCATTTAAAATTAAGGGTAA
>Ga0066377_10000346_pt1 | contig 10556 bp, 8 predicted proteins | sample Knorr_S23_td_Sur_FD_70946 | JGI IMG/M metagenome (GOLD analysis project Ga0066377, IMG submission 70946) | Marine microbial communities from Southern Atlantic Ocean transect - Knorr_S23_td_SurfaceB_ad_5m_LV_B | ecosystem: Environmental > Aquatic > Marine > Oceanic | place: Southern Atlantic...
AATTTCATAAACTTCTTTGAAATAAGTATTTTCGAATTCAGGAACTAATTCTGTATATTTTGACTCATCTATATCAATATCTCTTGATACTTCTTTTCCTGTTTCATCGGCAATAGTCCAGTATTTGCCTCGAACATTATTTCCCTCTACAGAACTATCATCATTTGGTATTCTATTAACTGGAATTGCGCCGAAGTGAGTTACGCCAGGTGATTTAAATTTTTTTATCTCTAAGACTTTTTCTAAATCGTTTCTAAGTTTAGAAATATCAAATTTAAGATCTGGTACCTGATAAAAATCTTCAAAACTCACTTCAGCCATAAATATATTATTTTTTCAAATCAAAACGGTCTGAATTCATGACCTTAGTCCATGCAGCAACAAAGTCGTTTACAAATTTGTCAGATGAGTCGTCTGTCGCATATACTTCAGCTAAGGCTCTTAACTGTGAGTTTGATCCAAAAACAAGATCAGCTCTAGTACCTGTCCATTTAACTTTTCCAGATTTTCTATCAACACCTTTGAATAGATCTTCCTTGTTAGATGTTTCTTTCCATTTTACATTCATGTCTAATAAATTAACAAAGAAATCGTTTGTTAATTTACCAGGTGTCTTTGTAAAAACACCATGCTTTGATCCATCGTAATTGGTTCCTAGAACTCTCATTCCTCCAACAAGAACTGTCATTTCTGGTCCTGTTAATTGCATTAACTGAGATTTATCAACTAATAATTCTTCGGCTTGCGTTGCACTTTCAGAATTAGCATAGTTTCTAAATCCATCTGCTCTTGGTTCTAAAAGTCCAAAAGAATGAATATCAGTTTGATCCTGAGAAGCATCACCTCTTCCTGGTGAGAAAGGAACTTTAATTTTCTTGCCTGCAGCTTTTGCAGCTTTTTCAATTCCTACATTTCCACCAAGAACTATTAAATCTGCCAAAGAAACATGTTTGCTTTTAGAGTTAAAACCTTTTTGAATTTTCTCTAATGCTTTAATTACTTTAGCTAGCTGAGATGGATTGTTAACTTTCCAATCTTTTTGAGGAGCTAGTCTTACACGCGCTCCATTCGCACCACCTCTTTTATCTGATCCTCTAAAAGTAGATGCAGAAGCCCAAGCAGCTGATACTAATTGAGATACTGAAAGTCCTGATTTAGCAATTTTAGCTTTTAAAGACTCAATATCTTTATTTTTCAATTTAAATTTATTTTTAGGAACTGGATCTTGCCAAATTAAATCTTCTTTTGGAACCTCATTTCCTAAATAATTTACTTTAGGACCCATATCTCTGTGTGTTAACTTAAACCAAGCTCTAGCAAAGGCATCAGCGAACTCATCAGGATTATTATGGAAGTGTCTTGAAATTCTTCCAAACTCTGGGTCAAATCTTAAAGATAAATCAGTTGTTTGCATCATTGGAAGATTTTTCTTTCCTTTGATGTGTGCATCTGGTGTCATGCTAATAGCATGACCATTTTTCTTCGGTTTCCACTGATATGCGCCTGCTGGGCTTTTTGTCAATTGCCACTCATATCCAAATAAATTATCAAAATATCCCATATCCCATTTAATTGGATTTGATGTCCAAGCTCCTTCAATTCCACTACTTATAGTGTCAGCACCAAGACCGCTTTTATATTTACTATTCCAACCTGTAGCTTGATCTTGAATTCTTGAACCCTCTGGCTCAGGACCTTTATGAGACTCTAATGAAGCTCCATGAGACTTACCAAAGGTATGTCCTCCTGCAACTAAAGCAACAATTTCATAATCATTCATTGCCATTCTTCCAAAAGTTTCTCTAATATCTCTTGCGGCTAACAATGGATCTGGATTGCCATCTGGTCCTTGTGGGTTTACATAAATTAATCCCATTTGTACTGCACCTAATGGATTCTCTAGTTCTCTTTTTTTATTATATCTATTATTTGCTAACCATTCTTTTTCAGAACCCCAATAAATATCTTCTTCCGGTTCCCAAATATCTTCTCTTCCACCACCAAAACCAAATGTTTTGAATCCCATAGACTCAAGAGCAACGTTTCCAACAAGAATAAATAAATCTGCCCATGAAATTCTTTTTCCATATTTCTTTTTAATTGGCCAAAGTAATAGTCTTGCTTTATCTAGGTTGACGTTATCTGGCCAACTATTGATAGGTGCAAAACGTTGATTTCCTGTTCCAGCGCCACCTCTTCCATCTCCAGTTCTATAGGTACCAGCAGCGTGCCATGCTAAACGAATAAATAAAGGCCCATAATGACCATAGTCTGCAGGCCACCAACTTTGAGATTGTGTCATTAATTTATGAAGATCTTTTTTTAGAGTGTTTAAATTTAATTTTTTGAATTCTTTCTTATAGTCAAATTTTTTATCCATTGGATTAACCATGGAAGAGTGTTGACTTAAAATTTTTAGATTTAGGCTATTAGGCCACCAGTCTCTATTTGTTTGTCCTTTACCCGATGTATGTTTTTGAGGTATCCCTTCTCCATGAAAAGGGCATTTGCTAATGTCACCATTTAGTTCGCTGCTCATATATTCTCCTTTAGATTATGCGAAACATATAAGATCAATGAAATCGAATGTCAAGTAGTTTAGAATGATTATAAACTAGTTATTCTTGGGAAACTTTGAAGATAACCTCAACACCCTCTATTTTTTTTCCACTTGGAGGTGTTGGCATTTTTTTTATTTCAACATTATCTTTTTCTATATCAGTTAGTTCTTTAGTTTGATTATCATAAAAATGATGATGTGAAGAAGTGTTGGTGTCAAAGTATGTTATGTCATTAGCTATATTTATTTCTTTTAAATATCCTTTTTTTAAAAAAGCATGAACTGTGTTGTAGACAGTTGCTAATGAAATTTTTTCAGTTACTTCTGATTGAATAATTTTCATCAATTCATTAATAGAGAAATGAAATGTTTCTTTTCTATCAAATAATACTTCACAGATTTTAATTCTCTGTTGAGTAGGTCTTAAACCTGAATTTCTTAGTTTTTCTGTAAATATTAATTGTGAATTTTCCATACTTTATAACAATTCTAAACTATAGTAATATTATATTAATATTAAATCAAGTAATAAGGTTTAAGTTTTATGAAAAAAAATTCCTACAGTTATCAAGAGTTAATTAATTGTGGTGAGGGTGGTCTATTCGGACCTGGTAATGCAAAACTTCCATTGCCACCAATGCTCATGTTTGACAGAATTACAGAAATTAGTGAAAATACTGGAGCTTATAAAAAAGGATACATAAAAGCTGAATTAGATATCAAGGATGATTTATGGTTTTTTGATTGTCATTTTAAAGAGGATCCGGTAATGCCGGGGTGTTTGGGATTGGACGCAATGTGGCAGCTAGTTGGTTTTTATTTAGGTTGGCTTGGAAATCCTGGTAGAGGTAGAGCTTTAGGAGTAAGTACTGTAAAATTTACAGGAGAAGTCCTTAAAAATGTTAAAATGGCTACTTACGAAATTGATATGAAAAGAATAATAGTAAAAGGAGAAACAACTGTGGGTCTTGCAAATGGAATTCTTTCAGCAGATGGTAAAAAAATATATTCAGCTGAAAATTTAAAAGTGGGGTTATTTAAATAATGAGAAGAGTAGTAATAACAGGTCTTGGTATTGTATCTTGCTTAGGAAATAATCAAGAAGAGGTTCATCAATCTTTGTTAAATTCTAAATCTGGAATTTCTTTTTCTGATGAATACAAAGAACACAATTTAAAAAGTAACATTCATGGAAAACCAAATATCAATCTTCAAGATCATGTAGATAGAAAAACAATTCGATTTATGGGCAGTGGATCTGCTTATAATTATATAGCAATGAAGGAAGCAATTACAGATTCTGGCTTAGAAGATAATGAAGTTAGTAATATCAAAACTGGTATAGTAATGGGATCAGGTGGTCCTTCGATTGAAAATGTAGTTTTGTCAGTAGATAAAACAAGAGCTAAAACTCCAAAATTAATGGGTCCGTTTATAGTTCCAAGAACTATGGCAAGCACCGCGTCTGCAACTTTAGCTGTTCCATTTAAAATTAAAGGTATGAATTATACGATGAGTTCAGCTTGTGCAACAAGTGGCCACTGTATTGGGCATGCAAGTGAATTAATTCAAATGGGAAAACAAAATATTGTTTTTGCTGGTGGTAGTGAAGAGTTACATTGGGCTATGACAGCAATGTTTGATGCTATGACTGCTTTATCATCAAAGTATAATGATACGCCTGAAAAAGCATCAAGAGCATACGATAAGACAAGAGACGGTTTTGTAATTGCTGGAGGTGCGGGTGTTTTGGTTATGGAAGAGTATGAACATGCAAAAGCAAGAGGTGCTAAGATATATGCAGAACTAACTGGCTATGGAGCAAGCTCTGATGGTTATGATATGGTTGCGCCATCTGGAGAAGGTGCCGTTAGATGCATGAAGATGGCTTTATCAACCGCAAAAAATAAGATTGATTATTTAAACACACACGGAACTTCAACTCCAGTAGGTGATATTACTGAGTTAAATGCAGTGGGTGAAGCATTTGGAGATGAAATTCCAAAAATTAGTTCTACTAAATCTTTATCAGGCCATCCATTAGGTGCTGCATCCGTACATGAAGCAATTTACAGCTTAATTATGATGAAAAATAATTTCATTACTGCATCTGCTAATATTACAGATATGGACGAAGATGCTAAAAAATTTCCAATTGTTACTCAAACAGAAAAAAATGTTCAATTAAATTCTGTAATGTCAAATAGTTTTGGATTTGGAGGAACAAACGCAACTTTAATTTTTGAGAAAGTTTAATTTATGATTTTAATGAAAGGTAAAAGAGGAATAATTATGGGCGTTGCAAATGAAAGATCAATAGCCTGGGGTATTTCTCAAAAGTTAGCTGAGGCAGGTGCTGAATTGGCATTTACCTACTTGGGAGATGCTTTAAAAAAAAGAGTAATTCCTTTAGCAGAAAAACTAAATTCAAATGTTACTTTTAGTTGTGATGTCGAAAAAAAAGAGGATGTAATCAAATTATTTGAAGATGTAAAATCTAGCTGGGGTGAGATTGATTTTGTAGTTCATGCAATTGCATTTTCAGATAAATCTGAGCTTTCTGGTGAGTATTTAAATACAACAAGAGAGAATTTTTTAAGAAGTATGCTTATTTCTTGCTTTTCATTTACTGAAGTTGCAAGAGAAGCGGCTAAAATAATGAAACCAAATGGAAGTATGCTTACACTTACTTATGAATCTACGAAAGCTATCCCTAATTATAATGTAATGGGCGTTTGTAAATCTGCATTAGAAGCAAGTGTTAAGTATCTAGCAAGAGATTTGGGTACAAAACAAATAAGAGTTAATGCAATAAGTGCAGGACCCATAAAAACACTAGCTGCATCGGCCATTGGAGATGCAAAATTCTTATACAAATGGAACGAAGATCATTCATTTTTAAAGAGAAATGTTGATATTCATGATGTTGGAAACTCAGCTTTATATCTATTAAGTGATCTTGCGGGCGGTGTTACAGGTGAAATTCACTATGTAGATGCTGGATATAATAAAGTAGGGATGCCAGATCCTAAAAATATTTCCTGAAATTTAGTTAAACTTTTTTGGGGCGTTCTGTTGCCAGGTGATTTTGAACTATTTATATTTAATTTTGTATATCAATATAAATAAGGATAATAAAAAAGTTACAGAATTAGCCAATATAAGAGGTATATCGGATATAGAAAATCCATAAACTAACCAAGAAAAGATTCCTATAGTAAATATGATAAACATGTGCAGAGATATATCTTTAGTGCTTTTTGTTTTCCAAACTTTCACAGCTTGAGGAAAAAAAGCAAAAGTTGTGCAAAATGCAGCTATAAAACCAATGTATTTTATTAAGAAGTTTGAAAACATTTTTTTTTGGGGCATAAATATTTGATGCCCCATAAAACTAGATTTTTATTAAACTGCTGCTTGTTTAATTGAAAGTTTAACTTTTCCTCTGTCAAATCCAATTACTTTAACTTTAACCTGATCACCTTCCTTAACAACATCTGTTACTTTAGCTACTCTCTTATCGGCAAGTTCTGAAATATGAACAAGACCATCTTGTTTACCTAGGAAATTTACAAAAGCACCAAACTCCATAATTTTCATAACTTTTCCATTATAAATTTTATTAAGTTCAGCTTTTGCAGTTAGATCTTTGATCATCTGAAGTGCTTTATTTCTAGACTCTTCATCTGGCGCAGCAACAGTGACTTCACCATCATCATTGATATCAACTTTAGCACCTGATACTTCTACAATTTCTCTTATTGTTGCTCCACCTTTTCCAATAACAGTTGCAATATCTTTTTTATCTACAGATATTTTTTCCATTTTTGGAGTGTGTTTTCCAACATCATCTCTTGATTTAGAAAGTGCTTTATTCATTTCACCTAAGATGTGAATTCTTCCATCTTTTGCTTGCTTTAAAGCCTGTTCCATGATCTCAAATGTGATACCAGTAATTTTGATATCCATTTGAAGAGAGGTAATTCCATCTTTAGTTCCAGCTACTTTAAAATCCATATCTCCTAAATGATCTTCATCACCTAAAATGTCCGATAGAACACTAAAATCATCACCTTCTTTAATTAATCCCATTGCAATACCTGCAACTGGCTCTTTAATGGGAACCCCAGCATCCATTAATGCTAATGAAGTACCACATACAGTTGCCATCGAAGATGAACCATTAGACTCAGTTATTTCTGAAACTACCCTAAAGGTATATGGGAAGGTTTCTTTGGGTGGTAAGGATGAATTTATTGCTCTCCAAGCAAGTTTTCCATGTCCAATTTCTCTTCTTCCAGTTCCAATTCTTCCAGTTTCTCCAACTGAAAACGGTGGAAAATTGTAATGAAGCATAAACCTTTCTTTTTGTAAACCATCTAAGCTTTCAATTTTTTGTTCATCATCTGATGTACCTAAGGTAGTAGTCACAATTGCTTGTGTTTCTCCCCTTGTAAATAATGCAGACCCATGAACTCTTGGAAGAATTCCAACTTCGCACATTATAGGCCTAACATCTGATAATCCTCTTCCATCTATACGATTTTTATTTTTAAGAATATCTGTTCGAACTATTCTTTTTTCTAAATTTTTAAGTTCGAAATTAACATCTAGATCTGTATAGTTTTCATTTTCTTCAAAAAGCTTTTTTGCTTTATCTGTTATTTCTGAAATCATATTTGATCTTTCTTGCTTATCTCTAATGGAAAAAGCTTTTGTCAGATCAGATGTGAACTCATCTTCAAGTTTCTTTTTAACTTCTGAAAGATCTTTTTTTTCAACTACCCAGTCAGGTTTTCTACACTCTTTAGCTAAATCTTCGATCATTTCAATCACTGGCACAAATCCCTCATGACCAAATTTTACAGCATTCAACATTTCTTCTTCTGTTAAGCCATTTGCCTCAGACTCAACCATTAAAACTGCATCTTTAGTTCCTGCAACAACTAGGTCTAATCTTGAATTTTTAAGCTCTGCTTTTGAAGGATTAAGAACATATTTACCATCAATATAACCTACTCTTGATGCACCAACTGGTCCAAGGAATGGCATACCTGAGATCGCTAGCGCAGCTGAAGCAGCTGTAATTGATAAAATATCTGGTTCATTTTCTTTGTCATAAGAAATGACTGTTGGAAGTACTTGTACTTCATTTTTAAATTCATCAGGAAACAAAGGTCTTATCGGTCTATCAATTAATCTTGAAATAAGAGTTTCGCTTTCTGTTGGCCTTGCTTCTCTTTTAAAATATCCACCAGGAATTTTTCCTGCTGCATAATATTTTTCCTGATAATTTACTGATAAAGGAAAGTAATCTACATCTGGATTAACCTTTTTTGCTCCAACAGCTGTTGCTAATACAACTGTTTCACCACATTGTGCAATAATTGCACCGTCTGCTTGTCTTGCTATTTTTCCTGTTTCTAAACTTATTTTTTTTCCTGCTATTTCTATTTCTTTCTTTACTACCTTAAACATTTACTTCCTACTTACTTCCTTAGATTTAATTTTGATATTACTTCCTTATAAGACTCAATTTTATTTTTCTTCAAATAGTCCAATAATTTTTTTCTTCTATTTACAGCTTTCAATAAACCTACTGATGAGTGCTTATCTTTTTTAAACTGTTTCATATGTTTTGATAGATTCTCAATCTTGTCTGTTAATTGAGCTATCTGAACTTCTGACGATCCGGTATCCTTTTCGTGGATTGCAAGTTCTTTTGCTTTTTTTGCCATTTTACTTTCCTTATTTAGTTGTTTGTTTTATTAAGTTTTCAATTTTTTCAGCATAATCAAAAGAATTATCTTTTACGAAATAAAGTTTGGGTAAAAACTTCATAACTATTTTTTTTGATAAAACTTTCCTAATTACAAATGAAAATTCTTTTAATTTATCAATAATTTCATCAGCATTTTTGCCACCTAAAGGCATAACAAAAATTTTAGCAGTTTTTAAATCTGGAGACATTCTTACTTCAGTTACAGTAATTTCTTTAGTGGATAGATTTGGTAACTTTGCTTCATCTCTAATAAACAACATTCCTAAAGCTTGTTTGATCATCTCTCCAACTCTTAATTGTCTTTGTGAAACTGGTTTTCCTAAACTAGTCATTATATGGTTCTCTCTGTTACTGTCGAATTATATACTTCAATGATATCTTTTTTTTGAAAGTCGACAAAATCTTTAAGTGTGATACCACATTCTAGACCGGCTGATACTTGTTTGGTTTGATTTTTTTCTCTAAATATAGATCCAATTTTTCCATTAAAAATTATTGCTCCATCTCTAATTACTCTTGCATTAGAATCTTGAGTAATCTCTCCTTCTACTACTTTTGATCCAGCAACTTTTCCAACTTTAGAAACTTTAAATATCTCTAAAATCTCAGCTGTTCCTATAACTTTTTCATCTACATCAGGAGTTAATAGTCCTGACATTTTTCCTTTAATGAAATCTAAAACTTCATAAATGATATTAAATGAAGATATTGTAACTTTTTCCTGTTCCGCTCTTTTTTTAGCCTCTTTGCTTGGTTTTACATTAAATGCAATAACAACTGCTTTTGATGCTTTTGCTAAAGTAACATCTGTTTCGGTTACCATTCCAATATCAGATAATAAGATTTTCGGCTTAACCTCATCGTGTTTAATTTGATTAATCGCATTTTTAATAGCTTCTGATGATCCATGTACATCTGATTTAATAATTATATTCAATTCCTCAGTTGCAGAATCTTTAAACGCTGAGTCTTGTGTAACAAAAGTTAATGAACTTTTTCCATTTTTGGACTCTTGAATTCTAGCATCACATAAAGATTTGGCCTCTTTTTCATTGTTTAATACTATAAAATCATCTCCTGCTTTAGCTGCACCATTTATTCCAAGTACTTCTACTGGTGTTGCAGGTTCTGCTTGATCTATATTTGCTCCTTGGTCATTGATTATAGCTCTAACTTTTCCCCACTTTAGACCGCTTACAAAATAATCTCCTTTTTTAAGAGTTCCAGCTGTTACTATAACATTTGCAATTGGACCTCTTCCTATATCAATTTTAGATTCTAAGACTATTCCTTTAGCTTCAGTTTCAAAGTCTGTTTTAAGATCTAGTAACTCCGCTTGTAAAAGAACTGACTCTACAAGCTTATCTAGGTTTTGTTTTGACTTAGTTGATATCTCAACCATTAAAATATCTCCTGATAAATCTTCTGCTATTAGTTCATATTCTAAAAGTTGATTTTTAATTTTTTGTGGATCTGCATCAGGTAAATCACATTTGTTTATTGCAACAACAATTGGAACATTTGCAGCTTTAGCATGTTTGATAGATTCAACTGTTTGAGGTTTAACACCATCATCTGCAGCTACAACTAGTATAACAATATCAGTAAGTTTTGAACCTCTTGCCCTCATTTCAGTAAATGCAGCATGGCCTGGGGTATCAATAAAAGTAATTTTGTTTGAATTATAATTAATTTGATAAGCGCCTATATGTTGAGTAATTCCACCAAACTCTCCTGATACAACATTAGCTTTTCTTAAAACATCAAGTACTGAGGTTTTTCCATGATCTACATGGCCCATTACTGTGACTATGGGTGCTCTACTTTTTAAATTTTCTGTTTTAACTTCTTTAATTTTTTCTATTATTTCTTCTGCTTTTTCTTCTTTAATTGGATTATGTCCAAATTCTTTAACCAAATATTCAGCAGTATCTGAATCAATGGTGTGGTTTATTGTAACTGTAACACCCATTCCCATTAAGTGTTTAATAATACTGCTTGATTGCTCAGCCATTCTGTTTGCAAGTTCACGAATGGTTATCACTTCAGGAATATTTACATCTCTTTTAATTGGCTTTAAGCTATCTCTGCTATCTTCTTTATTTAAGTTTCGATTTTCTTTTAGTTTTGCTCTTTTTAAAGAAGCTAAACTTCTTGATCTTGTTCCAATATCTTCATCACTTAAAGCTCTTGAAATGGTTAGTTTTAATTCTC
>Ga0066377_10000347_pt1 | contig 10552 bp, 10 predicted proteins | sample Knorr_S23_td_Sur_FD_70946 | JGI IMG/M metagenome (GOLD analysis project Ga0066377, IMG submission 70946) | Marine microbial communities from Southern Atlantic Ocean transect - Knorr_S23_td_SurfaceB_ad_5m_LV_B | ecosystem: Environmental > Aquatic > Marine > Oceanic | place: Southern Atlantic...
GTTAATTTTTTTGCACTCGCTTCAATATAACCATTTTTAAGAGAAATGGTTGCGCCGAGTTGCTCTAAAGCATCTAAATGATAATTAACTGGTCTGCTCCCAATAGCACAACCACCAGGCAATGCAATTTTAGCTTCACCATATTTTGCAACTAACGGCCCTAAAACAAGAATTGATGCTCTCATGGTTTTGACTAATTCATATCTGGCTTCTTTTTCTTTTAGATTATTTGTAGCAATAATGAAATCCATATTTTCATTTAGAAGAATATCAGCACCCATAGAGCCCAATAATTCAAACATCGTTGTAATGTCTTGAAGATATGGTAAGTTTTTTAAAATAATATCTTCATCAGATAATATTGTTGCAGCGATCATTGGGAGTGCTGCATTTTTTGCACCCGAACAGCTTATCTCTCCTTTTAAAGAGGCGCCCCCTTTTATTAATAACTTTTCCATTTAATTTGTTTTTGTTTCTATGCTAAGGGCATGTAACGCACCTGATTCAAAATGTTCTTTAAGAGGACTTAAAACCATCTTGTGTTGTTTTATTAAAGAAACTCCATGAAAAGAACTTGATATAACCATGAGTTTTAAATTACAGGAATCTCCCTCAAAAAAACATTGAGAGTTTGGGATTACTGAAGATATAATTTCTTTTATTAGTTCTTTATCCACTTATTCCTGCATCTCCTACATCAGACACCCATCCATTAAGCGTAGATTCGATATTTCCATTATTTTTTATTGCTAGAGCTTGAAACTGATTCCTAAATGTCAGTCCTAAATTTACACCATTTACAATTATGTTCACTATTGACCAGCTATTATCTTTATTTTTTCTGAGCTTGTAAGAAATTGGATATTTACTACTGCCTGTATTAAGAGTTTGTTGTACCTCAATATTTTTTAAATTATTAGTTTGGATTTCCATATTTTTTGGAAAAATCGTAGTAATTGTCTGATTTTCCCATTGAGCTAAAGTTTCAGCATATGTATCCAAAAGAGAATCTTTAAAAATTTCAACAAATTTAGCCCTTTGTTCTTTAGATGAGGCTAAGTAGTACTTTTTACCCATAACAGTTGCAGCAACTCTTCTAAAGTCAATCATTGGCTCAAAAATTTCTTTGATTTTCTGCTCATATAACTCTCTATCTTCCAAGAATAACGATTTATTTTCTTTTAGTACGATCACCATATTTTGAGCATTGGAGTCAATGAAATTATATGGATTTTCATCAGACCATAGATAAACTGATGAGGAAAGAATCAATATAGTAAAAAAATTTTTTAGAAGTGCAAACATTGTTCTATTATAGCATTTAGAAGATAATAAAAATCGAGCAAACATATTAAAGTTATGAAAAAATTTAACTATATTGCATCAGCTAAAAGAACTTTCAAAATAGAGTCGAATGCTATAAACAGTCTTGCAAGTCAAATAAACCAAAATTTTACTCAACTTTGCGATTCTATTATATCAAACAAAGGAAAGTTCATAATTATGGGAGTTGGTAAATCTGGTCATATTGGTCAAAAAATATCAGCAACTCTCTCTAGTACAGGAACTGGATCAATTTTTATTCATCCAACAGAGGCTGCTCATGGAGATATGGGTCTCATAGAAAAAAAAGATATTGTTTTTTTAATATCTAATTCTGGTGAGACTGATGAAATTATTAATATTCTTCCATCACTAAAAAGATCCTCGTATAAACTTACATCCCTAACTGGTAATAATAAATCTACTATTGCTTTAGCATCTGATATATCAATTGTTATTGAATCTAAAGAGGCATGCCCCCTTGATCTTGCTCCAACATCTTCTACAACATCTGCATTAGCATTTGGTGATGCCTTGGCAATTGCACTATTAGAATCTAAAGGCTTTACTTCAAATGATTTTGCATCTTCTCATCCAGCAGGAAAGCTAGGTAAAAAATTAATTACACAAGTTAAGCATTTAATGCATCAAGGATCCGAAATACCATCAGTAGGCTTAAATACAATTCTTTCAGATGCTTTGATTGAAATTTCAGATAAGAATTTAGGTATAACTCTTGTAAAAAAACAGTCAAAAGTTGTAGGTATTTTTACAGATGGTGATTTGAGAAGATGTTTAAATCAAAAAATTGATATTAATACTACAAAAATTAAAGATGTAATGACAAAAAAATTTAAAACAATTGAAGAAGATGCTTTAGCTATTGATGCAGCGGGAATAATGGAAAAAAACAAAATCTTTACTTTGGTTGTAATGAAAAAAAATAAAAATGTTGGTGTAATATCAATGCATGATTTAATTCAAGCAAGGATTTTATAACTTGCAATTCAATAAAGTAAACCTCTTCTCTCTTTTAATAGTATGTCATTTGGCATATGGTGAATCAAAGGATAATCAATTTAAATCAAATAATATTGTTATAAATTCTGGGGCAATTGAGGTAGAAAATAAGTCAAATAAAATTTTTTTTAATGATGGAGTCTATATAAAATCTGGTGAATTTACTATTGAAGCTCGTAAAGCAATATTTAACAAAATAAATAATATTATTTCTGTATATGGTGAGCCATCTAAAATTTCATCAACTGCTAAAAATAATTTTTTTACTGGCAGCGCTGAAGAAATTATTTTTACTGAAACAGATAAAATACAACTAGTTGGTAATGCGACTATCTACTATGATGATATGAGCATCTCATCTAAAGAAATAATTTTCAACGCAAGAAATGGTGAAGTTTTATCAAATAATTAATTATGCTTTCAATACAAAACATAAATAAGAAAATTAAAGATAAAAATATTGTGAGCAATATAAGTTTTGAAGTGTCTTCAGGTTGTATTAGTGGTCTTTTGGGGCCAAATGGTGCTGGCAAAACTTCGACCTTTTATATAATAGCTGGGTTAATAAAGGCAGACAAAGGTGATATTTTTTTGGCTGGTGAGAATGTTTCAAATTTTGCTATGCATGAAAGATCAAAAATGGGAATAAAGTACTTGCCACAAGAACCTTCTATTTTTCAGAATCTTTCAGTTTATGAAAACTTATTAGGTCTTGCGGAATTATCATTTAAAAGAAAAAAGGATATAGAAAATTTTATAACTAAATCAATTGAAGAATTTAATTTATCAGAAATCTTAAATCATAAAGGAAGACAGCTTTCAGGTGGTCAAAGAAGAAAGGTTGAAATCGCAAGAACACTTGCAGCGAATCCAAAGATAATTCTTTTAGATGAACCCTTCGCCGGGATTGATCCAATAGCTATTGATGAAATTAAAAAAGTTCTTATAAAGCTAAAAAATAAAAATATTGGTATTTTAATTACTGATCATAATGTTCGCGAGGCATTAGAAATATGTGATCATGCAATTGTAATTAACAATGGCTCAATTATTGCAAAAGGTGACAAAAATTCATTAATCAGAGATGAAATGGTCAAAAAAGTTTATTTAGGTGATATGTATAGTTAAAACAATATGGCTATTTCATTAATTAAAGAATTTAAGCAAAAACAAAAAATTTCATTAACTCCATTACTTAAAAAATCGATTGATTTGCTTCAATTATCTAGATATGAACTAATTCAAAAAATTGATCAAGAGATTGAAATTAATCCTTTCGTTGAAAAAGAAATTGCTGACGATTTTGAATTTGATGAAAATTATAATGATACAGATTTTGATTTTAATGTAGCAGCTGTCGAAAATTTAAGAGAATCATTAATAAATCAAATAAATGATTTAAGCTTAAATGATGAACAAAAGGAAATAGCTTTAATCATAGTTGAATGTATTGATGAATCTGGCCAATTATTAGAAGAGTTGGATGAAATAGAGGAAATGCTCTCCTACAAATACTCTATAAATAATATAATTGATGTTTTAAAAGATATTATTCAAAAACTAGAACCCATGGGTGTCGGTTTTAGAGATTTCAAAGAATGTATAAAAATACAAATTAACTCTAAAAAATTTAATCATAAAATTAAAAAACTATGTCAGGAAATAATCAGTCAGAATGGATCTGAGAGTTTAGAAGAAATTATTAAAACCTTTCAAAAAAAGGGATATTCAGTCAAAGATATTGAAAAAGCAATGAATGAAATTAAATCATGTGATTTAAGTCCAGGTCTTAACTATGAAAACACTAATTACATAATTCCAGATTTAAAAATTGAATTAAAAGATAAATCTCTTTCTGTTAATTTTATAAATGATACTTTTCCTAAAATTAAAATTGACCATGATTTAATTGAAAAGACAAACACTCAATTAAAAAATAAACCTAATAAAGAGTTAGCAGCTAAAATTCAGGATGCTAAATGGCTTCTTAGCTCAATTAAAAAGAGAAATGATACTGTGATGCAAGTTGGAGAATTAATTTGCAAAAGACAAATTTCTTTTTTACAAGACAATCCCTTAAAAATAAATCCTCTTTCTAATAAAAGCTTGTCAGATGAACTCGGGCTTCATCCTTCAACTGTTTCAAGAATTCTAAGATCAAAGTATATAGATACTCCAAAAGGAATAATACCTCTAAAGTCTTTATTAGCTTCTTCTGTATCTAAAACTAGAGACGTTACTCCTATACAGTTAATGCAGTTAATTGAATCAATTATAAAAAATGAAAAAAAACCAAAAAGTGATAATAAAATTGCTATTGAGTTAAATAAAAGAGGTTTTAATTTAGCAAGAAGAACCATAACAAAATATAGAAAAAAACTTAATATAGCTTCTTCAAGGAATAGATAATTATTTTTATATCATTAATGTAGAATTAGTCTATGGAAAACATAGAGCAAGAAAACAATCTAAATCAATTATTAGAGAATTCTTCTGAACTTTCACAAGAGGAAATAAGAAGTCTTTTAAAAAAATTATCATCATCGGAAATTGCTCATGCTTTAGAGTCCTCTCCTCCTAAACAACGAAAATTATTTTTTTCACTTTTAGAAACTAATGAAGAAGGAGATGTTTTAGTTGACCTTGGTGAAGAAATTCAACAAGAATTAGTTTCTAATATTTCTAATGAAGAGCTTGCTGAAGCTGTAAAAGAGCTTGAGCCAGATGAGACTGTGGATATTCTTCAGAATCTCCCAGAAGATAGAATGAATACCATTCTTTCTAAAATGTCCTATCGAGATAGAAAAAGGATTGAAATTGGCCTTACTTATCCTGAAAACACAGCTGGTGGTCTTTTAAATACAGATGTTATCAGCGTCAGACCAAATCATAGTATAGAAGTTGTAATTAACTACCTTAGAGATCAAAATGAACTTCCAAACAATACAGATAAGATTTTTGTTGTTAATAAGGAAGATGAGTATATTGGCGAGCTTGCAATTGGCAAGATAATTACATGTAAACCAAATCTTTCTGTAAGAGAAATTATGAACACTTCAAATAATCCAATTCTTGTTTCTCAAGAAGATAAAGAAGTTGCAACAATCTTTGAAAGAAATGACATCATTTCATCTGCTGTTGTTGATGAGTCTGGCAAATTAATAGGAAGAATTACAATAGATGATGTTTTAGATGTAATAAAAGAGGATGCTGACCAAAATTTTCTAGGCATGGTTGGAGTTGCAGAAGATACATTTGCCCCTCCTGGTAGAGCTGCTAGAAGTAGAGTTTTTTGGTTAAGCATGAACCTTCTAACTGCTTTTATAGCGTCAATGACAATTAATATTTTTAAAGATGTGCTAGACCAAATTGTATATCTAGCTGTTTTAATGCCAATAGTTGCTAGTATGGGTGGGGTTGCTGCAACTCAAACATTAACCATTGTTTTAAGAGGACTAACTCTTGAGCAAATAAATACCTCAAATCTAAAATGGCTTTTTAAAAGAGAATTAGCTGTATCTATTATGAATGGTTTGGTTTTGTCTATTCTAGTTGGATTTGTAACTTTTTTATGGTTTGATGAGATTAAGCTATCTTTTTTAATTTCATTTGCCCTAATTATAAATTTGATAAGTTCTGTAATTGCTGGTGTTTTCGTTCCAATAATACTAAGAGGACTCAATCAGGACCCGGCAATATCTGGAAGTGTTGTAGTCACAACAGTTACAGATGTAATAGGTTTTTTATCATTTTTAGGCCTTGCTACAGTTTTTTTAATTTAATCTTATAATTTCAGGGTTTCTGATTGATCCCTTTATTGTAAAATCTAAAGTAGAGACATCTTCAATTTCATCTTCAAATATGTTTTCTAAAACAATGCCTCCTGCTATTGCAGGAAGTCCACCTAGCAAAGCTGCGTACCAAGGAATATTTTCTGATATTTTTAATCTCATTGATAAATCAAGATTTAGAAGATCCAATTCACCTGATATGTTTTTTAAAATTTCACCATTCCATCTCATAGCAGCTTCGTTTGTATTTATGATTATAGGTGAGGAAATAAATGCCCTTTTCTTGCCGACTACAATGTTTCCTGAGGCTTGATTTATATTTAATTTGCCATTAGTTACGTTATCAATACCTTCAACAATTCCGTTTAGATTCAAAATTCTTAATGCAATTAAAAGAGTAGAATCAGCTGCACTTGTATTTAAGTTTAAATCTTCAAATAAAAAATTAACTCTTCCCTCAAGATTTATTAGGCTTTTTATACTATTCCACTGAATATTTAAATCAGTTTTAAATATATTAAAATCGTATTTTGTGAAACTATTGAAGTATCCTGAAGAATTATCAAATTCATAACTACCCTTTATTTTATATAAATCATTTAATTTGTTATAACTAATGTAGGCCTTTTGATTATTCTTTGTTGGGCCGATATTTAATTTATTGCTATCGATTTTTATGTTATCAATTGTGAGGATATCTTTGTTTTTTAAAATATAAAAATCAATATCACGAAAGATATTATTTTTAGTTTTTATATTGTTTCCAATAAACCTAAGGTTAATCTTATTAAAACTAGAGGCTAAATTAGTTTGCGCTGACTTTATCTCGTTGAAGTTAATGAAGCTGTCTCTAAGCTTGATTTTAATAAAATTTGTTTTATCAATATTTATTTCGCTATTAAGTTCATTGCCTGAAATATTAATATATATTTCATCTTCGAAGTTAAAATTCAAATTTATATTTGAGTATTTGGTATCTAAAAAATTAAATTGTTTAGATTTAATATTGATTGATTTTAATAAATGATTATCGACGTCTGACGAACCATAAAAAAGTTCATCAAAGCTTAAATTATTAAGATCTAAATAAATGTGAAAACCTTTGTTATATTTACTAGTTTTAATTTTTTTCTGATAGTTTTCGCCAAAAGCAAAATATCCATCACCACTAGATTTAATATATGCATTAATGTATTTATTTTTAATCTGATACGTCGGTTTTGCCATATTTTCAATATAAATAGAAGTCTCAATATTCTCATTTAACTTATTATTTAAATCTTGAATACCTGTAGAAAAATTTGTATTTGTAAGATTGGTTACCATATTCATCGCAAGATTATCATCAGAAAGTATCATCATTACTTTAAAAATTTCCTGTCCACTCATAGAAAAATATGGACTTGAATCAATAATTTCATCAATATTTATTTTTAAATTTGTTCTAATAGTGCTTTTATTAGATTCATATAAAATGCTGCCAGCTATATTCTGATCTGATAGTGATGATTTAAATATCCCTACTAATTCATTATTCAAGTTTGAAAAAATTTTTGAGTTGATGTTTTTAATCAAGAAATCAGTATTTGTTTTTAGAGTTGAATTTTTCAAGATTAATCTATCAATTCTTTTATTTTCACCTGTTGTAAAATCAAAATACCCTTTTGTATCAATATTTAAATATAGTTCATGATTTTTAAATGTTTTAAGATTTATAAAATCAATTTGATCTAAAAACTGGCTATTAAAACTATGGCTGCTCTTATAAAGTATTTTATTTTCTTTTGAATCTATAAGAGCATTAATCTTATTAAATGGATAAGTATTAATATTTCCGTTAACTAGTACAATTTTAGAATTATTAGAGGAAATAAAAAACTTAAACTCTTCTGCTGAAATATTAATAGAGTCGTTAGAAATTACTAATTGAGTTCCATTAATTAAAAATGGTTCTGTTGTATTGCTTGATGGGCTATTCGAGGAAATGAATGAATCAATTTCAAGAAGGCTTAATGAAATATGTTTTTTAAAAAGCGATTTAAATAAGTTAATTCCAATTTTTATATTTGGTATATAGATTAATTCATTTTTTTGATTATCTTTAATTTTTAATTCTTTATTATTAAATACTGGATTAGTAAAATTTCTATTAGATTCAATAGATTCGATATCTATTGAATACTGAAAAATAAAAGTATTGTCTATAAATTTTATTGTCTGTTCTGGTTTGTATAATAAAAAACTATATAGACTTAGTAAAAATAATAAAATCAAGCTTATAAGTAAAAAAGTAAAAAAAATGAATTTTTTAATCTTATTAATCATATTTAATAAGAATTTTAGGAAAGTAATGTCTAAAAAGAGCTAATAAAAGAAATAAGGATGTATTAAATAAAAAACTTATTAACAATAACAAATAAGAAAAATTTTCTAAATTAATAATTAAATTTTTAAATCCAATATAAAAAACAGAGGACATTCCAAAAAGTATGCATATCTGAATAAATGAATATAATTTAAAAGCATTTGCATAGCTGTTTATTACATAAGTAATTATTATAAAAAGTCCTGCATTAAGACCAAATGGATTAGCTGAAATTAGGTCTACATATAAACCAAATAAAAAAGAAAATATTGGATTTATATTTCTATTAAAGTTATATATAACAGCTGAATAAATAAAGAAAGTTAAAGGCAAACTTACATAAAAACTAAATAAATACGGAGCTACAAAACTTTCAACTAAATTTGAAATAAAAATAATTATTAAAAATTTAATTATATTTAATTTTTTCATAAAATCTTAAACACTCCGAAAACATTTGTAGTTTCTGGACTTGATATGAGATTAATATCAAATTCAGTTACATTTTCATCAACTTGTCTTATTTCACCAACCCTTCCAATAAGCAAATCCTTAGGATAAATACCTCCCATACCAGATGATAAAAATTCTTGACCAATAAATACTTGATTAAGCCATAATTTATTATTGTAAGAACAAGTAATAATTCCTGGCTTTCCAGAACCTCTAGCATTACAAAATTGATTTCCAGAAACTATTGGCATTACATGATTTGCATCGGTAAGCAATAATACTTCGTTTAAAGAATTTGCATTAATAATTTGTCCAATAATGCCATCTTTATTGATTACCACACTTCCAATAAAATTCTCATCACCAAAAACCTCAATTAAAATTCGGTGTTTGTTGCAGCACAGGTACATTTCATAATCAAAATATTTTAATTTAGCTAAATAGAAAACTTCTTTGAGATTATTTAAATCTAAAAAAAATTTAATTGTTTCATCATCTGCAAAAAATTTTGAATCTTGTGAGATTATAAAGTTTGAGATATAACTCTTATCAAGTTCCAATTTGAGTTTTTTATTCTCATTAATTAATTCATTTTTATCTATTGAAGTTTGATAAAGATAAGTGAAAGGTTTTATAGTCGCAGTTTCAATAACATATTTAGTAGAAATAATAACGGACTGATAAAAATTTTTTATATCACCAAACCACTTAAGTTTAAGATCTGAATAAATTAAAAATATTGAAAAAAGAATGCACAAAACATATAAAAATTTTGTGCCTAAAGTGGGTGCTACCCTGGACATATTGTTTACTCTGAAGAAAGTAAATCTATATTATATTTATCCATAATTTCTAATGCTTGACCGCCCCCCCTTGCAACACAAGTTAGAGGATCTTCAGCAAGAATTACGGGTATTCCAGAAGAGCTTGATATAAGCTTATCAAGATCCCTCATCAGAGCTCCTCCACCAGTTAAGACAATTCCTCTTTCTGCAATATCCGCAGCTAATTCTGGAGGTGACAATTCTAAAGCATTTCTTATAGCCCTAACTATGCCATAAAGAGGATCTCTCATTGCCTCAAAAATTTGTCCACTGTTAATGTTAAATGTTTCAGGAATACCTTCTGCAAGGTTTCTTCCAGTTATTGACATTTCAAGCTTGTCTGACTCAGATGTTGCACAACCAATTGTATATTTTATTTTTTCTGCAGTTGATTCTCCAATTACACAACCATAATTTCTTCTAATCCAAGAAGTAATAGCCTCATCCATTTTATCGCCACCAATTTTTACTGATTCTGAATAAACGACCCCGTTTAAGGATATTATTGCAATTTCAGATGTGCCTCCCCCTATGTCTACTACCATATTACCGCTAGCTTCTTCTACCGGAAGTCCAGCCCCTATGGCTGCAGCCATAGGCTCCTCAATTAATTTAACGTCTCTAGCACCAGCACCTAATACAGATTCTCTAATGGCTCTTCTCTCTACTTGAGTTGATCTACATGGAACACATACTAAAACCCTTGGACTTGGTTTAATAAAACGCTGTTCATGAACTTTAGCAATAAAATGTTGAAGCATTTTTTCAGTTACTTG
>Ga0066377_10000348_pt1 | contig 10551 bp, 10 predicted proteins | sample Knorr_S23_td_Sur_FD_70946 | JGI IMG/M metagenome (GOLD analysis project Ga0066377, IMG submission 70946) | Marine microbial communities from Southern Atlantic Ocean transect - Knorr_S23_td_SurfaceB_ad_5m_LV_B | ecosystem: Environmental > Aquatic > Marine > Oceanic | place: Southern Atlantic...
GGAAAAAAGGTAGTTATGATCAGTAGCCACAGCCTCTCCCACAGGCACTTCGTGACGGAGTCACCGCTTCCAGAGGATATGAGCAAGGAGCACATATACAACCACAGTCAGTACGTTTGGGACATGAAGCTGGTCGATCTGATGAGGGAGGGCAAGATGAGGGAGCTAATCGACATCCTTCCTGAATTTACTGAGCAGACTATAGCCGAGACTGAAGCAGGAGGACTCACTTGGATGATGGCAGCGATGGGATTCCCTGACTACTCTGCTGAAATCTATGGATACCAGTCCGTAATTGGGACTGGTAACCTCGTAGCCGCATGGGACCCTAATAGCGTCACTAGAGAGATAGTACTCTGAGGTGTTTGAGATGGAAGACGCTGAGGTACTTTTCGGAATCTACTGCCCCCCTCACCCTCAGCCTCTGCTGTCTCCGGACGCCAACCATGGATATTCCAAACTCAGGGCGGCCTTCGAAACCTGCAGAGAGAGGATAGAGCAGAGCGATGCCGACCTCCTTATTGTCTACTCCACCACTTGGCCCAGTATAATAGGGCACCAAATCCAAGCTCACCCCGAACCAGAGTGGGTTCACGTTGACGATGACTTCCACTATCTGGGAAGCATGCCTTACAAATTCAAAATGGACGTGGACTTCGCCGAATGCCTAGTCGACTCTGCCAAGTCCAGAGGGCTACATTCCCGAACAATAGCTTACGATGGATTCCCAATAGACACTGGTTCTGTTGTCGCCCTTAAGCTACTTAACCCTGACAATAGAATCCCCGCATGTATCGTTTCAAGCAACATGTACGCAAACAGATCTGAGACAATTGTTCTAGGCAAATCCATCAGGGACGCCTTATCGAAGCAGAAGAAGAAGGCAGTTGTTGTCGTGGTCTCGAGCCTGTCCAATAGGATGTTCACAGAGCACATAGATCCCACAGAGGATCGCATCCACAGTCCCAAGGATGACGAATGGAACAGGAAGATACTCGAGTTCTTCGCCGATGGCAGGCTTGAGGACCTGTCCCAGCTTTCTAGGGAGATTCACGGTCAGATAAGGGTCCAGAAGGTAGTGGCTTACAAGCCGGCCTGGTGGATGGCCGCCACCATGGGACAGCACAACAACTACGATGGCGAGGTCCTCGCCTACGAGGCCCTACACGGCTCAGGGGGGGCGGTAGTGACACTGACACCGTCCACAGGCTCAGTAGGCGACAAGGAATTCGATGAGGACGATGTCGAGTACTACCACGGAGACAGAGACGTTCTGAACAAGGGGATGCTCTGATGGGCACCGAATCTAAGGATGAGGAACAGGAAATCTCCACATTCGCTCATCGCCTAGAGATGCTGAGAGAAATTGTGGAGGCTCCCGATGAGGTAATAGAGGCACTTTACAACTCCTATGGGAAGACTATGTTCACAAATGCTGGCGGTGCGGTAGGTGCCGCAGCTGGAGTAGCAGTGGGAGGTCCCGTAGGAGGGATAGTCGGAGGAGTCGTGGGGAAGAAAACGGCAGGAAAGATGACTAGCCAAGACGGCCCTTTCACAGCGGAGGCAGGTCCCTCCGCAATGGGCGCATACCCGCACCTCAGGAGAGTCGGAGACCTAGTATTCGTAAGTGGAATGGGCCCAAGGTCTCCGGAGACAAACGAGATTCCCGGAGGCCCTGTGAGGGATGATTCAGGTGAGCCCCTCGATTATGACATCACTGCGCAGGCCCACTCCGTGATCAACAATATTAGGGTGATACTGGAAGAGTACGGAACGGGTCTGGAAAATGTTGTCGACGTTCTGGTATTCCTAATCGATATGGACAGGGACTTCAAGGCCTACAATGAGGTATATGCCGAGCACTTCGGCGAAATAATGCCCGCTAGGACAACCGTCTCGATAAACGCTCTTCCGTCCCCGATTGCGATAGAGATGAAGGTAATCGCGAAGGTGTAATACGCCCATAAATTGAAGCCCATGCTAGTTGTTCTCCGTACCGTACACTCCGTCTGATGATTTCGAGAGCCATGGAAGGACGAGACGGAGGGTACCCAAATCAGCAGAGGGATTGGTAGCTGGACTGGCAATTGCCGCCGTCGTCACCGCAGTGAAGGTAATCGTGCCAAATGCCGAAGAAACGATTGATCTAGATGCGTGCAGAGAATGTAGAGTGGTTTGGTTCGACGCCTCAGAGAGAGGTGAACTTGAAGATGGTACGATTAACTGATCAAACAGAGGTTTCCAGGCTCTCGATATCCAACGATGTGCACCAGTTGGGGGCTATCACAGGGTTACATCGACTCGGATTCCCTTCAGGGATATCAATCCAGTATTCCACTCCGTCGACCGGTCCGGGGTAGTCTGTCGCGATGGTGTGAGCACCTGAAGCAAGTGCCGCCTCGAACCGAGTCGTGTCATTGTTATCTGGCTCTACACCACCGCTATCGGCTCTCGTTCTGACGATGAAACCCTCCTCTACAAGTCTGGTTATCTCCTGCCCGTTGGATAAGGGGTCAGTGAGGGAGAAAACCACTTCTTCCCCTGGGTACTGGCCTTGGGAGGTGAACATCGGGAACATTTTCGCTCCTACCAAACCAGGCCTCTCATCCATGTACAAATCCCTCATGTCTCCAGTGGCCAGAAGTACGAACATCGCCTTTCCACGACTCTCATCTATCATGGGCCAACCCTCATCCAAAACAGCCCCAGTGAGATTAGGGCTGTCACCACGTACATCATCAGGGGTTATGGTCAGGTTGGCTGGCCAAAATTGGGTTATCTCATCCTCAATCTCCTGAAGAATGCCAGTGAGCTCTACAGTCGTTGTGATCTCAGCTCCCTGCTCGAGCCAGTCCTTTGGCTCAACCCAAATCATAATCGGGTGATGATCACTATTTCCCTGTGACCAGAGAAGGAGGGCCTCCAGACAGCTTTGGAACGTGGGGCACGTGGTCCCGGAGTCATACTGGTTGTGATAGACTCTGAGGCCCTCCCTGACGTCCCACCAAACGTCTAGCTCAAACTGCCTCACGCCTAGGTCGGAGGCTTGCACCCCAAGCTCCTGATGTGTGTACATGTACTCCCTGGTCGGAGAGAAGATTGGCTCCACGTGATATGAGTTATGGGTCCCTTTCATCTGTAAGTGGTTAATCCTAAGGGGCTCCTCATCAGGTAGGTCATCCGCCATGGAGGGCATAAGATCAGTCCCCAAGCACCCTCCGAGCATTGGCGATAGCACAAGAATCACCGTAAGAACGGCTATGCCCCTCATCATGACGCCAGATGGGCTCACATGAAAGAATGATTCGGAGATCTAATGATTGATACCACCAACGCCATGGGCATGACCATGGGCCAACTCATCTCTAGTGGCCTCCCTGATTCCTACAACCTCAACACTGAATCTGAGAGTCATCCCAGCCATCTGATGGTTGAAGTCAACCGTGACCTCATCACCATCAATTGAGACGACAGAGAACTGAACTGGTCCACGGTCGCTCTGTGCCCCTAAGACCATCCCCGGGACTAACTGCATGTCATCCGGAAACTGGCTCTTCGGTACCTTCTGAATCGCAGACTCGTCCCTCATTCCGTATGCCTTCTCAGGAGTCAGCGTGAACTCCCTCTTCTCTCCGATCTCTGCACCAAGCATCTCCTGCTCGAACCCTGTGATCATCTGGCCATGTCCCACTAGAAACAAAAGGGGCTCACGTCCTTCGCTAGTATCGAACACCTCGCCATCAGTGTAGGACCCAGTGTAGTGAACTGAAACGACCTTGCTAACCTCAACCTTACTTGCCATAGGTTGACCACGTGGCCTCGACTTCTAACCCTGTGGGTGGTAATCCACCAATCAGGCACAGCCACAGCCAGGTCCGCAGCTGTCCATGTCCTTCTGCTCGGGAGCTTGACGAACATCAACTACCTCCACACTGAAGTTCAGAGTCTTCCCGGCCATCTGGTGATTGAAATCCACAGTAACCGAGTCGTCTTCGACAGATGCGACGGAAAACTGGATCGGCCCCATTTCGCTCTGGGCCCCTAGGACCATCCCGACCTCAATTGCCATCTCCTCTGGGAACTGGCTTCGAGGGACCTTCTGGACGGCATCCTCGTCCCTCTCCCCGTATGCCCTGTCTGGAGTCAGTGTGAACTCCCTCTTCTCGCCGATCTCGGCACCAAGCATCTCCTGCTCGAACCCAGAGATCATCTGCCCTTTGCCGACTTCGAAGGAAAGGGGCGCCCTGCCCTCGCTGGAATCAAAAATCTCGCCGTCGATGAATGTGCCTGTGTAGTGAACTGATGCGATCGTGTTCTGTTCTATCCTGTTAGTCATGATACGCCCTGATATGCCCCCCCTTCTAACTCTGTGGGTATCTGTCCCTCTGCGTTCACGGACTGGCCGTGGCAATGTTCAACAAACATCGGTCGCTCCATCGTGCATGGCGAGTAACAGTGCAGGGGACCTGATCGACTTCTCCTACAGACCTACTGAGGGCCTTTCAGACACTCTGGAGAGGAAGCTAGGGATGTTCTCAGTCGTGATAATTTCACTATCTGCCATGTTGGGAACAGGTCTTTTCGTTCTACCTGCCTTGGTTATGGTGGATATGGGAGGAGGAACCGTCCCGGTATCAGGAATATGGCTGGCATACATGCTCGCCGCTCTGGCCATCCTCCCTGCAGCGGTCTCCAAAGGAGAGCTGTCAACTGCGATGCCATCATCCGGAGGTTCCTACGTGTACATCGAGAGGACCTTCGGGCCGTTAGTAGGGACGATCGCAGGCGCTGGCCTTTGGGGTGCCTCAATGTTGAAGACAGTCGTCGCACTTGTTGGATTCAAGGCATATCTGTGGGCCCTGGAGGAGCTTCTTGGTGTAACTATCGATATCGAGATAGCCGCCCTCATCCTGTTGGCCCTCATCACAATCATCAACATACTAGGCGTGAACCGGATCAAGAAGATTCAGACTCCCATAGTGGCTCTCATGGTTGCTTTCATCGCAATTCTTTGCATCTGGTCTATTTTCACCCTACCGATGAACTGGGACGTCGCCTTCGGGGAGGGTGCTTACGGCGCTGGATGGGAGGATGTTGCCCATGCCACTGCATTCGTCTTCGTGGCATACGCCGGAGTGACAAAGATAGCAGCCGTTGGAGGGGAAATAAAGGATCCAAGTAAGAACATCCCATACGGGATGATTCTGTCCCTGCTGATTGCTTGCGCCCTTTACGTCATGGTAACGATAGTTATGGTATCGGCAGTGGACCCCTCGGGGTACCTTGACACCGAAACAGGCAAGGCGAGGGAAGATCCCGTATACGTATTCGCAGAAATGGTAGGGGGATCGACAGCGGGTACCGTCTCAGCGGTTTTCGCAGTCACCGTACTAACTTCCCTCGCGCTTGCTTCACTGATGGCAACCTCAAGGTTTCCATTCGCCATGGCAAGGGACAACCTCCTCCCCGAATCACTAGAGAAGGTGCATCCTAGCTACCAGACTCCGCACCTTGCCATTATTGGTACGAGCGTGTCGATGGCTCTTGCCATCACACTCCTGCCAGTCGAGGAGATAGCGAAACTCGCATCCGGGTTCAAAATCATGATATTCATGACCATCAATGCCTCAGTGATAGTCCTAAGAAGGGCCTCTGGAACACACTCTTGGTACCGCCCTGAGTGGAAGTCCCCGATGTATCCATTTATCCAGATCTTCGGAATACTAAGTGGAGGGCTCCTCCTCTATGTCATGGGAATGACAGCTGTCATAGGTGGTCTGGCTTGCTGTACGGTAGGTGTCCTAGTTTACTTCCTATACGGCAAGAAAAGAGTAGATCCGATGCTGACGCCCTGGAGGACGGTTCGTACCGAGATCACAAACCCGACTCAGGCAGAGCGCGAGAAGAGATGGCTGGTTTTCCACAGCGTCGCTGGCACGAAGGAGAGATACTCCGAACAGATGACAGAGGGCGAGTTCGTCCACGCGATGAGCATCATTTCTCCCCACTTAGACAGGTCCGGTGTCAGGGACTTATTCCATGAGATAGATGTGAATGGTAACGGAATCATAGACCTAGACGAGTTCCTATTGGGCATCGACGAAGACAATCTATTCGGTGACATTTCAGAGTTCGAGTGATTTCGGCTCAGTCGTGCAATTGAAGTCTTGAACTCCTCTCGAGGTAACCCGGGTGAGCCAATGGCGATAGCTGGTCGTGCGAAGAAAGTCACTACTCATACCCTTCAGGAGATGAAGAGGGCGGGGGAGAATATCACCATGCTGACTTCCTACGATTACTCCCTAACCAGGCTTGTAGATGGGGCAGGGATCGACGTCATTCTCGTGGGGGACTCTGCGTCCAATGTGATGGCAGGGAACGATACGACGGTACCGATCACCTTGGATCACATGATATATCACGCTCAGTGCGTGGTAAACGGAGTAGACAGGGCACTCGTAGTAGTCGACATGCCATTTGGGACTTACCAAGGGGACACAAAGCTCGCCCTGAAGAGCGCTATCAGGATAATGAAGGAATCAGCTGGCCACGCGGTCAAGCTTGAGGGAGGAGTAGAAATCACTGACTCCATCAAGAGGATTCTCACGGCGGGCATACCAGTCATGGGCCACCTCGGTCTCACTCCCCAGTCAATCTACAAGTTCGGCACCTACGGAGTGAGGGCCAAGGAGGACCAAGAGGCAGAGAGGCTAATCTCAGATGCGCTCGCCCTACAGGATGCGGGGTGCTTCGCCATCGTACTGGAGAAAATCCCAGCTGAACTAGCAAAGATGGTCAGTGAGAAGCTGAACATCCCGACAATCGGCATCGGAGCCGGTCCCCACTGCGATGGGCAGGTGCTAGTGCTCCATGACATGCTGGGCATAACAAAGGACTTCTCCCCCCGCTTCCTCAGGAGATACGCAGACTTGGGAGACGCGATCGACAACGCTGTCAAGCAGTACATCACAGACGTGCGAAGCGGCGACTTCCCCAACGAGGAAGAGAGCTACTAGGGCCCCCCAACCTTCAAGGACGCCCGCCCACTAGTGGTGCCCGGTAAGCATGAGTGAGCTGTGGGTAGAGAGGCACCGTCCCCGCACAGTTGATGATATCAAGGGCCAGAAACAGGTCGTTGACCGACTGAAGGCGTATGCCGGCAAGCGCTCATTTCCCCATTTGATGTTTGCAGGCCCGCCCGGAACCGGAAAGACCACAGCCGCAATCGCACTGGCAAGGGACGTATTCGGGGATGACTACCGTAGAAACCTGCTTGAGATGAATGCAAGCGATGAGAGGAAGCTGGAGTCTATCAGGACCAAAGTAAAGCAGTTCGCCAGGACCGCACCAGTTCCTGGTACGACGTTCAAGGTCATATTCCTTGACGAGGCGGACGCACTCACCCCGGATGCGCAGGGTGCGCTCAGGAGGATAATGGAGCAGAACGCCCAGACGTGCAGGTTCATCCTTTCCTGCAACTACTCATCGAAGATCATTGAACCGATACAGTCGCGGTGTGCGGTCTTCAGGTTCAGGCCACTGGCCGATGATCAAGTCAGGTCCATGGTGGTGTCCGTGGCAGAGGGAGAGGGGATAAAGCTCGACGAGGACGCTGCCGACGCGATCGTTCACGTCAGCCTCGGAGACCTCAGGAAGGCGATAACCTCACTCCAGGTAGCAGCCTCGATGGACGAGCATGTCTCAAGGGAGATTGTCTATGAGACAACCGCCACTGCCCCTCCCGAGGAGCTTCATCGCTTCTTCCTAGCCTGCAGAGAGGATGGGTTCCAACCAGCTAGGAGAAGGCTGAGGGAGCTATTGGACCGCTTCGGCCTAGCTGGTACCGACCTGGTAAACCAGCTTCACCGCGGATTGGGGGACGTTCCATTCCTAACAGAGAGCCAGAAGCTATCGGTCACTCAAACCATGGCAGAAGCTGACTTCAGGATGGTCGAGGGAGGTGGCGAGGCTTTGCAGCTGGACGCGATGACGGCGAGGCTTTGCACTCTTCTTTCACCCGAGCTCAAGACCTAGCTAGTCTGTTACCAGGGCGAAGGCAGCCGCGGGGGTGATCCTCTCCTCTGGGGTCCCGATGATGTCCGATATCTTCACTGGCTCTGGGTTAGAGTCTAGAGAAGCCGAGGTACCACAGGTTTGGCCTTCGCTTTCTGAGCTTGGTCTTCCGTAGAGGTACGCACCATAACCAGCGGAGATGTGTCCAGCTCCGATGACTGACATCATGACCTGTTCGATGAGTGAGGTGGTGGTTACCCAGCTTCCTGTCAAAGCAGTACCCAGTCCGAGCAACACCGATATCGATGACATCAGGAAGGCGAAGTGCATCGAGACGGCGTTCGTGGATGGTCTTGCGATAGATATTCCTCCAGCACCGGCGATGAACACCCCGAACAGAAGTGGGAACAGTGCAGTCACATAGTCGGTTGCGGCAAAAAAGGCGATTCCTAGGGTCCCCAACATTCCGCCTGTCATGATTGACAGCTGTGGCATGTTGAAACCGGCGATGGTGTATCTTGACATAGCCCTTGGGATTTAGGTGGAGTATATTATGTGCTGTTTGGAAGTAAACCAGAAAATCAGCTACTATCCTGTCTGGCTGATTTTGATCTTCCAGTCCGCAGTCCACTTGTTTACTTCCCATGGTCCCATGTTGTCCCTTGACTCGCTCATCTCTATGTGAAGGTCGTAGGTCCCAGGCCCAAGTAGGCCAAGGTCCCAAGCCAAGGAGACATCCTCGGCCCTGTTGGAGACCTTGGGTCCGAGATTCGTTTTTCTGGTGATGGTGGTCTCGTTACCCCTCAGCCAATCCCCTGAGTCTTGCTCGTCGAAAGTCCCCATTGCTTCCGTCAGATTACCCGCGGTGTCGTTTGCGAGGATCAGCGTATTTCCCTTGTGAGTCAGTGTGATCAGGACCTGAGCGGACTCGGAGTCAATGTTGTCCGCAACTCCCAGCCCCATCACCACATGGACCTCGTCTCGGTCGATCTCCAGTTTGTACTCGCCACCTCTCCAGCTCGAGTCTATGATCCCGTCCGCATCCTGTATGTCGATACCGTTGGAAGTAGTTGGGGGAGCGATATCGCTCAGAGGCGGGTTCGAGAGGACGAAAGTTAGGGCCAGCCATGAGAAGACAAAGAGGAAGCACGCCCTGAACCAGTTCCCACCTGTGTACAGCTCCACAATCCTGGACGGCAATACGAGCTTGTGCAGTGAGGGAACTGTCGCGGCGAGGGAGACGGGGAGCACCCAATGGATTCTACTGGGCTCGGTCGTGGTAGGCATGAACACATATCGCATAAACAGTGCCACACTCAACCCGTAGACTATGACCAGCCACATCGAGTAGGCGTCGGCCACCTCCTTTACAGCGTGCTCATCGGGCTTGAAAGGCTCCAGCTCACGGCTCTTGGGCTCCTCCTTTTCCCCAGAACCACCACGCCCCCTCTTGCGCTTGTCGAAGGCGCTTGCACGCATCGCGGTATCCACGTCCACCATGGCTATCGGCCCCTCTCGGAGGTGCTCCCCACATCAACCCTGTGGGTGTGAGCCACCCTTGTCTATGACGCTAACGCTCAAATGGACGGTGCTAGTCCCCGACGCGTCGCCGGGGTGGCGTAGTTGGTAGCGCGTCGGACTCATAGGGTAACTTTCTGCGAGGGGCTCAGCCCCTCTGGAGCTAGTCGATGAGCGCAACAGCCTAACTGAAGATTGTCTGAGACATCCGAAGGTCGCGGGTTCAAGTCCCGCTCCCGGCACCACAAACACATGCCGTATTCCTATTGACAAATAGGAAACAATCATTGAATAGGGCCGTTTTTCGTAGAAGGTAACATGACGTTGAGCTCGCTTAACTGGGTCAATCGATTTACTGACCAGACTCCTGGTGATGAGGAGATCGGTGGGACTCCCCGACAGGTTCCCGGTGCTTGCTGGTCGAGAGTTAAGCCGACTCCCACGCCACAGCCAATACTCAGGCTGTGGTCAGCAGAGATGGCTGAAGAACTAGGCACTGAATTCGGGGACGATGAGATTCTCGGTGGCCGGGAAATCATCGAGGGCATGGATCCCTACGCCCAGAGGTACGGGGGGCACCAATTCGGAAACTGGGCAGGACAGCTTGGAGATGGCAGGGCGATCACACTGGGCGAGGTGGATACAGGAACGGGGGTTTTGGAATTGCAGCTGAAGGGCTCCGGCGTCACCCCGTACTCCCGATTCGCAGATGGGAAGGCGGTATTGCGCTCATCGATTCGGGAGTTCCTATGCAGCGAGGCGATGTTCCACCTAGGCGTCCCTACGACTAGGGCACTGTCGATGGTCTCTACCGGCGAGGACGTCATCAGGGACATTCTGTACGACGGCAGACCAGCACCCGAGTCAGGGGCCATAGTCTGCAGGGTAGCGCCTAGCTTCCTGCGATTCGGGAGCTTCCAGATACATGCCAACACAGGGGACTTCGATACTCTCAGGAAGCTGGTGGATTTCACCGTAGAACACCATTTCCCGAGTCACAGCACCGATAGCGACGAGGGA
>Ga0066377_10000352_pt1 | contig 10486 bp, 8 predicted proteins | sample Knorr_S23_td_Sur_FD_70946 | JGI IMG/M metagenome (GOLD analysis project Ga0066377, IMG submission 70946) | Marine microbial communities from Southern Atlantic Ocean transect - Knorr_S23_td_SurfaceB_ad_5m_LV_B | ecosystem: Environmental > Aquatic > Marine > Oceanic | place: Southern Atlantic...
GCATCGCCGACATGTCGCACCCGATCGATCGCCAGGGCGGGGCGCGCGGGCTTAACGCAGGGTGTGCCGTCGATGTTGTTGACGTCGGCGCCGCAGGGGACATCGCCAATGTTGTCTGCACGCAGATCCTCTCCCGTGAAGACGGCGAGGATGCCGGGCAGTCCGGTCACCGAATCCCTATCGATCTCGACGATGCGCGCGTGAGCATGCGGGGAGCGGACGAAAACACCCACCGTTTCATTGTCCAGAGACACATCCTCGATGTAAGTGCCTGCACCGCGGGTGAAACGCTGATCTTCGACTCGGGTAACGGACTGGCCAATGCCGAACTTCTCCATGAAAGCTGCCTTTTGTTGGTTGGCGTTGATAGCTAAACAAAGGATTTAATTTAGCGGAATTCCTCCGCACAATATAGTTAAGAATATGTATTTGCGGCGCCGTGGGTATTGTGAAAGGTGCAGCTTTCACATACCTTGCTATTCTGTCTAACTGCGCTAACAGGGACCATAGATTGAAAAATTCCAATAAAAATAACTCCTCGCAACCGTTTCCAGCTGACCCTTCGCGTCGCACACTGTTGAAAGGAGCCGGATTAGCTGGTGCGGTAGCTGTCAGCGCTTCTTCTGCAGGGGTGGTTGTCGCTACGGAAAATCAGTTGCGCGGTAATAATTTCCCGTCAGCACTTGAGGCTCTGGAAACTCTTACGGCTGCTGAAGCAGAAGTGCTGGAAGCAATTTGCGATTGCTTGATTCCTTCTGACGAGTCAGGGCCGGGTGCTAAAGAAGCTAGGGCAGCGCATTACATTGATCGCTCCCTCGCCAGTCACAACCGCGATTCTCGAGCGCATTACCTTCAGAGTCTGATGGCTATCAATGAGCAGTCCCAAAAAAGTTATGGCGCTAACTTTGAGCAGGTAGCGCGAGATAAACAATTAACGCTGATCCAAGCACTCCAGAATGATCAGATTCCTGGATGCTCACCGAGCTCTCGAGGGTTTTTTGCGCTGGTTCGTGATCACACAATCGACGGGACATTCTGTGATCCGTACTACGGTGGTAATCGCGATTTTGTTGGGTGGGATATGCTGCAGTATCCCGGTATCAGGTTATCCGCTTCAGAAACCGACGTTAGACAGGGTTCAGCATTGAGTCCTAACCATCAATCAGCATATGACAATGCTACTTATACAAAAATGGCTACGAATACAGTAAAGGGGCGAGGGGGTAATCAAAATGCCTAGATCACTCCCAAAAACAGATGTAGTGATTGTTGGAATGGGCGCTGCAGGGGGAGTTGCTGCATTGCCACTTACTAATGCTGGGCTAAAGGTGGTTGGGCTGGAAGCAGGCGGCTGGTTAAATCCGCGAGATTTTGCTCCTGACGAATTGAGAAATAATAATCGTAACTGGCCTCAAACGATTCAGAAGGCAGCTTCTGAAGCCCCTACCGTACGTGCCAATCCCTCTGAAACTGCTGTTCAGGGTGGCCATCCCATGATGAACGCAGTTGGTGGTACCAGTATGCACTACTGGGCCCAGAGTTGGCGGTTGAATCCATGGGACTTCAAAGTGGTTAGCTCCACTTTGTCGCGCTACGGGCGCGGTCGCATTCCAGAAGACTCAACTGTGGAAGATTGGCCAATTAGTTATGAAGACCTCGAGCCGTTTTATGACAAAGTCGAATATGCGGTCGGAGTGTCCGGCCGGGCGGGGAATGTACAGGGTGTAATGAATTCGGCGGGGAATATCTTTGAAGGTCAGCGAAGGCGTGAGTATCCCATGCAACCACTGCGTAGTTCGCCGTTTACTGATCTGATGAGCAGTGCGGCTGCAAAAATGAAGTGGCATCCTTTTCAGGGACCTGCTGCCATTACTACTGAAGTGTATGACGGACGTCCTCCCTGCCAATATCATGGTTTTTGCAACAAAGGTGGCTGTCATGTTCAGGCGAAAAGCTCCACGGCATTCAGCACCATACCTAAGGCAATAGATACGGGCAATCTTGATCTAGTCACATTTGCTAGAGTTACTGAAATTAGGACTGATGTGTCCGGCAAGGTCACCGGTGTTGAATACCTAAAAGGAAACGAGGTTTTTTTTCAACCTGCACACGTCGTTCTGATTGCCAGCTACGCGTATGAGAATGTCCGCCTCCTGCTGCTATCAAAGTCTTCAGCTTTTCCCAACGGACTTGCAAATAATTCAGATCAGGTGGGTAAGCACTACATGAGCCATCATCAAGGCTCACCAGTTGCCGCCTTGTTTCCTGAAGATCTGCACAATTGGTATGGATTGCCGGCTCAAGGTGTCGCCATAGATGATTGGGCAGATGATAATTTCGATCATTCCGAGCTTGACTTTATCGGGGGCGCAAACCTTTGGGTGCATACGGACCGCAAACCCATCGGGGCAGCTAAAATGAATACTTTTGGCGAGGCGCCCAGCTGGGGTAAAGACTGGAAAGCCTTCATTGCACGCAATGCCGATCGAAGCAATACGTCATACATACAAAAAACTACGCTCCCATACTTAAATAACTACCTTGATCTCGATCCTAGTGTGAAAGATAGTATTGGCTTGCCCGTTACACGTATCACAGCACGTTATCGCGAGAATGAACTGCGTATTGCAGCCTTCGCGCAAGATAAAATGGAAGAATGGTATCGTGCGGCTGGAGCGACTCATGTACTTCGGTTTGGGCTAGGCAACGCGATGGGTGCTACCACGCATGCATATGGTGGCACTAGAATGGGAGATAATCCCGATACAAATGTCGCCGACAGATGGGGGTTCTGTCATGAAGCCCCTAATTTAGGAATCCTTGGCGCTTCTTTGATGGGAACTAGTGGTTCTAGGAATCCGACTCTCACGGTCCAAGCTCTCGCTTGGCGCACCGCCGAACATCTAGCTAACAATTGGAGATCGAGGGCAGTTTAATATTTACAATAAAGAAAAAGCCTAGGGATACTGGGCACTTATTGAATCTCTGGTCTTACTTGAAATTTGCCGGAGATGCGTTTGGTAGCCATGGGTTCAACTGAAAAAACAGCATAATCTTTTGTTTAATGTCGATAATTATCAATTTATCTCTTCGAGATACCTCCAAAAATAGCCCCATAGCTTTTTTCTACACTCACGACTCTAGCCCTGTTTTTGGTATTGCTGGTTCAAGAGACCCGGCCCCCTGAAAAAACAGAAATCGTCATCTGGCAGCATCCACCCCCTTGGGTACCCGCTTAATTCAATTTGGTTCCATACGGCGGGTATACATATAATTCTGCTTGAACGGTTAGGTATTTTTGAGAGTTACTATGAAGCTCCTTACCGCGATACCCCTATCCGTCGTCTGAAGGCAGGGAGTTTACAGAACCCCTGTCGAAGTCTCTAAAGTAATTCAGCTTCTGACGTTAGGGCAGGGCTAAACAATCAAAGACCTCTGCAATTACATACTCGCCGCAATCGCGCAGATGGTTCGACTCACTACATGCGCTTCTCCTTCTCGCATGCCACCTTGCGACAATGCGGATTGGTAGCTACTCGTGTCATACACGCTAATTGCGTTGTGCTCATTCTTAAAACCAAGTGCAGCAGCCAGTTGGATCTTCTCTCTTCCCGCGTGTTGATGAATTACAGGGCCAAACGCGGCACAGTTGAAGTGTGCGAGGCTTGCATCCGCGTATTTAAAAAAAGCCTTCTCATCTTTAATTTCGGTAACATGATTAAGCCAAAACCACTGCCCCGCTGAAACTGCAATTTGTTCAGCTTCGATGCAACACACTCTCCGCTCAACTACAGAGGACTCATCATCTAAAGGACCCAGCAAAGCTCGAGTTGCCGAGTAATCCGGGTCATCCCAAAAATCAATTGCTGCTTGAACGCTATCGAACTCAACTAATGCCGCATGAGACACAGCACCACCCTTCAATGTAGCTTCAACAGGACCAAACACTTTCATCGTCGCTCCGTATTTGTTGTCTCCTTTGAACATCGATTCGCTGGCAGACGCATAGGCGGCGAATTTTTCTTGATCTTTAATTTCAATAACGTGGTTAATCCAATATCCCTTCATGCGAGGTTCTCCTCTTGCTGGCTGACACCCATTTCAGGATTTTTATTTCTGATCGGGGAAGGTGCGCGACTGCAATTCTAACATTTTCTTGGCTTTAGCAAGAGTCTCTTCAACATACAAAAAAGCCCAGATTTACTGGGCTTCAAGCGGAGGGATCGGACTCAATTGGATTGAATCGGATCAATGTTTGGTAGCTATGGGTGGACTTGAACCACCGACCCCAGCATTATGAATGCTGTGCTCTAACCAGCTGAGCTACATAGCCATAACTGTTGCAGGTGCTGTCTGCAAGACGGCACCCTGAATTCCGCTCCTGCGGCACAGTCGCTGTCTGTACTGCGAGACCAGCGTCTGCGCGACTGTCAGAAGGCCGCGAATTTTGGCCATTCGACGGGTAAATGTCAAGATTCAGACTAGTCGATTACCACGTTACGAACGACCGCATAGTAATCTCCCACGGCGCGACGGAAGGCGGATTCTCCGACTTGCTCATCATTACCGTGGACGCCGGTGTGTTCACCTGAATCAGTGATCAGCGGATTGAAACCGTAACTTACGATGCCCAAATCCCGCGTGAAGTGGCTGTCGGTAAACCCGGTACTGACACTGGGCAGCACCCGCGAACCGGGGTGTAATTCCTGAGTGACGGATTCGATAGCTCTGAACAGCCGCGTGTTTGTCTCTGATATCGCCGGCGTGAACGCCATGATCGTTTCAATCTCCACGCCCGTAAAGCCTATCAGGTCGTCCAGCTCACTGATGAATTGGGCGGCGGGCTTGTCCGGCAATATGCGACAGTCCAGTTCGGCCCAGGCCGTGGGCGGAATGACGTTGATCTTGGTTGAGCCACTCATTCTGGTCATGGAGCAGGTATCGCGGATCAAGGAATTGTGCCCCGGTCGCGCCGCGTGAAGCCTGGCGACGAAATCGGGGTCCTGAATGGCCGACTGGATATCGGCGTAGGAGCCCGCCCAGCCGGCCCCCATATCAACCGACAGAGCGCCGAAATAGTCATCCACCGGGCCGATTATTCGAGGGGGAAACGGGTTTTCCAGCAGCGTGTTGAGCGCCTGCACAATCCGAGTCACTGCACTGGTAGTGCGAGGGGACGAGCCATGCCCCGGAGTGTCAACGGCATTAAGACGTAACCAGACCGGAACCTTCTGCGTGACCTCGACGCTGAATACCACATCGTCTTCGTCGCTGCGGCTGCCGCCGCCGCCCTCGTTCAGCAGAATGCCAATACCCTCAAAAATTTCAGGGCGGTTTTCAATCAGCCAGCCAACGCCATAAAAGCCGCCGGCCTCTTCATCGGCAGTGGCCAGAAACACGACGTCCCTGTTCAGGGCAACGCCGGAGCGATGCAGGGCGAGAAAAGTCGCGAGCTGCAGTGTACCAAGACCCTTCATGTCACGAGCGCCACGACCCAAGATGAACCCGTCACGAATCGCACCGGACAGGACCGGGATGGTCCAGAATTCTTCATTTGCCGGGACCACATCTGAGTGCTGAAGCAGAATCAGCCCCGGTTCGTCGCCGCCTTCCAGCCGGGCCCAGATATTGCCCCGGCCGGCCGCGCTTTCAGCGGTCTCATATTCAATGCCTTCGGCCTCGAAGATCTCTGCCAGAAAATCAACAGCGCGCGTTTCATTGCCGGGAGGGTTGATGGTGTCGATCTGAATGTACTGCTGCAGCCAGCTCACCGCTTCATCTTCCAGAGTCTGGCTCGCTGCGCCAGCGCTGATTCCGAACAGCAGAAAACCCAATAATCCTTGTCTTATGCTCATACTAGCCTCCTGAATGTTCGCGGCAGATGCTGCAACGCTGTGCTACACATTGAATCGAAAATGAATGACGTCTCCGTCGGCGACGACGTAGTCTTTTCCTTCGAGTCGCCACTTACCAGCGTCCTTTGCGCCTGACTCTCCGCCGTTGTCGACATAGTCAGCATAACCGACGATCTCAGCACGGATAAATCCTTTTTCGAAGTCGGTGTGGATGACGCCGGCAGCTTCCGGCGCTGTCGCACCGGCTCTGACAGTCCAGGCCCGCACTTCCCTCGGGCCGGCGGTGAAGTAGGTCTGCAATCCCAGCAGTGAGTATCCGGCGCGTATTACTCTGTCGAGGCCGGGCTCTTCCATGCCCAGGTCCTGAAGGAATTCGGTCTTTTCCTCATTTTCCAGTTCCGCAATTTCCGCTTCCAGTTTGTTGCAGATCGCGACGACCTCGGCGCGCTCACCGGCAGCAATGCGCTGCACCGTCTCCAGGTGCGGATTGTCTGAGAAGCCTTCTTCATCCACATTGGCGATGTACATCACCGGCTTATCGGTGAGCAGATGAAGGCTTTTCAGATCGGCTTGCTCTTCCTTGTAAAGCTCGAGAGTCCGCACCGGTTGGGCAGTATCTAGATGGGCTTTCACTTTTTCCAGCAACGCGACCTGGCGTTGTGCGTCTTTATCGCCGCTTTTGGCGACACGGCTCACCCGATCGAGGCTCTTTTCTACCGTCTCAAGATCCGCAAGCGCCAGTTCGGTATTTATCGTGTCGATGTCCGCAGCCGGGTCAATTGTATTGGCCACGTGGGTGACATTTTCATCTTCGAAACAGCGCACCACATGGGCGATGGCATCGCATTCCCGGATGTTGGCGAGAAATTGGTTGCCAAGTCCTTCGCCCTTGGAGGCCCCCGCCACCAGACCAGCAATGTCGGTAAATTCGACCGTGGTCGGGATAAGCTTTTCTGGCTTGACCAGTTCAGCAAGTTTGTCCAGTCGCGTGTCGGGAATCGACACGATTCCTGAATTGGGCTCGATAGTGCAGAAAGGAAAGTTTTCGGCAGCAATGCCGGCTTCAGTCAGGGCATTGAACAGAGTTGATTTTCCCACATTGGGCAATCCTACGATTCCGCATTTTACTGACATATTGCTGTGATCCTCTGCTCGCTCAGTTTGTGTGCAGCAACTTCATGGCGTCTTCCCATTCGCCGGCGACGGCCTTGGGTATGACCCTGATGGCTTCTTCGATATCTGACATGATGATCTGTGCTTCAGACCGCGAAGGAGGGCTCAGCACATAGTTCGCCACCATGGACTTATGGCCCGGGTGCCCGACACCGATTCGCAGCCGATAGAACCCGTTTTGCCCACCCAGTGCGCTGATGATATCCCTGATGCCGTTGTGGCCGCCGTGGCCGCCTCCTTCCTTGAACCTTGTCACACCGACGTCGAAATCAATCTCATCGTAGGCAACCAGCATATGCTGTGGCTCAATCTTAAAGAACTTGCACAGGGCAGCGACGGATTTTCCACTGTGATTCATGAAGGTGGTAGGAAACAGTAGTTTAATGTCACGTCCATCGACACGGATACTGCCGAATTCGCCGAAAAACTTACTCTCACCACGGAGTGAGCCGCCATAGCGCTTACAGAGATGGTGAAGAAAGATCACGCCGGCATTATGACGGTCGGAATCGTGTTTGGGGCCTGGATTTCCCAGACCCACAATCACTTTGAGAGGATCGCCTGGCATAGTGTTACCTGGCTGGTGATATTGGCCTAGCTATCGGCGCCGTCACCTGAATCATCTGCAGCAGTGTCATCCTCGCCAGCATCCGCAGCATCCGAGCTGTCACCGCCCCCGCGTGGCGCCTGGACCTGAGCAATCGACAGATCACTGTCTTCGCCGTGGGACAGTGCGACACTGGTAACGCCTTCGGGTAAAGCAATATCAGAAATGTGCAGGGTCTGACCGACTTCCACCTCGAGCATGTCGACCTCAATATATTCAGGCAGATTGCTGGGCAGGCAAGAGATTTCAATCTCATTAAGTGTCTTACGAATGCTTCCGCTGCCGAGCTTCACACCCACACACTTGTCTTCGTTGATGAAGTGCAGTGGCACTTTTACAGTGATCGCCTGCTTCTCATCGACGCGCAGAAAATCGGCGTGCATGATGAAGGGCTTGGCCGGATGGCGCTGAAGCGCTTTGATTACGGCTTTTTCTTTATCCTTGCCAATGTTCAGTGTGATGACATGGGAGAAAAAGGCTTCGTTCTCGGTAGCGTGCAAGATGTCGTCATGGGCAATGGTCAGCGCCATGGGGTCCTTATTGCCGCCATAGAGAATAGCCGGTATCGCGTCATCCAGACGACGCAGGCGGCGGCTCGCACCTTTCCCTGAGTCAGTCCGGACTGAGCAGTTAAGCTCGAATTGGTCTGCAGACATGATTAGTCTCCTTCACAGTAAACTCCAGGCAGCTTGCGACCGGCTGCAGGGAGCGTTTCACAAAAAAGGATGCAGGCTTTCGTCCGCATCCCGGTAAATTTACTCAGCTGATGTCGCGTCTCACGTGTTGTCAAACATCGCGCTGATGGATTCTTCGTTACTGACGCGTCTTATGGATTCAGCCAGAAGTTTTGCCATGGACAGCTGACGAATGCGGCTGCATTTCTTGGCTGCATCCGACAGCGGTATGGTGTCAGTCACCACCAGTGAATCCAGCGCCGAGCCTTCGATATTTTCAATCGCCGGGCCGCTCAGAATAGGGTGTGTGGCGTAGGCCATCACCCGTTGCGCGCCATGGTCCTTGAGCGCTTCCGCTGCCTTGCAGAGGGTCCCGGCAGTGTCCACCATATCGTCGACAATCAGGCAGCTCCGGCCTTCAACATCACCGATGATGTGCATAACCTGTGCTTCATTAGCAGTCGGGCGACGCTTGTCTATGATGGCCAGATCTACGTTAAGCTGTTTCGCCACCGCGCGGGCTCTCACGACACCGCCCACATCAGGAGACACGACCGTCAGGTTTTCATAGCGTTGCCGCTCGATGTCCTCAGTCAGTACCGGTGAGCCGTAAACGTTGTCCACCGGAATACTGAAAAAGCCCTGAATCTGTTCGGCGTGTAAGTCGACGGTCAGAACCCGGTTGACGCCTACTGCACTGATCATGTCTGCCACGACTTTGGCGCTGATTGCGACTCTGGCAGATCTAACCCGCCGATCTTGTCTGGCGTAGCCGTAATAAGGAACTACCGCAGTGATTCGGTTGGCCGAGGCTCGATGCAGAGCGTCGGCCGTCAGCAGCAGCTCCATGATGCTGTCGTTGGTCGGCGCGCAGGTCGGCTGAATAATAAATACATCTTTTCCCCGCACGTTTTCGTTCAGCTCGACGGACACTTCGCCATCACTGAATTTACTGATGCTGGCATGGCCCAGTGGCACTCCGATGTGTCTGGCGATGGCGCCTGCGAGTTCAGGGTTCGCGTTACCGGTAAAAACCATCAAGTTGGTTGCCACGACATTGTCCTATCTGTTGAGTGCTGGTGTGCTTACTTTTGGCTAATTGATAAGGGGGTCAGGGTGATGTCTTTGCTGCAACCGGATCTCCCCTTCGGCCTTGACAGCCAGCAACAAAAATTACCCTGACCCCCTCGGGTCCGCGATGTCATCATGACGTCGCTCAGCATTTGGCTGGGGTGGCTGGATTCGAACCAACGCATGCAAGGATCAAAACCTTGTGCCTTACCACTTGGCGACACCCCAAATAAAAACAGTTCTACGTTCAAACCTCTATTTTAGGTCGGATACCTGCCGGGTTCCAGAGAATTCAGGCCGCGGGCCACAAATCCCTGCCAGCGCGCCGGCAGTTGAGTAAGCGCGGCATTCGCGGTGTTCTCTGCTGCAAAACTCGCAAAGACGCTGGCTCCCGTTCCGGTCATCCGGGCCAGCCCGAACTGAGTGAGCCAAGCCAGTGCTCGCGCCACTTCCGGATAAAGTTTACAGGTCACAGGCTCGCAGTCGTTTCGGGAGCCCCCCGCCAGAAAGTCGGCCATTTTGATGGCTGGCGAGTTCCGTGTCAAATTTTCATGACTGAATATTTCCGCAGTGGACACCGCACAATCTGGCGTGACCACCAGATACCATCTGGGTGGCAGGGTAACTGCTTGCAGTTCTTCTCCGACACCCTCTCCCCATGCCGATCTGCCGTCAATAAAAAGCGGGACGTCAGCGCCCAGCTGCAGCCCGAGCGCTTTCAGATCAGTCTGACTCAGGTTGAGCTGCCAGTATCTGTTCAGGGCGATCAGTGTGGTAGCCGCGTCGCTACTGCCGCCTCCTAGTCCGCCGCCCATGGGTATGCGTTTGTCGACAGAAATCCTGGCGCCCAGAGCAGAGACGCCGGCGTGCGTGCGCAAGAGTCTCGCTGCCTGAAGAATCAGGTTGTTTTCCAGGGGCAGTCTCTGACCGGTGGTGTTGCTGCGAACCTCAAGCTGGAGTTCGCCGTCGCTGAGCGGTTCAAACTGCAGCATGTCGCCTTCGTCTAGGAGTTGGAACAGGGTCTGAAGCTGATGATAGCCATCATCGCGTCGTCCGAGAACATGCAGAAAGAGATTGAGTTTCGCCGGTGCGAACCAGCGCAGCGC
>Ga0066377_10000353_pt1 | contig 10450 bp, 10 predicted proteins | sample Knorr_S23_td_Sur_FD_70946 | JGI IMG/M metagenome (GOLD analysis project Ga0066377, IMG submission 70946) | Marine microbial communities from Southern Atlantic Ocean transect - Knorr_S23_td_SurfaceB_ad_5m_LV_B | ecosystem: Environmental > Aquatic > Marine > Oceanic | place: Southern Atlantic...
ATCCAAGAACACTTTGCCCAACACCAAAATACATATCTAGATATTTATTATTATTCAAATCCCAAACATATGCACCTTTGGCTTTTTTGTAATATGTTGGCCATTTATCTGGTAAATGATTTTCAGGTCTTTTTGAGAAAAGCATTACACCTCCAGGGATTAGTTTTATTGCCTGTTCGTATAATTTTTGATTTTTATCTTTTTTACTCATAAATAATATGAATTTTATTCAAATATATTAAAATTAGTTTTTAAATTTCCAATACTATTTTTTAAATAATTATTTTTTTTACCTAATAATGTGAACGAACCATATAAAAAATGTCTTAATTTACTATGATTTTTCATTTTTGATACTGAGTGAAGACTATCATGTGAATTCAAAAAAGTAACAAGCGTTCCAGTTTTTGGTGGAATTGATTTAATTAGATCACAATCTTCTTGTTTAGGTTGGGAAGGTATATATTTCACGTCTTTATTATATTTAAATAAATTTAAATCACCACCAGATCCGTTATTTTCTAATTCATTCAAATAAATTAAAAATACAATTGTTCTAGAGTCCGAGTCTCTGTGGATTTCTCTAAAATAACCATTTGGAGAAATTGAGTAATCATAAAGAAGTTCTACAAATTTTTTACTAGTAAAAGAAAATTTTATTTTTCTAGTTATATGTCTATAAAATTTGAAAAATATATAAAAAATTAAATTCATGGTTCCTATCATTGATATCTTCTTTGAATTTAAAGTTTTATATTTTCTCAAAAAGTAATTTGGTTTTTGAACGAAAAAATAGTTTGTAACAAAATAATTTTGATCTTCGATTTGCAAGTGATTTTGTAAGAGTTTTAAAAATTCCTGAGAATTTAAATATTTATGTAATTTTTTCCATGCCTCAGATTTATCTATCAAATTTAAAAAAGCATGACTACTTGATGGAATTATCAATCTTTCATTTTGAACTTTTAGATGGTCGTTTGAAGAATATTTTTTCGCATCTGCGATTAATTCTAAACAAGATTTTTCATCTATAAAATTTTCATGTATCTTGTAGTTCATAATATTTATATATATATAATAATAAATTTTATATTAAACCAAATATATGTCATTAGTCGTTTCCAAAAGATATAAATACATTTTTTTTCATTTACCGAAAAATGCAGGTGTTTCAGTTTCAAGAATGTTAATTGACCAGGAAAAAATGTTACAAGTCAGAAGAATAAGTTCTTTTTTTTTTAGAAAACTTTTCAAGACAAAAGATAATTTTTACTTCTCAATAAAAAGAAGAAAATTTATTTTTTTTAAATCACATTTACCTTGTTATCTATTTCAAGATATTATCGATGAGGAAATTTTTTCAAATTATCTTAAATTTGCTGTTGTTAGAAATCCATGGGATAGAATGGTATCAAGATTTTTTTATTCAAAAAAAATTAACATTAAATTTAAGAATTACGATTTTGAAGAATTTCTTAAATATGATTTAGAAAATAACATGAGCGTAATTGATCAGTATAAATATTGCTCAGATAAAAAAAATAATTTTTGTTTAGATGAGGTAATAAAATTTGAAAATTTAAATAATGATTTTAATAAAATTTCATCTTTATTTTTTAATAAAAAAGATATGTTGAAGCATTTGAATAAGTCTGACCACAAGCAATATAGAGAATATTACAACAATTATACTAAAGATAAAATTTATCATTATTGTAAAAAGGATATTGAATTTTTTGAATATGAATTTTGATGAAAAATAAAATAAAGATATTTAAAAATTTTTTATTATCAAAGAATTCAGATTTTATTTCATATTCAATTTCAAAAGTTCATTCAACATACTCTGATTATCAAAAAAATGAAAATTTTTATCCTATGTTAACTTTTTTAAAAAAATTCTTTTATTTTTTTGATGATAATAATTCATATCCTCAAAAAAAGAAAAAAACTGATATTGTGATAATATCAAATATAGTTTCATTAAAAAATATAAAAGATGATATTTATTTTGGAAACTTAGATAAACTACTTAAGAAAGAAAGAATAAAAGTACTAACTATTTTAAGAAATCACACTTCAATTAGATCAAAAAAGATTAAAAGTTTATTAAAAAAAGACTCAATATTATTATCAAAGAGACTTAATTATTTAAATGAAATCCTAATTCTATTTAATTTTTTAAAAGAGATATTTATTTTTATTTTTTCAAAAAAATATTTTCCTGTAAAAAAATATTTAAATTATTTTGATCTACTATCAATAATTTCTAATCTTAGGTTAATTCATCAACTAGATGAAATATTAGACATTTATAAACCTAAGTTTGTACTTTTCACATACGAAGGTCATGCTTGGGAGAGGTTGTTAGTATTTTTATGCAATAAAAAAAATATTAAAATAAAATCTATTGCATATCAATTTTCCACAATAAAAAAAAACCAAATAGGTCTTTTTACTAAATTAAAAGAAAATTATAGTCCAGATTATATAGCAACAACAGGAAATATACCATTCAAAATAATTAAAAAAAAAATTAATTTTTCAAAAATAATAAAACTTGGATCATCAAAATTTGTAAAAATTAAAAAAATTACAAAAAAAAAAATTGATCTATTAGTAGCCCTTGAAACTGACCAAAAAAAATTATTTGAAGTTATAAATTTTTGTAAGAACTTTGCTAAAAAAAATTCTAACTTTTCAATAGTTTTAAGACCTCATCCAATTATAACAAGTAAAGCTAGATTAATTGATAAAATTAAAAATATTACAATTGAAAATCAAAATATCAAAATTTCAAACAATAGCTTAAAAACCGATTTACAAAATTCAAAATTTCTCTTTTATACAGAAAGTGTTCTTTGTATTACCGGGTTAAGTTATAATGTTGAGCCTTTGTTTTTTAAAACTAAGAATGTACAAAATATTTTTGATTTAAAGTTTCCTAAAAATAATATCATAAAAAATTATTCAGATTTAAAAAAAAAATTAACAAGTAAAAGAAATAAAAAATTGTCAAGCTATTTTGTAAATTATAGGAAAAATTATTTTGAGAAATATGAGATAAAAAAATTAAAAAGTTTATTTAGGAATTGATGAAAAGTTTTACAGTTGTAATTTGTACTTATAAGAGAAGCTTTCTAATAAAAGAATGCTTAGAAAGTGTACTCCGTAACTCATTATTGCCTAATAAAATTATTTTAATTGATCAAAACTATGATTATGCAACATATAATAAAATTGTCAGTACCTGTAAAAATAAAAAATTTAAAAATTATTTAATTATAAGAAATTTAATAAAAAAAGGTTTAACTAGATCTAAGAATATTTCTTTAAAGCAAATAAAAACAAAATATGTTTTTTTTATTGATGACGATATTATTTTAGAAAAAAAATATTTTCAAAAAAATATAAAAATTATGAATAAGAATAAAGCCCATGCCGTAAGTGGCATTATATCAAATTATGAAAATAATTTTTTTAAAAATATTATATATTATTTCTTTAACCACAATATATTCAGAGATAATAGGTATTTTTTTATTAATTATAAAAAATTAAATAAAAACTTTATAAATAAAACGTTTCAGGTTCCTGGTGGAATTACTTGTTATGATATTGATATATTTAAAAAAATTTCATTTGACGAAAAATATATTACACACAATTATGAAGATGTAGAGTTTAATATAAGATTAAAAAAAATTATCCCTAAACCAAAACTATTTATTAATACTAATGCTTTGGCGTACGATAAACTTTCAAAAAATTTAAAAGAGAATTTTAATTCTAGAGTTTATTTTATGACCCTATTATATTTAAGAAATAAAAGTTTCAAAAATTTAATATTTTATATATTAAGTTTCACTGGTTTTCTTATTTCATGTTTTTTTTCAAGCAAAATCAAAAATTTGCAAAATTTGAAAAATATTTTTAATAAGGTTGTATTAAAATCAAATAATTAATTATAAAAATTTACAATTATCGAAAAATGAAAAAAAAAAATATATTATTAATTAATGATACTTCGTTAATTTGTCATCATGGTTGTAATTTGTTAATGAATACAATTTATGATTTTCTTGAAAAAAATAGAATCTCAATAAAAAAAAAAATTTATTATGAGGAAAATTACTTAAATTATGTTTCAAGTATTAATAGTTATGATTTAATTCTGATTAATGGAGAAGGTACTATTCACGGTAAAATAAATTCTGATACAAATAAAGTAAATGAAATTATTGAATTTATCAAAATAGTAAAAAAAAAATACAAAACTCCAATAGTTATTTTTAATAGTACAATTTCTTCTCTTAAAAAAGAGCAGTTAAAAATACTTAATTTGGTTGATAAAATCTATGTTAGAGAAAAATATTCATACAATTATTTAAAGAAAGAAAAAATTAAATCTGAAATTTTACCTGACTTCTTAACTTTATTGAAAATTAAAAATATAAAAAAAAAAAATCAAAAAATTATTGTTACAGATAGCTCCATTCAAAAAACGACAAAAAAATTATTTAGATTTTCAAACCAAAAAAATTATACATATATACCAATTTTGTATAATAACTATTTAAGGTTTATCAGATTTTTTACTTTTAAATTTGCTTTAAAATTTAAGATAAATTTTTTTACAAAGTTGTACTTATTTCAAAAAAATAAATATTTAAATATTTTTTTAAGAAAAATTTCAAATTCTAATTTTATTATTACTGGACGATTTCATGGTATTTTTATTTGTTTAGCTTTGATGAAACCCTTTTATACTTTTCAAAGTGATACTTATAAAATAAGTGGATTAATTGATCTGATAGGATTAAAAAAAAGAATTTTAAGTATTGAAGATATAAATACTTTAAAACTTCGTAAATTTGATAAATCTGAAATATTAAAAATTAAAAAATTTAAGAAAAAATCAAAAACAAAATTCCATAAGTTTGTTAAAAAATTACACAATTTAAGAGCTGTATAGTAAAAAATAGTTTACAAAAAAGTTTTTTTTTTTAAATTTTAATATAAATCTAATCTTGAATATGATTATTTCAATTATTTTAAGTTTATTAACAATATTTTTTATTTCAAAAAATAATATTTATTTAGGAAATAAATTAGGAATAATCGACAAGCCAAATAAAAACAAGGTACATAAAAAGCAAGTTCCTTTATTAGGTGGTTTAACTATTTTTATTGTTTTATTAATTTTTTTATTTTTAAATTTTAAAGAGTCAAACTTAAATATTAACCAATTTGTCTATTTGTTTTTACTTTTTATTCTTGGATTTATTGACGATAAAATAAACTTAAATTCAAATTTTAAAATAATTTTTGTAATTTTTTTTTCAGTGATTTTAATTATTTTGGATGAAAGTTTTTTAATACATAAAATCTATTTTGAAATATCTAATAATGAGTATTATTTTGGTAAATTAAAAATCCCTGTTACACTTTTTTGTATTTTGTTGTTTTATATTGCAATGAATATGTCAGACGGGATTAACTGTTTGTTAATTAGTTTCTCAATATTTGCTATACTTATAATAAATATTTTTATTTTTAACTTAGAACTGAATATATTTGATTTAGGCATTTTATTCCCATTAATTTTTTTACTTTACTTAAATTATAAAAATATATTTTTTTTAGGAAATTCTGGTGCAAGTCTTTTAGCATCATATTTTATCTATAAATTAATAAGTACGAATTATTTTAATCAAATTGATGTTTTTGAGGTTATTTCTATTTTTTTAGTAATGGGTATTGATATGGTCAGATTGGTAATTACCAGATTATTTAGAAAAAAGAATCCTTTTGCGAGAGATCTTAATCATTTTCATCATTTATTAATAAAAAAATTTAATTTATTTTTTACAATTATTATTTATTTGATTTTGTCCTTCAGTCCAATAATAATCTCTGAAATGATAAATGTTCCCACTCTATTTATAGTTCCATTTTCAATTATTATTTATTTTCTTTTAATAAAAAAATTAAGTTAGTGTATGAATTCAAAAGATTTTTTTTTTGAAAAAATACCTAAAGTACTATTAATTTTATTACCTTTTTCTTTAGTCACAGGTCCATTTATCCCTGATTTATCTATATCAATTATTGCAATAATGTTTATTTCAAAGTGTTTTGTAGAAAAAAATTTTAATTACTTTAACAATATATATTTTAAATACTTTATAGTATTTTATTTTGTTTGTTTATTGAGTGCATTAATTTCTGATTATAAATTAATTTCCTCTATAAAATCTTTTTTTTATTTAAGATTTGGAATATTTGCACTAGCTGTTTGGTACTTAGTATCGAATAATAAAAATTTAATTAAATATATTTATCTATGTTTAATGATTTGTTTTTTAGTATTAATTTTTGATGGCTTTATTCAATATATTTATGGAAAAAATATAATTGGATTACCAAAACATGAGATAAGACTATCAAGTTTCTTTGGTGATGAATTAATATTAGGAAGTTATGTTTCAAGATTATTACCAGTTTTAATTGGTATTTTTTTTCTTACAAATTATTCAAAAAAAAGAAATAGTATTTATATGTTTTCTCTAATTATTATTTTATCAATTATATTAATTTATTTAACAGGAGAAAGAGCAGCTTTTCTTTTAACAATAATGACGATTACTTATATTACTATTATGATAAATCGATATTCTAAAAACTTTCTTATTATATCAATTTTATCTTTTTTTATTATTTTAATTGTTAATTATATTAGCCCTCAGATCAAAGGAAGAATGATTGATTATACTAAAGATCAATTAGGTCTAAGCAGCAATACTGTCGATAGTACTAATATTTACATAGGTCATTTTTTAATTGCAGAAGATCTTTTTAAAGAAAATCCTATTTTAGGTGTTGGACCCAAGAATTATGGTCAACATTGTAACAATAATAAAAAATTTCAAAGTTACCCCTATGTTTGTACTACGCACCCGCATAATACTTACTTACAGCTATTAGCTGAAACTGGTTTAAGTGGTTTTTTTATGATTACTGCATTATTTATTATTTTTTCTTTTTTTTCTGCAAAACATATATACTTGAAATTAATCAAAAAAATTGATTATTTTAATTTTTCCGAAATCTGCTTAATGTCATCAGTGTTAATAACTCTTTGGCCATTTATTACTTCTGGAAGTTTTTTTAACAATTATTTAAATATTATCTATTTTTTTCCTATCGGAATTTTAATTTGGTCACGTAAAAATTAATTATTTATAATTTTAAAAATTTTTTAAATCTTTTAGTTTTAAATAAAATTAAATATTTCTCTACACCATCACAATGGTCGTCTATTATTAATTCATAATTATTTTTGAAATTAAATGGTTCTTTAAATAAATTTATTATTCTAAAATCACCAGTCTTAATATTTTTATTTAATATATTACTTTTTGCTGATTTTGAATGGTTTGAAATTAATATATATTTACAATTTAAATTTTTAATATTTTTTAAAAATCTTTTATTGTCTTCGAAACTTAAATGAAACATAAAATCCCTACAAATAAAAAGATCACTTTTTGGTAGTTTATCCCTTGTTATATCCATCTCTTTAAAGTCAAATTTTTTACTTTTGAATCTTGATTTATTTTTAAGAATACACTCTTTAACAATATCTATTCCAATATATTTAACATTGTTTTTTTTTATAACCAATTGTATCCAATTACAGTCCCCACACGGAGCATCTAAAATACTTTTTATTTTGTATTTTTTAATTATTTTATGCAGTGTATTTCTTAGGTTTTTTGTATTTTCCAAAGTAGAACCAGGTCCTGAAAAGCTTTCTTTATTATCCCAGTAATTATTTTTATAAATTATTGAAAATTTATTTTTAATACTTGTTTCTTTAAAAAATTTTAGTTTTATAAAAAATCTAAACGGATATCTAATTATTTTAAAAAAAATTTTAATCATATCAATTATATTTTACTTTATTTTTTAAATGAAAATAATTTTTTAAACCAATATTGTTTTAAAAAATTTATCTTAATTTTTTATTAATTAATTTATAGAATTAATCTTAATTAATATTTTTGTAAAAAAGTCAAAAAGTTAATAAAATCAGTTAAATTTTAATATTGCTAATTATTATTTTATGAATATAAGACTTTTGCCTGGTGATTATTGCGAAAGTGTAATACCCGATCCCATTCCGAACTCGGAAGTCAAGCCTTTCTGCGCCAATGGTACTTTGTCTTAAGACATGGAAGAGTAGGACATTGCCAGGCTTAAAAAATTAAGCTCTAATGAAAAATTATATAATTGTCACTGGTGGAGCTGGTTTTGTTGGTTCAAACCTAATTGAGTATTTAATAAAAAAAACTAATTTCAAAATTATTAGTATAGACGATTATTCAAGTGGTTATTTAAGAAATCATATCAAATCTTCTAAAATAGAATACCTTAAAGGTGATACTGCAGACATAGATAAATTTTTAAAAAAATATAGAAAAAAAATTCATTCCTTGTTTCATTTTGGAGAATTTGCAAGAATATTTCAAAGTTTTGAAAAATTTGATAAATGTTTTAAATCTAACAATATTGGAACCAAAGCTGTTTTTAAATTTTGCTTAGATAACAAAATAAAGTTAATTTATTCTGCCACATCCGCAAGTTTAGGAAATAATGGAAATGATAAACATTTGTCTCCATATGCTTTCACTAAAAGTAAAAATCTTGAATTATTAGAAAATTTAAAAAAATGGTTTAATTTCAAATATGAGGTAATTTATTTTTACAATGTATATGGTCCAAGACATATTCGAACTGGTGAAATGGCGACAGTAATTGGTATTTTTGAAAATCAATATAAAAATAAAAAGCCATTAACGGTAGTTAAACCTGGAAATCAATCAAGAAGATTTACACATATAAGTGATACAATTGAAGTTTGCTTTGAAGCATGGAAGAAAAATAAATGTTATCACTATAGTATTCTGAATAGGAAATCTTATACAATAAATGAAGTAGCAAAAATTTTTAATTCTAAAATTAGATATTTAAAGCCAAGATTGGGTGAAAGATACTCTTCAGCCTTGACTAACATGTCATTAAACAACAAAATAATTAAAAGATATGGTAAAATTAATTTGAAAGATTATATTACTTCGTTTATTAAGGGTACAAAATTATGAAAATTAAAAGCTCGTTAAAATCTATTAAAAAAAGAGATCTAAATTCTAAACTTGTTCGTAGAAGAGGTAGGGTTTATGTCATAAATAAAACCAACCCAAAGTTTAAAGCAAGACAAAAATAGTTTTTATGGATAACGAAAACCATAAAAATACCTGGAATAATTTTACTAAGTTTGTCCTGTGGGGAACTGTCGCTGTAATATGTATTTTAGTTTTAATGGCAATATTTCTTTTGTAATCATAAATAAACTTTTATGAATTTAGCTTCAATTTCAGAAAACAAAAATGTTGAGAAACGAATAGCTATAACTCCAGAAATTGCAAAAAAATATATTAGTTTAGGATTTAATTTAACATTACCAAATAATTATGGAGCCCATCTAGGATTTAGTGATGAAGATTATAAAAATCAAGGAGTTAATCTTTTAGATAATGAAGATGAAATAATTAAAAATTCTGAGATTGTTATTCAATTAGGATTACCAGTTGAAGAAAAGTTATCATTATTTAAAGAAAAACAGACTTTGATTGGTTCATTAAATACTTTTTTAAATAAAGAAAAATTAGAGAATTTAAAATATAAGAAAATAAATTGCTTTTCATTAGAGTTGCTGCCAAGAATAACAAGGGCACAATCAATGGATATTCTATCATCACAAGCTAACCTTGCTGGATATAAAGCTGTGGTAGAGGCCTTTCAAGTTTATGAAAGAGCAATACCAATGATGATGACAGCGGCAGGCACAATTCCTGCAGCAAAAGTATTAGTGGTTGGAGCAGGGGTTGCAGGATTGCAAGCCATTGCAACAGCTAAAAGAATGGGGGCTGTTGTGTTTGCGACTGATGTCAGGATAGCTTCAAAAGAACAAGTTGAAAGTTTAGGTGGTAAATTTTTAACTGTTGAAGGATCTGAAAATTTAGAAACTGAAGGTGGTTATGCAAAAGAAGCTTCAGATGAATTTAAAAAGAAACAAGAAGATTTACTCTCGGAAACATTAAAAAAAATAGACATCATAATTTGTACTGCTCTTATTCCAGGTAGAGAAGCTCCAAAGATAATTAAAGAAGATATGTTTAAAAATTTACAATCAGGTTCAGTTATTTATGATTTAGCAGCTGTTCAAGGGGGAAACACTGTTTTTACTAAAGTTGATGAAATTGTTGAAAAAGATGGTGTTAAAATTTTAGGAGAAGCAAATATATTAAATAAATTACCTGTATCAGCTTCTAATTTGTATGCTAAAAATGTATTTAATTTTATCTCTAATTTATATGATAAAGAA
>Ga0066377_10000360_pt1 | contig 10359 bp, 11 predicted proteins | sample Knorr_S23_td_Sur_FD_70946 | JGI IMG/M metagenome (GOLD analysis project Ga0066377, IMG submission 70946) | Marine microbial communities from Southern Atlantic Ocean transect - Knorr_S23_td_SurfaceB_ad_5m_LV_B | ecosystem: Environmental > Aquatic > Marine > Oceanic | place: Southern Atlantic...
GTAACAGTTCTTTTTATTTCTTTATGGTTTTGGAAAATATTTTTAAGATCGCTAACTTCAATTTCTGTTGTATCTTTACCTTGAAGACCTGGCATATTAACTTCATCATGACCATTTTGCCCATGTCCATGACCATGTTTTTTCATCATCTTTTCATGATTTTTTTTATATTTATCATTACTAGCTGCTAATAAGTTCGAACTTGAAAGAAGTAAGAAGCATATAAAAAAGAAATGAATGAATTTTTTGATCATGATTGGGATTTAAAATTATTTATAATTATTAAAAGAAACAAATTCAACAAATGTTTTATATCAATAAACGATGAACAATTTTGTAAAATAATTTAAAAGTAGAAAAAAAGTATAAGTATTATTAATCTTTAAAACTAATGATATACACTAATCAAATTTATAGATATTAAACTGAAAAATGATTGAAGAATTTAAAGTTAACTATACTGAAAAAGAAATTTCTTTGATTTATCAAAAAGTTAAAGATTATCCATGGGATTCAGTGAAGGATTTAGATGGTTGGGAACATGGAACCAATAAAAAATATTTAAAAGAGTTATGCGATTATTTGGGGTGGTCTGGTAGTTGTCCCCCCAAATAATCGCCAGCTTCCTGAATAATTTTCCAGAGTTTACTTGCGTTTTCTTTATTCATTGATCTCTTTTTATCATTAAAAAAAATCCAATACACATTGCGCCCATACCAACATATCCAATGGACATTATTTTAAATATAATTGAAATAATAATTAGTATAATTCCCAATATCATTAGAACGGCAACTTTATTGGACAATAACTTTTTCCATTCAATGTCTTTCATAGATTAGTGAAATTGCTTAAGTTTAATTTGAAAAACCGTATTTTCTTAATCTAACATCACCCGTTCTTGCATGCGCTTCCATACCTTCGTATCTAGAAATTCTTGCAGCTGCAGCACCAACTTCTTTAGTAGACTCTTTTGTCATTCTTTGAAAACTTAAAGTTTTAATAAATTTTCCAACAAATAATCCACCAGTATATCTTCCAGCACCTTTTGTTGGTAAAATATGATTTGTTCCAGAACATTTATCACCATAAGCAACGGTTGTTTCTTCTCCAACAAAAAGTGATCCATAATTTGTTAATTTTTCATGAAACCATTTTAGATTTTCAGTTTGAACTTCTAAGTGCTCAGGTGCATATTGATCACTCACTTGAACCATTTCCTCATTGGTATCGCAAAGAACTACTTCTCCATAATCTCTCCAAGCAGCTTCAGCATTTGTTCTTGGCAATTCAGGAAGCTCAGCAATTAATTCAGGAACTCTTTTCATAACTTTTTCAGCTAAGTCTTTGCTAGTAGTAAATAACCAAGCAGGTGAATTATAACCATGTTCTGCTTGTCCAACTAAATCAACAGCAACAATTTCTGCATCAGCATTTTTATCAGCAATAATTGCTATTTCAGTTGGTCCAGCAAATAAATCAATTCCAACTTTTCCAAACAAAATTCTTTTAGCTTCAGCAACAAATTGGTTACCAGGTCCAACCAAAATATCTGCAGGAGGATTTCCAAACAAGCCATTTGTCATTGCAGCAATTGCTTGAACGCCACCCAGATTTAAAATTACATCAGCACCACATAAGTCTGCAGTATAAATTATAGTTGGATGAACACCAATCTCTGGTTTTGGTGAACTACAAACAATAATATTTTTTACTCCAGCAACTTTTGCAGTTGTGACACTCATTACAGCTGAAGCAATATGCGCATATCTTCCAGCTGGTACATAGCAACCAGCAGTATTAACTGGAATTAATTTTTGACCTGCATACAAACCTTCAGACAATTCAACTTCAAAATCTTGTCCGTAGTTTTTTAATTGTGCTTCTGCAAATTTTCTAACTCTTTCGTGAGAAAATTGAACATCATCCTTTGTCTTTTGATCTATTGATTTTTTTATCTCTTCAATTCTTTCTTTAGATACAATTATATCTCCTTCGTACTTATCAAATTTTTTTGTTAATTCGATACAGCCTTGTTCTTTAGTTTTTTCAATATCCCTTAAAATACCTTCAACGATTTCTCTAGTTTTAGTATCGTCTGTTGATGAAGTTTTTGGTGATTTTTTTAAATATTGTATTGCCATAAATTTTTTATGAGTTTTTTATATTATTATTTTTAAAATACAACTAATCGATTAGAAAAATAGTAATTAGTTACTATTTGTAATTTTTGGCTTTAATTTAAGTTTATATTTTAAATATTTTCACTTTCTTAACTTATGCTAAAGTTATCTTATTTATCATATGATTAATATTAATCTCAACGATGATTTAATTCATGAATTCAATGAAAATGGATTTATCGTTTTAGACAAATTTATTGATTTAGAATATTTAGATAAACTAAAAAATAGATTTGAGCCTTTATTTAAAGGTGAGTTTCAAACTGGAATTGAACCAGATGAATGGAACTGGAAATTTGATAAAGATCCAATAGATGTAACTCGTCAAATTTGTAACGGATGGAAATCAGATCTTTTAATTAAAGATTTTGTTTGTCATGAAATCGTTGGTAAATCTTGTGCAAAGTTAATGAATTGGAACGGTGCAAAATTAATTCAAGATAATGTTTTATGGAAACCTCCAGGAGGGAAAACTTTAGGATATCATCAAGATGCCGCTTATGATGATTGGTTAATACCTCAAACAATGATGACTTGCTGGATGTCGTTGGACGATACATCAAAACAAACAGGCACATTAGAATATGTAAAAGGTTCACATAAATGGGGGCTTCAACCGCCAAAGGGGGAATTTCATTCACCTCAAGATTATAAAGAGCAGTTAAACCTGTTTGCAAAAAAAAATAATAAAGAAATTAATATTGTGTATGTAGATGTTCCAGCTGGAGGAGTTTCGTTTCATCATGGTTATACTTGGCATGGTTCAGGCGTTAATAATTCAAAAGAACATCGAAGAGCAATCGTATCTCATTGCATACCAAACGATGCTAAATTTCATCCAACAAATGAAGGAGGCACCGCTAAAATTTATAAAAAATATAAAACAGAAAATAGTGATTTGTTAGATGAAAGATATTTTCCAACTTTATGGAAAAGATAATTAATTATTGTAATTAAGTTATTAATTTAATCTTCCAAGATAATTGACCATTACTACGCCAATAATAATCATTATAATGCCGATTAAACCATAGATATTTGGGAATTGATTGTATTTAAGCATAGCAAATATAACAACACCAGTAACAGTAAGACCGCTGTAAGTTGAGTATGCAAACCCAACAGGGATCATCGACATTGCTTTAGCAATACAAAACATTGTAACGCACATTAGCAAGATACATAAAATTGAAGGTGTAAGTTTGCTAAATCCATCTGAGATTTTTGCAAAACTATTAGAGGCTATTCCGGTTGATATCCCTAGTGCCAAAAATAGATACCCAGCTAATTGTTTCATGTTTTAATTTCTGTGGTTTGCCGAGATATATCTTTATTTTAAATGGAATAATATGATTATTTAAATACAGATATATTTAATTAATAACTATTTACTTGTGATTTTTGATTGTTTTATAATTTACAATCTCCAAGGATCATCCCTATTAGTTTGAAAATTATACTTCTTGATTGCTTTTTCAACTATTTCAATTGGTATTTTTCCTTCTTCAAAAAGTGAGTATAAAGTATTTAAAACTATATGAGGACTATCCACCTCAAAAAAATCTCTTAAATTTTTTCTAGTATCACTTCTGCCAAAACCATCTGTTCCAAGTGGAGTAAATTTGTTTTTAACATAAGTTGAAATTAACTGAGAATAAGCTCTGATATAATCTGATGTAGCAATGATAAGATCATCATTATTAAATAATTTTTCAATATAACTTTGTTTTTTATTAGCAGGATCGAGCGTATTTTTTCTTTTAATTGATCTTGCTTCTCTTTCGAGTTCTGAATAACTTGTTATACTATATAGTCTTGAACCAATATTAAATTCTTTCAATAATATTTCAGAAGCTTCAATACATTCTCTAAAAATTGTACCTGAGCCAATTAAATTTACATTTATTCCTTTTATAGTTTTATCTTCAAAGAGATATCCTCCTTTGATTATTCCTTCTTTATTTTTTAAATCAATTTCAGGGTGAGAATATTTTTCATTAGTAACTGTTAGATAATAAAATTCATCTTTACCTTCGCTCATCATTCTTCTCATTCCTTCATCAAAAATGATCGCTAATTCTCCTGCAAAACAAGGGTCATACGATTTTAAATTAGGAACTGTTGCAGCAAACACTTGACTTTGGCCGTCTTGGTGTTGGAGTCCTTCACCTGCAAGTGTAGTTCTTCCAGAGGTTGCTCCTATTAAAAAACCTCTTGGCATTTGATCAGCTGCAGCCCAAATTAAATCACCAATTCTTTGAAATCCAAACATAGAATAGAAAATATAAAAAGGCATCATCGGTAAATTATGATTGCTATAAGAGGTTCCGGCAGCCAACCATGAAGATATAGCTCCAGCTTCGTTAATACCTTCCTCAAGTAATTGACCAGATTTAGATTCTTTGTAACTTAAGATGGAACTAGAATCTTCTGGCTCATAAAGTTGTCCTTCTGGAGAATATATTCCAATTTGATTAAATAAATTTGCCATTCCAAATGTTCTTGCTTCGTCAGCAACAATTGGGACTAATCTTGGACCTAGCTCTTTATGTTTGAGCATATTTCCCAACATTCTAATTAAGCCTGTGGTTGTTGAATACTCTCTATCGCTTTTTTCAAATAAAAATTTAGCATGATCCTCAATATTTGGAACGCTGATACTTACTTTTTTAAATTGTCTATGAGGAACAAAACCACCTAAAGACTCTCTTTTTTTTCTTAAATATTTTAATTCTTCAGAATTTTCATCAGGTTTGTAAAACTCAAGTTTTTCCAATTTATTGTCTGAGATATCTAGTTGAAAACGATCTCTAAATTCTTTTAATGCTTCAATATTTAATGCTTTTTGTTGATGGTTTGTCATTTTAGACTCGCCAGCTTTGCCCATGCCATATCCTTTTTTAGTTTTAGCAAGAATAACTGAAGGTTTTCCTTTAGTTTTTAAAGCAAGGTTAAAAGCTGCGAATAATTTTTTAAAATCATGTCCTCCTCTTTTAAGTTTATCAATATCACCATCACTCATAGAGGAGACAAGTTTTAAAACCTCAGGATCTTCTGCAAAGAAATTTTTTAAATTATAAGCCCCATCTCTGGCTCCCAAAGTTTGATATTTACCATCAACTGTTTCTGCAAACTTTTTAAGCAACAAATGATTTTTGTCATCTCTAAATATTTGATCCCATTCTGATCCCCATAAAACTTTAATGACATTCCAGCCGGCTGCTTTAAATAAAGTTTCTAGCTCTTGAATAATCTGTCCATTTCCTCTTACAGGACCATCTAATCTTTGAAGATTACAATTGATTATAAAGGTAAGGTTGTCTAACTTTTCTCTAGCAGCGATCGATAGTCCGGCTAAACTTTCAGGCTCATCCATCTCACCGTCACCAAATATTCCCCAAACATGCTTGTTTGTTTTAATTAAATTTCTATTTTCTAAATATTTAATAAATCTTGCTTGATAAACTGCATTGATTAAACCAATTCCCATCGATGCGGTTGTAAAGCTCCAAAAATCTTTCATTAAATATGGATGACAATATGAAGATAATCCTTTTTCTTTCGTCTCCATTCTATAATTTTCTAAATGGTTTGAGGTTAATCTTCCTTCTAGAAAAGCTCTTGCATAAACACCTGTTGCACTTTGAGACTGGTAAAAAACTAAATCACCATCATCTCCACCTTTGAAAAAATGATTAAAACCTGTTTCAAATATTTCAGCACAAGATGCATAACTTGCTATATGACCTCCCAATCCTCCATAATTTTGATTTGCTTTCATAACCATTGCTAAAGCATTCCATCTTAAAATTGCTGTAATTTTTTCCTCTATTTGAATATCTCCTGGATAAATTCCTTGATCATATTGTGAGATAGTATTTCTGTAAGGAGAGTAGGGAAGCGCAGAATAAACAACTCTTAATTCTTTTGCTCTTTTCTCAAGTGTTTCTAATATCTCTTTAGCAGCTTCTCTTCCATGATTTTGAATAACAGAATCTAGTGAGTCAATCCATTCATTCAACTCTTGTTTGTCTAGTTTATTAATTTTTTCTTTAATAAATTCAGAGCTCATGTTTATTTTTATAAATATAATTTATATCAGGTTTTTCAGTTGCGAAGTAATGAATCCATCCACCGATATAAGTATAAACACCAACAATAAACATGATTTTAGATCCTGTTAGAACTGCAACTGTAAATGGCATTAACAAACCAAACATATACATTGAATTTGGAAACCACTTAAAAATTCCTCTTTTTTCAAAAGGTATATTTTTATAGCTTTGATCAAAATGATCCAGTCCAGCTGCTCTCTTAAATCCAAAAAATTTTTTAACAGAATAAAAAGTATAGATAATAGGCATGAATAAAACTGCAGAAACTAAATAAGAAATAAAATTCGGTTTATATAAAGTTCCATAATCTAAAAATGGAATAATAAGAGAGAATAATCTTGATAAAATTAAAATAAAAAAGCCAATTATATAACCATTAAAACCAATTAACTTACTAATTGACTTCCAAAGCAGCTCTGATCTCCAACATACCCAAACATATGCCATATGAAATATGTGTATCCATATGTAAGTTATTAACCACTGATAAGAATTTAAGCCTAAAAAAGATGATTTGGAATGATCTATTTCAAAAACATAAAAGTAATAAAGCCCAAGAAATAAAATTCCAAAATGTAAAACTTGGTTTTTAAAAAAAAATTTTAAACTATTTTTGTTTTTTTCCATCAAATCTATCATCATCAGATTTAACAGGTTTATAGGTTGGAGAAGTTTCAAAGTGTTCTGCGCAATCTATACTTATATATTTTGCTTTAGATCTTGTAAAAATCTCACCTGAGATATCATACCAAAACGTTGGAGGATCAAAGGTTCCACCTCCAATTGCAATCATGCCTTTCATCATTGATATTTTCCAATAAACAGAAGTTCCACAATCTTCACAAAAATTTGTTTCAAAGTCATTTCCACTTTCAGTAACAAACTTATATTTTTTATAATTTCCTGAAATAATTTTTACATTTTCTTCTTTAAACCATACACCAATACCAAAAGGGCTTCCTGTTCTTAGTTGACAATATCTGCAATGACAAACTCTAGCTCTTACAGGATTGGAGTTAGTTTCATATCTACATTTTCCACACGAGCAACCCCCTTGACGAATATTTTCTGACATAATGATAAATTACACTAGATTATCTTTAATTGCTATTTCCAAATTTTCAACAGGTTGTGCTCCTGATAAATAACCTTTGTTAAATTGAAAGAAGGGAACACCATTTATTCCAAGAGTTTTTGCTATAGTGGATTTTGCAATAATTTCATTTTTTGATTTTTCTGAGTTTAATTCTTTTAAATTGAATTTAATTTTTGGGATTTCTTTTTTAAGTTTTTCAATAACATTTTCATCTCCAATATCTATTCCATCTTCAAAATAATATTTAAATAATTTTTCTTTTATTTCGTTTTGTAAGTTTTGATTTTTTGATTGAAGAATTAATAAATGAGAAAGAACAGTATTAGGTGTTTTTTTTATTTTTTCTAAATTTATATTTAATCCTTCTTTAATACCTTCTTGCACCATATGATCATACATTGGTTGAGCGTTTTCTTTGCCTCCAAATTTCATTTGGAGATAATATTCTCTATCTATTCCTTCCCTTGGCATTTCTGGATTAAGCTGGAAAGGAATATGTTCTATTTCAAAATTTATGTTATGAAAACTTTGAATTGCTTTCATTAATCTTGCGTGACCAATGTAACACCAGCCACATATAGTATCTGAAAAAAAATTGATTTTAATTTTCAATTAAAGCTTTCTATTTTTTTATTTAACGAAATTAGTTTTAATTCAATTTTAAGTTCTGGATGTTTTTTTTTTAGAATTTTTTTAATTTTTAAAAATGAAGTTTTATGAATATTCTTTTCATTCTTTTCATTAAATTCATTTTTACCATTTAATAATTTAGCTGCTCCACAATCTTTATGATTGATGACAATTAGTTTTTTAATTTTATGAAGTTTTATTGATGTATTTAAATTTTCCCAAAAAGTTTTGTGCCATTTTTTGAATTTATTTGCTGTCACCCCAACTGCTGCACCGGCAATTGTAAATGCACTATATTTACCTTTTAATTTTCTTTTATTTAAATAGTCATAAACTATTGGTTGAAATCTTGGATCTATGCAAGATAGAACCATAGCTTGATATTTTTTTTGCATAAAATTTTATAATTAATTTATTATAAGTTTTGTTTAATGAACTGTAAAATTTCATATTTAAGCTATTGCCCAGTTAAATCCTTATCTTTTCAAAAATTAACAACAATGGAAGTTGTAAAAGAGTTGGGGGTTTTAAATGATAGAGTTTTCGCTTTTTCTAGACTGATTGATTATAAAAAAGCTCTATTAGCTGAAAAAGATCCAAGAGTAAGAAATTTAAACAATTTTTTAACTTTAAAAAATACACCAAAACTAAATCAATATAAGTTAGAGTTTAGTGATGATATTTTAACCCTTAGTAAAAGTGATAAGAAAATTTTATCAATTAATTTTAAAAACCCAGAAGAATGTGAATTTTTAGCAAAAGAGATTTTAAGTATCGATCAAAGCATCAAAGGACCTGTTTATTTATTATATAATAATAAATACCCATTTTATGACACCACAGATTACAAAGAAACTTTTAATTCAATTTCACTAATTAATCTAAATAGCATTAAAGATTTTGAGGATAAAATTAATAAAAAAATAGAGCATGAAAGATTTAGAGGAAATATCTATATCGAAGGTTTGAAAGCTTGGGAGGAAAGAAATTGGATAGATAAAACAATAATTATAAATGATCTAAGGTTTAAAGTAGATTGCGACATTCCAAGATGCTCAGCAACCAATCTAAAACCCAATACAGATTCTGTTACTTTAAATTTACCATCAAAGCTTATTGAAATTTATGAACACTGCAACTTAGGAGTATATTTAAAACCATTAGACAATGGTAAAATTTCTATAGGCGATAATATAAAGTTTAATTAATTTTCTTTTGTTTCAGTTTTATCAGAAAAAACTCTATTCTCATCTAAAGTAGGAGGCGCATCAGGATCAAGTTCCAATCCTACAGTTGTAATTGCAGCTGGAACAGGAGTAAATGTTGATTGAGGATTGTTTACTGTTGGTCTTATTCTCATTCTATATAATCCAAATATTCCAATTAAGCCATGAACAATAATTAAAAATATAAAGAAACCATTCAATCCAAATAATCTAATAAATAATGAACAGATAATTGGACCGCTAATTGCACCAAATCCAAATATTAATTGTAAACCACCTCCAGCAGCTACAAATTTATCTCTAGTTAAAAAGTCATTCGTGTGAGCTAGGTTTAGAGAATATAAAGGTAAACACAAACTAGAATATAGACCCACAAAAATAAAAAATAATATTTTTTTAAAATCGAACTCATCTAAATAATAAATATTTTGAATTGGATCATTAGAAGTTAAAATCGAAAGAAATGCTAAAAGCGAACTTCCTAAAGTTACAATAATAATAACTTTTCTTCGATCATAAATATCAGAAAAGTATCCAACAGGACCTTGACCAATCACTCCTGCAATTGTTGAGATAAATAACAATACAGATGTTTCAACTAAAGAATAATTTGCCTTAGTTGCATAAACTGAAATCAAAGAAAAAAATGCAGCATGAATTAATCCTGTACAAAAAGAACTAAAAGCACCTAATGGAGAAATTTTATATAACTCTTTAATACTAATACTTCCTATCTTTTTAAATTTAGGAGCAGGTCTTTTTGTTAATAGAATTGGAACAAGTGCAATTGATAGTAAAATGGAAACTAAAATAAACGGCTCATAGTTTGTAGGTTCACTTAAATTTAACATTAGCATTCCTATTGCCAAACCTAAGTATGTAACAATCATATAAGCTGAAAGTAGTTGTCCTCTATTTTTGTTGGTAGCTCTATCATTTAACCAACTCTCAGTTACAACATAACAACTAACAAGACTGATACCTGTTATAAATCTACTTATGGTCCACATTAATGGATTTACATAAAGAACAGCAACTAATGCACTTAAAGAGGCGAGTGAAGCAAAAGCTGCAAAAACCCTTATATGTCCAACTTTTGAGACAAAATC
>Ga0066377_10000361_pt1 | contig 10357 bp, 8 predicted proteins | sample Knorr_S23_td_Sur_FD_70946 | JGI IMG/M metagenome (GOLD analysis project Ga0066377, IMG submission 70946) | Marine microbial communities from Southern Atlantic Ocean transect - Knorr_S23_td_SurfaceB_ad_5m_LV_B | ecosystem: Environmental > Aquatic > Marine > Oceanic | place: Southern Atlantic...
CCTTATAAGAAGGTTATGCTAATTAGACTTGTGCAATTTTAGCAGAGAGGCGTTCGTAAACTCCATTTGATAATTTTTCTCTTATCGATGAAAATGCTTCTAAAGTCTCTTCAATATCTTCTAAGTTGTGAGAGGCAGTGGGTATCAAGCGTAATAGTATGAGTCCCTTGGGTATTACTGGATAAACCACGATTGAACAAAATATACCATAATTGTCTCTCAAATCTTTAACCAAAACCATCGCCTCAGGAATGGTTCCTTTTAAATAGACTGGAGTCACACAACTCTGAGTCGTTCCAAGATCGAAACCGCGCTCTCTTAGACCAGCCTGAAGAGCATCTACGTTTTCCCAAAGTTTGTTTTTAAGTTGTGGCATCGTACGCAACATTTCCAGTCGCTTCAAAGCACCTTTGACCAAGACCATCTGCAAAGACTTTGCAAATACTTGTGAACGCATATTGTACTTCAAATAATCGATGATTTCTTTATCAGCGGCAATAAAAGAACCCGTGCTTGCCATTGACTTTGCAAAAGTTGCAAAGTAAACATCAATATCGTCTTGTATGCCTTGCTCCTCGCCTGCTCCAGCCCCAGTAGCGCCTAAAGTTCCAAAACCATGAGCGTCATCGACTAATAGACGGAAATTGTATTTTTCTTTCAAGGCAGCTATCTCTCGCAATCTACCTTGCTCACCACGCATACCAAACACCCCTTCAGAAATAACCAAGATTCCACCACCAGTTTCCTGAACAACACGCTGTGCGCGAACCAAGTTCTTTTCTAAACTGTCAATGTCATTGTGTTGAAAGGTAAAGCGCTTACCAAGGTGAAGGCGGACACCATCTACAATACAAGCGTGGCTATCAACATCATAAACAATCACATCATTTTTAGAAACAAGAGAGTCAATCGTAGATAATATACCTTGGTAACCAAAATTGAGCACATAAGCCGCTTCTTTTCCAACAAAAGCTGCGAGCTCATCTTGTAATTGCTCATGCAATGAAGTATGTCCCGACATCAATCGTGCACCCATCGGGTAAGCAGAACCGTACTCGGCAGCTGCCTCGGCATCGACTTTACGTACTTCTGGATGATTGGCCAAGCCCAGATAATCATTTACACTCCAAGTAATCACCTCTTTTCCTTGAAAATGCATTCGATTAGAGATAGGTCCTTCTAATTTAGGAAATGCAAAATATCCTTCTGCTACAGAAGCCCATTTTCCCAAAGGACCTTTATTTGCTCTTATGCGGTCAAATAAATCACTCATTACATATAAAATTTAGTTGCAAATATACCCTATCTAATGTACTCGATGGGTTTTTCATCCTCAATATTTTCAGCATCGAAGAAACCTTGATCACGCATCCACTTATCACTGTAGATTTTACTCATGTAGCGAGAGCCGTGGTCACAAAAAATAACAACCACTTTGCTGTTTTCATCAAAGAAAAGTTCTTGATGATTTAATTGACGAACGGCTTGCAAGGCAGCACCAGAGGTGTAACCTACAAAAAGACCTTCATTTTTGGCAATTTCCCTGGCAGCATGTGCACTATCCTCATCCGTTACTTTTTCGAAATGATCAATAATTTCAAAATCCGTAGTAGTAGGAATTAAGTTTTTTCCAAGACCCTCTATCCTGTAAGGATATATCTCATTCTCATCAAATTCAAGCGTTTCATGAAACTTCTTTAATACGGATCCGTATGCATCAACGCCTATGATTTTAATGTCTGGGTTTTTTTCTTTCAAAAATCTCCCTATTCCTGAAATGGTGCCCCCAGTACCGCTGGCTGCTACCAAGTGAGTAATCTGACCTGCTGTTTGTTCCCAAATTTCAGGACCTGTTGTATGAAAGTGTGCTTCAGTATTGAGTTGATTGAAATATTGGTTGATATAAACAGAACCTTTAATTTCATTATGAAGTCTTTTGGCCACTTGATAATAAGATCGTGGATCGTCGGCCTTTACATGTCCAGGACATACATAAACCTTAGCCCCCATAGCACGTAGCATATCTATTTTGTCAGGAGAAGATTTTGAAGTTACGGCTAAAACGCAATCATATCCTTTGATTGCACTGACCATTGCCAAACTAAACCCTGTGTTTCCTGAAGTAGTTTCTATAATGGTGTCTCCAGGTTTGAGAATCCCTTGTCTTTCGGCAGCTTCAATAATATGCAAAGCGATGCGGTCTTTGTTAGAATGACCCGGGTTAAAAGATTCTACTTTCGCGTAGTATGACCCTTTAAATGATGAAGTCAATGAATCAATTTTCACCAACGGCGTTTTGCCGATTAGTTCAAGGGCGTTGTTGTGAGCGTTTATTTTTTTGTTTGTCATAATGAAACACTCCAAGTTGGAGCATTGTTTCATGGTCAAATTTAGAAAAATTAAAGCTTATGAGAAAAAAAATTATTAGCTCAAATATGGAGCACGAAGGAAAAGACCGATTATTTTTAGCAAAATTCAGGGACTATTTTAAATTAAATAAATTTTCAACATACTAAAATGGTATATTTGACATCAATAAAAACGGCTATGGTACACCACGATCAGATAAAAGATCTTGTTGAGCGCCTCGGTGCGCTAAGGAGGTATCTTTGACATAGATGCCCTACGCATTGAAGTTCAAAACAAAGAAGAAAAAACCCTTGCACCTGATTTTTGGGATGACTCCAGATCTGCGGAGCGTTATATGCGTGCCTTACAGTCACGCAAACAGTGGATTCTAGATTACGATAAGGCCTCTCAACTCCTAGGAGACCTTGAAGTTCTTTATGACTTTTATAAGGCTGATGAAGTGACAACAGAAGAGCTTGAGGAACACTACCAACAAACCGAAACACACTTCGAAGATTTAGAGTTTAAAAACATGCTTTCTGATGAAGGAGACAGCCTTTCAGCGGTGCTTCAAATTACTGCTGGTGCCGGAGGTACTGAGAGTTGTGATTGGGCTTCAATGCTGATGAGGATGTATAGCATGTGGGCTGATAAGAATGAATTTAAGGTTCGAGAACTCAATTTTCAATCTGGAGATGTTGCAGGAATCAAAACTGTAACCATGGAAATTGAGGGAGATTATGCGTTCGGTTGGCTCAAGGGTGAAAATGGAGTGCATCGATTGGTACGCATTTCGCCTTTTGACAGCAACGCCAAAAGACACACTAGTTTTGCTTCTGTTTATGTGTATCCAATGGTGGATGATTCTATTGAAATTGAAATCAATCCATCTGACATCGAAATTACAACAGCAAGATCGAGCGGTGCCGGAGGTCAAAATGTGAATAAAGTAGAAACCAAGGTTCAGCTGAACCACAAACCTACTGGAATTCAAATATCTTGTTCCGAAACCAGGTCCCAACATGACAACAGAGAAAGAGCCATGCAGATGCTCCGCTCTCAATTGTATGAAATCGAACTTCAAAAAAGACAAGAAGCACGTCAGGACATTGAGGCTGGGAAGAAAAAAATTGAATGGGGGTCCCAAATACGAAATTACGTTATGCAGCCCTATAAATTGATTAAGGACGTACGAAGCGGTCATGAAACATCTGCCATTGATGATGTATTAAATGGGGATCTAAATGGATTTTTAAAAGCATATTTAATGCTTAATCAAAACGATGAAAAAGAAGTGTTGTAATGATTAAAAATGTAATTTTTGATTTCGGAGGGGTACTGATTGATTGGAATCCAGAATATGTGTTTTTAAAAGAATTTAGAGGGGATCGTGCTCAAATGAATTGGTTTTTCGAAAACATTTGCACTTCTGATTGGAACGAACAACAAGATGCTGGACACAGCATCGAAAAAGCCACTCAAGAACGAGTTCATATGTTCCCTGAATATGAATCTCTCATTCGAATGTATTATGGCCGATGGGAAGAAATGCTGGGTTATGAAATAACAGGAACTGTAAAAATTCTTGAAAAATTAAAGCAGAAAAAATCAATCTCTCTGTTTGGACTAACGAATTGGAGCCACGAAACCTTTCCTGTAGCACTTAAAAAGTTTCATTTTCTTGACTACTTTGAAGACATTGTAGTTTCAGGCACTGAAAAACTCATAAAGCCTGATCCCAGAATATACAAACTTCTCTTAGATCGTAACGGATTAGAAGCCGAGGAATGTGTTTTTATTGATGACAAACTAATAAATGTGATTGCCGCCCAAAATCTTGGTATTTTTGGCTTGAAATTTGATAATTCAAATCAATTAGAAAAAGAACTAACTAAACTAGAAATACTTTGAAAAAAATCAATCTTTACTTTCAACATGCCTTTTTGTGGATGTTGTTGCTATCTGCAACTATGGTGTATACCCAAAAATCCATCACCCTTAATGGTAAAGTTGTAGCGTCTGGGTCTATGAAAACACTTCCTTATGCGACCGTTTCATTTGTTGATGCTTCGGATGGGGGCAAACTTGTTAATGGTGGTTTAACAGACGAAACAGGTAGTTTTTCTATCAAACTTAAATCTGGTAAATACAAGATTGTTATTGATTATATAGGATTTGAATCCACTGTTATTGCTTCCAAATTATATTTAGAATCTGCAAATATTGGTAACATTCAAATGGAATCTAAATCTACAGAACTAGAGGGTGTTGATGTGGTCAGTCAAATGGCTGAGTTAGAAATCAGGTTAGATAAAAGAGTTTATAATGTATCTCAAAGTTTGGTTACCAAAGGGGGGACGGTCTCTGATGTATTGGAAAATGTACCCTCTGTTTCTGTAGATATTGATGGAAACATAGAGTTGAGAGGCAATACCAACGTTCGAATTTTGATAGACGGAAAGCCCTCTGGATTGGCGAGCGTAGGAGGTGTTGAGGCTTTGTCTAAACTCCCTGCGGAAAAGATTCAAAAAGTAGAAGTAATTACTTCGCCCTCTGCACGCTATCAGGCAGAAGGATCAACCGGCATCATCAACATCGTAACCACCAAACAATTTCTTAAGGGGCTTAATGGTGTCTTTTCGGCTTCGGCAGGTAAAAACGAGAGTTATGGCGGAACCGCCAATGTCAATTATAAAAAAGGGAGTTTTAATTTTTTTACAAATTCAGGCTACCGAGACAACACCAATTTAGGAGGTGCTTATCAAAAAAACACCTATGTATCAAATTCTTTAATAGATCAATTTATTGAAGAAAGATCTTTTGATCGTCGTCGAGAGGGATTTAATATAAACTTTGGAACAGATATAAATTTGGGTAAAAAAACATCCTTTTCACTCATTTATACAAATACAAAAAGAGATGGGGTTGACGTAACGGTTAATTCACAAACTCAATTTTTGAGTGACAATAATCAGATCGAATCTACCCGGAACGAAGACGAAATAGATTTTGACAATAACGATCAAGTTTCATTCAATTTTGAGCATAAATTCAATGACTCTGGGCACTTGTTGACTGTCAACCTTCAAAAAGAATGGAATGAAGAGCTAGAAACGGCTTCCCTGCAATCGTTTGATGACACAGGCACTGCTTCTGAACCCTTTGAAAAGAACATCACAGACGATCAACAAAATCGTGAATTGGCGCAAATAGATTATGTCTATCCAATTGACGAAAACACACAGTTTGAGGCAGGATACAGAGGAAACATCAACAATCAAGTTATTGACTTTGAAGTTCTCGTAGAAGATGCCTCAAAAAACTTGATACGCAACACAGATTTATCGAACACATTGAATTACAGTGAAGAAGTACACGCATTCTACTCACAATTCGGAAAAAAGTACGGTGACTTTTCTATACTGGCAGGACTGAGACTTGAAGACACTCGTGTCGGTGTATATCAACTAAGTGGAGATTATGAAAATGGCGAGAAGAACTACAGAGACTTGTTTCCTACACTTAATTTGGGTTTAGTGATAAATCCTACAACGAGTGTTACATTGGGCTACAACCGAAGGATATCTCGCCCAAATAGTTGGTTATTGAACCCTTTTCAATCACGCTCGAGTAGAACCAGCTTTTTTCAAGGGAATCCGGAAGTGAACCCTAGTTACTCAAATGGAGTAGATATTGGCTATTTAAAACAGTTCAAGAAATTCACTTTAAACAGTTCTTTATATTACAGACATTCGACAGAGTCTATAAGTAGGGTTGCTGTAACTAGCGGTGAAACTGTCTTAGTAAATGGGATAGAAACTGATGTCATAAAAAGATTTCCCGTGAATCTAGGTACAACAAACGAGTATGGTGTCGAACTCAACTCTTCGATTAGAGCCATTAGGGGAATGCGAACAAACCTGAGTGTAAACTTTTTCAAAAGAGAAGAAAAAGGATCATATGAAGATGTGCGATATGATTCAGAAAGTGTCAGCTGGTCGGGCACTCTTAGTAACAGCTATACACTTCCCTACAAAATCAGATCACAAATATCTATGCGATACAGAGGTCCAAACAAATCTTCTTTTGGTACAAACAAAGGGTTTTTATACTCTGATTTGGCTTTAAGCAAAGATGTTTTAAATGAAAAAGCGACCCTCAATTTACGATTTAACGATTTGTTTAACACGGTCAAATATAGATACACAACAGAAACAGACTTTGTAACGATCGATGGAGAATATCAAAGGAGAAAACCTACGTTTACGCTTACATTTACGTATAGATTCAGACAAGAGGATTCGCGTCAAAATCGCAGAAGAGCTGAAAATTATGGTTCAGGAAATGATGATGGAGGTTTTGAGTTTTAACCCTCCGAATTCTTTTTTGCTTCTTTTCTTTCTTTTAACCATTCTAAGAGGTTTCCTGTAAGCCAATAAGGCACTACAAATCCGATGAGAAATATCATCAACCAAAATCCAATGGTTAAGATGGTCAAGAAAGCAAGAAATCCAAGATATTGATCAAATTCAAACATGAGATTGTTTTGATGATGCAAATGTATTCAGAAAGTATCAGTCTTACAACCTTGACAGCATAAATCAGCTTCTGTTTTTGTCGTAACTTTGCAGAAAGTTATTAACACATGTCATTCCGAACAGAAAAAGACACCATGGGATCTGTAAAAGTGCCCGCCGACAAATACTGGGGTGCTCAAACAGAGCGTTCAAGAAACAATTTTAAAATTGGTCCTGTCGCCTCGATGCCAATAGAAATCATCTATGGATTTGCTTATCTCAAAAAAGCAGCGGCTTACACCAATGAATCGCTCGGTACTTTGGATGTAGAGAAAAGAGATTTAATTGCTAAGGTTTGCGACGAGATCCTTGAATGTAAACTCGATGATCAGTTTCCATTGGTTATATGGCAAACGGGTTCAGGGACACAAAGTAATATGAACGTAAATGAAGTTATTGCCAATCGTGCACATGTATTACAAGGCAACAAGCTTGGTGAAGGCAATCGGACCTTGCATCCGAATGACGATGTAAACAAGTCACAATCTTCTAATGACACCTTTCCCACAGGAATGCACATTGCCATTTATAAATTGATTGTTGAAAACACCCTGCCAGCGATCAAGCAGCTCAGAGACACTTTCGAAGTTAAATCAAAAGCGTTCGATGAAGTAATCAAAATAGGGCGTACGCACATGATGGATGCTACTCCACTAAGCTTGGGTCAAGAATTTTCAGGCTATGTTGCGCAATTGAACTACGGGATCAAATCACTAGAAAACACCCTACCCCACTTATCAGAGTTGGCTTTGGGCGGAACCGCTGTAGGAACGGGGATCAACACTCCAAAAGGTTATGCTGAGCGGGTGGCGCAATATATAGCAGAGTTTACGGGACATCCCTTTAAATCTGCTCCCAATAAGTTTGAGGCTCTTGCCGCTCATGACGCCTTGGTAGAAACGCACGGAGCATTGCGTCAGCTAGCAGTTTCACTCAATAAAATTGTTCACGATATTCGTGTGATGGCAAGTGGGCCACGATCTGGTTTAGGCGAGTTGATTATTCCTGCAAACGAACCGGGAAGTTCTATCATGCCTGGTAAGGTAAATCCCACCCAGTGTGAGGCATTGACCATGGTATGTGCACAAGTCATCGGAAATGATGTGGCAGTTGCCTTTGGAGGGGCACAGGGTCATTTTGAGCTCAATGTGTTTAAGCCTCTTATGGGTGCCAATGTCCTAGAATCTGCCCGTTTATTAGCAGATGCGGCGGTGAGTTTTGATCTTCATTGTGCACAAGGCATCGAACCCAACAGAAAAGTCATAGACCAACTGTTAAATGATTCTTTGATGTTGGTAACTGCACTAAATAATAAAATCGGGTATTACAAAGCGGCTGAAATTGCGAACAAAGCCCACAAAGAAGGTACTACTTTGAAAGAGGCAGCAGTGTCTACTGGTTATCTTACTGAAGAAGAATTTGATGCTTGGGTACGTCCAGAAGATATGATAGGCCGCTAGACGCGCCCTTTTAGCGCATTAAAAGCCCAACCGATAGCAATAAAACCTGTTCCTACCAAGCTGAACCCAATAGCGTATTCAGGATATTTTAACACACCTAACAATACGAGAGCAATCCCAATAATCGTCAGTATCAAAGAAGCCCAAGCGAATATGCTATTTTTATTTAACCCCATTTTTCATTTTGTTTTGTGCAAATATCGACTTTTTATAAGGACTGAAAAATCTAGTTATTAAATAGTTCAAATGTTTGACGGCGCATCAACTTGTCATTTGATCTAACAAACTCAGGTAGACAAAAAATGTTTTTGGGTTTTTGATATCGTTCAAATAAGTTGGAATCATTGATGACTTGAACACACCTATCGGGGATAACTCCTTCAAAAACCACTGCTAAAGATTCTCCTAAATCATTATCAGGTATTCCAAAAACGAGTACAGGACGATCAAAAAGTAAAGTGAGTTTATCTTCAATTTGTTCTGGGTGAAGCTTGATACCTCCTGAATTAATCACATAATCAGATCTACCCAACCATACAAAGCCTGTGGGTGAAATCAAATCAACCCTGTCATTGGATTTTATAGGATTCTTAGACAGGTATGGCGCATGAATTACCAAACAACCCTCATCAATGGCAAAAGAAACATTTGGGAGTGCTGTAAAATGTGAGTGACCTAAACTTAAATTTTTTAATGCAACATGGCTAAAGGTTTCTGTCATACCATAAGTTTCATAAACCTGTGTTGAACTGCCCTTAAGTTCATTTGCCAATGAAACAGAAACAGGGGCACCACCTACAAGAAGTTTGTTGATTTTATGTATATCTGTCAATGAATGTTGTAGCTGGTAAGGGGTGATTGACGAAAAATCATAAAAATCAACCGCATTAAATGGTGATGCAGATGGAGAAGCAACATCTATCCATAACCCTGCCAACATTGCGCGTATGAGCATCATTTTTCCACCAATATACGTGAGAGGCAAACAAAGTAAAGCAGTCTGTTGGGGCTTTAGATCAAAAAAAATGATGGTAGATTGTGCAGAAGCCACCAATTTAGATTTCTGTGCAACAATATCTTTGGGACGACCTGTGGATCCCGAGGTTTTTAAAACAATTGTTTTAGAATCAGAAAACCAATCAATTAAAAAAGAACCCAATTCGTTTTGCAAAGGATCCAATGTCTGACACAATTCATCTGCATGAATGAGTAGGTTATTTAAATCATAAGCAACGCCATTTAGGCGAAATTCAGGATGAAGACTAGGATTCTCGGACATCTTGATTTTTGGATTCAACGACCCCCATTAATTTAGAACGCCAAGAAGACCATTGATATTTTTTAGCAAACACATATCCAACAATCAGATACATAACAGGAGGAGCAATTAGGTAAAAAATCAAATCTGGTTCTGCAATATTCTTAAAAATAGAATGCGTTTGAAAAGCAGTCCAATCAGATGTTACCAAAAGAGCTACTATCAAATTGTTGGCCGCATGAAACCCGATGGCCAGTTCCAATCCATCATCCATAAGTGTAAGAATGGCTAAAAAGAAACCTGTAGTTATGTAAACCAAAATCAAAGCCGATCCCATTTTGGCAACCTCAGGGTTTGAGCCATGTAATAAACCAAACAACAAGGAAGTGATTACAAGCGGCACCCATCGGTTGCGAGACCAAAGACCAAAGCCCTGCATTAAATAACCCCTAAAAAAGAATTCCTCAGCAGTCGTCTGCAAAGGAACCATTAGCACTGCAATAATCAACAATATCAAAAAGTCATTTGCATTATAATTCCAAACATATTTTTCTGGATTGAAATAATAATCAACGCCAAGACTAGCAATCGCTAAAATGGCTACCAAGAAAAATGAAAAAAAGACCCGTTGCCAATCAAAACGAGGACGGGTGGTCAGAAAGTTTACAAGTTTTTGGTGATGAATCTTTTTGACTACAAATAAAATAGCGAAA
>Ga0066377_10000366_pt1 | contig 10257 bp, 13 predicted proteins | sample Knorr_S23_td_Sur_FD_70946 | JGI IMG/M metagenome (GOLD analysis project Ga0066377, IMG submission 70946) | Marine microbial communities from Southern Atlantic Ocean transect - Knorr_S23_td_SurfaceB_ad_5m_LV_B | ecosystem: Environmental > Aquatic > Marine > Oceanic | place: Southern Atlantic...
AATCTTATTCAGCTACTTTTAGTGAAAGAAAAGAATTTAATAAAGTTCTTAATGGCTTTTTCAAAAACAATATTTTTAAATGTCAATATATTGATAAATCCTGGAGTGTGGGCTTCGAAGATCATCCATATGGGATGGTTTTAAATTCAACAGCATTCAAAGATATACTTGTTTTCGAACATAAATCTTTAATAGGAACATTATGGCCAAATATAGGAGAAATATCTACTGACAAGGGGGTACGAAAATATCAATTATGGAAAAAAATTTCAAAAGACGAGTTTGTTCTTGTGGATTCTGATTACAAATCAGATGTTAATAGTTCTGACATAGATGTAAAAAACATTAATGAAAATCATAAAACATATTTTGATGGGAACTCACTAAAGGTTGCTGTTAAATCATGGATCACAGATTTCTATAGTTGTGAAGAATTGTCATCTTCAAATTTTGCAAGAAAAAAACTAATTGATATTTTTGTAAATCAAGATTCCTACGTGAAGAAAGACTTCTCTTTCAGGGAAAAAAATCCAAATTCATTTACAAATAAAATAGAATTATTATCAAAATGATTTGTGGTAGAAATATGGTATTTTAGTTTTTTTCATATTTTTATTAATTAAACTGTCTATTATTTCTTAGTTATGTTTTAATTAAATATGTTAAATATTTCCTCAGATGAATTTATAAATGGAGCGAAAGATCACTTTCAAAAAAAACTTGAAGAAGGCTTAGATGAATATGAAGCATTACATAGTACTGTAGACGATTTAATTAACCAGCTGTCACATATTGATTTACCTCCAAATTTTCTTACAGACTGTTCAAATTTAATAATAAATAATTATAAAGATGCTTTAAATGAGGGGCATACAGTTCTGGAAGCGCTTGATATTGCAGTTGAAAAATTATATCAAGATTTAGAAAGACATGACGATACACCAAGAATATCTGAAAGTAATATTAATTTAGATTTTGCTGTTACGGGAGAATCTCCAAGACTAGAGTTAATGAATGAAGCAATGGCAAAAGGTTTATCAGTTCAAGATGCAATTAAATATGTAAACAGTAAACTTAATGAAAATTCGAATGAGTTTGGTCCTCCAACATTTGCAGAGTTTAATAAAACCAATAATGATAGTTCAAAGACTGCTCTACAAAAAGAAAATCAAGAAATTAATAAAATAGAGGCCACTATGGATGCTGAAGCCAATAAACAAATTAATGATAATACTCTTTCAGATAAAAACATTATTGATGAGAATGATCTTCACAATGAAAGTGGTTTGAATAGCAAAGACGACGAAATTAGCTAAAATTCTATCTGTAAATTTAAAATAAAGACTTATTTTTGGTATCGAATTTGCAAAATTTGAGTATGCAAAACAATATTGCTGACATTGATACTAAACATGGTTCTTTTCAATTTTGTGTCAATGATGAATTCATTGGCACAGCGTTAAAAGAATATGGAGAATTTTCAGAAATTGAACTTTCAATAATGAGTAATTTCATCGAAAAAGGTGATTTTGTATTTGATGTAGGTGCAAATATTGGAGCATTTACTATTCCTTTTGCTAAAAAAGTTGGAGAAAATGGTAAAGTTTTTACTTTCGAACCTCAACCAAATGTTCATAATCTTCTGAAAAATAATGTGAAATTAAATAATTTAGATAATGTTGAATTATTTCAAAAGGGAATAGGTATAAAAAATGAGATAATTAAAATCGATGAGATGGATTTTTCTAACACTGGAAATTTTGGAGGTTTTACACTTTCATCAAAATATTCAAATTCAAATTGTGGAGTAATAAAAAAAAAAAAGAACTCTGTTGAAATTTTAAAAATTGATGATGAATTTTTACATTTAAAAAAATGTAATTTCATGAAAATAGATGTTGAACTTATGGAAATGGAAGTGCTCAAGGGTGCCAAAAAGTTTATAAAAAAAAACAAGCCTTTTTTATGGATAGAAAATCATTGGAATTTTCCAAATAAAATAAATAAATATCTTTTTGAAATTGGATATAATCCATATTGGTCGATTACTAGAGTTTATAACCCAAGCAACTACTTTATTAACAAAAATAATATTTACAATGAAATTTGTACTACTAATACACTCGCGATTCCTGTGGGTATAAAAATTAATCATGAATATTATGGATTAACTAAAGTTTTAGATCCTAATACTAAGCCTGAAAAAGTGGTGATTGAATCTTTAAGTTAAATTTTTAGTTGAAAATAAAAAACAAATAATTAATTTAACATTATGAAACTATTTATTCTCTCATTAGTTTTAATTTTAAACGCTAGTATTGTAACGGCTGCAAACTTTGTAGATTCACTTGCCAAAGAATTTGGTAAGAAAAATGGCTGCTACAGCATTAATTTAAACGAAAAAAAAAATATGAGTCATAATAATTCTAAATCAATTAAGAGCTCTAAAAACGCGAAAAAGTAACTTTTTGTATATTCTCAATTAGTACAATTTCTCTGTTTATCTTAATTAAATTTTATGGATCCATTATCTCAAGGCTTGCTAGGAGGAATTCTAGCCGGAGCTCTTAGCAAAAAAAAACACTTAAAAATAGCTGTTACTTGTGGAGTTATTGGTGGTTTAGCTCCTGACCTTGATATTTTAATTAAATCTTCTAACGATCCGTTACTTTCTATTGATTTTCACAGACAATTCTCTCATTCAATTTTTTTTTCACCAATTGGTGGTTTCTTAGTATCGTTACTTTTATTTATTTTTTTTAAAAAAAAATCATCATTTAAACAAATTTATTTTTTTTCCTTCTTGGGTTATTTTTCTCATGGTATTTTAGATGCATGTACAAGCTACGGTACTGTTTTATTTTGGCCGTTTTCAAATTTTAGAGTTGGATTAAATATTATATCCATAATTGATCCTTTATATACAGGGATATTAGTCATTTTCTTTTTAATATCCATATTACGTAATTCAATATTAACAATTAGGATTGGTTTTTTTTTAAGTATAATTCTTTTAAGTTTTAATTTTTTTAAATATCAGCAAGTTAAGAGTTACGTAAAAACTATTGCTAAAGATAGAGGGCATAAAATAGAAAGGATTTTATTAAATCCAACAATTGGAAACAACTTTCTTTGGAGAAGTGTTTATAAATATAAAGATAATTATTTTATTGATGCTGTTTATTTTCCATTATTTGGTAAGTCAAAATTGAGAAAAGGATCATCAGTAAAGGTGATTGACAAAGAAACTATTTTTCCAAAACTCTCAAAAAACTCCACTCAGCGCAATGACATAAGAAGATTTGCATATTTTTCCCAAGATTTTATATATTTACATCCTGACTTTAGTAATGTTATAGCGGATCTACGTTATGGAACTCTTCCTTATGATAATAAATCATTATGGGGAATTGAAATCAAAGAAAATGAACCAAATAATCATGTTAAGTTTAAAAATATAAGAAATTTTAATGATGAAATTTATAAAGAGTTTTGGGAAATGCTAAAGGGTAATTTCAATTAATTTTTAAATTATCAATTATATCCGTTTATAGTATGATTAAAGTATTCTAATGAGGTTGTTTTTGGTTATTTTATTTTGTTTTAGTTATCTTCAAGCTGATGAAAATGACAAAAATAAAATTTTAAATGAGAAAACTTTTTCTGGTCCAATGGGAATGGGACTTTCTAAATCTTATGAAATGGGTGAAAAAAAGATTTGTTTTTATAATACAATTAATGGGCAAGAAAAATTAATATTAAATGATAACCAAAAAAATTGTCCTCAGAATTTGAAGAAATCTAAAACATTAAAATAATCTAATGAATAGTGAAATTTACTCTATCTTGGCTTTTTTACCAATAATTCTGGCAGGTGTAATGTTAATTGGTTTTCGTTTTCCAGCAAAATACGCTATGCCTTTAACGTTTTTTATAACCGTTCTTATTGCTTTTTTTTTTTGGGGAGTAAGTTTTAATAGGATTCTAGCTTCAAGTTTACAAGGACTTGTTATTACTGGCGGTATCTTATGGATTATTTTTGGAGCCATTTTATTACTTAATACTCTTAAATATTCAGGAGCAATAACAACAATTAATGAGGGTTTTTCAGGTCTAAGTAATGATAGAAGAATTCAGGTTATTCTCATAGCATGGTTATTTGGTTGCTTCATAGAAGGTGTGTCTGGTTTTGGAACTCCAGCAGCCGTTGCTGCACCTCTGATGGTTGCAGTCGGTTTTCCACCACTTTCAGCAGTAGTATTTGGTATGATGATTCAATCAACGCCTGTTTCCTTTGGAGCTGTGGGCACACCAATGATAGTAGGTATCCAAGGTGGATTAGATAAAGAGACTTTAACTAATCAACTTAATAATATGAACTTAAATTGGGAGTATTTTTTTGAAATTATTTTTTCAAACGTTGCTATTATTCATTCAATATGTGGAACTTTAATGCCATTATTATTGGTAATGATTATGACAAAGTTTTTTGGGAAAAAAAGAACCTGGATGGATGGTGTCTCAATTTTTCCTTTTGCAATTTTTGCAGCTTTAAGTTTTACAATACCTTATTTAGTTACGGCTATTTTATTAGGACCAGAATTTCCTTCTATTTTAGGCGGTTTGTTTGGAATGGGAATAGTAACTATAGCGATAAAATATAAATTTCTTGTGCCTAAAGATACATGGGATTTTGAAAGAAAGTCTAACTGGCCAAAACATTGGCTGGGAAACATCAAAATGCTATCGAAGAATAAGCAACATAAAAGACTTGGAAATTTAATCTCATGGTTTCCTTATATTTTACTAGCATTTTTACTAATCTTGACTAGAACAAATGATAATTTAAATTTTTTCTTAAAGTCAATTAATATTAATTTTTCTAATATTCTCGATGAAGAAAATATTAGTTCAAACTTAAATGTATTTTATTCACCAGGTAGTATTTTAATTTTTGTCAGTATATTCACATTTTTAATCCATAAAATGAATTTTTCTCAAATTAAAAATGCACTAAAAGATTCTACTAATATAATTTTTGGAGCAGGTTTTGTGCTTATTTTCACTGTTCCTCTTGTAAGAATTATGATCAATTCAGGTTTAAATTATAATGATCTTGTTAGTATGCCTGTTGCTATGGCGAATGGAATATCTGATTCAATGGGAAAAATTTATCCTTTTTTTGCTCCTACAATTGGGGCTATTGGAGCTTTTTTGGCAGGCTCTAATACTGTTAGCAATTTAATGTTAAGTCAATTTCAATTTGAAACCGCATATTTATTAGAACTTTCTGGAGCTTTAATGGTTGCAGCACAAAGTGTTGGCGCAGCTGCAGGAAATATGATTGCAATTCACAACGTTGTTGCAGCTTCAGCTACTGTAGGTTTACTTGGAAAAGAAGGAATAACTCTAAGAATTACTATTTTACCTACAATTTATTATCTTACCTTTTCTGGGTTAATAGTTATGCTATTGATATATTTCTTTAATTTTAAAGACCCTTTAATGAATATTATTTAAAAGCTACTTTTTTACCAACTCTGCATTTCTTAAACGAAAAAACATGTTGTAATCATCATCTATAGGCACAAGTTCCAACTTACCTCTAATATTTACAGAATCGTAAGAAAAGATAATAGGGGTTTTGGAATGAACCTCAATAAGTAAATTTGAGGATGTATGTGGATGATAAGGACAACTTAGTGGAAAAGGACCCAATAAAAACAAACTTTGTTTTTCATCCTGATCTAATGGAAACATATACCCTTGTACTAATATTTCCTTATTATCAAGTTCTTTTATTTTTTCTTTAAATTTTGGTCTAACTCCAATCCATTCATTACCATCTTTATCGACAATTGGGTATTCATTCATTTCAGTTTCTCCAAAAATCTGCCAAGGAGTTCCTCCTGGAGGTAAATCGATAAAATCGTCAACAAAAGAGATGAGATCGTCTTGTTCAAAAGAATCATCATCATTAATTTCATTACCTTGACTGTAAAGATAAGAGCCAAGTGAAGTAGAAAAAAATAAAAAAATATAAAAAATAAATTTAAAAATATTTCACCATCCAGAACTTCATAGATAAATAATTTATATATTTTGTGAAAGTTGATTTGCAACACTTATTTTTGAGCCTTTGTAGGCTGGAATAATAGATGCAATACAACCAGCAATGAACACACTAGCAATTATAATATAAAACTCAAAATTAACGATAAACTTTGCTTTACTAATATGTAAGGGTGTTACGATATGGCTTAAAATTTCAAAAGAAAAAAAACTCATTATTGTCCCTAGAAATATTCCAGAAAAAATAATAGAGGTTCCTTCCATCGCGATAATTTTAAATATTCTTTTTTTAGAATAGCCCAATGCTCTTAGGATGGCTAAATCCCCCATACGATTTTCAAGGTTACCAGCTAAACCAGAGAAAATACTTAAAACTGCTATAGAAATTAAAAAAATTGATAAAAAAGTTAAGGTTTTTGATCCCATACCAAACATTGTTGTTAAACGGGTAATTTCTAGTGCAGGATTAGCTGCTTGCATATTAGTTTGACGGTTAATAAACCGGGGAAGATTAATATTTGCTACAGGAGATTTAGTTTTAATAAGTAATGCAGTTATTTCCGGTTCTAAATAACTAGAAACATTTTTTTCAAATTTCTTATGATTTTCATTACTGTCATGATTATGTTTATGATTATCATCATGTTCATCAGAATGTTCTTCATGTTTATCGTGATGCTTGTTTTTATTTTTGTCTTCCTCATGATTGTGTTCATTATGATCATCTATATTTTCTAACCCATGAATTTCTAAAACTGAGTTTACAGATGTAATTAATAATCTATCTAAGACAGAACTAGTTGGTTCTAAAACACCAACAATTTTATAGGTATGATCGTCATGTGCTCGACCACCGTTTATAACACCATGTGCACCACTAATATTTTCTCCAACATCAATATTTATATTAGCACCAGCAACCATTTCAAAATCGTTATTCCATAACCTCCCTTTTTTTATCTCAGCATTGAAATGCTTGATATAATCTAAGTTAGTGCCAACAATTCTAAAACCTTTCCAATTGTCACCTAGAGCTAATGGAATTGCTTTTTCAATCATTGGGTTTTTTGAAATTTCCAGTGCTGACTCATATGGAATATTTCCATTGGGAATATCTATGTGATAGATTGATGATAAAACTAGTTGAAGAGGACTTCCTTTGGCTCCCACAACAATATCAACTCCTTTACCATCTGATTTAAGGCGTTTTTCAATATGATTGCTTATTTGACTTAGTAATATTGCTATTAACACACCAAAAGAAGTTAATAATACTGTCAACGTACTATTTAGTAATCTTGATTTTATAGAAAGATATATATATATAAAATCATTCATAGATTTATTTCTTGTATTTTTTTAAAAAATTTTTTAACCCTCTCGTCATGAGAAGAAATTATAATTGTTGAATTATTTTTTTTTGCCTGAGAGAAAATAAGTTCTAAAACTTTTTTAGTATTTCTATCGTCTAATGAAGAGGTTGGTTCATCGGCAAAAATAACTTTTGGACTATTAATTATTCCCCTAGCAATTGCTACACGTTGTGATTCACCAAAACTTAAATTTTTCGCTAATTGTGTATGTTTATTTTTTAAACCTATATCATCGAGTAACTCGTCTATATTTGGTGATTGATCTTTATTTAGTCCAAGTAAAATATTCTGTTCAACCGTTAGATGTTTAATTAAATGAAGTCTTTGAAAAATAAAACCAAAATTTTTAGATCTAATTTGATCTATATTTTCTTCTGTTAGTTTTGAAAAGTCATTTTCTTCAAAACTAACAAACCCTGAGGTAGGTTTTAATAACCCCGACATTAAATTCATCAAAGTTGTTTTTCCAGATCCTGAGAGACCAGAAATCAAAACGTGTTTGCCTTTAGATATCGAAAAGTTTTGTTTATTTAATATTGTTTTATTTGCAACTTTAAACTCTAAATTTTTTACTCCTAAAAACATTTAAATCTTTTATTAGCTATTTTAATTTAATTTTTTTTGATTTTAGTATCTTTCAATTATAAAAAAAAGCACATTAAAAAGGTACAAAAAAGAAGATAAATAAATATTTGTTTTAATTTTTTTAGTCTTTGAATCACAGACTTCATCATTACAATTATTATTTGCACAAGAATTTTTTTTGTAATTAATTTCTGATAAAACCAAAATTAATAAAAGCAATGTTGAAATAATTAATAACACTGGTTCAAAACTTTCTAAAGAAATATTATTAAATAACAAATAAGGCAATCCAGCATTAGTTGATAATGAAAGTATACTTAAAGAAAGAGGAACACCGCAACACAGAAAATGACAAAAGCAACTGATGAGCAAAAAGTATGAAGAGAATAATCTTGTAAGAAACATCTATAAAAATATATATTAAACAAATGTTACATTATAACAAATATATTAAGAATGCAATCATAACCTCTATAATTTTAATGTTTATTTTGATAATTAGTTTACTAAATTATGGATACGCAGAAAGTATAAATCAAATAACCTTAAAAAAAGAGAAATACTACATTTGCGAAGATGTATCAAATTATAGTGGTTCGCCAGGTGTAGATAAAAATCCTGAAGAGTTTTACAAAAAAAATTGTGAAACATCACCAAGTTTGATTGGATCTTCGATTTGTTTAAAAAATAACCACTGCAAACTAGATAAACTTTTTCTTGAAGAATATTTAGATAAAGAATGTAAAAAAATTTCAAAAACTAAACATAAACAATATTTTATTAAAAATTCAAAAAAAAATAGTAAAGATATTGAAGTTACTTATGAATGTAGAAAAAAAAATATATTTTAGGTCGTTAGTTACAAATTATATTCCTAACCTATTATTTTTATAATTAAGTATTATTGAAAATGAAATTTATAGATTCTTTTAAAAAAGCAGTATTTTTTGTTGCCATATTAAATTTATTATATTTCTTTGTGGAGTTTATAGTAGCTCTTAACATTAGATCTGTCTCGTTACTTGCTGATTCTATTGATTTTATTGAGGATGCATCAATAAATTTTTTAATTTTTTTTGCTGTTTCTTTGACAACAATTAAAAAAGCAAGAATCAGTATTTTATTATCTATAATTATGTTATTGCCAGGGATTATTGCCTTATGGGCTGTTTGGCAACAAATTATTCATCAAGAACCTCCAGCACCGGTTGAATTGTCAACAGTGGCATTTGGTGCATTAATTATAAACTGTTTATGTACTCTAATTTTAATGAAATTTAGAAACTATAGTGGAAGTTTAACTAAAGCAGCTTTTCTCTCTGCACGCAATGATGCATTAGCTAATATTGCTATAATTTTTACAGGAATCATTACTATTTTATACCCATCAATTTGGCCTGATATATTAGTTGGGTTGTTTATTGCCTACATTAGGGCTGAATCAGCTCTAGTAATATACAAAAATGCAACTAAAGAATTAAAAAGTATTTAAGAGTATTATTTTATTTTTAATGGAGTTAAAATTTTTTAATGAAATACATAATATTAATAACAATTCTTAGTTTTACTCATTTTAAAGTTACTCAAGCTAGACCAGTCTCTTATCCAGGTGGAATTACATTAATGCTGATGAACGATAGTATGAAAAATAGTTTGCATGCACACTATTCTCCTTTAGCCCAGACATCTTTTGGCTATAAATTTGAGTATTGGCGCAACAATGAATTTAGTCTAAATATGATCCAAATGAATAACCTTATAAAACGTTGGAATAAACCTGAATCTCAAGCAAATTTTTACATAAAATCCGGTATCGGATCAGCTTACAGCGATAAAGGTCATTTTGAGAGTAAAAATAACTTCGCTGGTTTTATTGGTATTTCAGCTGACTGGGAAGATCAACGATATTTTATACAGTATGGAAATCGTTACACTAATGCTGTTGAAATTGATAACTTCTATACTCAATTTGTTCACATAGGAATAACTCCATATATTGGAGATTACGGAGATATTCATACATGGCTGATGATTAAAGTTAATCATACACCAGAGTTCAAAAGAAATATTGTTGTAACTCCTCATTTACGTTTTTTTAAAAATGTCCACCTACTTGAAGTAGGTGCAGATACAAGAAGAAAAATTATGTTTAATTACGTTTACAGATATTAAAAAAAGGAGATTTTTATGAAGCGATTAATTTTACTTTTTATTTTTATTATTTCAC
>Ga0066377_10000368_pt1 | contig 10227 bp, 5 predicted proteins | sample Knorr_S23_td_Sur_FD_70946 | JGI IMG/M metagenome (GOLD analysis project Ga0066377, IMG submission 70946) | Marine microbial communities from Southern Atlantic Ocean transect - Knorr_S23_td_SurfaceB_ad_5m_LV_B | ecosystem: Environmental > Aquatic > Marine > Oceanic | place: Southern Atlantic...
ATCCCGGACGAAAACGGATTCGTGATGCGATGCGAGCCTGCCCGGCGGATCGCATTCTTGTCGAAACGGATGCTCCGGACATGGTCCCGCCCGGGCCAGTCTGCCGATTTCCGCTGACCAGTCAGTCGGGCCAGCGCCTGCACCATCCGGCGGAACTGGAGACGGCGTATGCGTTCATCGCCGAGTTGCGGGGCGAGGACACTTTTGAATTTGCCCGGCAAGTGAAGGACAATTTCCTTACCCTGTTTGATGGGATGTAGCTTTTGGTTTGCGGAAAAGGCGCAGATCCAGCATTGAATGGGAATGGATGTATTGCTCCCTGTCATTCGAGGATTTTTTGGTATAACCTGCCTGACGGGTATCCTTTTTATTTTCAGCCGCCACCGGAAAACCATCGATTGGAAACTGGTCCTCTCCGGACTCCTGTTCCAGTTGCTTCTGGCCGCCCTGATTTTAAAGGTTCCCCATGCGGACAAGCCCGTGGAGTGGATATCCGTTTTTTTCGTCACCCTGCTCAATTTCACGGATTCGGGAACGCAGTTTGTATTTGGATTTCTTGGGGCGGGTCCTGAATTCTGGGAACAGGTGAACAGCGGGATCGTCTCGGAAGGATTTACCGGGTTTGGCCTGATCTTCGCTTTCAAGGTGCTGCCTACGGTCATTTTCTTTTCCGCACTGACTTCGGTCCTCTATTTTCTCGGGTGGCTGCAGGTGATCGTGAAGGGATTCGCCTGGATGTTGCAGAAGTCGATGCGCCTGTCCGGTACGGAAAGCCTCGCCGCGGCAGCCAACGTGTTCATCGGGCAAACCGAGGCCCCCTTGATGGTAAAGCCGTACATCGCGGACATGAACCGGTCTGAGTTGCTTTGCCTGATGACGGGAGGCATGGCCACCATTGCCGGCGGTGTTTTCGGGGCCTATGTCTGGATACTCGGTGGAACGGACCCGGTTTCCCAGGCCTTGTATGCAAAGCACCTGCTGACAGCATCCATTCTGTCTGCCCCGGCTGCCATCGTGGCGGCGAAGATCCTCATTCCACAAGACGAACCGGTTGATCACGAATTGCGGGTCAGCAAGGACAAGCTGGGCGAAAATGTGTTTGATGCGGCCTGCCAGGGAACGACTCAGGGTCTCATGCTGGCACTGAATATCGGTGCCATGTTGATTACGTTTCTGGCGTTCATTGCCTTGCTGAATTATCTTGTTTCCGGGATCGGTAGCCTGACGGGGTTGAACGACTGGGTCGTTGAAGTGACAAACGGTGCCTACGATGGCCTTTCCCTTGAATTGTTGTTTGGAATTATTTTTGCCCCAATGGCATGGATCATCGGAGTCGGAGTGGGGGACTTGCTTCCCATGGGGCAACTTCTCGGGATAAAATTGGTGGCCAATGAGTTCGTCGCTTACGAGCAACTCGGGCAAATGCTGCAGGTTGATGGAATGCTGAGTCCGCGATCAGTGGTCATCGCGACCTACGCCTTGTGCGGATTCGCCAATTTCAGTTCGATGGGAATTCAAATTGGCGGGATCGCCGTGCTGGCTCCAAGTCAGCGGGGAACCCTGTCCCGGCTGGCATTTCTGGCGGTCGTCGGTGGAACGGCCGCCTGCCTGTACACGGCGGCTATTGCCGGGATTTTCCTCTAACCGGGTCACTCACTGAATGAGGCGTCCGGGGAGGGCGGTATAGCGTTCCTGTTGCTCGGTATTGCGGACGGCCATCGCCCATGCAGCGGGATCCCCGACAACAAACACCTTTTTCCGTCCACGGGTTATGGCCGTGTAGAGGAGGTTTCTTTGCAGGAGGAGGAAATGTTGTTTCATGACCGGCATGACAACGATTGGAAACTCGCTCCCCTGGGACTTGTGAACACTGATGGCGTAGGCCAGTTCCAGATCGACCAGCTCCATGCGTTCCAGATCAATCTCCCGACCATCAAAATCAACCGCCAGCGTACCGGCATCTGGCTGGACTGCTGATACGATGCCCATGTCCCCGTTGAAAATGTTCTTGTCGTAGTTGTTGCGGGTCTGGATGACACGGTCCCCGACGGAATAGATGGTGTCCCCGAAAAGGATCCCCTTGGAGCCGCTGTTTAAACGCTTTTGCAAAGTTGTATTGATTTGACGAATACCAACCACACCCCTGTGCATCGGGGCCAGTACCTGCACATCGCGAATCGGATCAAAGCTTTTCAAGTGTCTTGGTATCCATTCAGCCACAAGTGATTCCACAAGGGAGACGCATTCTTCCGGTGTGGTGGCAGGCAGGAATTGAAGATCCCAGCGCCCGTCCAATCCGGACAGTCCGTTGGCAATCCGGGGTGGGGAGGCCTGCCCCCCGAGGACGGCATGAGCCGTGGTAACGATATTACTGGTTTCCCTTTGTCGATAGACTTGCTCAAGGCGAACAACCGGAACACGGGCATGCTGTATCAAGTCATTCAATACATTTCCGGGCCCAACACTCGGAAGCTGGTTGACGTCGCCAACCAGCAGCAGGTGGGCGTCCGCGGGGATTGCCCGGAGCATGGCGGAAGCGAGCCCGGTATCCAGCATGCTGGCCTCGTCAACGATCAGGTACTGGCAATTGAGGGGATGCTCTTCATTGTAGACAAACCCACCTTTGGCCGGATCGAACTTGAGCAACCGATGCAAGGTGGACGCATGATGCAATGCGGATTCTGACAGACGCTGGGCGGCCCGCCCGGTTGGCGAGGCAAGGGCAATCCTTATTTTCTTGGCTTTGAGGATTTCCACCAGCGACCGCAGAATGGTTGTTTTTCCGGTTCCCGGCCCACCGGTCAGAATGCACATCTTTGCCGACAGGGCATTCCGCAGTGCATCCCCCTGCTCGGGGGCAAACTCAATGTGACTCCTGTTTTGGGACCACTCGATGGCGGCTTCCACCTTGATGGGAGGCAGGCAGGATGCCGTGCTCTTGATGCGGTCCACCTGCCGGGCAATGGCGGTTTCGCGCAACCGGTTCAGGGGAAGCTGTAGATAGCCGGTTCCTTCCGGAACGACCACGAACTGGTTTTCCACCAGTGTCCCCAAATGCGGTTCGACGTCCGTCAATTCTACTTCCAGGAGGCGCTGGGCCTCATCGAGAAGGTAGTCTCTTGGTAATGCAGTATGTCCCTCGGACTCCTTGTCTTTGAGAATGTGAAGGAGTCCGGCTTCAATGCGCTCGGGTGATGAAAATCCAAACCCGAGATTACGGGCTATCTGGTCTGCCGTCTTGAATCCGATTCCATCAATCTCCCGTGCGGTCTTGTAGGGGTCCTCCATCAGAATCGCCTTAGCTTGACCACCATAGCGCTTGACCAGCCTCAGGCAGTTGCGCACCGACACCCCATAGGTCTGCAAAAACAGCATGATTTCCCGGCTGGCCCGCTGGGTGTCCCATGCTTCCTTGATCTGCCGAACCCGCTTGGGCCCGATGCCCGCCACTTCCCTGAGGCGGGCCGAGTGGTGTTCGATGACCTCGAACGTGTCTTCGCCAAACACTTCGACGATCTTTGACGCATAGGTCTTTCCAATTCCCGGAACAAGCCCACTGCCGAGATACTTTCGAATTCCATAGACGGAAGCGGGCAGGGTGGATGTACAGGACTTGACCTTGAACTGGCGGCCATGCTGGCGGTGGTTTTCCCAGTCGCCCGTCAGCTCAAGGGTTTCACCGCACTGGACATTCGGCATGACCCCCGTCACGGTTTGAGTCCTTCCAGAATCATCCCGCAATTCCCCTACGCAAAACTGGTTTTCCGGATTGCTGTAAATGATCCGCTCAAGGACACCGTTCAGTTGTCCTTCACCCGGGGCATTTGTTGGAGGAGGAAGGGTCATCAATAGGCGATTGTTTCCGGCAGTGGTAAACGGAAAACGGTGTTTCCCAATTCGTAAAGATCCTTGAAGACACCGGCGGCTTGCGTCTCCTCTTTGAGTTGCTCCATCGAATGCGATCCGGTTGCCACCGTGTAGCAGGGGATTTTCCCGGCTGAAGCGGAGTCCACGTCGTACGGGGAATCGCCGACCATGCAGGCGTGCTCGGGATCGGCTTGCATTTGCTCAATGACATGCTGGGTAAACTCCGGTTGCGGCTTGCGCCAAGGCGTGTCCAACGTGCCAAAAATCCCATCCAGATAGTGATCCATGCCAAGATGGGATAGAATACGCCGTGAGCGGTCGCCTTCCTTGTTGGTAAACACACAGAGGCGGATCCTGCGCTCGTGGAGCTCCTTCAAAAGCCATTCTGCCCCGGGAAGAATGTCGGTGTCCTCGTGCCAGCACTGGTCGAATTTCTCGCGAAAATGCTGAACGGCCACCTCGACATATTCCTGGGGAATCAGTTTCCCGAAAGTGATACTGATCGATCCACCCACTGAAGAACGGACTTTTTCGTATGTCACAGGCTCCAGGTCGAGTTTTCCCAATGCGTATTGGTAACACCGGTAAATGACCCGGAACTGGTCAATCAGTGTGCCATCCAAGTCGAACAAGACGGCTTTGTACGGATTATCTGGTGAGGCATTCACTCCATTGAAAGAGCAATCGCCGGGATCATTTGTCAATGCCCATCAGGACCTGAATTTGTGTAGCGGAATCCGATTTATTTTGCGTTTGAAGAAAATCCGACCAATGACGGATTCCATGGATTTTAAGTTCGATTTTGAAACGATTCCGAACCGCAAGGACACAGGCAGCCTGAAATGGCAGAAGTACAAGGATACGGAGATTCTCCCCATGTGGGTGGCTGACATGGATTTCAAGTCGCCGCCGCAGATCCAGGAAGCCCTCATGAAGCGGGTCGAGCATGGGTTGTATGGCTATACTGTACCCTATACCAGTGTGGAGGATGCCGTTATCCATTACCTGAAGGAGACCCACGGGCTGGATGTGCAACGGGAATGGCTGGTCTGGATGCCGGGGCTGGTTCCTGCCCTGAACACCGCTTCCCGGGCGTTTGAGAAGCCGGGGGACGCCGTTCTCACCAACACCCCTGTTTATCCGCCTTTCCTGACTGCCCCCGAGTGGCAGGACAAGGAGTTGCAGGCCGTACCCTTGGTTTTCAAGGATGACCGCTTCACCTTCGATTTTGAGGCCATGGAGGCGGCTGTCAGCGAGAAAACCAAGCTGTTCATCCTCTGTAATCCGCATAATCCGGTTGGGCGGGCATGGTCCATGGACGAACTGAAAGAGCTTGTCACGTTCTGCAAGCGGCATGACCTGATCGTGGTATCTGACGAGATTCACTGTGACCTGCTCCTGCGGGACGATGTTGAGCACCATACCTTCCTCAGTGTTGATCCGTGGACGAGGGACCACTCCCTTACCTTGATGGCCCCGAGCAAGACATTCAATGTCCCGGGACTGGCCTGTAGTTACATTATCATTCCCAATGCCAAGTTGCGGACCCGCTTTCAGCGCGCATCCCGTGGGATGATCACCGAGGTGAACTGCCTTGGCTACACTGGATGTGAAGCAGCGTATACCCATGGTATGGAATGGCTGTCCGAGTTGCGGCAGGTATTGAGCAGCAATTATGAGCACGCCTACAAATTCATCAAGGAGCGCATGCCCCGCATCCGCATGTTTGAAATGGAAGCCACCTATCTGGCGTGGATCGATGTCCGGGACCTGGGATTGGACAACCCGGTAGCGCATTTTGAGGAACACGGAGTGGGGCTCAGCGACGGGGCTTACTTTGGATCACCCGGATACGTCCGGCTCAATATTGGATGCCCGCGCGAAATGCTGGATTGTGCGCTTGAACGGATGGAGCAGGCGTATATTAAAGTAGCAGGCTAGGGGAGGGCCCCGACCGCTATCCATTATGTTCACATTAAGCAGATATCTCGGCAAAGCCATCACGATTACCAGCTTGTCGGGTATTCTATTGTTCGTGTTCATCCTGATCACGGGCAATGCCATGCGGGACATTCTCGGATTGCTGGCTGAAGGCACTATCCCGTTTTCGCTCTTCGTGGAGCTGATCTGGTTGCTGGTGCCTTATGCCTTTTCCTTTGCCATGCCACTGGGAGTCTTGATCGGCATCCTCGTTACCATGGGGCGTCTTTCCGCCAACCAGGAACTGACTGCGCTCAAGGCGGCGGGGATTTCCCTTTATTCGATCGCCGCCCCGGTTTTGTTTGTTGCCCTCTGTGGAAGCTTTCTGGCCATTTACATTAATGCCATCCACGCGCCGACTGCCCGTGCCTCCTACAAGGCCATCCTGAACGATCTCGTCCGGACGGATCCATTGCGATTCATCGTTCCCCGGACCTTCATCCACGATTTCCCGGGATACGTGCTCTACGTTGGGGAAAAGGAAGAGGGGCGGATGAAAGAGTTCTGGTTATGGGAACTGGACCAGCAAAAGCGGGCGGTGCGCCTGCTCCGGGCGGCTGAGGGGACCTTTGCCTTTGATGAGGCCACGGACTCCCTGATATTGACCCTCGTGAACGGATTCACCGAGTTGAGGGATACCAAGAATCCAGACAATCTTCAACCGATTCAGCCCACGCTTTCGTTTCAGGATGCCCGGATACGTTTGCCATTGGAAAACCTCCTTGGAGCTGCCAACCAACCCAGAAAAATGGCCAATTACACAATGGATGAGCTGATGAACCGCAAGGAGCTGGCCGAGGCCGCCGTTGCTTCAGCGTCCGGGGAATCGATGGAAGAGGCCCGCGGGGAGGAGGTCCGGATCCAGTACCACATCAGCCGTCGCTTTGCCATGGCCGCCAGTGTCTTCTCGCTGGCCCTGTTTGCCGTTCCGCTGGGCATCCGTGCCAGCCGAACGGAGACGCACGCCAATTTCGCCATTGCCCTGACCATTGCCATGTCATACTACGTGATCCTCGTGGTCATCAGTTGGGCGGAGCACTCCCCGCATATGCGACCGGATATCCTTGTCTGGATTCCCAATTTCGTGGCCCAGGTACTCGGGTTCTGGTTGCTGGCCAAGGCAGGCAGGCACTAAGTGCCGGGGATGAGGCCCGCCCCGCGTTGCGGTCCGTATGTTGCCCGGGGTGTCGACCCGTCCCGCGTTGCGGTCCGTGTCTCAACCCCGCGCTACCGTCTTTTGATCCCTTCGGGATCGATATGGGGCTTTGGCACCGTGTTCCGGGGAGGATGGGTGATAACCCATAGAATGAAATCCCGAAGGGATTCAAGACGGTAGCCCCGGGTGTGAGGTGCGGAGCACCGAACAACCCGGGGTGGTGTTGGTAGGGATGAATCGACCCCGAAGGGGTCGCAGATTAATCCAGATAATTCATATCAAATTTAATTTCTGCTTCATCCAAAAGGCCGATCAATTCTTCCTGGAAGGATTGACTGCGGTGATGTTCCTCTTGGTTATCAATGTAGGTCGCAATACCAAGGCGCTCTCTCCATCCGACAGAAAACGCTGCATAGCCTTCTTGCCAACTAAACGACTTCAAGCCCACCTCCTCATGCACCCAAGCACTGGAGGACTTTTTCAACTCCCTGATAAAGTCACAAGGACGATGGGTTGGTTTCAGTCCGACTAGCAGATGGACGTGATCGGAAACACCATTGATTCTAAGCGGCTTGCCACCTAAGCCTCGTGTTGTTCCCCCGAGGTATTGGTGCAAGCGGGAGCGCCAAGGTTCTTTGACCAGGGGTTGGCGGTGTTTTGTGCCAAAGACCAAGTGATAATGCAGACTCGAAAAAGTGGATGGCATTCCGACATTGTCACTCGGGGAGAAAGCATATTCGAGGCGTTGGATTACCTGAATTTGGGTATGCAGGTAATCCAAATTACCTGATTTGTTAGAGTGTTAGGTATAAAAAAGAATTGCCACTCCGCACCCGACTCACTTTCTTTCCCACTTCTAAATTGATGCCCGGATGGCGGAATTGGCAGACGCGCTGGATTTAGGATCCAGTACCTTAGGGTGTGCAGGTTCGACCCCTGTTCCGGGTACCATTTATCAATTCGCTGGATCTGAGGAGTCTGCTCGTTTGGGCCGGACTAGCCGGATGCGGTAGAAAAGCTCCGACGTCAGGGGCTGAGCCAGTTGGAACATAAATGAGTTATCCGGATTCTTGAATACGATGTAGGATAATTCAGTCGGATTCTCAAATGAAGGATCGATGCTGGTTTCAAAAATCAGTGAATCCGAGGGATCACGCTCCAGTGGGAACGTCCAGAGGAGGTTTGTTGAATCAAGGATGGGGGTTGGCCAGTCCGCATCCGGTTCATTGACGGTTGGATTATATCCGAAGACAAACTCCGCCAGGTTGGGCAAGGCATCTTGATCCGGATTGGCCATGGGATCCCACTCGAGTGCCCCCTCATCTATGAAGAAACTGCTTTCCGGGAAGTAGGAAAGGGCCCAGTCATCAAAGGCATCATTCACGCGTACCAGCAAATTGAAATAGGTGCCTTCACCGGAGGCATTCACCGCATTGAGACGGAATGAGTAGAGCCCGCGCTGGGCTGAATCAAGGATCAGGGTACCCGTAGCGGGGTCAAACTGGAATCCGTCCGGGAGGACGGGTAGATTGAAAAAGTCTGCCGGGTTCGAGGTCTGCAGGCTGACCGGGGTACTTCCGCTAAGGCTTATGAAAGCCGTCGGATTGCTGGTGATGGTGGGGGTCCCGGCCGCGCCGGTCACGGTGAGAGCGATTGCGGAATCAGCTCCCATCCCGGATGAATTGCTGGCACGGACAATCAGGGAAAATTCCCCGGGCGTTGGCACAGAGCCGGTGATCAATCCGGATTCGGAATCGACTCCCAGTCCGTCGGGCAGGTCGACTGCCAACCATGCCGAGGCTTCCGGACTCGCCTCCAGTTGAATGGATACCAGGTCACCTGCTTGAACCGACAGCGGGTCGACTGCCGTGATGACAGGCGTATTGCCCGCCGGCAGAATGGTCAGGGTGGCCGTGCGCGGGAAAGCATCCCCGGAGTCATTGGCGGCACGTAGAGTCAAGGGATAGGTGCCCGGTTCATAAACTGACCCAGTCAGGGTGCCGGTGGCGAAATCAAACCCCATTCCTGGGGGGGGATTTTCAATGTAGTAGGCGGTCGCGTCGGTGGCTTGGATTATTCCTGTTATCGGCTGACCGGCCGTGGTCGTGAAGGATTGATCCGCTTGGATGGTGGGCGATCCCGGGCGGGATCCGACCTGCATGGTGACATTGAGGATTTTCCCGAAGGCGTCTCCCTTAGCCGGTTGGAGGGTGAACGCATGAACCCCCGGGCGTGTAGGGATCCCCGTGATTTGTCCGGTTTGTTGATTCAGGTAAATCCCCTCCGGAAGGTCCTGTGCAATGATCCTGTCAAATTCCCACGCTACCAGGACACTTGCCTCAAACAGTTGACCCACTTCACCAAAAAGTTCGATTGAGGACGCAACTTCCAGATCAATATCGGTGGCCTTTGATTGAACGGCAAATTCACCCAGGTTGATGTTTAGTCCAGTGATTCCAGGAGTTTGGTCTTCAGGGAAAATGCGAATTGTAATGGGCCGGGGCAGCGATGTTCCCAAGGCGTTTCGAGCTATCAGGAACACGTCGTAATCGCCGGGTATCCGCGGGGTGCCCGTCAGTTTTTGGTTTCCATAATCCAGCCAGATGCCATTGGGGAGCCACGAGTTGTCACCAAATTGAAAAGCGGTAGGGTCGTTGGTGGCGGTTAGCGGCAACTCGAACGGTTCACCGACTTGCCCGGAAACGACCAGCGGAGTGGTCATGACCGGTGATCCCTCTTGCGGCGGAACGACCAGATGAAAGACCTTGGTAGAGCGCTGATAGTATTCATACCATCGAAAACCACCTCGGGACCATGAATAGTAATAATAAGTGCCCTTGTAGACGCTTCCCCTGAGTACCTGCTGGGATGAGCCCGATCTGAGGGGGGTCAATGTGAACTGTCCCGTGGAATTACTATCGGGTGAGACATTGAAATACCAATTCGGGTACATCCAGTAGGTCGCGCCGGCAGCGTTGATGGCCTGGGCATTAACGGGAACCGATTCGCCTACCGATGCCCGGACAATAGCGGGGCCCAGGATGCGAAAATAGTCAGCGTAGTCATAACCCCACAGGTAGAAAGTGGATGGGGTCCCGGTACCCACCTCGCTTGTCGCATAGACTTGAAATATGTGTTGGTCTGTCCGCGAAATGAATCCTGAAATCAAGCCGGTTTGCGGATCCAAACTGAGTCCTGAGGGAAGATTGTTGGCCGAATAATAG
>Ga0066377_10000369_pt1 | contig 10182 bp, 10 predicted proteins | sample Knorr_S23_td_Sur_FD_70946 | JGI IMG/M metagenome (GOLD analysis project Ga0066377, IMG submission 70946) | Marine microbial communities from Southern Atlantic Ocean transect - Knorr_S23_td_SurfaceB_ad_5m_LV_B | ecosystem: Environmental > Aquatic > Marine > Oceanic | place: Southern Atlantic...
AGCGGTATTTCGGGACTATCTTGTGCCTGGAAATTATCAGAAAAATTTGATGTTGACTTATATGAATGTGAAAAAAGATTTGGTGGTCACTCAAATACGTTCACAGTAAAAGAAGGAAAAAATATCATTAATGTTGATACAGGATTTATTGTTTTTAATGAACATAATTACCCATTGCTTTGTAGTTTTTTCAAGAATTTAGGTGTTAATTCATATGAGAGCGATATGTCATTTTCAGTGTCTATTAGTCATAAAAATTTAGAATATTCAGGTACAAATTTTTTATCAATTTTTGCACAACCTTTAAATATCTTTAACTTAGACTTTTTGCGAATGTTATATGAAATAGTAAAGTTTAATAAGAATGTTGAAATGGATATACAAAAGTTTTCTAATTTAACAATCGATCAATATTTAAAGAAGAAGAATTATAGTGACTATTTTGCATATAATCATCTTTATCCAATGGCGGGAAGTATATGGTCTTCAAAGTTAAACGATATAAAAAATTACCCATTTGAAAAATTCGTTACCTTCTTCTCTAATCATGGACTACTTAAAATTTTTAATAGACCAAAATGGAGGACGGTAAAAGGTGGAAGCAAAAGTTATGTTGAAAAAATATTGAGAAATAAAAAAATAAAATTTCACAAAAATGTCTCAGTTAAGGTTAAAAAAAGAAAAAAATTAATTCTCCTGAAAGTTAAAAATTCTTTAAAAAAATACAATCATTTGGTTATTGCAACACATTCAGATCAAGTTAAATCAGTTTTGAATTTAGACAATCTAGAGAAAAAAATTTTTTCTGGTATGAGTTATAAAAAAAATATTGTTTACCTTCACAAAGATTCATCGTTAATGCCAGAAAATAAAAAAGTTTGGTCAAGTTGGAATTATTTACAAAACTCGAAAAAGTTAAACCAATTAACTGTTACGTATTGGATGAATAAACTACAAAATCTAGAGACCGATACAAATATATTTGTTTCCTTAAATCCATTTAAAAAACCTAAACAAGAAAAAATATTTAAAGTAATTAACTACGAACATCCGCACTACACTTTCGAAACTTTTAGGAAACAAAAGGAAATTTACAATATCCAAGGGAGAGAAAATATATGGTTTTGTGGTGCTTATTTAGGTTATGGTTTTCATGAAGATGGTATAAGCTCATCTATGAATATTGCTAAAAGAATATATGAATTTGAAAAAGAAAAATTTATTGAACTTTGAAGAAAACTTATTGTTTTCTGGAATTGTAAGTCACGAGAGAATCAAACCTTTTAATCACTCATTCAAGTATAATTTAACTTACTTTTGGTTTGATATAAACCTCTCAGATAAATACAAATTACTCAAAAAAAATAAGTTGTCTTTTTTTTCCTTTTTCGAAAAAGATCATGGACCAACTGAACCTAAAATTGAATCTCTCAATGAATATTTTAAGGATAAATTAGCTTTAAAAAAGAATGACATTAAAACTATAAAAGTTTTATGTTTACCAAGAACTTTTGGATATGTTTTTAATCCAATATCAGTTTTTTTAATTTACAATCACAAAAATATTCCAATAAGAATAGTTTTTGAAGTAAGTAATACTTTTGAAGAAAGGCATGCTTATGTTTGTAAAGTAAACAAAAAGGGGATTTATTATCTAAATAAGATACTTTACGTTTCTCCTTTTTTTAAAACTGAGGGAAAATACAAAATCCAATTTAATATTAAAAAAAAATTTGTTAATTTACTGATTTTTTATGAAGTAAATAATGTAACAGTATTTAAAGCATCATTCACTGGGAACGCTAAGAAAATGTCAGATACAAATCTACTACTACTTTTCGTAAGTAATATGTTCCAAAATATAAAGGTGACTTTTGGAATTTATATTCAGGCCTTGAAACTTTGGCTAAAAGGTGCAAAATATATAAATAAACCTGTTAAACCATCAAACTTCATAACAAAATTATAATAATGGACGAAGAATTTAAGGCAAAAGCCAAACTGTTTTTTAGTGTTTTGTCACAAGGAAAATATGGGTCAATCACAGTTTACTATGCAAAAAAAAAGATTTTTTTTCATCGTGGTGTATTACCCGGACCTAGTGCTCAAATAAGACTATTAAAAAAAAAGTGCCTTGATGATTTTTTTCTTAAAGGAGATTTAGGTTGGGCGGAGAGTTACATTGAAAGTAACTGGGAATCATCAAATTTATCTGATTTTCTTGAATGGGGTGCTAAGAATTTTCATGAGTTTTCAAAATATATTAGAGGTAAATGGTTTATCATTCTCTACTTAAGATTAAAGCATTATCTGAACAGAAATTCGAAGACAGGTTCAAAAAAAAATATTTCTTTTCACTATGATTTGGGTAACTCTTTTTATGAAAAGTGGCTTGATAAATCAATGACATACTCATCTGGAATGTTTAAAAAAGAATCTGACGATTTGTATGATGCTCAACTGAATAAGTACAAAAATTTAGCTAAAATTACTGACATAAAAAATAATGATAAAGTTCTTGAGGTTGGATGCGGATGGGGAGGATTCTCATGTTTTTTAGCAAAAAATTTTTCAGCTGATGTAACAGCAATTACAATATCAAAAAAGCAATATGAGAAAGTTAAAGAAAAAGTTTTCACAGAAAAACTGACTGAAAAAATTAATGTCAAACTAACTGACTATAGAGAGATCAAAGGACTTTATGACAAAATAGTTTCGATTGAAATGTTTGAAGCTGTAGGTGAAAAGTACTGGTCAAAATACTTTGATGTGTTAGGAAGTAATCTAAAATATAACGGAGCCATTGGTTTACAAACTATAACTATAGAGGATAAGTTTTTTAAAAAATATAGAAAATTTCCTGATTTTATCCAAACGTATATTTTTCCTGGAGGAATGTTGCCTTCCATAGAGGAGATGAGTAAGGTTTTGAAATCAAAAGGTCTATCTATTGAAAAAAAACAAATGTTTGGCAATGATTATGCAAAAACTTTAAAAATGTGGTCAAAGTCCTTTGAGAACTCCTGGGAAAATATAAAAAAAGAGGGTTTCAATGATGCCTTTAGAAGAATGTGGAGATATTATCTTGGGTATTGTGAAGGAGGATTTAAATCCGGTAACATCAATGTTGGACAATTCTTAATAAAAAAGAGCTAGTGAAAAAAATTTCTTTAAGAAATATTTTTTATTCTTTACCAGCCCTTTCTTTTGCAATACCAACTTTCCCTGTGATGATAATGCTTCCTGCTTTTTTTGCTGAAGTGCATGATTTTGATATTGCAATAATCGGAACATATATATTTCTTGCGAAATTAATTGACATTGCCTCTGATCCAATCGTTGGATGGATAAATGATAAGAAAATTTTAGATAGAAAGTTTTTAATTATTATTGGTTCAATTCTTTGTTCAATAGGCCTTTATAAGCTTTTTATACAAAAGCAAATTGACTATGAAGCTTATTTGCTAGTTTGGATAAGTGTTTTATATTTGGGTTGGACGCTTTTTCAAATACCATATTTGTCAATTGGATATGATCTGGAAAAAGACTACTTTTTAAGAACTAAGCTTAGTGCAAATAGAGAGCTTTTCATTTTATTTGGTCTTTTCTTCTCCCTAGGATTTCCAATGTTTTTTAATTTTAGTAATGCAGAGTTACTAAGCTATATCGTATATGTAGCGATTTTTTCAGGATTTATTGGAGTTTCAGTTATGCTTTACAAGATTCCTGATAATCGTGTCTCACGCAAAAATATTCAATTTAAAAATGTTTTTAATAATTTAAAAAAAAATAACCTATTAGTGAGATTGATGTTTGCTTGGTTTATAAATAGCCTAGCCAACGTTTTCCCTATGATATTATTTTCGTTTTATATTACATACGTTTTAGGAGGGAATGACAGTCAACGACAGGTTGTTCTTTTTTATTATTTCTTATTTGCTATTATGGGAGTTCCGTTTTGGACATATATTAGTAAAAAATTCGGAAAAAAAAAAACTTGGGTAATTTCTTTAATTTTATCAGCATTTTTCTTTATATTTGTTTTGTTTCTATCTGAAGGAGATATTAAATTCTTCATTATCATTTCATGTATTACTGGCTTTTGTTTAGGTGCTGATTTGATAATTCCACCGTCTATTCAAGCTGATGTTAGTGACGTTCATCTGAATAAATTTAAAGAAGATATTTCCGGTATTTTATTTTCTTTGATTACTTTTTTTAACAAATTATCTTTTGCCTTAGCAAGTGTATTTGTATTTACAATTCTGGGTTTTCTAAAATTTGAAGCTAATAAAGAAATTAATTTAGAAACTAAAATTTTTATAACTTGTTCTTATGCATTAATTCCAATTATACTAAAGTTTCTATCATCCTTCATTTTGATCGGTTTTAAAATAACAGAAAATGACTTAAAAAAAGTTCAGAAAAAAATTTATAGTTGAATTTTTTTTTTTAATAAAGATTAATATAATATGCGTTTTTTAATAGTAACTTTTCTTTTTTTAACTTCTTGTTCAACCGATATGAATATAACTGATTTTAGCAATAACAAACCTCAATTTAAACTTGAAGAATATTTTAACGGTAAAACAGAGGCGTGGGGAATGTTTCATGATAGATTTGGAAATTTAAAAAGATCTTTTAAGGTTGATATTGTTGGAACATTAGATTCAGATATACTTACTTTAGATGAACAGTTTCTCTATGATGATGGTGAAAAAGATACAAGAATATGGACTATAAGAATTCTTGGAGATAATAAGTATTCAGGAGAGGCATCTGATGTTGTTGGAAAGGCAATGGGTATATCTAGCGGGAATGCACTAAATTGGAAATATAAGTTAAACCTCAAAGTAAAAGACAGCACAATCATGGTTGATTTTGATGATTGGATGTTTTTACAAGATAAAGGTGTGTTAATTAATCGAGCTGAAGTAAAGAAGTGGGGACTGAATATTGGCGTAGTAACTATTACCTTTTTAAAACTTGACTAGTCAGTTGTGAATTTTCTTAAAAACTGAGCCAATTATAGGCAGATGAGAGTAAACATTTCTGCCACTATCCCAATAATCAATATGTTTATAAATAAGATTCTGCCTTATTATTAGTTCACTTACACCATCAAAGTTTATTTTCTTCTTAGAGATTTCATATTCAAAATTCCATTTAATAAGAGTCAGGTTTTTTTCCTCTAAGATATTTAAAATTCTAAATTTTGGATTTTTTATTTTAATAAAAATTTTCTCTAAAAATTTTCTAAAACTTTTTTTACCTATTATTTTGTTAAATGGATCGATAAAAACAAAACTTTCATGTAAACAATCTACAAGATTACAAATTGTAGAGATTTTTAATTGCTCAAAAGATTTAACATATTTTTTTGTAATACTTTTCATCCTGATAGTTTTACAAATTTTTTAATTAAAAAGAAATAAATCTTGTAGGGTAACAGACTAAGTATTTTCATTGGGATTAAAAGCATTTTTGGGAAATAAATTTCAAAAACATTTGAGTTTATTTTTGAGAAAATTATTTTTGCTGCTTTTTCAGAACTCATTAGAAATGGCATTGGAAAAGAATTTTTGTCAGTCATTGGAGTTTTAATAAAACCTGGATGAACAACCTGAATTTTAATATTGAATTGTTCTAATTCTATTTTCAAAGTTTCAGCTAAAAAAGTTAAACCTGATTTTGTGACTCCGTATAAACCAGCTCCAGGCATCCCTCTATATCCTGCAGGTGAAGAAACAAACATTACATGTCCTTTTTTTTTTTCTTTCATCAAATTAATAATTGTGGGCAGGCAATTTATGACACCAGTTAAATTAATATCAATTACTTTTTTTGCATTTAAAGCGGATATTTCTTTCAAAGAACCAGGACTGTAAACTGCTGCATTAAGAATTAATAAATCAATAAATTTAAACTTCTTGATTATTTTTTTTGCAATGGAGGTGGCCTCTTTTAAATTGCTAACATCAAGTTTAATCGGAAATATTTTTTTTTTATTATATTTTGCAACTTCAATAAGTTTTTCTTTTCTTCTTCCACTAATTATTACATCATATCCGCTATCACATAAAATTTTGGTTAGTTCTTTTCCAATACCTGTTCCTCCCCCAGTAAGCCAAACTGTGCCTTTATTCATTATTATCAAAATCCTTTAAGAAATATTCTATTTCACTTCCATCTTTATAAAAGATCATTTTTACCCATTGAGAATCTTTATACCAAATATCAATGTCAACATCATCTCCTGTAAATTCCTTACCGGTTAATTTGAAATGCTCAGCAAACATTTCATTACTGTAAATTTTTTCTTCTCCTAGGTATTCAATTTTAAAGTCAATGAAACTACAGTCCTGAGTATTCAATACTTTTTTATTTTTTTTATCTTCGACTAGCTTATAATTCCAATAACTAGTGGGTAAAATATTTTCGTAAATATCTTCTTTGTTGTTGGTTCCATCCAAAGATGTAGCATTATCAATTTTATTAACATTGCAGAATAAATCTTCACCATTTTTATCAGTCTTAGTTTTTAGTTTAACTAAAGAATTATCTACCCAATTTTCATTGTTTTGATGAAAATAATCGTAAACGGTAAAGCCTAGAAAAGTTACTTCAAATTTAATTTCAACATATGGGTTTGTGGAGTTATTATCATTATTAAAATTAATTTTATGGTATCCAATTTTTGAACCGTTTCTATATACATTGAAATATATATCATCTAGGTTGAGATTCTTTGCTTCTGCAAAAAAACAAAAAAGAAGAACTAATGATAATAAAACTTTCAATACTTTAAGGTTGAGTGGTTACTTAAAGTAACCACTCAAATGAAAAGATTAACGACGTTGCCCAAACAATTGGATTAACATAATGAATAGATTAATAAAATCTAAATATAAAGTTAAGGCACCCATTATTGCTTTTTTACCTTCATTACCCGATCCATCAAAGTACATTGCTTTTATTCTCTGAGTGTCATACGCTGTGAGGCCAGCAAAAACTAAAACACCAATTACAGAGATTGCAAATTGCAAACCAGTACTACCTAAAAATATGTTTACAATTGATGCAAGCAATATTCCTATTAGACCAATGAATAAGAATGATCCCCATCCGGAAAGATCTTTTTTAGTAGTATAACCATAAAGGCTTAAACCACCAAATGCACCTGCAGATATAAAAAACACTCTAGCTACAGATTCACCTGTATATTGGATAAATATTGAAGATAGTGATAAGCCCATAACACCTGCAAACGCCCAAAATAAAATTTGAACTGTACTCTCTTTCATTTTTGCAATACCAAAATTTAAAGCTAAAATGAATGCTAATGGCGATAGCATTATTATGAAAGCAAGTGGTGATGCATAAATTGCTGCACCAAAAGATGTCATGGTATTAGTTGAGAAATCGAAAGCCATTTTCGACGTAAGATGCGCGATTACGCCGGTTAAAGCTAAGCCAACTGCCATAAATGAATAAACTTTATTCATATAGGCTTTGAGGCCTAAATCTATTTCAGTTGTTGTTGCTCTAGATCTGACATTTCTATCATAGTCGTAAGCCATTTTTTCTCCTATTTGTAAAAGGTTTATTTGTTATAATAATATACTATTATTAATTAATAGTAAAAATATGTTAGAATTTTTTAAAATCAAGAAAATTATTTTGAATAATGGAATATAGGAAACTTGGAAATACTGATATTGATGTCAGCATTATTTGTTTAGGTACAATGACATGGGGAGAGCAGAATAATAAAAAAGAAGCATTCTCTCAAATGGATTGTGCTCTTGACTACGGCGTCAACTTTTTTGATACTGCAGAACTTTATTCTGTGCCACCTAGAAAAGAAACCTGGGGATCTACTGAAAAAATTATTGGAGATTGGTTAGAGGAACGTAGTTGTAGAGAAAAAGTCATACTAGCCACAAAAGTTACGGGGAGGTCTGGAATGAAATGGTTTAGAAATAAAGAAACCAGACTTAACAAGGAACAGATTAATTTAGCAGTTGATGGAAGCTTAAAGCGTTTGAAGACAGATTACATTGATTTATATCAACTTCATTGGCCAGATAGAAAATCAAATTTTTTTGGACAACTTTCATATAAACATCAAAATGACGATGATTTTGTTGAGATAGAAGAGCAACTGGAGGTTTTATCAGAATTGGTAAAGTCTGGTAAAGTTAGGTACATTGGGCTATCAAACGAGACACCCTGGGGATTAATGAAGTTCTTATCAATCGCTGAGCGTTTAGATTTTCCAAGAGTAGTTTCCATTCAAAATCCTTATTCTCTTTTGAACAGAAGTTATGAAGTGGGTTTGGCAGAAATTTCAATTAGAGAAAAATGTGGTTTATTAGCTTATTCCCCTCTTGCTTTTGGGATGCTAACTGGAAAATATGATAATGGTTCAAAACCTGATGGTGCTAGACTTACTTTATTTGGAGATATGTTTACAAGATATACAAAACCAAAAGGTTTAAAATATTCTGAAAAATTTAATGATCTAGCTAAAAGTTTTAATATTAGTCCTACACAAATGGCCCTAGCGTTCGTAAATTCCAGAGATTTTTTAACTAGTAATATTATTGGAGCAACAAATTTACAACAACTAAAGGAAAACATTGAAAGCTATAAGGTAAAGCTTTCTGAAGACATTCTCGATGAAATTGAAAAAATAAGTGAAGAGAATCCATTTCCCTGTCCTTAAAAAATTAATCTTTTTTTACAAGATAAGTAGTTACAATTATAACAAACATCCCTGAGATTGTCATAAGGTTAATTTTTTCATTAAGGAAGAAAAACCCAAGCAATGTTGAAAAAAATATTCGGCTGTAACTTAAAATAACTATTTTATTGGTTTGTCCATATTTGTATGATTCAGAGTTAAAATATTGTCCTGCAAGTGCAGTAAATGTTAAAAAAATTATATTTAAACATTCATGATAAACATTAAACTGAATTTCATTTATGAAAAAAGTTAGAAAAACAATGGTAGAAAAAAAAGAATGATAAATCATTACAGTTAAGGTATCTTCAATTTTAGCTAGAAAAGAAATTGAGATTATACCACCAGCAACACATATTGCAGAGAAAATACTCATATAAATTCCTTGAAGATTTGATGTTTGCGTAGGTAAAGCGATCAAATAAACACCCAAAAATCCTACTAAAACAAGAAGCAATGAATATAAATTTAATTTTTCTTTGAGAACAAAAAAAGCTAAAATACTGGTAAAGAAAACTTTAGTAAATCCTATTGAGGTTGCTTCAGATAAGGTAATATAATTTAAAGATCGATAGCCAAAATACATTGCTAACGTTCCGAAAATAGATCTTAAAATATGAATTTTTATATTAGATGTTTGTACAATTTTAATTCCTTTTCTTAGAATTATTGAAAGAATTAAAACTATAAATAATCCAATAAACGATCTAAAAAAAACAATGGTCTCAATGTTAACTTTATCCAAGAGTAATTTAACTTGAAGGCCTAGAAGTGAAAAAAAAATACAACTTATAATTTGGTTGTAAACACTAAATTTTTTCATTTTTTATTTTACCGGCAACAAGCGAATTACAAACTATTAAACCAATTCCGCAAATTGAAGTTATTAAATCTATTTTTTCTTGAAAATATACGAATCCAAGTATCGTTGAAAAAATGAGTTTGGTAAAATCAAATGGCATTAAATTTGTCAGACTAGAAAGAGTTATAGCCTTAGTCCAAAAATAATTTCCTAAAGTTGCAATAATAGCCAAAGAAAATAACAGAGAAAAAATAAAAAACGAATTTACCTCTTCCCAGATATAGACTGATGGAATAAAGGTGATAGGAGCCATTAAAATTACCATGCTGAACATTAAGGTAATAACATTCTCATCATGTGAAAGCTTTTTTACGAGTAAACCGGCTACTGCATGAGTTATTGCTGAAACTAAAGCTAAAATACTTCCTAATTCAATTTCTAGGTCTGGTCTAATTATCAAAATCGTAAATATGAATCCAATTATTAAAAAAAAGGTTTTAAAAAAATTAACTTTTTCTTTAAATATCAGGATACTACCAAAATACATAAATAATGGTGTACTAAAACTTATAGCCATAGCTTGAGATAATGGTATTAGTGAATAAGCTGTAAATAACAAAATCATTGTAATACC
>Ga0066377_10000373_pt1 | contig 10130 bp, 7 predicted proteins | sample Knorr_S23_td_Sur_FD_70946 | JGI IMG/M metagenome (GOLD analysis project Ga0066377, IMG submission 70946) | Marine microbial communities from Southern Atlantic Ocean transect - Knorr_S23_td_SurfaceB_ad_5m_LV_B | ecosystem: Environmental > Aquatic > Marine > Oceanic | place: Southern Atlantic...
CATTCCGAAAGGCCTTTGGCCGGTCTCCACAGGACTGGATCCGACTGCACAAGCAATAAACCGTACAGGCCATCCACTGACATCAGAATGAATAGACTTGAACCTCCCTTTTATCTAAACTCCCTTTAGCTAAGAAAATCCAATCCCCAAAATAACGCATTTCATGATACAAGAACCTAGCAAAATCTCTACCGATCTGGAGACCCTTCGCCGGCAAATCGCCACGGTAGTGGTGGGACAGGAAGACCTGATAGAACGGCTCATGCTGGCCCTGCTCTGCAACGGCCATGTTCTACTAGAAGGTGTTCCCGGTGTCGCCAAGACGCTTACCGTGAACAGCCTGGCCAAGGCGCTGCACGCCAGCTTCAGCCGGATCCAGTTCACGCCGGACATTTTGCCGGGTGATTTGACCGGAACGCTTGTTTACAACCCGAAGGATCATACATTCACCCCGGAGAAAGGCCCCATCTTCGCTAATCTGCTGCTGGCGGATGAAGTGAACCGGGCCCCCGCCAAGGTACAGAGTGCCCTGCTGGAGGCCATGCAGGAAAAGCAGGTCACCCTTGGCAAGGAGACCTATCCCCTGCCCAAGCCGTTCCTGGTTCTGGCCACGCAAAACCCCATTGAGCAGGAAGGCACCTACATGCTCCCGGAAGCGCAGGTCGACCGTTTCATGTTCAAACTGAAGGTGGGTTATCCGTCCCTGGATGAAGAACACATTGTCATGAAACGCATGGCGCGGACGGATCCGGATCTGGGAATCGAGGCTGTCCTTTCCATTGAGGATCTCATGGAAATGCGCCGCGCACTGGAGGAAGTCTTTATCGATGAGAAAGTGGAGCGCTATATCCTGAGGCTGGTGGACGCCACCCGCCATCCGGAAAAGTACGGGCTCGATATTTCCCGCTATGTCCGGTTCGGGGCGTCTCCCCGTGCATCCATTTATCTATCCCTGGCCGCCCGCGGAAACGCGCTAATGCAGGGCCGCGACTATGCCACCCCGCAGGACGTGAAGGATGTCTCGCATGATATCCTGCGTCACCGTATGGCCATCTCATATCGGGCGGAGGCCGAGTCGATCACATCGGATGACCTCCTCGATCAAATCCTGAAAACAGTTCCAGCGTCTGAATAATTCGATCCGTGCACAACGATATCGAGAACATCCTGAACTTGCTTGAACTCAAATGCAGGCAACCGGTGGAGCACTTGCTCGCCGGCGCATACCGGTCGGTGTTCCGCGGGCGGGGCATCGAGTTTGAGGATGTCCGGATATATGAACCCGGGGACGATGTTCGCGCGATGGACTGGCGGGTGACTGCGCGAACAGGAGAAGCGCACGTCAAGCGCTTCGTCGAGGAACGGGAGCAATTCTTCTATCTGCTGGTCGATATCTCAGCCTCGATGCTCCACGATGAGTCTGGCCAAAAGCGCAAAACTGTTTCCGAATTGTGTGCCCTGCTCACCCTGTCGGCCATAAAGAACAATGATCGGGTGGGATTGATCCTGTTCACTGACCGCATCGAGCAGGTCGTTCCCCCGGGCAAAGGCCGCAGCCATGCCATGCGGATCATGCATGAGCTGATGAATTTCCAACCCGTGGGAACCCGGACGGATTTCACATCCGTGCTCGGTCGCTTTGGCCAGATGGCCAAGAAGCATTCAGTCGCCTTTCTGGTGTCGGACTTCCTAACGGATGCCTGTATCCTTGAGATGCAGGCGTTGGCTGTGAAGCACGATGTCAATGCCATCCACGTAGTGGAACCAGCGGTGGAAACGGGGGGAGCATCCGGGCTCATCCGCATGGAAGATTCTGAATCGGGGGAACAGCGGGTTATCCAGATCCGCAAGAAGGATACCGCATCCACGAACCATGGGCGCCAATTGCAGCATGCCATGATGGAATCGGGAATCAACTTGCTCAATGTGGAACCCGGTGACGACTGCGTGGAGGCCTTGGCCGGATTCTTCCATGCCCGCCAGCGGCAGGAAATAGATGAAACAGGAGGCTGATTTGTGATGCGCCTATTCAAAATTTGCCTGTTCTTTTTGCTGGTCGGCCTTTCCGCTCATGCCGCGGATGATTCATTTGAATTTCAAGCGAGTGAGTCGGAATGCTACCCAGGGGACGTGATACACTTGCAAGCGACGATGCGTAGCTCCAAGCCAAGCGCCTGCATGTTGAGTATACCGGATATGGATGAACTGTTCGTGGTTGGGATTGAGAAGCATCCGGTACGCCTTGAGGAAGGAACCTATGTGCAAACAGTCCAATGGATCGTTCAACCCACCCGCGCGGGAACCCTTGCCATAGAGGGCGCGGAAATGGTGATTGGATCGGGTCCGTTGCAGGAGCGTGTTCCATTGCCCCCGGCAAGCCTGACCGTCCATTCCTACGATTCTGAAGAGGATTCCCTTAAAGCGGAAGGCCTCCCGACTGAAAGTGTAGCGAAATCCGGATACACGATTTATTGGATTTTGGTCATTGCCATGGCACTTGCAGCCGCAACCGGCTTTGGCTACTGGCGATTCAAGCCACAAAAGGAAAAGGGAGACGATTCAAACGAACTTCCGACATTGGCCGATCTCCTCAAGCAAGTGTCGGGTGGCCGCGCGGACAAGGCATTGCTGGAATCGATCCTCATCGATCCGAACCAACAACTTCCTGATTCACTTCGGCAATCAATGGAGCAGTGCGCCTATGGGGAGCGGCCAAATTGGGGAGCCCTTCAAGAGGCCCTCATCAAGGAGGTGGGACAATGAGCTTTGCCTATCCATGGGTGTTGCTTCTGATTCCCGTTGCCCTGCTCCTGATGCGGCAAAGGCGAAAGCGCACATCCGTTCAGGTTGCCTCCACCGATCTCTGGCAGGATAAAAACGCAGGCAGGGCGGCCTACCTTTGGGTACCCGTCTTCTTGCGCAAAATCACTGTCATTCTGCTTATAATCGGTCTGGCCCGACCACAGGGCAGCTCAACGGATCATGTCGAGGTATCCGAAGGGATTGCCATCCAGATGCTGGTCGACGTGTCCAGCAGCATGGACATGAATATTAGTGACCGCTCTGGATTGACCAAGACCCGTCTTGAATTGGCTAAGGAACTGGTGGAAGTTTTCATCCTGGGGGATCATGACCAACTATCCGGACGGAAGGACGACCTGATCGGACTTATTACGTTTGCCCGCTATGCGGACACCCGCAGTCCCCTGACATTCGGACACGAGGCGCTGGTTCAGATTGTCCGCTACCTGGAGACCCAGGAGCGGCCCAATGAGGACGGCACGGCCTACGGGGATGCGCTGGCGATTGCGGCAGCGCGTTTGAAGAATCTTGAAGAGCTCAAACACAGTCAGGATAATTTCGATACAGACAGTATCAAGAGCCGGGTGATCATCCTGCTCACGGATGGGGAAAATAACTCGGGATCACACCTGCCGGTGGAATCCGCCGGGCTTGCCAAGGAATGGGGATGCCGGATCTACACGGTGAGCATGGGAGAATCCACCGGGGAAAGCCTGTCCGCGGCGGAGAACGTCCTCAGTCATATCAGCGTGGAGACGGGTGGCCTTTTCCGTAAAGCACACGACTACGATTCCCTTTTATCGGTTTACCGGGAAATAGACGACCTGGAACGCACCCGAATCGCCACCCGCGGATTTGAGCGCGTGGCGGAATGGTTCTGGCTGCCGCTTGCCCTTGCCATACTCACCCTGCTACTGGCCTTGCTGCTGGAAGCAACCATCCTGAGGGTCGTTCCATGAGCTGGTTTGTCTTCCAATGGCCCATCGCCCTGCTGTTGCTTTTGCTCATTCCCCTGATGGGCTGGCTGTTGACGTATGCACGTGGCAAGCGTACGGAGCTCATCGCCATCATGGGTGGTGGCATGAGTACGCACCGGAAGCTCCGCGACATCCTTCGCCTCTCAGCACTTGTTTTACTTGTCCTTGCCTTGGCACGACCGGGATACGCGCCCGTGAAGGAAGCCATCAGCAGTACCGGGCGTGATGTGGTCTTTGCCTTGGATGTTTCCCAGAGCATGCTCGCTGAGGATGTTTATCCCTCCCGTCTGGAGGTAGCGAAACAGGGAATACGGGATGCCCTGAGAGCATTTGGCAATGAACGCGTGGGACTCATGGTGTATGCCGGCAGTTCGTCCATCCTGTGTCCGCTGACCAAAGACTACGATTTCGTTCGCTATATGCTGGAACAGGCCCACCCGAGAACGGTCGACTTCGGTGGCACAACGCTTCAGTCAGCGGTAGAGAAAGCCGTTGACCAGATATTCCTTGAGGGAAGGGACAATGTGCAGGACTTGATTGTCCTGACCGACGGTGGCGACCACGGTTCCCGCATGAATCGCGTCATTGAGTTATTGGAGGAAAACGCAGTCGATGTGATGCTGGTCGGAATTGGTGATCCCAACAATGGTTCCCCTATCCCGGTCATGGACAATGAGGGAAACCGCATTCTGCTGAAATATGAAGGCTCTCCCGTATACACGCAATTGGACGGGGACGCCCTTGCGGAACTCAGTTCACGGAGTCCTCGGGTTGAATACAATGCGGCGGGAACCAGCCCGTTTGATCTGGGCAGGCTGTACGTTGACTATGCATCCGGACGACAGGTTGAGTCAACCGACAGCGAGGCAGGCGTTGTCGTCTACAAGGAAGCCGCCTTATTTCTGTTCATTCCTGCCATCATCCTGCTTCTTCTGTCAGAATGCTGGGGGGCAAAGGGCCTACAGTTGGGGCACGCTACCGCTATTCTTCTGGCGTTCTCCATGATATCCGAATCAGATGCCGCACAATCCGCCCTGGCAAACCGGTTTGATGAGGCGGTGTCGGCCTACGAGCAAGGGAACCATGAAGATGCCCTCCTTCAGTTCACCGAGATTCATGACTCCTCGACAGGGCAGTTTGCTCAAAACAGCAATTTGGCCGCTGTCCAGATCAACCGCGGGCTAGCCTTGCTGCAACTGGCCAGCTTGGCGGCCGAGACCTCTCCGCAAGCCGCATTGGATACCGCCCGGATGGCGCAGGAGGCATTCCTTTCAGCGAAACGCTATACTCCGCAATCCATTCGTGCCGGCCGTCGAATTGAGTCCACAGCAGAGTGGATAACCGAGTTGAACAAGGAGGTGGCCAGCCAGGATCAACAGCCATCAGACGACCAGTCCTCACCGGACCAGTTTGATGACTCTGACAGCGAGGACGATCACGAAGAGGATTACGACTACATTGAAGATGCCGAGGAAGGGGAAATGAGCTCCGAGGCATTCCAGGGGGATCTGGTGGCAGGAGCCCAGATGCAGGAACTGCCGGTACCGAATTATTCCGCTGAGGAAATCCTCATGGAGGAACAAGGCAATCTGCAGTTCCGCCAGCAAAAGCGGGCCAGCGCAAACGCCGGAAAGGTGGAGAAGGATTTCTGATGATACGGATCTGGGCCATATCTCTGGCAATCCTGTTGTTGCCGAACTTTCTCGTCAGTGCTGACACTGCCGTTGACGATGTAACAGAAAATCCGATACAGGAAACCGGGAAACGGATCCCCGTCCATTCAGACGAAATGTCCTTGTCATTAACGCCTTCAAGAGAATCTGTTTACGAGGGCGAACCCCTTCGCCTTGTACTCGTATGGGAATCGTCGCTCCATTCAGGCGCCTTCCAATCCCTGATTCTCAATCCGGAGTTCTTCAATGATCCGCGAATCAAGGTCAACATCCCGCGTTCCACCATTCCCGAACCAAGGCGCGTGGGACTGCCCATCGGCGGGCGCCGGGTCATTGGTGAGCGCATCACGGACGAAGACGCACCCAATGCAATGGGCAGGATTGAACTGGAAATGTTCCTTCAATTCAAGGAGCCGGGCCGATACATCCTTCCCGAAACCGTTCTCCTTTGCGCCCAATTGGCCAAACCGGATTCCACTTTTGCCCGCTACGCCGCGCACTTCAACAACAGCCTGTTTATCCCGGTTGAAGACTTTGTCGAACATCGGGTCATTTATGCCAGCGCACCGCCCATCGAAATCGAGGTGCTTCCACTGCCGAGGAAGGACATGCGGGCCGACTTCACCAATCTCTTTCATCCGGTTGAGATCGATATCTCCGTTGAGCCCAAATCAGCCGTGGTCGGTCAATTGATGGATTTGCAGATCTTTCTGAAGGGGGTTCCACATGGCATGGCAGACCTGCCGGCATTGGATAACCAGAAGCGTATGCGAACCCGCTTTGTTATCGATGGTGAATACCGCCGGTTCTGGGATGAGGAAGGCTCGCTTTTCAAAACCCGGATTCGTCCCCTATCCACTTCTATTACCGCATTACCGTCGATTGAATTCCAGATTTTCAATTCGCGGACCGGGAGTTTCGAAACGGTCAGAACCGATCCAATCCCGCTGACGATCCTGCCGAATGAAGGACGAACTTTTGTTCCCCTGCAGGAGTTTGAAGGCGCGACCGTTGAATTAACTGACAATCCGGACGGAATCTGGCACAATTTGGAGAGAAACCGCATGAACGATCTATTCACCCTTATCCTCATCACCCTCGGAACCTACGCAGTTCCCCTGCTGTTGGCCGGCCCGGTTCTGTTTTTCCTGACCCTCCCGATTGTCCGTGAACGCCGCCGCCGTTCACTTGACGAGTCTTACCGGCTCAGGATAGAGGCGTACAAGCGGTTCAAGCGGATACCACAAAACTCCCCGGAAAAGTGGCAGGCCTTTACTGATTTCATGGCAGTCAGTTTCCATTCGGGCAAAAAAGCATGGACAATTGGTGACTCGGAGGAAGCCCTGCGGTCAATCGGGGCCTCCGCCAACGATACCCGGCAGGTCCTTGACATGCATCAGGCGTTTGATGCCCACACTTTCAGCAAGGATGCTCCAAGCGTATCCGTCAACAACCTCAACGGCCTCGCTTACCGTATTTCCCGCCTGGTTACCAAAAGCGCGCTCGTCATTATCCTGTCCACCGGGTTCATGCATGAAGACGCGATGGCAAATACATGGCCCAAAGCAGAGGCTTTATTCGAACTGGCTCTGGAAGCACCATCGGGGAGCGATGAGTCCGCAAGCTTGTACAGGGAAGCCGCTCTCGCCTATCAAGCGGTTTCCGATAATAACCGGGCTTCAGCGGATGCCCTGTACAACGCCGGCAATGCCTGGTTTCAGGCCGACGAGATCGGACGATCAATCGCCGCCTACCGAACCGCTCAAACGCTTCGGCCGTTCGACACCGAAATCTCTCAAGCACTGCAGACTGCCCGGTCAATGTCACTCAACTCAGTCACCTCAAAATCCACATGGTGGAGACTGATGCCCACCCTGTGGATCAAAGCCCTTACGGTGGGATTCAGCGTAACTTTCTGGATCATTGCCATACTGTTCGTCCGTTACCAGAAACGTCGACTACTCGGACCCCTCGCTCTGGTTGGCGCGACGACGTTGATTCTGACGGGGATCTGGACCCTGCGGGAGTCCAGCGGCCATCAGGATGCCGTCCTCATAGTCGATGGCGTTCCCGGTCGAAAGGGTCCCAGTTACGCCTATGATTCCGCTTTTTCGCAGCCCCTACATGACGGGCTTGAATTTGCCGTCATTGAGCACCGTTCCAATTGGGCGCTCGCCCAACTCAACGACGGCCGCCAGTGCTGGTTGCCGGATTCCCAGATTCAGGTGATCGACTAGTCCCGGATCCCGAAATACTCCGCCGCATTGTTGTAGCAGATGTTTTCCACCATCTGCCCGAGGAGTGGCATGTCATTCGGGAGCTCCCCGTTTTCGACATCGTTCCCAAGTAGGTTACAGAGGATGCGCCGGAAATACTCGTGGCGCGGGAATGACAGGAAACTGCGGGAGTCAGTCAGCATCCCAACGAAACGGCTGAGCAACCCGAGCAGGGAAAGCGCGTTCATCTGGCGTTCCATGCCGTCCTTCTGGTCAAGGAACCACCACCCGGATCCAAACTGCATCTTGCCCGGGAAGGAGCCATCCTGGTAGTTCCCTACCAATGTAGCGAACAATTCATTATCAGCGGGATTGATATTGTAGAGGATGGACTTCGCCAGCTGGTTGCTTGAATCCAACTTATCCAGCAGGCGGATCAGGCCCGGTCCCTGCCGATAGTCCGCTATGGAATCAAATCCTGTATCGGGTCCAAGTGCCTTGAACAGGCGCTGGTTGTTATTGCGAAAGACTCCGACGTGAAACTGCTGGGCCCAATTTCTGGCGTGATACAGCTTACCCACCTCATAGAGGAACATTGCCTGGAATTTTTCCTGATCTGAAAAACTGATGGATTCCCCGGCCAAGGCATTGGTCAGGATGATGTCCAGTTCAGCTTCGGAAGCAGACGCATCCGGGACATAAGCAATTCCGTGATCGGAGACCCGGCACCCCAACTCATGGAAATAGTCGGCCCGGTTTTCAATTGCCCCAATCAAGGAAGCCCAATCCTTGATCTCCATTCCGGAAACTTCCTCAAGCTTTCCCACATAGGCTTTCCATGCACCCGTGTCAGACAGGTTCATGGCCTTGTCTGGCCGGAATGAAGGAACCACTTTTACGCCAAATCCATCGGCGGCGATTTTCCTGTGGTGTTCAAGGGAATCCACCGGGTCATCGGTGGTCCCAACAACTTTCACATTCATCCTGCTCAACAGGTTTCGTGTTGAGAACTCCGGTGTGCGCAACTGCTCCGTACAGGCATCAAAAATCTCGTCAGCTGTCTCCCCGCTTAACAAGGTATTGATTCCGAAGTAGCGCTGAAGTTCCATATGAGTCCAGTGATAAAGCGGATTCCGCAGGGTGTGTGGAACTGTCTCAGCCCACTTGCGGAACTTCTCCCGCCATGGCTTGTCACCCGTGCAATAGTCTTCGGAAACACCGTTGGTCCGCATGGCCCGCCATTTGTAGTGATCCCCGCCCAGCCAGATTTCACCAATGTTGTCATGCTGCTTGTTCCCGGCAATTTCCTCCGGAGGCAGGTGACAATGATAGTCAAAAATCGGCATGTCCTTGGCATGCTCGTGATAAAGCGTTTTGGCCGTTTCTGTCTGTAGCAGAAAGTCCTGATCGAGAAATGGTTTCATAGCTTAATTAAACTTCTCCTTGTAAGCCCATAGTCCAAGGGCCGGGTTGCTGATGTAGAAAATCTCCTCTCCATCCGGCATTGTATTGAAACCATCCTTGAGGGATTCCGGATTGTAGCGATTAATCATGACGTCATACTCCTCTGCTTCAAATCCAACTGAGCGCACCTGATCGAGCGAGACTCCGCCCTCACCCGGGCAGTAAGTGATGGAGAAACGTCCCTCCGAGGACCCGTGAATCAAATGGGCCGCTGCCCCGAGGTTGGCCCGCAATTCCTCATCCTCCTCCACCGCTTTCAAGGTGGATGGTGTTCCCCGATATCCAAACTTCCGAATCAGCTTATCAATGGTCGGATCCTCACCAAATTCATTAAGAGCGGGAGCGAGGACAATCAGCTCTCCCCCATCCGCGATGGTCATCCGCGTGCGGTAAACAGCTTTGTTCCCCAGCCAGGTGCTTTGGAACTCATGCGGATCCAGATAAACCACCACCTTCTTCGGCTCACGATCCAGCAGCGTGATATTCACCGATTGGGCCAACTCGCAGGCTTTCAGGTAAACTTCCTCTGATTCACCCGCATAGAACCCGCGCAAGTGCATGTCACCCGAGTCATAATCCTGTTCAACCACTGTCAGCAGATAGGCGATTGGCAGGTTATCCAGGTACTCTTCCACCGCATGGTTGAACAAACGCCGGACGGGCGTGGCGGCCCGTCCCAGGATTGTTTCCAAATTTGAAACAGCCCCGAGGAAGTGCGATTTGTTGATAATGTCCGATCCCCCAACTCCAACAACAATGTTCTTCGTATAGTTGGCCATGCCAACCACTTCATGCGGAACCACCTGCCCAACCGAAAGGATCAAGTCGTATCCATCAAACAACATCCGGTTGACTTCAACATCCACAGAATAGTCAACCTTGCCCCCGGACAGGTCACTCAGCATCTCCCCGGGAATGACGCCTTTTGAAACGATGTCATTCCGCCAGTCATGCACCTTGAAGGCGTCCAGCGGAATGCGCTCCCCAAACATCATCCG
>Ga0066377_10000374_pt1 | contig 10086 bp, 8 predicted proteins | sample Knorr_S23_td_Sur_FD_70946 | JGI IMG/M metagenome (GOLD analysis project Ga0066377, IMG submission 70946) | Marine microbial communities from Southern Atlantic Ocean transect - Knorr_S23_td_SurfaceB_ad_5m_LV_B | ecosystem: Environmental > Aquatic > Marine > Oceanic | place: Southern Atlantic...
GTTGCTGGTAATGAGCAGGCCTCGATATTCTTTGTTTTTTAAAAAAGCAGATATGGTTTTCAAAACACCCATCGCGACAATTTGTTTAAAGATAAGGCTATTGACACCCTTTCCCAAAACAATAATATCAGTGAATAGTCGAGCTCCTGTTTAATGAATTTTTGCCAAAATATGCGCGAGCTTTTGGGGTTCTGAAAAATTAGGTGTGTGGCTTGTGCCCATCACATATACCTTACGCACCTTTCCTCGGTGCATGCTACGCTGTACTTCAATGGGGATGGCCTTGTCTTCAGTGCATTCTATATAATATTTAGGGATTTTCCCGAAAACTTCCTCGCTGACCTCGAGCTTGTAGCCTAGTGGCGCTGCAGGTTCAGGAACAATATGCGCTGCTGCTTGCTCAAACTGTGCCAGGGGCACATCGTGAGCAAAGGCTTGGTGTATCGCATCTTCTTTTACAAAGGCGCGGGTATGGTCTTCAGACAAATAGAAATTTTCTACGGCTTTAGACCCTTGTACCCCTTGCACGGCATCGAAGAAAGACACCCCATTGGGCACCAAAAAGGCGGTCAAATAAACCAGGCAACTTATTTTTTTAGGTCTAAGCTCTGCTACACGGCTGATGGTGATACCGTTAAAGCTATGACCGACTAACACTACTGGCTCATGCTGTTGATCCAAAACATGGAGTAGGGTATTGACATAGTAGTCCATAGTGATGTTTTCGGCAGGAGTGGGATCATCGCCATGACCAGGAAGGTCGGGGGTGATGACGTTATGACCGAGGTGGGTGAGGGACAAGGCTACTTGTTCCCACTGCCAGGCTCCAAGCCAAGCAGAGTGTACCAATACATAGGTTGTTTTCATGGGGGGTTCAGATTTTGGGGTTAATAAACTAGATGAAGAAAAAAGAATAGCCAATAGTAGAAAAGTGATTTTAGTCATTTGATAAAATTTGGGTTACTCAAATATACAGAAAATAAAAAAGCCATCCCTACGGAATGGCTTTTTTAACACTTTTCAGTAGCACTATTTAATCAAATCGTAACTTCTGTTTATAAAAGTAGTTAAGGCTTCCCCTTTGAGCAGATTTTGTGCCAAGCGTGCCAAATCTAGCGACTGTTTGATAAGGCGTTCTTGCTTCTTTTGGGTTTTGGTATGCAGGATTTGCCCTATCAGGTCATGATTGATGTTGACAACCAGATTGTACATTTCTGGAAATCCACCTCCAAACATTCCTCCACCTCCAGTTTGCTGCATCTCTTTCATTCGACGCATAAACTCGGGTTGTGTAATAAGTAGAGGGGGTGCATGGCTATCCATGGGCTCGAGCTGAACCGTGTAGGAGGCTTTGTCCACATGGCTTTCTATCAACTCTTTGAGTTTGGTTTGCTCCTCTTCGTTTAGCTTGGCTGGGGTGTGGTCTTCTTTGGCGATAAGCTTATCGATATGGTCTGCATCCACACGGGCAAAACTCACTTTTTCGTGGGTCGTCTCCAATTTTTGGATTAAGTGACCTACGATGGGTGAGTCGAGAAGCAAGACAGTGTAGCCTTTTGCCTTGGCAGACTCAATGTAGGCATGTTGGGCCTCCACATCAGAAGCATAAAGCAACACCAACTTGTCATCTTTGTCGGTTTGTAGGTCTTTGGTTTTTTCCTTGAGTTCGTCAAAAGTTAAATAGGCTCCATCTGTGGTGGGGAACAAGTTGAAGTTTTGGGCTTTCTCAAAGAATTTCTCCTCAGACAGCATTCCATATTCAATGACAACTTTGATGTCGTTCCATTTTTGTTCAAATGCTTCACGATCTTTTTTAAAGAGTGAATTGAGTTTGTCAGCGACTTTACGGGTGATGTAGTTACTGATTTTCTTAACAGCTCCATCTGCTTGTAGGTAGCTACGTGATACATTGAGTGGAATGTCTGGTGAGTCAATTACCCCACGCAAGAGGGTCAAAAACTCAGGAACGATACCTTCCACATTGTCGGTAACAAAAACTTGATTTTGATAGAGTTGAATGCGGTCTTTCTGAATATTGAGATCCTGTGAAATCTTTGGAAAATACAGAATACCTGTCAGATTGAAGGGGTAATCCACATTGAGGTGAATGTTAAAAAGCGGTTCTTCGAACTGCATGGGGTATAACTCCCTGTAAAAACTCTTGTAGTCTTCCTCTTTTAAATCAGTTGGTTTTTTTATCCATGCAGGTTGTGGGTTGTTGATGATATCGTCAACAATCTCTTTGACCTCTTTGGCGTCTTCGCCTTCTCCCTCGGTGTGGCTGACTTCTTTGGTGCCCATCTTGATCGGAATGGGCATAAACTTGTTGTACTTTTCCAAAAGTGAACGCACACGTGAGGTTTCCAAAAACTCTTTAGAGTCTTTGTCAATATGAAGGATAATTTCGGTCCCTCTGTCAGATTTGTCATGTGACACTAGCGAGTATTCAGGAGATCCGTCACAGCTCCAATGTGCCGCAGGTTCATCTTTGTAAGACTTGGTAATGATTTCTACTTTTTTAGCCACCATAAAAGCAGAGTAGAATCCCAAACCAAAATGTCCAATGATACCACTGTCCTTAGCGCTATCTTTATATTTTTCCAGAAACTCTTCAGCACCAGAGAATGCTACTTCATTAATATATTTGTTTACCTCATCGGCTGTCATGCCAATCCCCTGGTCGATGATATGAAGCTTTTTTCCTTTTTCATCAATCTTGATCTCAATAATCGGGTTTCCATATTCCACTTTGGCCTCCCCGATTTGGGTGAGGTGTCTAAGCTTTAAGGTTGCATCTGTGGCATTCGAAATCAGCTCTCTGAGAAATATTTCGTGGTCGCTGTATAAAAACTTTTTGATTAGCGGAAAGATGTTTTCTACCGCTACATTTATTTTTCCAGTTTGGCTCATTACTTACATTTTTTCTGAATCTAATCAAAAAAAATACCATGATTGATATCATGACAAGATGACATTTTTATTTTGTTTAATAATTTTTGTTATTAATTAAACAAATTTTATATATTTGTAGTGTAATAATGCATTAAGCACTTATTTTTCGGGAAGAATTGCTATGAAAACCGAGCTTTCGACATTATTACAATACAAATTCTTGGTTTGTTTGTTTTTTTGGTTAAGTTGTTTAAGGTGCGTCGGAAGGATGCACCTTTTACTTTTAAGCAATTTTTTCTCTATTTTTAGACAAATTTGACACATGTACAACGCTCGCATTACTGGATTGGGCAAGTTTTTGCCTGACAATGTTGTCACAAACGAAACCCTTTCCAAGCTTATGGATACCAGTCATGACTGGATTGTCGAACGTACTGGCATACATGAAAGACGTTTTGTGCCTAAAGATTCTGATGAAGGCACTGCCACTATGGGTGTCAAAGCCGCTGAACAAGCCATTGAGCGTGCCGGAATTTCTAAGGATGATATAGAGCTCATTGTTTTTGCGACCCTAAGTCCTGATTATTATTTTCCCGGTTCGGGTGTTTTGCTACAAGACCTCATGGGGATTGGTACTTGCCCTGCTTTAGATGTTCGCAACCAATGTTCGGGTTTTGTATATGGCCTTTCTGTCGCAGATCAATTTATCCGTACGGGTATGTATAAGCATGTACTGGTGGTCGGTTCTGAGTATCACTCTGGAGGTTTGGATTTAACCACTCGTGGCCGAACCGTTTCTGTAATTTTTGGGGATGGTGCTGGTGCAGCAGTAGTCAGTCGAAGTAGTGAAACTAACACTGGTATTTTGTCGACCCATCTACATTCAGAGGGCAAACATGCCAAAGAATTGTCAATCATAGGGCCTAACACTAAAAAATGGATTCACGAAGTCTTCGAAAATTATGATCCTGATGACATGGATTACCACCCTTACATGAATGGGCAACTGGTATTCAAAAATGCAGTAGTGCGTTTTTCTGAAGTGATTCATGAGGCGCTCAATGCCAACAATCTTGAGCCATCGGATATTGACATGCTGGTACCGCATCAAGCCAATTTACGCATTGCTCAGTTCGTTCAAAAGAAGTTTGGTTTAAGTGATGACCAAGTATACAACAACATCATGCGTTATGGCAACACCACGGCAGCCTCGATTCCCATAGCACTTTGCGAGGCTTGGGAAGAAGGTAAAATCAAGGAAGGAGACCATGTAATGTTAGCTGCTTTTGGCAGTGGGTTCACATGGGGCAGTGCGCTGATTAAGTGGTAATCTGTTTACGTCGAATAAGCCATAGTCCTATCATGCCGAGTGTACCATTTAGGGCAAGCACAAAAAAACCAAAATCAAAACCATAATACTTGTTGGTCCACTGACTTATCAGATAGCCCAATGCGGGCGTGAGGACGGCCACCCAAGGCACCCATTTGTCTTTAAGTTGAATTTTTGAGCCAATACCCAATGCATAGAGTGCCAATAGTGGCCCATAGGTATATCCCGCAAATACAAACAACTTAGCGATGACGCTTTCGTCCGCAATCAGGTAGTTGAAGCTTAAAATTACTGCTATGAGCACTCCAGAAACCAACAGATGCACACGTTTGCGTGTTTGTTCTTGTTGGGCTTGGGTACGTTTTTTTTCTATTTCTAATAGGTCTATACTTACACTGGTTGTCAATGAGGCCAAAGCACTGTCAGCACTGCTGTAGGCAGCGGCAATAAGCCCCAATAAAAAAACCAAAGCCAGGGGAATACCAAAACCACCTTGAGTAGCAATAATGGGGAAAAGTTGGTCTTTGTGTGCATCGATTCCGTTGGCAAGTGCGTACGCAGTCAGAAGTGCACCCAAACACAGAAACACAAAGTTAACAACGGTCAAAACGATGGTGAACCAAAACATATTTTTTTGGGCATCTTTCAGACTTCGGCAACTGAGGTTTTTTTGCATCATATCCTGATCCAAACCTGTCATCACGACAGCAATAAGGGCACCAGCAAAAAATTGTTTCCAAAAATAATAGGGGCTTTTAAAGTCATCAAAGAAAAAGATTTGGGTATTTTTTTGTTCATGCAACCATGAGCTGATGTTGTCAATTTCCAAACTTGCACCTACATAATATACACCCAAGCCTAGCGCTAATAACATAAAACTGGTTTGTAACACATCGGTCCAGACGATGGTATTGATACCCGATCGGTGCGTATAGAGCCAAATAAAACACACTGTTGCGATAACGGTAAACCAAAAGGGTACAGCCATTTGGTCAAAAATCACCCATTGCAGCACACTGGCCACCAAATACAAACGGAAACTGGCACCTACAATACGAGAAAGAATAAAAAAAGAAGCCCCCGTTTTATAGCTATAATACCCGAATCTGGTGGATAGGTAGGTGTATATGGAGGTGAGGTTGTATTTGTAGTAGATAGGCAACAACACCCGACCGATAACAAAATAGCCAAGAATATAACCCAGTACCATCTGGAAATAGCTAAACTGAGAAGCCTCTACCCAGCCAGGTACAGATATAAAGGTCACTCCAGATAGCGATGCGCCAATCATTCCAAAAGCCACCAAATACCACGGAGCTGATTTGTTGGCTGTAAAAAAAGCGCTGTTGTTTTGCCCACCTTTGGTCAGTCGAGCGACAATCATCAGCATGGCAAAGTATGCCAAGACCATAGTAATAAGAAGGCTTCCACTTATCATAATCCTATGCCAAAGATATTATTATACTACATAGTGTCAAATCCTTACTTTTGTATCCATGGAATACGCTTCGAGATTGGTGGAACAAGCGGTTGAGGAAATCGCTCAGCTTCCCGGAATCGGCAAACGAACTGCGATGCGTTTGGTGTTACACCTTTTACGGCAGCCCGAAACTACCAGTTTGGATCTGGCAGATGCGATTTCAAACCTGAGGACACAGATCCAGTATTGCACTTCTTGTTACAATATTTCTGACCAGCCTATATGTGCTATCTGTGCCAATCCCAAGCGCCAAAAAGACCTTGTTTGTGTAGTAGAGGATGTAAGAGATGTTATGGCTATTGAGAGCACTGGCCAATTTCATGGTTTGTACCATGTGTTAGGTGGAAAAATTTCTCCTATGGATGGGATTGGCCCCCAAGAATTAGAGATTGGAAGTTTGGTTCAGAAGGTAAAAGCAGGCACAATAACAGAACTGATTTTAGCGTTAAGTAGTACGATGGAGGGCGACACAACCAACTACTATATATATAAACAGGTAAGCCCCTACGACCTTTCTGTGACAACCATTGCACGAGGCGTTGCTGTGGGAGATGAATTGGAGTACGCCGATGAAGTTTCGCTGGGTCGAAGCATTGTAAAACGTATTCCATTTGATGGCACCATCTAAAACCCATAGCATCGAATTGTCGGTTGTAATTCTCAATTACAACGTCGAGCATTTTCTAAATTTGTGCTTGGAAAGCGTAGTGAAGGCTACACAAAATATTTACGCCGAAATCATTGTGGTGGACAATGCCTCCCAAGATGCTAGTGTAGCTATGGTTTCCAAAAAGTTTCCACAAGTGCGCTGCATCGCCAATCCCGAAAATGATGGTTTTTCAAAGGGCAACAACATAGGAGTTGAACAAGCAAAGGGCGAATACATTTGTGTTCTAAACCCCGACACGGTGGTTTCGGAGAATACCTTTGAATCCTTATTGTCTTTTTGTAAAAAAACCCACAATGTTGGTGTGGTGGGACCCAAACTTATTGATGGATCGGGTTTGTTTTTAAAAGAATGCAAAAGAGGTAAGCCCACTCCATGGAATGCTTTTACAAAAATTACGGGTCTCTACAAGCTGTCATCCAGCTTGTTTGGTGCCTACTACAATATGAGTTTAGGCAAAGACGATACAGGAAAAACGGCCACCGTGGTAGGTGCGTTTTTTTTCCTCAAAAAATCGATTTATGATCAAATAGGAGGATTCGATGAAAGCTTTTTCATGTATTTCGAAGACGATGACTTTTGTTATCGTGTGGCCAAGTTGGGCTATCAAAACTATTATGTACCAACCACGACCTGTATTCATTTCAAAGGTGAAAGTACCTTAAGAGATAAGCAATTTCAGCTTCGTTTTCAGGCAGGAATCAATCAGTTTTATCAAAAGCACTTTCCCAAAACGCCTTTCTTCAGGTTATGGTTAAAAGTAAGCTCAACCATCTTCTCCCTAATCAAACGTTTTGTCAAGCCTCCCAAACCTTTCGTTGTTGAAAATGCCAGCCAAAGTGTGTTTGTGAGTCGGGACACCAAATTACAAGCGGCCCTCCAACAGCAAACAGCCAGAGAAATCACTTTGTGCCCGAGTTTGTTACATGTATTACAATTGCAAACCCCGCCTACTGAAATCTACTTTGACACCCATTCTCTTCGCTACGATGAATTGATCAATTTTATGGAAACCCACCAAAGATCCTTTGCGTACCATTTTTTGACTAAAGATCGCAGTGTTGCTTTGGGTAGTGCGAGCCCTTTATCGCGTGGCCATATCATTGAGTTGGACTATAAAGGCGCAATTGCGGCTACACACTTGGTTTAAATTCGTAATTTTGCCCCATGGCGCAATACAAATTATGCTTACCTGCTATGGGCGAAAGTGTCAACGAGGCTACGGTGACACAATGGCTTAAAAATGAAGGAGATCCTATTGCTGCCGATGAGGCTGTATTAGAAGTGGCTACCGACAAGGTTGATACTGAAGTACCCAGTGAGGTTTCGGGCGTACTGGTCAAAAAATTGGTTCAAGACAATGAAGTAGTAGCTGTGGGCAGCCCCATGGCGCTTATTGAAACCGAAGAAGAATTTGATCAAAACGACTCAGCGTTTTTAACAGAGCCCCAAGTAGCTGAGGATGAGGTCCAAGCAGCAGAAGAGGCCACTGCGCTTATGTCTGAGGCAATTGAGGTAGTTGCGGATTCTCAAATACCAACCCAAAAAGGAGAGACCTACTATTCCCCTTTGGTAAAAAGTATTGCCAAAGAAGAGGGTCTCAGCGATGTTGACCTTGCCGGCATTAAGGGAACTGGTAAGTCTGGTAGGGTTACCAAAAAAGATATCTTATCGTTTTTGGAAAACCGTAATGTCTCCAAGCCTGTGGCGACACCTCCTCCGACTGCGCCTGTAAAATTCTCTGGATCGACATCAGTAACAGAAATGAGTCGTATGGAACAACTCATTGCTGACCACATGCACAAGAGTTTGCAAACCTCTGCTCACGTTCAATCTTTTATTGAGGTTGATGTTACGGCATTGTGGGATTGGCGTGAAAATATCAAACAAGCTTTTCAGCAAAGACAAGGTGAAAAACTGACGTTTACGCCTATTTTCATGATGCTAACGGCCCAGGTATTGCGTGACTTTCCCTTATTGAATGCCTCAGTAGATGGGAATAAAATCATCCAAAAGAATAACATCAACTTGGGTATGGCCACTGCATTACCGGATGGCAATCTCATCGTACCAGTGATAAAAGATGCAGATCAGCTGAGCTTGCTAGGATTTGCACGAAAAGTAAATGACTTGGCCCATCGTGCCCGAAACGGGAACCTTCAGCCCGATGACATACAAGATGGCACCTACACGGTCACCAATATCGGAATGTTTGACAGTCTGATGGGTACGCCTATCATCAACCAACCCCAAGTGGGTATTTTGGCATTGGGCGCCATCCGCAAAGTACCAGCGGTTGTAGAGACCGATCAGGGCGACTTTATCGGAATTCGAAGAAAGATGATCATCTCCCATAGCTACGACCACAGGATCATCAACGGAGCCATGGGCGGGCTGTTTATCAAGAAGATGAAAGAACTCATCGAAAATTGGGATACCACGCAAACCGTCTGATTATGGAACTCAAACTCAAACGTCCCATATGCTTTTTTGATTTAGAGACTACAGGGGTTCAAATTGCCAAAGACAGGATCGTGGAAATTTCCATTCTGAAGGTTTTCCCCGATCATACCAAAAAATCACAGACTTGGCTTGTCAATCCTGAAAGACCCATTCCACCAGAAACGACTGCCGTACATGGGATTAGTGATGAAATGGTCGCCAACGCACCTACTTTCAAAGAACTGGCCAAAGAAATTTACACTTGGGTCCAAGGTGCCGATTTGGCTGGGTATAACTCTGACCGCTTTGATATCCCGCTGTTGGCAGAGGAGATGTTGCGCGCTGGTGTGGATGTTGACTTTAAGAAGCAACTCACGGTCGATGTGCAAACTATTTTCCACAAAATGGAACAGCGGACCCTCACAGCAGCTTATAAGTTTTACTGTGGAAAAGCACTCGAAAACGCACACAGTGCCACGGCAGATACCCAAGCTACTTACGAGATTCTCAAGGCTCAAATTGCCCATTACGAAGATTTGGAAAATGATGTTGAAAAACTCAGTGCCTTTACCACCCGTCACTCCAGCCTCGATTTTGCTGGATATATCCGTCTGAACAAAGACAATGAGCCTTGTTTTGGATTTGGCAAGCACAAGGGGAAGACCGTTGCTGCGGTACTTGAGCAAGAACCAGGATATTTTGGTTGGTTGCTGGAAGCAGATTTTCCTTTATACACCAAAAAAGTGCTGACTGCACTGCGATTGGAAAAATTTAATAACGGATAGCAATGAAGCTGATTTGTGTAGGCCGAAATTACAGCGATCACATACAAGAGCTCAACAACGCTCGCCCCGACGCCCCCGTTATTTTTATGAAGCCCGACTCGGCTTTGGCACAAAAAGGACAGCCTTTTTTTATCCCTGACTTCTCAAATGAGATTCATTACGAAGTTGAAATCCTGGTGCGTATCAACCGTATTGGAAAACATATACAAACCGAGTTTGCCCACAAATATTATGACGAAATCGGTTTGGGTTTGGATTTTACAGCCAGAGACTTACAAAAGGAATTGAAAAGCAAGGGTTTGCCTTGGGAAAAAGCCAAAGGATTTGACGGATCGGCGCGTATCGGAAAATGGTACGCCAAAAAAGATTTTGACAACATCAATGACATTGGTTTCTCTCTCAAAAAGAATGATGAAGTCGTGCAAGAGGGCACGACTACCCAAATGATTTGGTCGATAGATGAGCTTATTAGCCATATTTCTGAATTTTT
>Ga0066377_10000375_pt1 | contig 10079 bp, 11 predicted proteins | sample Knorr_S23_td_Sur_FD_70946 | JGI IMG/M metagenome (GOLD analysis project Ga0066377, IMG submission 70946) | Marine microbial communities from Southern Atlantic Ocean transect - Knorr_S23_td_SurfaceB_ad_5m_LV_B | ecosystem: Environmental > Aquatic > Marine > Oceanic | place: Southern Atlantic...
GTATTGTTTCATAGAAGAAGTCCTGCACCTTTCATAAAAGGTGCTTTTTGGTCTAAAGGCCACCTTGGTTGAGATAAAATATTTATATTAGATTTTTTACCCAGCATCATATGTTGAATTCCAGTCCAAGCAATCATTGCAGCATTATCAGTACATAGATGAATAGGAGGAAAGTGAGAATTAAACTTTAATTTCTTTGAGACATTATTAATTGTTTTTCTAATCGATAGATTAGAAGCTACACCACCCGAGATAACAAAATTTTTGTGCTTGATATTTTTGTTTCTTTCCAAAAACATTTCGATTGCTTTTTTTGTTTTAACTTCAAGGATTTCGTTAATTGTTTTTTGAAAAGTTGCTGCCAAATTATATCGATCTTGTTTATTTTTTATTTTTTTTGATTGAAAGAGAACTGCAGTTTTAAGACCAGCAAAAGATAAATTACATCCTGATTTATGAAGAATGGGTTTTGGTAAATCAAAAAATTTTGCATTTCCTTTTTTTGCATATTGTTCAATTTTTGGCCCCCCAGGAAATTCAATACCTAGAATTTTGGCAGTTTTGTCGAAAGCTTCTCCTAAGGCATCATCAATACTTGTGCCAAGCCTTTTATATTTACCTACTCCCTCAACAGATAAAAATTGAGAATGACCACCCGAAATAAGTAACAACAGATAAGGAAAAGGAATGTGTCGAAACAAACCCATTGTTAATGCATGACCCTCTAAATGATTTACACCATAAAAAGGTTTATTTAAAAATGTAGCCAGCGTTTTTCCAGCTGTCATTCCAACCATAAGACAAACTAAAAGACCAGGACCAGCCGTTGTTGCTATTCCATCAATCGATTGAAAATCTAACTTACTTTCTTTAATCGCTTTTTTTATAATAACATCAATTTTATCTGCATGAGCTCTTGCTGCTAGATCAGGAACAACTCCACCGAATTTTTTATGAACTTTTTCCTGACTAGAGACAATATTTGATAAAATCTTTACCTTCCCATCAGTCTCTCTTCTGACAATTGAAGCAGCAGTTTCATCGCAACTGGTTTCAATCCCTAAAAAAGTAATAGTTTTTTTCATAATATTTATGCGACGACCAGCCGCTAAAATTAGAATATTAATATATTAATAATTAATATTTAATAGGTTTAATGAATAATAAAAAAATTATCATCGGTAGTAGAGGTAGCCGTTTATCATTAGCTCAATCTGAACATTTTAAAGATGAACTTCTTTTAGCAAATAAAGATTTAAAAGCTGAAAATATAGAAATTAAAATTATTAAAACTTCTGGAGATAAATTTAAAACTGAAAATTTAGCAATACTAGGTGGCAAAGGTCTTTTTGTAAAAGAAATTGAACAAGAACTTTTAGATCATAAAATTGATTGCGCGGTTCATTCTCTAAAAGATGTCCCAACATTTGGACACGAAGATTTATCCTTAGCTACTTATTTAAAAAGAAAAGATGAAAGAGATGCTTTTTTATCTCCATTAACTAAATCATTAAGTACTTTAAAGCCAGGATCAACAGTAGGCACTTGTTCTGTTAGAAGAATTGCTCAGTTAAAAAGAATTAGACCAGATCTTAAAATTGTTTCGATGAGAGGAAACATTGATACTAGAATAGAAAAATTAAAAGAAGGTTTATTAGATTCTATCGTTTTAGCTTACGCAGGAATTAAAAGGCTTGGATTTCATAATTTAGTTTCGGAAATTTTAGACAAAGAAATGATGTTACCTGCTGCAGGACAAGGAATTGTAACAGTTCAATGCAGAAAACAAGATGAAGCAATGATTAATTTAGTTCGATCTGTAAATGATACCGAAACAGAAATGATTGCTAAAGCTGAACGCGCATTTTTACATAGAGTGAATGGAGCTTGTGATACTCCAATTGGAGTAAATGCAGTCGTGAACGATGATAATGAACTTTTTTTAAGAGCAGAATTGTTATCTTTAGATGGCAGCCAACATTTTATTGGACATAAAACTGGATTAATTGACCATGCTGAAAAAATTGGCTTAGATGTCGCTGAAGAGGTATTGTATAAAGCTGGTTCAGATTTTGTATTAAGGGAAACGAAACTTGCGCATACTATTAACCAAAGCAAAAAATAATTTAGAAATTTTAGAAAATAATTTTGTAAAAAACGGTCATACTATTTTTTGTTTGCCAGTACTAAATGCTCTAGAAGTAAAATCAGTAGCATTTGATTTTTCTGATTACCAAAATGTTATTTTTACCAGCTCTCATTCTATTCAGTTTTTAAAAAATAAAAAAAATATTGAGCATTTAAAATGTTATTGTGTTGGTCAGGCAACCGCAAAAGCTGCAAAAAATTTTGGCTTTAAAAACATAGTTAGTTGTGGAGGAAACTATACTTCTCTTAAAAATACTTTTTTTAATTTAGAAAACCAAAAGTCTGTAAAAACCATTTATATTCGCGGTGAATTTATAAGTAATGATTTGGTGAAAGAATTTAAACAAGAAGGTTATTTTGTAAATGAAATCATCAATTATACCACAGAACTTAACCATTCATTTGAGGATGAAATTAAAACAATACTTTTGAATCAATCAATAGATATAATATTTTTATATTCTAAAAGAGCATCTGACTTTCTTTTAAAAATTATTCTGAACCATCAGTTGGCTAGTGCTTGTGAAAAAATTAAATTAAGAACCTTAAGTGAAAATGTATTTTTTCCTTTAAAAAAAATAAAATGGGAGAACATTAAAATTTTTGAGCCTGGTCATGAAGAATTTTGCCTTGATTAGAACAAGTTAGACGTATATTTCATCAATTAATCATGGATATTTTTAGAGATTTTTTTAGCTTAATTACCGACGTTTGGACCAAAGGTATTTCAGGAATTAGTTTCACTGAGATTATTTTAGCACTATCAATTTTTTTAGTTTTTTTACTTTTTCGATCAGTTGTTTCAAAGTTTATTGTAAAAAGAATTGAAAATTATGTAGCAAAATCGACTAATCAGTTTGATAATAATTTAACTAAAGCTTTAGAAGGACCGGTAAAATTTATACCGATTGTATTTGGTTTTTTTGTAGCTTCAAGTTTCTTAACACTAGGAGGAAAGTCAGTTTTATTTGTTGAATATTTAAACCGTTCTTTAGTGACGATACTTATTTTTTGGTTCATCCATCAAATTATTCATCCAGTTGCATTATTAATCAAAAGTATTGAAGATGTTTTAACCAAAGATTTATTAAACTGGATTATAAGAGCAATTAAAATTTTAATTTTAATTTTAGGATTTGGCGCGACATTAGAAATTTGGGGAATAAAAATTGGACCAATTATTGCAGGCTTAGGATTATTTGGTGTTGCAGTAGCTTTAGGTGCTCAGGATTTATTTAAAAATTTAATATCAGGAATTTTAGTCCTTGTAGAAAAAAGATTTAAAGTAGGAGATTGGATCAGTGTTGAAGGTGTGATCGAAGGGACTGTAGAAAATATTGGTTTTAGATCTACAACTGTGAGAAAATTTAATAAGTCACTTGCAACAATTCCTAATTTCCAGTTTGCAGAAAAAGCAGTTGTTAATCAAACTGAAACCACCAATAGAAGAATTGAATGGGTTGTTGGGCTTGAATATAGAAGCACTTCTGAACAGTTAACAAAAGTAAGAGATGGAATTGAAAAATATGTTAAAGAAAGTCCTGATTTTATTGTAAGTGAAGATACACCTTGTGCAGTCAAACTTAATAAATTTGCTGCAAGTTCAATTGATATTTTAATTAAATGTCATGCTAAAACGGGCGACTATTATGAAGGGTTAGATGTTCAAGATAGATTTATTTTAGCTATAAAAAAAATTGTTGAAAGTGCAGGGGCATCTTTTGCATTTCCTTCCCAATCTATTTATGTGGAAAAATTTGACAAATGAAGTCCGTTTTAATTTTATTAGATAACATTATTCATCTTTATTTATGGGTTGTAATTATAAGCGCAGTTCTTTCTTGGCTGACTGCTTTTAATGTTATTAATACAAGTAACCGATTTGTTTATTCAGTTATACAAACTTGTTACCGATTAACAGAACCCGCTTTAGAGCAAATTAGAAGATTTTTACCAGTAATGGGAGGCATGGATTTTTCACCAGTTGTACTTATTTTATTATTAATGTTTTTAAGAAATTTATTGTTTGAATTATTTGCCCCAGGATTATTTTAATGGTGATAGATGGAAAACAATTAGCTGAAGAACTTAGAAATAGACTTAAAGAAAAAATTTCAAAAATAGATATAAAGAAAAAACCAGGGTTAACTGTTATTCTCATAGGCGAAGATCCAGCTAGTCAAATATATGTAAAGAATAAAGAAAAGTTTGCTAATGAAATTGGAATTAACTCAAAAGTTTTGAGATTTAATACTGATATTACTGAGGAAAAGTTAAAGGATGAAATCAAAAAACTTAATTTAGATGAAAATGTTCATGGAATACTAGTTCAGCTTCCTCTTCCAAAACATATTAATCAGAGAGATATTATTGAAACGATTGATCCGAAAAAGGATGTTGATGGATTTCATCCAATCAATGTTGGAAATTTATCATCTGGAAATGATGCCATGATACCATGCACACCTCTTGGATGTTTTTATCTTATAAAAAAAGTTGTCAAAAATTTAAACGGAATGAATGCAGTTGTGATTGGTAGATCTAATATTAACGGAAAACCTATGACTCAGCTATTACTTAGAGAAAATTGTACAGTAACCATTGTACATTCTAAGACAAAAAATATTGAAGCAATATGCAAAAATGCAGACCTAGTTGTTGCTGCAGTAGGGATTGCTAATATGGTTAAAGCAGATTGGTTAAAAAAAGATGCAGTTGTGATTGATGTTGGAATTAACCGACTAGAAGTTGATGGCAAAAAGAAGCTAGTTGGCGATGTCGATTTTGAAAACGTTAAAGATAAAGTTAAAGCGATCACACCCGTTCCAGGTGGCGTTGGACCTATGACGATTGCCTGTTTATTAGAAAATACTCTTAAAGCTTATAATAATATTATATCAAAAAAATAAAACGGGGTGCGCTTCCCAGTTCAACTGAGAAGCCCCCTTTATTTTGCCTCTCGGCTGAATTCATTTAGAAAAATGAATTCTAGTTTTAAGTTTTTAAACCTAAATTAACGGACAAAATATTCCGTCTCTTTAAATTTCAGGTGGTGACATTAAACACCTCCTCCAATTATTACTGGAACATATTCTTATAAAATTTTCAAATCAGGACACGTAAAATTAGAAATAAGAAATAATTATTAAAATTCATTGAGATAAAAGTATTTAAAAATACAACTCAAAATTTATACCTTTTAAAACTATTGATAGCGGCTGTTTTTTTTTCTTAATTTAGATTGAAAAAAAAAATACATTATTTTTCAAGGAATTAAATTTCTGTATTTTTAAAAATAAAAGTTTATAGTAATTGAAATTTTTTTTTATAATTCGTCTTTTCCAATATTTACCTTCAAATGCTTACTTTTTCTAAGTTTTAGCACAACAATTGCTATTGCCAAAAGTAGTATTGCACCTGACTCATAAATTAATGCAGAGGCAGCTAAATCTTTTTTTTGTAATATGATCAATCTAGCCAAAGCAGTAATTGCAATAAATAAAGGGTAGGTTAATCGAACAGTTTGTGTCCCCCAGTAATTTGCTATCATTCCTATGACTTCTAAATAAATAAACAAAAGTAATAAATCTGCTAATGAGATACTTTTATTTTCCCACATTAATTTTAATTCACTAAGGAAAGCAATGACAGTTGCTAAACATACAAGAGTAGCACCAACTAACTGTATTATTCGAATAGTATTTTTCACTTACGAAGAAGTTTACAATGTTTTTTAATAAAATTCTCTACATTTTTTTTATTAAAAGTTTTGTTTTCTTCAAAAGAAACTTTTTTTACCGAATATAAAGGGCTATTTGAGATTCTAGATACAATTGAAATATTACCTTTGTATAATTTTAATTTTATCTGACCTCTAATTTTTCTTCTATTTTTATCTATAATTTTTTGCAGTTTAAAACGTTCTTTTGAATACCAATAGCCGTTATAAATTAATTCTGCATATCTTGGCATTAGTTCATCATTTTTATGCATTGTAGCTCTATCAAGATTTACAGATTGAATTGCTCTGTTTGCAAAAACTAAAATTGTTCCTCCAGGTGTTTCATAAACACCTCTCGATTTAATTCCAATAAATCTATTTTCAACCAAATCAACTCTTCCAATTCCGTTTCTTCCGGCGATGTCATTTAATTTTTTTAATAATTTTGCAGGAGAAAGTTTTTTACCATTTAGTTTTACAGGATCTCCGTTTAGGTAATCTAAAGAGATATAAGTAGGTTTGTTGGGTGCTTTTTCAGGTGAAGTTGTTCTTTGATAAATATATTCTGGAGCTGGTTTTTTTGGATCTTCTAAGACTTTACCCTCTGTTGAAGTGTGAAGAAGGTTGTCATCTACTGAAAATGGAGGTGCTCCCTTTTTATCTTTTGGAACAATAATACCATTTTTCTGAGCATATTTAATTAGATCACTTCTAGAGTTTAATTTCCAATTTCTCCAAGGAGCTATCACTTTAATTTTTGGTCCAAAATAATGGTAGCCAAGTTCAAATCTAACTTGATCATTCCCCTTACCTGTTGCTCCATGAGAAACAGCTTGTGCTTTGAATTTTTTTGCAATTTCAATTTGTCTTCTTGCAATTAAAGGGCGTGCAATTGAAGTTCCTAGTAAATAAATTCCTTCATAAATAGCGTTTCCTCTAATCATTGGGAATACATAGTCTTTTACAAATTTTTCTTGAAGATCTTCAATGATGATTTTTTTAACACCTAGTTTTTTAGCATTTTTATAAATAGCTTTTCGGTCAATCTCTTGCCCGAGATCTGATGTATAGCAAATGACTTCAGCTTTATAAGTATCTTGTAGCCACTTTAAAATAACGGAAGTATCTAATCCTCCTGAGTAAGCTAAAACAATTTTATTAATTTTTTTCATAGACTAACTGCAGTTTTTTCTAGCGGCATTATAAGCGTCCGTAAAACCCATCAAAGAATAAGTATCTTTTGTTTTATTTCCCCTCGCAGAGACACCAGTTACTGTAGCTTTATTGTTTTTTTTCATAGCTTGAATCATTTTTAATTCATCGTTTAAGCCTGGTAACCAACCAAATTTATCTTTGGTTAAAAATTTAAATGATGCATTTCCAACATCAACATCAATATCGCTTTTCTTTTTTAAAGGATAACCATTGGTGATACTAATTTCATTTGAAACACCATCTTTAGGTCTAAAGGTAATAAAAATTCTACTTTCGGCTCTATTTAAACTTTCAGGTGTCATTTTCACAGGCATTGAAACTGCAAAACAAATTTTCCCATCTCCACTTTCAATATACTGACTTTCCCATGATTTAAATTTTTTCTCAATTTTGATTGCAGCATTAGAACTTACCAATGAAAGACCAAGTATGACAAAAGTTAAAAGTAATTTTTTTATGGACATGGATTCGAATAAATTAATTGGATATCATTTATATCCTTAATCACTTGATCATCAAGTTTGATTTCATGGCTTTTAAGATTTGTTTTGAGCTGATCCATTTTGGTAGCACCTATAATTACTGAGGTTACAAAATCCTGAATTTCACAAAATTTAATTGCCATTTGACAAACATCTAGACCATGTTTTTTTGCAATTTGCATATAAGCTTTAATCGCAGGCTCTGAATTAGGAGTTCTGTATCTAGGGTACCTATCACCAAATAGTTTTAATCTGGTACCTTCTGGTAATTTTCCATCTAAATATTTTCCACTTATTGTTCCACTAGCTAAAGGAGAATAGGCTAATAGTCTTGTATTTTCTCTAATAGAAATTTCTGAAATGCCAACCTCGTAACTTCTATTAAGCAGGTTATATGGATTTTGTACTGATACGATTTTTGATAAATTTTTTTCTTTTGCAACTCTTATAAATTCAAAAGTTCCCCAAGCAGTCTCATTTGAAAGACCGATTGTTCTAATTTTTCCTTCTTTTACAAATTCATGCAAGCATTCTAAAGTTTCTTCAATAGCAATAATATTTTTTGTTTCTTTATGTTGATATTCTAGACCTGAAAAAACATTGAGTGGTCGGTCAGGCCAATGTAGTTGATAAAGATCAATATAGTCTGTATTTAAATTTTTTAGTGACCTGTTCAGTGCAAATTTAATTTGTTCTTTGTTGAGTCTTGTTTCTTCACCATTAGGTCTAAACCAATCCATTTTAGATCTGCCAACTATTTTATCTGCAATAACAATTTTATCTCTATTTTTTTTTGATTGTATCCATCTTCCAATCATTCTACTTGTTTCGCCTTGCGTTTCCTTTGTAGGAGGAATTGGGTACAGTTCTGCAGTATCAAAAAAATTAACACCATAATCTGTTGCGTAATCCATCTGCTCAAAAGCATCTTTTTCATTGTTTTGCTGTCCCCAGGTCATTGTGCCTAGGGCGATTGTACTTACTTTTATTTCTGAGTCTCCAAGCTTTTTAAATTCCATAATCAAATTTGTTTACCTTATTGATCAACAATTATAAATAAAAAGTTAATGATAGATCAAATCTTTATTTTTTTTCAAATTGTCTTAATTGATCTGGTTCTTGCCGCTGATAATGCCATCATTATTGGCATGCTTGCTTCAAGCTTTCCTCCACCACAAAGAAAAATAATTTTATTCTGGGGTGTATCAGCAGCAGTTATTTTTAGAATTTTGTTTGCTTTGTTAGCTGCATATCTTTTTCAGATACAGTGGCTCAAACTGATAGGAGGAATTATTCTTTTATGGGTCGTATACAAACTGTATAGAGATATTATTCAACCATCTAAAAAAAATACACCTAAGTTTAAAAAACAAAAAACGTCTCTTTATCATGCAATTTTTACAGTTGCACTTGCGGATATTACTTTAAGTTTAGATAATGTTTTAGGAGTGGCAGGTGCTGCCAAAAATCATTATGGATTATTAGTTTTTGGTTTGCTCTTAGCTATTGTTTTAATGGCAACGATTGCGAATTATATTTCAAAAGTTATTCATAAACATATTTGGATTGCATGGCTGGGATTACTGACAATTTTATATGTTGCATTAGAACTCATCTATTCTGATATCAAGTTTTTAATTATTTAATTAATTTGAGTAATTTTGATGATATTTTGCTTTTTTATTGATTTTAATGACTTGAAATTGACACAAAATATTATCATATTACTGTCATAAACAATTAAAACTTAAAAGGAGTTTATGAGTTTAAGAGATAGAATTGCGAGAGTTCAGTCTACTTCAAGAGTAGCTGATCAAACAGTAAACGAAGGTTTACGATCATACATGCTTAAAGTTTATAACTTTATGGCATCAGGTGTTTTATTAACTGGTTTTGTTGCTTTAGGACTTTTTAAGTTTGCAGTTGTAACTGATCAAGCTGGAAATATAGTTTCATTAACTGCACTTGGAAATGCAATTTATAATTCAGGATTAATGTGGATCATTGCTTTGGCACCACTTGGAATCGTTTTTTATATGAGCTTCGGAATTAACAAAATGAGTGCACAAAAAGCTCAAACTGTTTTTTGGATTTTTGCTGCATTAATGGGTGCATCATTATCCTCTATTTTTGTTGCTTATACCGGAACTAGTATTGCTAGAGTTTTCTTTATTACCGCAGGAACTTTTGGTGCAATGAGCTTATATGGTTATACTACAAAAAGAGATCTTACAGGCTTTGGATCATTTTTAATCATGGGATTGATTGGAATTTTAATTGCATCCATCGTTAATATATTTTTAAAATCTCCTGCTGTATATTTTGTAGTATCGATTTTAGGTGTTTTAATTTTTGTTGGTTTAACAGCTTATGATACTCAAAAAATTAAAAGCATGTATTTTGAAAGTGATAGTAGCGAAGTTGCAGGTAAAAAAGCTGTGATGGGTGCTTTAACACTTTACTTAGACTTTATTAATTTATTTATTATGTTGCTTAGACTTTTTGGTCAAAGA
>Ga0066377_10000376_pt1 | contig 10075 bp, 14 predicted proteins | sample Knorr_S23_td_Sur_FD_70946 | JGI IMG/M metagenome (GOLD analysis project Ga0066377, IMG submission 70946) | Marine microbial communities from Southern Atlantic Ocean transect - Knorr_S23_td_SurfaceB_ad_5m_LV_B | ecosystem: Environmental > Aquatic > Marine > Oceanic | place: Southern Atlantic...
TTATAATGAAGATTATTGGGAAATATATATTAAGAATATTATTATTTTTAATTTTAATTTCCTCAGTAATGTATTTACATATTGAAAAGTTAAAAAGTTTTTATTTAACAAATCAAACGCTTAATTCTATAATTATATTTGTTATAATAGTTGGTATTATTTACATTCTTAAACAAACCTTTTTGTTGAAAAATGAACTAAACTGGTTAACAAAGTTAATTAATTCAAAACAACCATCAAAACTTAGTGTAAAATCGCCTAGCCTCTTAAAATACTTAGATACTTTTCTTAAAGAACATTCTGGAAAGTTTATCTTTTCTCAGTCGGCAATGAAATCAATCATGGAGAGTCTAGATGGAAGGTTAATTGAGTCAAAAGAAATTTCCAGATATTTAATTGGTTTAACAGTTTTTTTAGGATTACTTGGAACTTTTTGGGGTCTACTAGAAACAATTAATTCTGTCGGTGTAACAGTCAATAGTTTAAACTTTTCTGAGGATACTCAAAAATTATTCAAAGTTCTTAAACAAGGACTTGAAGAACCTTTAAGTGGAATGGGAACTGCGTTTAGCTCATCTTTATTTGGTCTAGGTGGGTCACTCATTCTTGGTTTTTTGGATCTACAATCTAGTCAAGCACAAAATCGTTTTTACAATGAAGTTGAAGAAAAGTTATCACAACACACAAAATTTACTCTAATGAATATGGATGAAAATGATAAAAAGAACCTTGGCCCAGCTTACATAGAATCTTTAATTGAAGTGACAACTGAAAATTTAAAAAAATCAACTTCTGTTATTGATAAACAAAATGATTATCAAGAATCAATTTCAAAATCACTATATGAGGTGAATAACTTTTTATCTGAAAATATAGCTCTTAACAAAGAAATTAAAAACGAGATAAAAGTCCTATCAAAAACTATTGCAAATATAAGTAAAAAACAGTGAGAGCATCTAGAAAAAACTTATATGAAATTAACATATGGCCAGGTTTCGTCGATGTATTAGGTACTTTACTTATTGTTACAATCTTTACAGTTTTAATATCTGCCGTCACACAGATATATTTTAATGATCAATTAGAGGTAAAACGTGGTGAAATTTCTAGTCTGGATAGTCAAATAACAAGTCTTGCGAATCAATTAAACCTTTTAGATATTGAAAAAAAAAAAATTGATAAGAAGTTTGCTAAATTAACGCTTGAATATAAAGGTCTTGATAAACAAAAAAACAAGTTAGATGAGAGTTTATCTAAAAGTCAATATAATTTAAAAGTTAAAGATAAAGAGTTAAGCCAAATTATAGATGAAAGAAGTGGTTTACTGAGCAAAATCCAAAAACAGAATGCAGAATTAAAAGATCTAAGTGAGACAAAAGAAAAAAATAATCTTGAAATTTTTGAGCTAAATAGAAATGTTGAAAAATTAAATAAGAGGCTTTCAGAGTTATCAAAATTATTAATATCAGCAGAGGAAGAAGATAAAAAAAATAAGGTAAAAATTGAAAATTTAGGAAAAAAACTAAATCAAGCCCTTGCTGGAAAATTACAAGAGTTAAGTGAATACCAATCAATCTTTTTTAAGAAAATTAAAAAAGCTCTAGGTGATAGAACAGATATAAAAGTACAAGGCGATAGATTTATTTTTCCATCTGAAATTTTTTTTGAATCTGGTTCTGATATTATTCAAATTGAAGGGATTGAAAAATTATCAGAGATAGCAAAAAGTTTAAAGGAAATATCTGAAAAAATTCCAAATAAAATTGATTGGGTTTTAAGAATAGACGGTCATACTGATAGAATCCCAATATTTAATGAAAAATTTAACTCGAATTGGCACCTTTCTAGTTCAAGAGCGATAAATATTGTAAAACTACTTATTGAAAACGGTATTTCGCCCAATCGTTTAGTTGCTGCTGGTTTTGGAGAATATTCTCCTTTAGTAAATGAAGAAAATGATGATGCCTACAAAAAAAATAGAAGAATTGAAATTAAACTAACTAGGAGGTGATTTATAAATTTTTAATCGCTTTAGTATTTTCTTCTCAATAGCCCAAAAATATTTAAATTCTCCGAATAAAGTTCCAACAATTATCAATAAAATTTGATACAAAGGAAAAATCAATAAAATTCTAATCAACCAATAAAACTCGTTTTCTAAAATTTTTGACGAAAAAATACTTATCAAAACATATTTTCCCAAAATAACAGAAAGTGAACCAGTAATACCAAAAACAGTGAATATAATTAATAATCTAAAATAATTATCTACTTTAAATAACCTTAATAGCTTCTCACTCACTTCAATGAATCCAATTCTTTTTGTAACATTTCAATTAAATTCAAGTTTTTATCTCTGGTCCCAATCCATTCATTTGTATCATTAACAAGCTTGAAATGATGGGCACCACTAATTGGAGAAGACAACCAAATTTGTAAAGTAGGATTATGAATACTTAAAATAAAAACTTGTTTTTCTTTTTCAATCTTTAGATTTTCATCTTCAAAATCTACATCTAAATAATCATAATTATTCTCTACCATCTCAAAAATTGAGTTAAGCGTTTTATCAGCAGTTTCTTTGAAATTATTCATTGTTAAAGTTGAATGTTAAATGCTTGCAATTAATGTAATGGTTATATATATTCAGTCAAGAATTATGAAAAAAGATATTCATCCAAATTATCACACCATAAAGGTTCAACTTACAGATGGTAGTAGCTTTGAAACAAAATCTACTTACGGTAAAGAGGGTGATACACTAAAATTGGATATTGATCCCATATCTCACCCAGCATGGACAGGTGAGGCTTCAAAACTAATGGATTCTGATGGGCAGGTTGCCAAGTTCAACAAAAGGTTCCAAAACCTTAACTTCAAAAAATAAATATAACTTTCATGAAAACGATCTCTTATGATCAACCAGGTTTGCCTGAAGTGCTAAAGGTTGTTGATTCTGAGATACCTGAGCCAAATGACAATCAAATTCTTATTAAAGTAATGGCTGCTGGAATTAACAGACCAGATATTATTCAAAGACAAGGTAATTACCCACCTCCAGAAGGCCATTCACTAATTCTTGGGTTAGAGGTTTCTGGATATGTTGAAAAAATTGGAAAAAATGTCAAAAGTTTTTCCATAAAGAATAAAGTGGCTGCTTTAGTTAATGGAGGTGGGTATGCTGAATTTTGTTTGGCAGAACAGGAATCAACATTTAAAATTCCAGGAGATCTTTCCTTTAATGAAGCAGCTTGTATTCCTGAGTGTTTTTTTACTGCATGGTCAAATTTAGTACAAAGAGGTGGGTTGGTTGATAAAAAAAAAGTTTTAATTCATGGGGGGACAGGTGGAATTGGTATTGCTGCTATACAAATTGCTAAAATATTCAATTCATATATTATCTCTACTGTTGGAAATGAAAAAAAAGCTTTATTTTGTAGCCAATTAGGCGTTAACAAAATTATAAATTATAAAACTGATGATTTTTTTGAAGTTATTAAAAAGTCTGATGTAAAAACTGTTGATTTAATTTTAGATTATGTTGGAGGAGATTATATTTCAAAAAACATAAATTTACTTGATACAGAAGGTACTTTAGTTAATATTGGTTTTTTAAAAGGGTCATTAGCCAAAATAAATTTAATGAAGATTATGCTAAAAAGGTTGCAGATAACCGGTTCAACACTTAGAATTAGAAGTAATAAATTTAAAGGCCAGATATTAAAAGAGCTTAAAGAATTTGTTTTTCCTCTAATAGTTAAAAGAGAAATCAAATGCTACATTGATTCTATTTTCAAATTTGAGGATGTAGTTAAAGCACACCAAAGAATAGACGAAGGTAAGCACATTGGAAAAATTATACTTAACCCATAGGACTTTATTATGAGAAAACCTCTAATGCCAAAAGCAACTGCAAGCTGGCTGATTGAAAATACTTCACTTTCATTTAAACAAATATCAAATTTTGTTGGTCTACATATTCTTGAGGTACAAGCCATTGCTGATGGAGAAGTTTCAAGTGGGATACTTTCGAGAAATCCTCTTGAAAACGGTGAACTTACCAATGAAGAAATAGAAAAATGTGAAAAAAACGAAAAACTTGACCTTCAAATTAAGCACTCTGAAATCCCAATGCCCCAGACAAAAACAAAAGGTGCAAAATATACACCTTTATCAAAAAGAGCCGATAAACCTAACGGTATTTATTGGTTAATAAAACATTACCCAAACTTGCCAGATTCTAAAATATGTAAAATCATTGGGACGACAAAAAAAACAGTTCAATCAATAAGAGACAGATCTTATTGGAATATTCAAGGCATCAGAGCTCAAAATCCCCAAGAACTTGGTTTGTGTTCACGTGAGGAACTCCAAAAAATAATCGATAAATATGCTATAGAGGATGAAGTAATTAAGCAGTAAGCTTTAAGATTTCATCCCTTATTTTAAGCTTTTCTTTCTTTAAACTCGTGATCGTTAAATCATCAATAATTTTACTGTTAAAAGCTTTTTTAATTTTATCTTCGTATTTTTGGTGTTTAAGAGCTAGAGACTTAATTTTTTTTTCTTTTAATACAAGCCTATCCATTATTTAATGTTAATATGTTTTTTTATTTTTATCTATATTTATTTTAAAATGAAAAAAAAAATCTTAATTTCTATTGTTATGGGGAGCCAGTCAGACTGGAAAACACTGGTTAATTGTGAAGAAATTTTAAAAAACTTTGATGTTAGTTATGAAAAAAAAATTGTTTCTGCACATAGGACTCCAGAACGACTTTATGAATATGCAAAAAATATTGAAAACAGAGGTATTGAAGTTGTTATTGCTGGTGCTGGAGGTGCAGCTCATCTTCCAGGAATGATAGCATCACTTACAACAATTCCAGTACTAGGCGTTCCTATTGAGTCTAGTGCAATGAAGGGAATAGATAGTCTTTTATCTATAGTACAAATGCCAGCAGGAATTCCTTTACCTACCCTTGCTATTGGAAAAGCAGGTGCAATAAATGCCTCCCTTGCAGCAATTTCTATTCTTGGAAATAAATACCCTCAAATATTAAAAAAATTAAAAATATATCGATCAAAACTAACAAAATCTGTTAAAAAAACACCAAAAAATGAGTAGTCTGGGTATCATTGGTGGTGGGCAATTGGGAATGTTTTTGTGCCAGGCCGCAAAAGATTTGGGAATAAACACTTCAGTTTTATCTGAAACAGAAGAGTTTAGTGCAAAAAGTTTTTGTGATAAATTTTTTATTGGAAAATTTAGTGATTCAAAAATTTTAAACGATTTTATTAATTCAGCAGATAATTTTACAATAGAGACAGAAAACATTCCTTTTACGATATTAGAAAAAATTGCTTCAAAAAAAAAAATTTTTCCTGACCCTGAAATAGTAAAGATTTGTCAAAATAGATTAAGGGAAAAAAAATTTCTTAATTCATTAAACAACATAAAAACTGCTAAGTTTTTTGAGATAAATAATCATGAAGAGCTAAAAAAAAATCTTAAATTAATTAACAATAGTGGAATCTTAAAGACTTCAGAATTTGGTTATGACGGAAAAGGACAGTATAAAATCTTAAATGGTCAAATTAGTGAACTTGAATCAATTAATCTAAAAAGTTTTATTTTGGAAGAAATTTTAGATTTTGAAAAAGAAATATCAGTTATAGTTTGTAGGAAGAATAAAAAAATAGAGACATATCCAGCTGTTGAAAATATCCATAAAAATTCTATTTTAAGAGAGACTATCTTCCCAGCTAACATTAGTGAAGAAGTAAAAAAAAATGCCAATAAAATAGCAACACAAATAGCAAATCATATTAATTTAAATGGAATACTTGCTATAGAGATGTTTTTGATGAAAGATAAATCAATTTTAATCAATGAATTAGCCCCCAGACCTCACAATTCTGGTCACTGGAGCATTGATTACTGTGAAATAAGTCAATTTCATAATTTATTAAATACAATTTTTTTTGAATCTCCCAAAAGCCCAAATCCAATTAGTTCGTGTAAAATGGTAAATGTAATAGGTGATGAGTTTTTAAAAAAAGATGCATTCAAAAAAAAGTTTAAATTCTATGATTATTTAAAAAAAGAAATCAAAAGTGCAAGGAAAATGGGGCACTACACTTTTAAAATCTAATACCATCTTTTAACTTTTTTTTCAAATTACCAAATTTAAGAACAAGATTAATTTCTTTATCTAGAAACTTTTTAGTTTTTTCAAGATTTTTTGAATCATCGAAAACAAAAAAAGAAAATGTAATAGCATAAATCTTCATCAAAATTATTCTTTTAGTATAATAATTATAATCTGTAGACTTATCGCCTGCTAAAAACCAAATTTCATCAGCTATTTTAAATAAAATTTTATTAGCACCTAAGATTGAACTTGGTTTAAAAACTTTTTTAAAAAATTTTTTTTTATTCACAAGATCTTGAAAAATCATTAAACGTCTAATTAAAAAGTATTTAATTTTTTCATTGATTTTAAAACTTTTAAATCTTATTGGTTTTTTCTCTTTGGATAGTTTTGTATTTATGATTAAGTTCAATTCGCTCATTAAAGAAGATAGTCCATTTGGAAGCAATTCTTGTTTAATCTCATAATATTTATCTTCATTAATTTTTAATTGGGAAAATGTTTTGAGCAATGCATCGTCTAGATCATTAAACTCAGTTATATTTTTTAGTAACTGTATGATTATTTTATCTTTGTTAAATTTCATAATTCTAAAATATTAAATAAAAAAGTTTACATTATTATAATTTTTTATATAAATAAACTTCATAATTAAGGAGATTTAAAATTATAAGAGTTCAAGTAAGAGATAACAACCTAGAAAAAGCTATGAGGGCAATGAAGAAAAAACTTCAAAGAGAAGGTGTCTTTAAAGAAATGAAGCAAAGAAGAGCCTATGAAAAGCCTTCAGAAAAAAAAGCAAGGTTATTGAATGAATCTACTAGGAGATGCAAAAAAATGTTGAGAAAAAAACTTGAAACCCAAGGTTATTAAATCTACTTTGAAACTTTCTATCCTAAGTTTATTAATTATAAAACATTGAATAATCTAATCTAGGCTTTTAACAATATCTTCTACCATTTTCTTAGCATCAGAAAATAACATCATTGTATTATCTCTAAAAAAAAGTTCATTATCAACACCAGCATAACCAGATGCCATCGATCTTTTTACAAAAAGAACAGTACCAGAATTTTCAACATCAAGTATTGGCATTCCATAAATTGGGCTACTTTTATCTGTCTTAGCTGCTGGATTAGTTATATCATTTGCGCCTATAACAAATGCTGCATCAGTATTTGAAAATTCGCTATTTATCTCTTCTAATTCAAAAACTTCATCATAAGGAACATTTGCTTCAGCAAGCAAGACATTCATATGCCCAGGCATTCTTCCAGCTACTGGGTGGATTGCATATTTCACCGTAACACCATTTTTTTTAAGTATGTCACACATCTCTCTGAGAGCGTGTTGAGCTTGAGCAACTGCCATACCATAACCTGGAACAATTATTACACTACTTGCATTAGACATTATAAATGCTGCATCCTCTGGGCTACCTGTTTTTACTGTTTTACCTTGGTTCTTATCAACTGCAGTGCCCTCTTCTACACCAAATCCTCCAAGTATTACGCTTACAAAAGATCTATTCATTCCTTTACACATTATATAACTTAATATGGCACCTGAGGCACCTACCAAAGACCCTACAATAATTAGTAAATGATTTGATAATGTGAACCCAATTCCTGCAGCTGCCCAACCTGAATAAGAATTTAACATAGAAACAACAACTGGCATATCTGCTCCACCAATTGGAATTATTAATAAAATACCGAGTAAAAGAGAAAGAACCACGATTATCCAGAATGTATTGGTCGAAGACTCCATTGTGAAGATTACTGTCAAAACAACTAAAGAAATGAAAATTAGGAGATTAAGAAAATGCTGACCAAAAAAAGTTGTAGGCGCTCCACTTACTAACCCTTGAAGTTTTAAAAATGCTATTATAGATCCTGTGAAGGTAATTGCACCTATTGCCACACCTATTGACATTTCAATAAGGCTTGAAGTGAATATTTTACCATTATCAGCTACAATACCATAACTTTCTGGGGCATAAAAGGCACTGGTAGCTACAAACACCGCTGCTAAACCGACTAATGAATGAAATGCTGCAACTAATTGAGGTAATGCTGTCATTTCAATTTTTAGAGCTATATATGTGCCAATTGCCCCTCCAATTAAAATTCCAATAATTATCATTTCATACGATAAAACATTTGGATTAAACAGAGTAGTTACAATGGCAATGACCATTCCAATTATACCCATGATATTCCCATTTCGGGCAGACTCAGGGTGTGATAACCCTTTTAGTGCTAAGATAAAAAATATAGCAGAAATAAGATAACTAATGGCTGTTAAATTTTCGCTCATTACTTATTTTCCTTTTTTTCTTTTTTTTTAAACATCGAGAGCATTCGATGAGAAACTACAAAACCACCAAAGATATTTACTGATGCTAAAATTATTGCAAGAAAACCCATAATTGACGAGAAGTTTAGGTCTTCAGGACCAGCAGCTATTAAAGCTCCGACAATTATAACGCTTGATATAGCATTGGTTACCGCCATTAAAGGTGAGTGTAAAGCTGATGTTACACCCCAGATTACGTAATAACCAATAATACAAGCTAAAACAAAAATCATTAAAAGATTAACAATAGGATCAATATTTTCCATAACTATTTCTTTTCCTTTTTTATCAAATTACTTATTATGCATGTTTCTTTTACAACTTCATCTTCCCAATTGAAATTCTTAAACTTCCCATCAGTGCATGAGTTCATAAGAAAATTTAAAACATTTTTTGAAAATAACCTAGATGAGTCCTGCGCAACTGAGGCTGGAAGATTGATTGGACCTATTATCTTTTTAGATTTGAAATTAACTGTCTCACCATGCTTTGTAAGTTCACAATTACCTCCAAATTCCGAAGCTAAATCCATAATCACACTACCAATCTTCATTCCATCGACCATTTTCTTTGTTATAATCTTTGGTGAAGGTTTTCCTGGAATTAACGCCGTGGTTATAACAATGTCAATCTTCTTCAAGTTTTCTTCGAGCAACACTGCTTGTTTTTTTTTATAGGCTTTAGACATTTCCTTAGCATATCCACCAGCTGTTTCACCTGAATCTTCACCTTTTACTTCAATGAACTTAGCTCCTAAACTTTCTACCTGCTCTTTAGTTGAAGTTCTTACATCAAATGCAAAAACTACAGCTCCCAATCTTTTTGCAGTAGCTATTGCTTGTAAACCGGCAACACCTGCACCTATAACCAATACCTTTGCAGGAGCAACTGTCCCGGCTGACGTCATCATCAATGGGAAAGCCTTGTTAAAAACTGATGCTGCATCAATAACTGCCTTATATCCTGACAAGTTACTTTGAGAGGACAAGACATCCATACTTTGTGCCCTAGAAATTCTTGGCATTCTTTCTAAAGCAAAAACATTAACATTCAGTTTTTTGAGAGCATTAAATTCTGTTTTAAATTTTTGTTCATACAATAATGTTAAGATACTAGAATTTTTTATGTAACTAAATTCATTAACTTTTTTATTTTTTGTTGGCCTTTGAATCTTTACTATAACATCAGCTTTAGAATAAAGTTCTCCCAATTTACTCGATATTTTAGCTCCAACTTTTTTATAATCATCATCGGAATATGAGGAGTTAATTCCTGCATTAGATTGGACAAAAACTTTAAAACCCATTTTGGTTAAAGACGAAACACAATCCGGTGTAACTCCGACTCTTTTTTCATTTTCAAGAATTTCTGAAGGCACTACTAATTTCATAGCAGACAACTTAACTTAATTTTTCCAAATCATCCATCAAATTTTTAATTAAATTCATTCCTAATTGCCAAAAATCTTGTTTTTTGGGGTTAAGTTGAAATTTGCTTAGGTGGTTTTGATAATGAACAGATCCACCTGCCTCTAAAAGTTTATAATATTTTTCCTCAAAATC
>Ga0066377_10000377_pt1 | contig 10065 bp, 5 predicted proteins | sample Knorr_S23_td_Sur_FD_70946 | JGI IMG/M metagenome (GOLD analysis project Ga0066377, IMG submission 70946) | Marine microbial communities from Southern Atlantic Ocean transect - Knorr_S23_td_SurfaceB_ad_5m_LV_B | ecosystem: Environmental > Aquatic > Marine > Oceanic | place: Southern Atlantic...
CGTGGAAACGAGCAGACGGATGAGGGAGTTTGATCGGATGAAATGCCTCATAGGATATTTCTACATTCAAAGCGCGAATCGCCTCCACACAATGAGATTGTCCATTGATTATTAGCTGGGAATCGTTGAGAATACGTAAAGACCGGCCTCAAGAGCGGCCAATCCCTCCTGTCTCGGAACAGAAACCACCTACCAAGTGCACTTTCTAAGTACTTATCACTGAAATTTCACTGATCAATCCCTTTGAAAGAACAGGCCCAAGAGATAGAGAATATAAACTGAAATACAAAACTCCTTTCTACTTTCTCCACTTTGAAAACTTCCATCGCACCCGAAGATCATGTCCCGTTTCCACGGAAACTGGCCTATGGCGCAGCCGGCCCCGTTGACATCCTAAGTGTCTGGGTGCTCGTCAGCATCGCCTATCCCCTTTTTAACATGGAGCTCCAGTTGGCTCCGACCAAGGTGGCAATCATCCTGATGGGGCTCCGCCTTTGGGATGGCATCATTGATCCCCTCATGGGTTGGATCTCCGACAACACACGCACCCGCTGGGGCCGCCGCCGGCCATACATGCTTGTCGGTGCAATCCTCGCTGGCCTGACATTTCCCTTTATCTGGTGGTTCCCACAAGACCTCACCGACTGGCAAGTCGTCTCATGGGTCATTGGCTTTGGTATCCTATTCTACACATGTTTCACGATGTGGGCCATGCCCTACCAGAGCCTCCTGATGGAAATGACCCCCGATTACAATGAGCGCACTCGCGTCACCGCCGTCCGGGGAGTTTTTCAGTCGATCGCCGGGCTGGTAGTCGGGTTCTGCTGGTGGCTAGCCCTGCGTCCGGTCTTTGCCGATCCAGTGACCGGTGCGGCCAGTACAGCTAACGGGATGCGTTACATCAGTATCGTCATAGCGGTCTTGATTGCCGTTCTGGGAGTTTTGCCGGCCATATTCGTCAAGGAGCGCTATTACGATTCCGATCTCCTGAAAACGCAGGAAAAGCTCCGTCTGGGGAACAGCCTGAAGGAGACGCTGAGCAACAAGGCCTTCCTGATCCTCTGTGCCTTCAGTATCCTGTTCCTGCTCGGAACCAGCATCTTTGACAGCTATGGACGCTATGTTGGCACCTATTACGTCCTCGGTGGTGACTGGGGAAGAAGCTCCCTCTTCACGGGATACGGGACCATCATCTACACCACATGCAGCTTGATGATGATACCAGTATTCCGGCGCGTATCCGAACGTATCGGGAAAAACGCTACTTTGTTCATTGCCACTGTACTGGTCCTGATTGCCGCGGCCACCACATGGTTCACCAATCGCCCGGACCTCCCCTACCTGATGCTGACCAACACCATCTTTATCGGTGCCGGTTATGCAGGATTGTGGCTGATGATCCCCTCCATGCAGGCGGATGTCGTTGATTCCGATGAACTTGCCACCGGCGAACGCCGTGAAGGCAGCTTCGCGGCCATCTACTCGTGGGTCCTCAAGCTGAGCTTCTGTATCGGGTTTCTCATTTCCGGCCCACTCCTGGAGCTGACCGGTTTCAAGGCTGAACTGGGAGGAGAGCAACCGGCCGAGGTCCTGCTCAACATGCGCATCGGTTACCTGGCGCTGCCTGTCACAGCACTGATCATCGCCCTATTCCTATTAAAGGCATTCCCCATTAACCGGGAGGCCGCCCGTGACATCCGCGCCCAGTTGGAAGCACGCCGGGGCAAAGTCTAATCATTTAACTCCAAACACAGACAAACCACACAATATCAGATCATGAAAATCAACAAATACACAGCGCTGTTCCTTACCCCGTTCAGCATGCTAATAGCCCAGGATGAGGGAGCAAGTGAGGAAGTCTTCGAACTCTCCCCATTTGTTGTCTCGACTGAAGAAGACAGTGGGTATTACGCATCCCAGACATTGGCTGGGTCTCGCTTGAAAACAAATGTCCGTGATGTGGCCTCATCCATTCAGGTCCTGACCGCAGATTTCCTGGACGACGTCGGCGCAACCGACTCCAACGAATTGTTCTTATATGCCACTAGTACCGAGTCAGCCGGATTAGGGGGAAACTTCACCGATTATTCCCTTCCGGAAGGCGGTGACGGCACCTCCTGGGGAGACGAAAGTGTCCGAATCTCACCCCAGAACGCCCAGCGCGTGCGCGGATTGGCCAAGGCAGACCTTACAAGGAACTACTTCTCCACTATTATTCCGAGTGACCGATTCAACACCGATCGAGTGGAAATCAACCGGGGAGCAAACTCCATCCTGTTCGGTCTCGGCAGCCCGGCCGGTATCAACAACACCGGTCTCAGCCAGGCTCAGTTCAAGAACTTCGGGCAGATCCGCCACCGCATGGACAGCGAAGGCAGCCTGCGGATAGAAGGTGACTTTAATGTCGTTTTGGCGGAAGACAAGCTGGCCTTGCGTATTGGCCTTCTCTCGGATGAGCAGGAATTCTATCAAGAGCCGGCATTCGAGGATGATGAGCGCGTTTATGCACACATCACCGCCAAGCCATGGAAGGGAGCAACCCTTCGTGGATTCATTGAAGACGGTAAGCGCGAAGCCAACCGCCCCAGTCTGGTTTCACCCGGGTATACCCTTGATTTCTATTTTGACTCATTGGATATCGCCCGCTCACGGATTGTAGACCAAATCTCCGGTTTGACAGATATCAACGGGAATCCGCTGACCATTCCTGAAGGGTTCAATGTTGTCGCCTTTGACCCATTCTACGCCGATACACCGGCCAACTGGTTGACCAAGGCCGACGCCAATGGTGACGGAGTTGTTGATGCCGCTGATGATTACGCCAAGGTCGCGATCGCCAGAGACATCGTTGTCTTCCCGCAAGCCAAGTCTGAGCGACTCGTCAGCCACCCGAACGTCTCAAGGCATACGCTCATCGGCTTCAACTGGGACCAAACCCTGCCGACAGCCGGTGTCTTCCCGGGAACCAATGCCGTGGAAACCAATGTTAATTCGGCAAAGTACCTGCCTGGTATCCCCAAGACGAAAAATTCATATCCATATCGCATTGATCCTAACAACAATGGAAAATTCGGTGGTTACAACTACATGGCCAATATCCAGCCATGGCGTGAATGGGATCAGACGCTCATCCCCGCGGGTATCCAGAATCTGGAGGTATTCGACTTCACCAAGCACCTGCTCTCCGGTGATGCTGCCTTCCAAAACGATGACTGGAAGCACAAGAACATTGCCCTTGAACAGCTCTTCTGGAACAACAAGGCCGGTATTGAAGTTGTCTACGACAAGCAGGAGTACAATGCGGAGTCTTTTGTTCCCTTCCAGGGATATTCCGGAATCTTCGTAGACCTCATGGAAACTTACAAGGGCCAGCCGAATCCTAATTTCGGGCGCCCCTTTGTCCAGGGGCGCACCAACAAGCGCGAAGTCCAGGATGAGCGTGAATCCACCCGTGTGACCGCCTTCGTGAATATCAATCCTGAAGAGCTTTTCGGTGAAAACAATGTGACCCGCTGGCTCGGTCGTCATACCTTCACCGGTTTGTACAACAAGTACGCGCAGTGGGATGATGATGCTCGCTTCGGTCGCTACATGGACATTGATCCCAACATGACCCAGTTTGGAGCAACCCTTCAAGCCAATGAAATCCAGCTTACGGATCGCAACAAGGAATTCAATTACATGGTTTACCTGAGCGATCAGATCGTTCCCCAGTTGGCCTCGGCTGATGATATTCGCCTCAATCCCATGACCTCACAGGATCTATGGGGAGGCGACCACACAGCCACCATCAAGAGTTTCCTCCCGGATACCGGTGAACTGTATGATCTCAGCACGACTTACAATGTCATCATGAACCGTTACCGCTGGAACACTCAGGATGTCGAGTCGTACGCCGCGATTTGGAATGGTTATTTCCTGAAAGATCACTTGGTCGGACTGGTAGGCTGGAGACAGGATGAAGTCACGGCATTGCGCTATGAGGCACCGATAGACTCGACCACCGGGGTTCCATTATTGGATGCCACACCGAATATCCTCGGCTCCAATATCAACACTGTTGATACCCTCAGTTGGTCGGTTGTGGGACATCTACCCGACAACTGGTTACCGGAAAAAATGGGTCTGAGCCTGCACTACGGCGTGTCCGAGAACTTCTCCTTGGAAGCTTCTTCACAGGACCTGTTCGGCAACAAGAATCCAGCCGCCTCAGGGGAAACCAAGGAATACGGATTTACGGTCAGCCTGGCGGATAATAAATTCATCTTGCGGGCCAATTGGTTTGAAACAGACCTCATCAACAGCCCTGTCAGAAAGAACCTCTACTCCGTTTTGGTAAACCGTGGCATCATGCACACCATGGGGCATCTTCTGGAAGCCGAGCAAATTGGGGAAACAGGCAATTACATTGATCCTGACACAGGGATGGAGTGGACCGACCCGAATACAGGTGAGCCCTTCAATCCAACGGAGAACTACGCTACCGCCATGAGCGCTTTAGCTGCGTATCGCGGCATCATTCCGGAAGCATCCCTGCAGACAGCAAACCTGACCGGAGTGACCGGCGACGGCACCCATGAACGTGAAAACCTGGAAGTCGGTGATACGGAAGACCTGTCCGCCGAAGGTGTTGAAATCGAGTTGATCTGGAATCCGACCAGGAACTGGAGGATTGCGCTGAACGTGGCCCGCCAGGAAACAGTCAAAACCAATATTGGACCGCGAACACTTCAGTTAATGGAGCTCTTTGATCCATACCTGAACCCGGTTGACGGACTCCTCGCTGATCAGATCATGTACCCGAATTACAACCCGACGGCTGGCAATACCCCTGAGTACATAAGCAGCCCCGCAAGGGAACATGGGGATTCCGGTACAGTCGGTGCATTCATGGACGATCTGTTCTACAAGGAATTCCGTCTGGAGAAGAATCTGGAAGGCCGAAGCTCGAATGAACAGCGTGAATGGCGGGTCAATCTGGTCACCAACTACAGGTTCCGTCAGGGCCGCCTCAAGGGTCTCAGCCTCGGGGGCGCTCTACGTTGGCAAAGCGGTGCCGTGATCGGGTACCCGGCAATTCTTGCTGGAACCGGATCAGACGGCCTGCCCCTGCTTGACTACGATGTCGACAACCCGCATGTCAGTCCCTCCATCGAGAACATCGATGCGTGGGTCCGCTATGACCGCAAGATCTTTGGTGGAAAAGTTGACTGGCAAATCGAGTTGCGCGTGCTGAACCTCAACACGGATGCGGACGACTTGATCCCCGTTGCCGCCAACCAGACAGAAGAATACAGCGTGGCCATGTGGCGGTCCGGTTCCCCGCGGATTTGGCGCATCACCAACACCTTCAAATTCTAGTTATCAAGCGCCTGTTCTTTGTCGGAGCCCCGATTCGTCGGGGCTCCTTTTTCGCTCAATTGGGTTTTACCCACAAATCACATGATCCGTTGAATGCATTCCCTCGGGGATCGTCCAACTCATGTGATTCGTCGATAAAATCGCCTTAGTCCCAATGTACTCTTTAAGAATTCTCACAAGTTGTCTGGTTACGGGCATGCTCGGTCTAACAGCGATCCAAGGGATCGCCGAAGAGCGCCCCAACATCCTCATGATCGCGGTGGATGACCTGAAGCCGCTGACCGGCGCCTACGGGGATCCCCACGCCATTACACCTGCCATGGATGCCTTGGCCGGACAAGGGACGCTGTTCCTCAATGCCCAGTGTCAGCAAGCGGTCTGCGGGGCTTCACGGGCCAGCGCGCTGACAGGACTGCGCCCGGACACGACCCACGTGTGGGATTTCAAGTCAAAGATGCGGGACGACCTGCCTAACCTCGTCACGCTTCCGCAATACTTCAAACAATCCGGCTATCACACCGCCTCCATCGGAAAGATTTTCGACTTCCGCTGTTGCGATGGCATGCAGACCAACGATGTGGCCTCATGGAGCCAACCGCACACGACGGTACCAACCGATCACCTGGCATGGAGCCACTTCGGGGATCCCGCCACCAAAGCTAAACTGGAAAAGCTGGAAGCGCGGGCGCGTGAAGCCGGAGTCAAGGGATCCAATGCCATCAAGAAGCACATGAACTTCATGCCCACAGTAGAGTGCATCGACGAAAATGTTCCGGACAATTTCTACAGCGATGGGATGCGGACCGATCGCGCTATTGAAATGCTGGAGCAGTTCAAGACGGGGAAACAACCCTTCTTCCTCGCTTTGGGTTACAAAAAACCGCACCTGCCTTTCGTCGCTCCGAAGAAGTACTGGGACATGTATGATCGCCAGACCCTTCCATTGGCGGAGTACCAGAAAATGCCCAAGGACGCCCCTTCACTTCACTACCAGGACTCATGGGAATTGCGTAGTGGGTACTTCCCCATTCCCGATGGCATCCTCCCGGAAGAGATGCAACGCGAATTGATCCACGGTTACTATGCCTGCGTTTCCTACATTGATGAACAGATCAGCAAGGTCATGGAAGCCCTTGAAGCCAACGGCCTTGCCGGCAACACCATCATCATTCTCTGGGGTGACCACGGGTGGCACCTCGGTGACCATGGCATGTGGTGCAAGCATACCAACTACGAGCAGGCCGCCCGGGTTCCGCTGATCATTCTTGATCCACGTAAAGGCTCCAAAGGCAACCGCGTGACCACTGCCGTCGAGTTCATCGACATGGCCCCGACATTGGCCGATCTGGCCGGTCTGGAACCTTTTCAAGACTTTCAGGGAATGAGCCTTGCCGGGTTAATGGATAACCCGGACGCCCCCTTCAAGGATTTCGCCATCAGCCAGTTTGCCCGCTCCCATGAAGGCCCGAACGACACCATGGGATACGCCTTCCGCAATGAGCGGTATCGCCTCATCCTGTGGATTCAAATGGATTACAAGTCCGGGGAGCGGCGGGGCAGAGTCGTTGCCAGGGAACTCTACGATTATGAAACAGATCCATTGGAAACTGTTAATCTGGCGAGCAATCCCGACAGCAATTCACTTTTACAGGACCTGATTGAGCAGGCAGAACAATTTGCCGCTGAACATATGGACATTTCTTGGGATCTATAACTTTAATCCATTCAAAACAATGAGCATCAGGAAGACCATTCTTGCCTGCGCACTGGCAATAACGTGCGCTACCCCACTGCTGGCCAAATCCCAGCCCAATTTCATTTTCATCATAACAGATGACATGTACCCATGGCAGATGAACTTCATGCCGGAGGGCGCAGGCAACAACTACACCCCGAATTTTGATCGCCTGTCCAGCGAGGGCACCATCATGCGGGGACAGTACGTGTCCTCTACAGTCTGCACCCCCAGTCGATACAGCTGCATGACCGGTCGATATGCCAGCCGTTCACAAGATCCGGCTTTTCTCCGGGAGACGAAGAAACGCGGGCAGTCACATGTCCAATGGAATACCTTCGCTGATCCAACGAAGGAAAAGACCATCGCCCACCACTTGCGTGCCGCCGGTTACCGGACGGGTTTTGTCGGGAAGGACCACGTCATCACCACGCCTGACCGGCATCACCTCGGATTATCCGCGGATATCAACGACCCGAAAGTGTTGTCCAAGATGAAACACAACAAGGCGGCCAGCGAGGCGGCCTTCAAGCGGGCCGGATTCGAATTCGTTGAACGCGTTTATCATAACAATCCCGACTTCAATGGGAGCCGGACCTTGGCGGTCCATAATCAGGACTGGATCACCGAAGGCGCACTCAAGTTCCTCGACAAGGATGATGAACGTCCGTTTTTCCTGTATTTTTCCACCACCATTCCTCATGGACCCACATCCCCGGAACGCTCATGGAAAGCCGATCGCCGGGCCACCCCGGAAGGCTTGCTGAAGGAGCCGCCAGTGGTACAGCCGGATGCGGACTCCATCGCCCGCCGGGCGGCTGAAAACGGTGCCGAGGGCAAGGAAACCATCCTCTGGATTGATGATGCCATCGGAGCACTCATAAAGAAGCTTGAAGATTCAGGAGAGTTGGAGAACACCGTCATCATTTTCTTCAATGATCACGGACAGGCGGCCAAGGGATCCGTCTATCAGGGAGGCGCCTACAATCCGAGTGTCATCTGGCGAGACGGCGGCTGGCCGGTCGGAAATGAGTCGGAAGCCCTTGTCTCCAACATCGATTTTGTTCCCACACTGCTTGACATGGCCGGGGCGGAACCTCCCGCCAACGTGGACGGGGTCAGCTTCCTGCCGATTCTGGAAAACAAGGAGAAGGAAGTTCGGGACGCTCTCTTTTTTGAAATGGGATTCACCCGCGCTGTCATGAAGGACGGCCTGAAGTACATCGCCCTGCGATACCCGCCTCAGGTGGCCAACATGACCCGCGAGGAACGCCAGGCTGCTCTCGACCACATGAATGACAACCTGCGGGACCGGCGGCGCCCAGTACACACGGAAGACCCCATGCAGCCGTTTGGGCACCTGATGGCCATACCGGGGGGACACGATGCCGAGCAGGGTGCCGTCCGCAGCTATCCGCATTACTATGAAGCTGATCAGCTTTACGATATAGACAAGGATCCCAGTGAAAAGGTGAACCAGTTCAACAATCCGGAGTTTGCTCAAAAACTGGCGGAATTGAGAAAAGAACTGGAATCCCACCTGGAATTCATGCCCGGAGACTTTCCCTTGTAATTTTTGTCAGTTTTAAAAAGGATTCGGTCCATGAACCCTAAAAAGCTATTATCCCTCATTTCAATCACCCTTTTCATTCCGGGTCTACTGGTCGCAAATGCGTTCAAGGTGTTCCCGAGTTATGCCCTCTCCGCCAAAGGAGACGATGACCAGTGGCACCAAGTCGTTGGTTTCAGCAAAAACAAGACCTTGATCTCAACCAAGGCCGGTGTCGTCCAAGGCAAGGCTTGGGTCCGTCCCCAGGAGAAGAAGAGCATAAATGACCAGTTCGTGGAAGTGATCTCCGTCGATGAGGAGACAAAAGGCAACAATCTGGTCTTGAATGTTCGCTTGAAAAGCAGCGTGGCATTGAGTGAGCCGTTTGCCGCCATCGTCTATAAAGTCAAGGAGGGCAACTGGAAAGCCGGGAAATGCTCCCAAATGCCCAATTTGACCGGCGAAGAACAAGTTGTACGTTTGCGGTTCAACAACAAAGGTGTCCCCGAGAAGGGCTGGACCCTCCACTTCTTCCATGGAGGAATGGAACTCTACGACCCATCCAGCAAAAAGCTGAAGGAGGCCACCCCGACACAGGCATTTTACCTGCAACTGGCGAGGCACATCAGTGCCGTGGGTGATGGTGATGCCAATCCGGCACCGTTCTTCATGCCGATCAAAGCCCCTGCCCCTGATCTGCTCCCAGATGGCAGCGACCCGGTGGTTATCAAGACGAAAATCCGTATTGGGCGGTCCGGCCGGGTCGATGAAAACTCCTTTGTCGACCCAGTTTCCCCAGCGTTGCAGAAACACCTGACAGCCACCATCGACGAGTGGCTTTTCTTCCCGCGCATCAAGCAAGGGGAGCTGGTCGAGCAAGCGGTGGTGGTCCCGATCAAGCTGAGGTAAAAGAACCCTTCTTTACCATTTCAAAAACCTTTTAAGCAGCGGTCTGATACCACTGCCATGCTCGTCCCAACTCTATAATCATGAAAATCCTGACTAGCCTTTTCATTTTAACAGCATTCGCACTGCAGTCCTTTGCCTCGGAAAAGCCGAACGTCCTCATGATCCTCATTGACGACCTGCGTCCGGAACTCGGGTGCTATGGTGCCGAGCACATGGTCACCCCAAACCTGGATCAATTGGCTTCCGAGAGTATTCTCTTTGAGAGTGCCTATACCCAGCAAGCAGTTTGCCTGCCCTCACGCATCAGCCTCTTCAGTGGACAATACCCGCAGACGACAGGTGTCACCACCCTGCAGGACAAGTACTGGAAACTCCACAAGGATCCCCTGACCCTGACCCGCCATCTGAGAAATAACGGCTACTGGGCAATCGGAATGGGAAAGGTTTACCACGATGAGCAGTGGCGTGAGTGGGACGACTGGACGGAGATGTCCAATCGGCGGGATGGCAT
>Ga0066377_10000379_pt1 | contig 10053 bp, 4 predicted proteins | sample Knorr_S23_td_Sur_FD_70946 | JGI IMG/M metagenome (GOLD analysis project Ga0066377, IMG submission 70946) | Marine microbial communities from Southern Atlantic Ocean transect - Knorr_S23_td_SurfaceB_ad_5m_LV_B | ecosystem: Environmental > Aquatic > Marine > Oceanic | place: Southern Atlantic...
TTGGGCTCTCGACGAACTAAACCCTTTTCTTCCATGGATTTCAATGTTCTGGACAGACTTGTGGCCTCCATACCCATTCTTGGACCTAGTGATGTGGAAGGGACACCATCCTCAGCATCGATACTCAACAGCGCCAGTCCTGTTGCCATGGTAGCACCATATTTAGCGGCTTCCTCATTGTACATCTTGGCCACGGCCTGCCATGTAGCCCGAAGAACATGATCTATAGTTTGATATTGCATATATCAAATGTATAAAAAAATACTATGCGTGCATAGTATTTTAGAAAAAAAAGTAGGACTATTTATAAATCCTTTCGATCAATTGGGTGTATTTATTTGAGATCATCTTTCTTCGAAGTTTCATTGTAGGGGTGAGGTGACCCGAATCAACACTCCACACATCGGGGGTTAGCATAATTTTTTTAACTTTTTCCCATTGAGCAAATTGTTCGTTGGCTACATCAACCTCCGATTTTATTTTATCAATCACCTTATTGTCAGAAGACATTTCTTCGAGGCTTAGTTCTTTATCCCCATTTTCTTTAAGCCAGGTGTTTAGAGCATCCGTGTTTGGCTCGATCAAGGCAGACGGATGTTTTTGCCCTTCACCTATTACCATTACTTGCTCAATAAAAATTGACTGCTTAATCACATTTTCAATCACCTGGGGAGCAACATATTTACCTCCCGATGTTTTAAACATTTCCTTTTTTCGATCGGTAATTTTTAAAAACCCATCTTCGTCAATGTGGCCGATATCACCAGTATGGAAATATCCATCTTTGATAACTTCCTTTGTTTTTTCCTCATCTTTGTAGTAGCCCATCATTACATTAGATCCTTTACAAAGAATCTCTCCGTCAGAGGCAATTTTAACTTCTACTTTATCAATCACTCTGCCCACTGTTCCAATTCGGTAGTTGCCATCTCGTAAGTCGTTAACTGAAATCACGGGCGATGTTTCGGTGAGTCCATATCCTTCACAAACGGCCATGCCAGCAGCAGTGAAGACACGGGCGAGTCGTGGTTGGAGCGCGGCACTACCTGATGCAATTAGTTCTAAATTACCTCCAAGAGCAGCTTTCCATTTTTTAAAAATCAGTTTTCTTGCGATTTTTAATTTGAGCTCATAAATCCAACCATTTTGTCCGTAGGGTTCATATTGTAAACCCAAATCTACCGCCCAATTGAATAGTTTTTTCTTCAACCCAGTGAGAGTTTGTCCTTTACTGTAGATACGATCGTACAACTTTTCCAAGAGGCGAGGTACGGCTGTCATCACATTTGGATGCACTTCATTAAGGTTTTCTCCGATGGTTTCAAGAGACTCAGCAAAATACACACGAGTTCCGGAAAGTGTATATAGATAAATGAGCATACGCTCATAAATATGACATAAAGGTAAAAAGCTCAAAGCAACCGCTTTGCCTTGTTCCAAAGGTAGACGCTGTTGGCTGGCTAACGCATTGGAAACAATATTGTGATGGCTCAGCATCACTCCTTTGGGAGTACCTGTAGTTCCCGAAGTATAAATAATGGTCGCTAAATCTTGTGGACGTACAGACTCCATGATAGCCTGTATTCGGGGTTGATGACTGGTTTCGCTACCTAACTCTAATACTTCGCTCCAATGCGCACAACCATCTATTTTGTCGAAACTGTAAACCTGTTCTAGCTTTGGACATTGTTCCCGAATCGAAACAATTTTATCATATACCTCTTGATCAGAAACAAAACAATATTTGGATTCTGAGTGATTGAGGATATACGCGTAGTCTTCTGCTGTAATGGTAGGGTAGATGGGCACGTCGACGGCACCTAATTGTAAAACACCAATATCTACAATACACCATTCTGTACGGTTGTTAGTTGAAATGAGTGCTATTTTATCGCCCTTGCCTACGCCTAGCTCCAACAATCCTCTACTTATTTGATTGGCTTTTGCCAAATATTCTTCACTTGATGTGTGCTCCCATACTCCATCAATCTTAGTGTTTAGGGCACAATCAATAGGGTTTGAGCGCACTCGGTGATGAAGAATGTCAAATAGGCGAGATGGTGTACTCATGCAATTAGTTGTTCCTACACAAATATGCATTTATTTCGGCAAAACAAAAAATATATCCCTTGTTAACCTTGTTTTTTAAGCCATTTGTTGGCTGCAACAAAAGCTTCTATCCATGGACTTACCTCATGGTCTAGGTTTTCGGGATAATGAGGCCAGTTCCAAGGAAATGTAGAACGTTCCAAATGGGGCATCATCACAACATGACGTCCTTTAGCATCACTTAAAATAGCCGTTCCATAATCCGATCCATTGGGGTTTGAAGGGTAAACATCGTACGTATATGTGCCAACAATATTGTAGGCAGATTCAGTTTTGGGTAAATCAAATTTCCCTTCTCCGTGAGCAGACCAAATGCCAAGTCTTGTACCCTTAAGACCAGAAAACATTACCGTGTTGTTTTCTTTAATGTCAACAGTGCTAAAGGTACATTCAAATTTACCTGAGTCATTGTGTAACATTTTAGGTTTTTGACTGTCGTTCGGGTGCAAAAGTCCTAGTTCGATAAACAATTGACATCCATTGCACACACCCAAAGAAAGTGTGTCTTCTCTTTTGAAAAACTCCTCTAACGCCTGACGGGCGAGCGGATTGTATTTGAAGCTGCCTGCCCAACCTTTTGCAGAACCAAGGACATCAGAATTAGAAAAACCTCCAACCGCAACAATGAACTGCACGTCACTTAGATCTTCTCTGCCAGACATTAAATCGGTCATGTGGATGTCTTTAACTTCAAATCCTGCCAAATGCATCGCATAAGCCATTTCTCTTTCGGAATTGCTCCCTTTTTCTCGAATCACTGCAGCTCGAACTTTTTTTCCTGATGATTTGGGTAATTTTCCAATAAAATTTTCAGGGAATATGTAATTCAGAGGGGTTTGGTGGTATGTTTCAAAGCGTTCTTTGGCCAACTCAGGTTTTGTTTGATGTGTATCCATCAAATATGAAGTGTAGAACCAATGGTCACGATATTTTGCAATGTCAAAATTCAGTGTTTTTTCACCTATTTGGATGTTCAGGCTTTTATCAGAGTTGACATGGCCAATTAAGGTGAGTTGAACTCCTGATTTTTTGAGCTCCTCAGCCGTCTCTTCCTTTACTTGAATAATGAGTCCTGGGTTTTCTGCATACAAAACCCTTTCATCTGGCGCAAGTGATGATAAATCAAGAGACATTCCAACATGATTATCAGCAAAGCACATTTCTAATAAACTGGTGATCAGACCGCCAGACCCAATATCATGACCGGATTCAATCTTACCTTGTTGGATGGCTAGTTGAATGGCATTAAATGAAATTTTAAACTTTTCGGGATCCAATACATCTGGAGTTTGAGATCCGATTTGTGAACGTAGTTGCGCAAAAGAGGATCCCCCAAGATTGAAATCGGTATCCGACATGTGAACATAATAGACATTCCCTTTTTCAGCTTGTGCTACTGGACGCACTACCTTAGTCACATCGTTGCAATGTGCAGAGGCTGAAATGATAACAGTTCCTGGCGCCAACACATCTTGATCAGGATATTTTTGTTTCATCGAAAGTGAATCTTTTCCAGTAGGAATGTTGATCCCTAGTGCAATGGCAAAGTTCGAACAGGCTTCTACGGCTTCATACAAGCGTGCGTCCTCACCAGGATTGTTACATGGCCACATCCAATTGGCTGAAAGACTCACAGAGGAGAGCCCATCTTTTAGAGGAGCCCATATGATATTTGTCAGTGCCTCGGCTATGGACAATCGACTTCCTGCTGCAGGATCAATCAAAGCACTTACGGGAGCATGCCCAATGGAAGTTGCAATGCCTTCTTTTCCAGTGAAATCAAGCGCCATCACACCGCAGTTCGCTAAAGGTAATTGGATGGATCCTACGGTTTGTTGTTGTGCAACACGTCCTGTCACACATCTATCAACTTTGTTAGTTAACCAGTCCTTACATGCGACAGCTTCGAGTTGTAATAAGTTTTCTACATCCTCGTACACATCACTGTCTTCCCATGTTACGGGGCTGTAGTCGCTCTTGAGAGTTTTATCGTTTAGTTCTGTTTTTGGAGTTTTCCCAAAAAAATCAGCCAAAGAAAGATCGATAGGTTTGACATCTGATTTTTCAGAAGCGACCACAAAATTTTGATCATCTGTGATTCGACCTACATCGAAGATAGGTGCCCGTTCTCTAGCAGCAATACGTTCGAGTTTAGAAAAGGTTTTATTATCTACAATCAACCCCATACGTTCTTGGGATTCATTCCCGATGATTTCTTTTGCCGAAAGCGTTTGATCGCCTACTGGTAAGGCATCCAAATTGATGGTTCCGCCTGTCTCTTCAACCAATTCTGATAAGCAGTTCAGGTGACCTCCTGCTCCATGATCATGAATAGAGATAATGGGGTTTTTCTCAGACTCAGCCATGGCTCGAATGACATTGGCTACTCTTTTTTGCATTTCAGGGTTAGAGCGCTGAACTGCATTGAGTTCAATTCCTGAAGAAAATGCTCCAGTATTTGCAGAAGAAACCGCTGCACCTCCCATGCCAATCCGATAGTTGTCACCTCCTAGAACGACAATCTTATTTCCCTTTTTAGGTGTGTTTTTTTCACTGTGTTTGGCGTGTCCATAACCTATACCCCCAGCGAGCATAATGACTTTGTCAAATCCGATGATCTCATCTTTTTCTTGATGCTCGAAAGTAGTGACAGATCCTGCTATGAGAGGCTGACCAAATTTATTCCCAAAATCACTAGCTCCATTGGAAGCTTTTATTAAAATATCTAAGGGTGTTTGATACAGCCACGGACGTTTTGGTATTTTTTCCCATGGACGATCAGACTTTACTCTCGAGTAAGCCGTCATATAAACCGCAGTACCTGCTAGAGGTACAGATCCAATCCCTCCTGCCATTCGATCCCGAATTTCTCCTCCCGATCCGGTTGCAGCACCATTAAAAGGCTCGACAGTAGTGGGGAAGTTGTGGGTTTCTGCTTTTAGTGATATAACAGATGGGATGGTTTTGGTTTTGTAAATACCAGCAGTTTCTGAGCGGTCGGGCGCAAATTGCTCAATATTAGGCCCTTTTATAAAAGCTACATTGTCTTTGTAGGCTGAAACCAAATTATCGGGTTGTGCCTTTGAGGTCTTTTTAATCAGCTCGAACAAAGACTCTTCTTTTGTTTTACCATCAATAACAAAAGTCCCATTAAAAATCTTATGACGACAATGTTCAGAGTTTACTTGTGAAAAACCAAAAACCTCAGAGTCTGTCAAGGGTCGACCCAGTTGTTTAGATAACCCTATGAGGTATTCAACTTCGTCTGAGTTTAAAGCAAGTCCTTGTTCTTGATTGTAGCTTTCAATATCATCGATATCAAGAACAGGTTCTGGTACAATTTCGATAGTAAACAAACGTTGATCGAGATTGTTAAATTTTTGAAAGAGCATCGGGTCGATTTCGCTGTCGCTATTTAGTGCAACAAACTGCTCAATGCGCATAATGCCTTCAACACCCATGTTTTGGGTAATTTCAACAGCATTGGTACTCCAAGGAGTAACCATACTGATTCTCGGTCCCATAAAAGAACCCTCCAATATAGATTTGTTGATGTACGGAGCGTCACCAAACAGCCAACTTAATTTTTCTTTGGTTGATTTTTCTAAAGGTGCTTTAGTTTGTAGTGCGTAAACTCGGTCGTTAGGATTCCCAAAAAAACAGATCATCAACTTGTGTTTGTCTTATGACAAAATTACACATTCCCGAGCGGTATAGCGGGTTGTTTTTAGATAAATAATGAGGTGTTTTTAGCTAATTTATCAACATGTCTTTATTCGTGATAAACGGGCCATATAAAAACCATCAAATCCTGATTTTGAAGGACTGATGATTTCTTCTTTATCCAACTCAAAACCTTGACCAATTTCTGTTTTTAAAAAAGCCTCTACTTGGTCTTGATTTTCTTGTCTTAAGATAGAACATGTAACATATATCAGCTTGCCATTTTCTTTGACCATATTTGCATATGACTTGAGGATGTTCTGTTGTGTGTGTGTTATCTTTTCAAGAAAATCAGGTTGTATTTTCCATTTGGCGTCGGGGTTGCGGCGCAGAACACCTAGTCCGGTGCAAGGAGCATCTATTAAAACACGATCGGCACGCCCCTTAAGTTTTTTGATGGTTTTGGTTGAGGTGATCAACTTGGTTGTAATGTTTTGAGCTCCAGCTCTTTTTGCACGTCTTTTGAGTTCGTGGAGTTTGTGTGCGTAAATATCCATGGAAGTAATCTGCCCTTTGTTTTCCATGATCGCCGCCAAGTGTAAAGTCTTTCCTCCAGCGCCGGCACATGCATCGATGACCTGCATTCCAGGTTCAACTTGACAAAAATGAGCCACTCTTTGTGAAGAAGCATCCTGTACCTCAAACCAACCTTTTTGAAAGACTTCCGTCTCAAACACATTTGTACGTTCCTCTAACACCAAAGCATCAGGATACTGCTGTGTCCAGTGAGTTTGTATGCCTTCATCACGGAATGCGTTTTGTAATAATTTAGGGTTTGTTTTAAGTCGGTTGGCTCTAACGACCACTTGAGCAGGCGTATTGAGCGCCGTGAGTTCTTTTTCCCATTTTTGGACACCAAAGTTTTTCACGCCCAAATCATCCAGCCAGTTGGGTATGGAAGCTGCAAAAACCCTTTCTTTTTTTAGCTCATCAAACCTTCCCTTGATCCGTCTGGCAGGAACTTTATCAAATTCTTTCCATTCAGGAAATGAGATGCCCATTAACACCCATCGCACAGTGAGCATTCGCCACAAGTCAATTTCGGTAAATGGAGCTTTTACTTCCGCAATACCCGAGTAAAGTCTTTTCCAACGAATGGTTTCGTAGGTGTTTTCTGCGATAAAAGCTCGATCACGCTTGCCCCATCTTTTGTTAGATTTTAAGGTTTTGGCGATGACCTTATCTGCTTGTGATTTCTCGTTAAATATGGCATCTAGATTTGCAATGACTCCCAAAACCAAGTTGCGATGCAAACGAAAGTGGGGTTCTTGTTTGGACATTATTGTTCGAAAGATTGAAGATCTATAAGTTTTTTATACGCCCCGTTTTTGGCAATCAAAGCATCGTGTTTTCCTTGTTCCACGATTTTACCATTACTCAACACTACTATATGATCTACAGATTGTATGGTTGACAAGCGATGTGCAATGACTAATGAGGTTCTGTTTTTCATCATTTTTGTCAAAGCATCTTGCACCAAACGTTCAGAAGCGGTATCTAAGGCAGATGTGGCTTCGTCTAAAATCATTATAGGTGGGTTTTTTAACACGGCTCGAGCTATGGATAACCTTTGTTTTTGGCCTCCAGAAAGTTTGTTCCCTTGATCTCCAATAATGGTATCTAATCCCTGCGGTAATTCGTCTATAAAATCTTTTGCGTTTGCAATTTTTACTGCCTCAAGTAATTGACCTTCTGTAGCGTCAGGTTTGGCAATCAATAAATTGTTTCGAACACTGTCATGAAATAATATGGAATCTTGAGTAACAATACCCATCATGTTTCGTAAATCGTCTTTGCGGATATTTCTTATATCAATACCATCAATGGTGATAGAACCATCAGATACATCATAAAATCTGGGTAGTAGATTGGCGATGGTGGTTTTACCACTTCCAGACGGTCCTACAAGTGCCACTGAGGTCCCTTTTTTGATACATAAATCTAAATGCTCGATTACGGGCTCTTCTTCGTAGTTGAATGACACATTGTTTAAGCAAATCTCTTGTTTTAGACCTTCAAATTTGACCGGGTTTTCAGTGTCTACTATTGGATTTTCAGTTTCTAATACTTCAATAATTCGTGCTGCCGCGGCGTTTCCTTTTTTAATGTTATAATATGATTTACTTATCCCTTTTGCAGGGGTTAAAACACCATAAGCAAGTCCCATATAAGCAATAAACGCAGCTGCATTTAATTTTTGTTCAACCAGAACCAAACTCCCTCCATACCAAAGCAGTATTCCAATTACTGCGACTCCTAAAAACTCACTTAGAGGGCTTGACAGATTGTAGCGGTTGATCAAGCTGTTGGACAATCTAAAAAAATGCTGATTGAGCGCAAAAAAACCATCCTTAAAAATGGCTTCTGCCTTAAAAGCTTTTACGATGCGCAGTCCAGTGAGGGTTTCTTCGGTCTTAGAAAGAATTTCACCAAGTTGACGTTGTACTTTGTCGGACTTTGGTTGGAGTGTTTTTCCAATTCTTGATATTACGATTCCTGCTATAGGAATAAAAATAAGCACAAATAATGTGAGCTTGACACTGATCGTAAACATCATTGCCATAGCAAAAATAATAGTAAGGGGTTCCCTAATCAACAACTCTAAAATGGATAAAAATGAATATTGAACCTCGATTACATCAGAGGTCATTCGAGCCATCATATCTCCTTTTTTATTTTCATTGTAATGCGAAAGGGGCAGTCCGGTAAATTTTGAGTAGAGAGCGTTTCGGATGTCTTTTAAAACGCCATTTCTCAAAAATGTTATAAAAAACAACGCAGCATAATTAAATATATTTTTTAATAAAAAAGTCACAACGATCAACCCAATAACCAATAGTAAAGCTCGTTGAGGATCATCTGCCGCAAAACGAGTCACTTCGTAGCTCATTCTGTCAGAAACATAGCTTTTGAAATTTTCAACACCTGTAAAGTCTGGTCTTGATGTTATTTGCCGATTTTCTCCAAAAAGTACTTCGAACATAGGCATCAATACTAAAAAAGAAAAAGCATTGAAGAAGGCATACAGGATGTTAAAAAACACATTCAAAAAAATATATTTCTTGTAAGGTCTTGCAAAACCGATGATGTGCAGAAAGTATTTCATGTGTTGATGCCTAGCCCTTGCGCGATTCGGTTGATTTTGTCCATAGAATGCTGTTGAGATTTTTCATATTCAACCGCACTAAATGTTTTCTGTTGAACACTAAAGTAAAACTTTATTTTGGGTTCAGTGCCGCTAGGTCTGGCAGCAACACGCGTACCATCTGCAGCTTCCAGTATGATCACATCTGATTTCGGAAAGTTTAATTCTGAAGTCGTTTGATTTTTTTTGTTCTCCAGAGTGCTATTCAAATAATCTTCAATAATTATAACGGGGCTTCCATCGAGCTCCACGGGAGGTTTTTTCCTTAGATCACGCATCATCAGTTGAATTTCTTGGGCGCCCTCTTTTCCTTTTTTAGTAAATGAAACAAGTTTTTCTTGATAAAAACCCAATTGTTCGTAAGACCTCAATAGTGCATCAAAAAACGAACTTCCTTTTGATTTTTCTGTTGCGGCAATCTCACAAGCCAACAGAGCTGAAGTAACCGCATCTTTGTCACGAACAAAATCACCAACCATAAACCCAAAACTTTCCTCACCACCTCCTAGACATTTTTGATCAGGAAAGTCCTCAATCATTTTAGCAATCCACTTAAATCCTGTTAGCCCCAGTTTGCAATCCACCCCATAAGCGTCTGCTAATTTGGACATCATGGGTGTTGAGACTACAGTTGAACCGATAAAATAATCGTTGTTAGCTTCTTTTTTGAATTGTTCGAGAATGAATTTTGTCATCACAACCATCGTTTGGTTGCCGTTGAGTAATTCCATTTTCCCCTTTTGATTGCGCACAGCAATACCGAGCCTGTCAGCGTCAGGGTCTGTACCAATAACGATGTCAGCATTTAATTTTTCGGCCAATTCTAGAGCCATCCTTAGGGCTTCGGGTTCTTCAGGATTTGGAGAGGAAACGGTTGGGAAATCTCCATCAGGTTTGGCTTGTTCGTCAACTATATGCACTTGGGTGTAACCAGCTTGTTCCAAAACTTGCGGTATGGCTGTAATAGAAGTTCCATGTAAGGCCGTAAACACCACACTTAGTTGCGTCCGGTCACCAGATCCAATTTTTCCTTGTTCAACTGAAGCTTGTTGGAAAGCCTTGTCAATTTCTTGGTC
>Ga0066377_10000380_pt1 | contig 10046 bp, 11 predicted proteins | sample Knorr_S23_td_Sur_FD_70946 | JGI IMG/M metagenome (GOLD analysis project Ga0066377, IMG submission 70946) | Marine microbial communities from Southern Atlantic Ocean transect - Knorr_S23_td_SurfaceB_ad_5m_LV_B | ecosystem: Environmental > Aquatic > Marine > Oceanic | place: Southern Atlantic...
ATGGGATAGGTTCGCAATTGAAGTCTTACAAGGTGAAAAGAAAGCGAAAGTAAAGGAAAACCCAAGAAATGTTAGCTGAGCCATATATTACTTTAGAGTCTTATGATTTACAAATATCTGATGTGTCTGATATAGCTAAAGTTTTCGCGCAATGTACAAAAAATAGTGACGTTATACTACTTTCAGGTAGTGTGGGTGCTGGAAAGACCGAGTTTGCCAGACTTGTAATCAAAGCTAAAGCGAGAAATGAAAATTTAGATATTGAGGAAGTATCGTCTCCGACGTTTTCACTTGTTCAAACCTATGACTTTAAATATTGTAAGATTTCGCATATTGACCTTTACAGAGTTGATAGTGAGGTGGAGCTATTTGAGTTAGGTATACCAGATAATTTTGTTGATCAAATAACACTTTTAGAATGGCCAGAGATTTTGGAAACAAAAAACCTTTTACGGTATGTATGTATAAAAATAAAAGAAGCTAAAAAGCTTGAAGACCATAGAGATTTTACAATTGAATTTTTTGGAGATAGTTGGGATGATTTGAGTGGGACCTTATTGGGAAGTAGACATTTTAATATTGGAAAGAAATAGATGTTGGAAATATGGATTTAGTTTTTTATGATTTTGAAACTACCGGTAAAGAACCACATTGGGACCAAATCCTCCAGGTTGGAGCAACTAAAGTATCAAAAGAATTTAATGAGATAGACACATTTGAATTTAGATCTAGATTGAAGCCTGGCTTAATTCCTAGTCCTTTTGCACTCGCCGTAAACAACACTGATTATGCCAAACTAATCAAAACGGAATGTTCGCACTATGAGATGCTTCGTAAAATCGAAGATAAATTTACAAAGTGGTCACCTTCGATTTTCATTGGCTACAATAGTATTAATTTCGATGAGGAATTTTTAAGAAATTCATTGTTCAGGGCACTACTTGATCCATATTTGACAAGTAGAAATAATAACAATAGGGCAGATTTACTAGAACTGTTGAGGACTGTAGATTTTTTCTTTCCTGACACTATAAATATTCCTGTTAATAATAAAAATAAAAAGACGTTCAAGCTAGATCAGATAGCACCAGCAAACTCCATTACCCACTTTGCCCATGATGCACTTGGAGACGTAATTGCTACTAAACAGCTGGCAAAACTTATATCGCAAAGGAAACCAACCTTTTGGCATTCATTTTTAGAGGGTTCAAATAAATCACTGGTGTACAAAGTTCTATCAGAAGAAAAAATAGTTTTTTTCTGCCAAACCTTTTTTGGGAAAACCACGGCAATCTCAGGAAGTTTTCTATTTAATCATCCCATTTATAAATTTCCAGTTCTCTTTGATCTCAACTTTGATCCCAGAGAATTAGTTGAACTAAATTTAAGAGATTTAAAAGATGTTTACACTGGAGGCCAAAGGTTTCTAAAATTTGTAAAAGCTAATAAAGGACCAATACTATTAACGAAAAACCAAATAGAGTATAGTTGGTTTTTCAATTCAATAAACATAAATGAATTTCAAAAGCGATCTGAGATCTTAGCAAACGCAACAACCTTCAAACAAAATTTAGCGTCAATGCTTTTGGACATTGCAGAGGAGGACAAACAAGATAAAGAATTGAGTGGCTCACAGGAAGATATAATGGCAGAAGAAACACTTTATACTGGGGGCTTTCCAAACCATAAAGACCAAAAACTTAAGCAACAGTTTAGAGATGAAAATTGGTCAGGTAGATATGATATATGTCAGCAGTTTTCAGATAAGCGTTTTTCTTATTTTGGTTTAAGGCTAATATATGAAGAATGTCCTGAAATTTTACCGTTGAGTGTTAGAGATAAAATTGATCGCTCGGTTGCTAACCAATTAAAAAGCCTCAATAAAGAAAAATGGAAAACTTGCGACGATTTTTACAAAGAGATTGAAATTATTGAAAACGACCCTAATACTAAAGCTAAAGAATTTCTATTCGAACTTAGAGATATAAGAAAATATTTTGAAGAAAATTATAATGAAAAAAGCATAAAAAACTAGGAGTAAACTATGGCAACATTTAATGTAACGGATGAAACTTTTGAAGAACAAGTAATAAAGAGTTCAGTTCCTGTAGTAATTGATTTTTGGGCAGAGTGGTGTGGTCCATGTAAACAAATTGGCCCAGCTCTAGAGGAGTTGTCAGAGGAGTATGGAGAAAAAGTTAAGATTGCAAAAATCAATGTTGATGAAAATCCAGATAGTCCAAGCAAACTAGGTGTCAGAGGTATTCCAGCGCTTTTTATATTTAAAAATGGCGAAATGGTTTCATCTAAAATTGGGGCAGCGCCTAAGACGGATTTGAAAAACTGGATCGACGAAAGCACTTAAATTAAAATGTCATTCTGTTTCAATGCTTCCCCCGCTAAGTAAAGCGATCCACAAATTAAAATCGAAACCTGGGAGTCATAAGAATCGTTTTTTGAGCAAATATATTTTATAGCTTCTCGAATATTTTTTGCCGTTTGTATCTTATTCCATCCTGCTTCTTTAGCAACAACTACTGCCTCTGTTTTTGGAAGTGAAGAAGATTGTTGTTCAATATCAACTACACAAAGAGATGAGGCAATTACAGTCAGATTTTTGAGGAAAGAAATATGATCCTTGTTTTTTAGTGAACCATATATGACATGCAGGTTTTTTTTATTTATAAAATTCATACTCTTCTTAAGTTGAACACTAGCATCGGCATTGTGGCCTCCGTCGATCCATAATTCATTCTTAACATTATAATCTGTAATCAAATTGAACAGATTTCCTTTTTCGATCTTTTGAAGTCTCGCTGGCCAGTAAGTATTTTTAAGTCCATCGCATATATATTTTACTGGTATATCCAAGTGAATAAGTGCTGAAATAGCAGTCATTGCATTACTAATTTGGTGTTTGCCAATCAGATTAGGAAAAGGAAACTCTATGAATCTGCTGCGATGCTTATAGGTAATAGATTTTCTTGAGTTAGATACAGAAAACGCGTCTGCTGCCCAAATGACTTCATTACTATTTTCTATGCATTTTTTTTCAAGTATCCTCTTTACTGTTGGAGATTGCTTCGAAATAATAGCCGGGATATTTTTCTTTATAATGCCCGCTTTAGCCGCCGCAATCTCTCTTATTGAGTTCCCCAAATACTCCTTATGATCGATCGATATCGAGGTAATAACAGAAAGGGCTGGATTTTTAATCACATTAGTAGCATCAAACTCTCCGCCTAATCCAACCTCTAAGAGCGTATAGTCAGCGGCCTGTCTTGAGAAAGCAAGAAAAGCTGCACAAGTAGTTATTTCAAAAAATGTTATTGGCTGAAAGTTATTTACATTTTCGCATTCAGTAAGAACTTCCTTTAATGCATCTTCACTTATTCTTTTGCTACCTACCTCTATCCTCTCATTAAAACTTACTAGATGTGGTGAGGTGTAAACATGAGTTTTGAGTCCACTACTTTGTAACCCCGCTTTAATCATGGCAATAGTTGATCCTTTTCCATTTGTGCCAGCGACATGTATTACAGGAGGTAATGATCTTTCAGGGTTCCCAAGCTTCCTTAAAAGCCTTTCTACTCTATCTAACTTAAGATCAATTATTTTTGGGTGTAAAGATTCTAGCCTCTTAAGTATCTCGTCCATTAGATCCATCAACTTCTGTGATACTTCCCCTAATAGGTGGAGGTTGATTTTTTAATAGATAGATTAATTTTATCAGCTCTTCTCTCAAAAATCTTCTCGATACCACTTGATCAAGCATACCATGATCTAGTAAATACTCTGATCTTTGAAACCCCTCTGGTAGTTTTTCCCTAATTGTTTGCTCTATCACTCGTGGTCCTGCGAAGCAAATAAGTGCATTTGGTTCAGCTATTTGTATATCGCCAAGCATTGCATAAGAGGCTGTGACACCACCAGTTGTTGGGTTTGTTAGTACAACGATATAGGGAAGTTTGGCGTCTCTTAGCATTTCAATCGCTACGGTTGTTCTTGGCATTTGTATTAAGGATAAAACACTTTCTTGCATTCTGGCTCCTCCAGCAGCAGCAAACAAAATGAAAGGAGATTTGTTTTTAACCGCTCTCTTCACTCCTTCCAAAATGGCGTTTCCCACGGCCATTCCCATGGAGCCCCCCATGAACTTAAAGTCTTGACAAGCAATTATAGTTTTCATGCCCCCTAGGTCACCTTCAGATATTGAAATTGCCTCTTTTTGCCCAGTACCTTTTTGTGCTTCCTTTATTCTGTCAGCATATTTTTTTGTATCTTTGAAATTTAGGGGATCTTGTACTGGTAATTCATAATCAATGGTAGAATAAATACCCTCATCAAATATTGATTTAAAACGCTCCTCAGGGGAAATATACATATGATAGTTGCAACTTGGGCATACATTCAAATTCTGGCTAAATTCTTTGTGAAAGATCATAGAATTACAACTCTCACATTTAACCCATAATGTCTCAGAGTTATTTTTGCGTGAGAATATTGCATTGATTTTTGGTCTAACAAAGTTAGATATCCAATTCATTTCTCATACCAAATAATTATTTTATAATCTCTATTGCTAAACTAAAAAATAACATTATACAAAATAAAAATAAACCAACTGTTTTTTCTTTATAAAATAGCAGATAAACTCTTCTAAAAAATTGGAGATATGGAATTGAGAAATTTAACAAAAGTGTTCGCAGTATTTTATCTCCTGCTGTTTCTTAGTGGTTGCTTATCTGTTGGATCGGGACCACTAACCAATTTAATTTCAGTGCCATCTGGCCAGTCTAACTTAAAGCATAAGCTACCAAGTGGATTTTGCTTGGATAGAAGTGCAAATAGGATCGCCGGTTTGCAAGAAACCTCAGTAGTTACAAATTGTATATTAGTAAATAAAGGTGGAAAATCCTATTTTAGCCGTAGACCTGTTGACACAATAGTGAACATTACATTCACGCAGTCAAGAATTCCAAAAAAAGTTTCTCAAGAAAAATATTTATTGGCAATTGCTGAAAAGATGGAACTTAAAAAACTTATAACTGCGTCAAGTAGCAAAAAGCTGATTTTTGGAAAAGAGAAGTCGAATGGTAAATTTTTTCATGTAAATTTTCAAAGAATTAATTCTCTACAACGAAAAGAATTTGTAAGAAAATACTTTTTTTTAGTAGATAATAAGGTAGCGGTGATGACAATATTGTCATTTCAAAAACCTAACAGAAATACATACTCTTCCTTCGAAACCTTTATTAAAAAGTTAGGTTGATTTAATTTTTAAATTGTTCGGTTGCTTTTACCAGTGCTTCGGTGATACCCACTTCAGACATGGCATGACCTGCTTTTGACACCATGACTAGATTCGAGTTTGGCCATAGTCTGTGAATTAGATCTGCTGTTCCGGGCGGACAGATCATGTCATATCGGCCCTGAACTATAATTGATGGTATGTCCAATATTTTATGCATGTTGTCCTTAATTTGCTGAGATTTGTTCAAAAAACCTAAGTTTTTGAAATAATGGGTTTCAATTCTAGCAAACGCTCTCGCATAGTCGGTAGAAGGACTAGACCCAAACCCAGGGCTTTCCAGATTAGCGAGTGCATTCTCCCAAGCTGTCCAAGCTCTAGCAAACCTACCTTGCTCTGTAGGAGAAGACCCAAACAATCTTGAATGATATCCTTCTATAACATTGTGCTGCTCTTTTTGTGGAAGCATGTCCCTGAAAGCTCTCCATGCTTCCGGCCAAAACATACCAGCTCCTCCTTCTTTATAAAACCAGTCTAATTCTGATTGGGTCATAGTAAAGACTCCTCTGAGGATTATCTTACTGACCATCTCAGGATAAGTTTGAGCATATATTAGAGAGAGAGCAGCTCCCCAGCTCCCTCCGAACAAAATCAATTTATTGATATTTAGTTTTTTTCGTATAGCCTCCATGTCTGACACAAGATGCCAAGTTGTGTTGTTTTCTACTGAAGCATAGGGCTTGGATCTTCCACAACCTCTTTGATCAAAAAGAACGATGTAGTAAGCGTCGGGGTCAAAGAATCTGCGCATTGTTGGACTACAACCACCACCTGGACCGCCATGCACTACCAAAACAGGTATCCCATTAGGGTTTCCACACTCTTCGTAATATATCTTATGGCCGTCTCCAGTATCAATAAAACTTTTCCTAAAAGGCTGTATTTCAGGAAACAAATTGGTTCTTTGTTTGTTAAACTGGGTTATATTTTGTTCAGGCATTCTTGAGACTAAAAAAAAAAGGACTATATCCATTATGTCATGAGTATGGGAAAAATTCAATGAAAACAGTATCATCTATAAATGCAGAAGAAGTTATAAAATTTGAGAAATTAGCAAATGAATGGTGGGACTCAGAGGGAAAGTTCAAGCCTCTTCATATGCTGAATCCATGCAGGTTAGAATTTATAACAGATCATCTTTCCATACACTTTCAAAAAGACATGATCCACGATAAAAAGCCTTTGAAAGGGATCAAAGTTTTAGATATAGGATGTGGCGGTGGATTATTATGTGAGCCAATGGCTAGACTTGGAGCTGAAGTCCTTGGTATTGATGTAGTTGATAAAAATATCAAAGTCGCATCATTACACGCCCAAAGAATGGATCTTGATATCAACTATCGTCATACATCAGCAGAGGATCTTTTAAAAGAGAACCTGGCCTTTGATGTTATTCTCAACATGGAAGTTATTGAACATGTAGAAAACCCAGATTTTTTTATAGAAGTCTGTTCAAAGCTACTTAAAAGAAGAGGCCTAATTTTTTGTTCAACAATAAATAGGAATTTAAAAAGCTACCTGTTTGCGATTTTGGGTGCTGAATATGTTATGCAGTGGTTACCAAAGGGAACACATAGTTGGCATAAATTTATTAAGCCTAACGAATTGAAAAAAATATTTATTAAGTCTGGTCTCAATGTTAAGGATACAAAGGGCTTTGTGTTTAATCCTCTATCTTGGGGATGGGAATTATCAAAAAATGACTTCACTGTAAATTACACTGTTTGCGCAACAAAATGATTATTTAATAATGATCTATAACTTTATGCCAGAGGTCATCCAGTAAATCTATTTTTTCTTGGTCAAAATTTTCTAAGTGTTTCCAGTATCTACCATCCTCAACAAAGTAACCTAGTTCTTTTTCTTTTTGGAGTGTACTCTTCAATAGGGTGTTGTTAAGACTTCTTGGAATATTATGCTTGAGTATATCATTTAAGCTAGTGCGTCTAAAAATTAAATTACTATCAGGTCTCTTAGAAAGGTTAAAAATTGAGCAATTTTGAGTCGCAGCAATGGCCTCTAAGCGAGCAGACTTAGCCTTTAAATTTTTTAAAGTTGGATCTTTTCTCAGCGGATCTGGTGTGCCTTTCCCGTAAAAATGGGTATCTTCCCCATCATAAATCATATCACAACCAAGATATGCTATTGCTTTTGGTTTGAAATACCCCAGAGCCCAATAACCGGCTGTAAATGCCATTGTTCCTCCAGAATAAACAAACCCTCCGTACTTATTTTGTAACGGGACATATTCTGCTGAACCAATTAATCTTTGGTTTTTATTGTTGTGGGGTCTTCTGCTTTCTGGAAAATCATCAGGAAATATACAATAGTCCCAATCATCTCTTATATTCCAAGCATTATTTATCACTACTAGACTCTCAAAAAACTCTCTCTTAAAACTTCGAGCTTCTAAAGCATCTGGCGCGCTTCCAATGATTACAATAAGCAAAGAAGCATCCTTTAAACTTTATCGTTTTCTATCGCTTCACGAAAGTTTCTTAAATCTCCTAATAAACTTTTTTTAGTCATGTGATTAGTTTTCTGAATTATTTCGTCTAATATCGGTTTTATGGATTTCATAGCGTTATTTCTTGCATCTATTCCACTTTGACTAATTGAAACACATTTTTTCCTCGCATCATTCCAGTCTGGGCGAACATGTATATATCCCTGTTTTTCCAGCTTGTTCAACGTATTAGTCATAGCACCTTTAGTAACATGAAAACTTCGTGCCAGCTGTAAAGGTGTTTTTTCAGCTCTTGAACCAGAAAAATGATTTAATACAGAAAAACTAGATATGTTTAAATCTTTAGGAAGAGCGTTATCAAGCTTGTTTCGAGCCAATTGTTCTATCGTGGCTATCTCACTGAGCAGAATTAATAAGTTCATATCTTTATTATTGAATTGGAGCATAAAAACACGCTAATGGTTGGTTAGTAAAAGTAATATTTCAATGATAAAATATTTTTGGATCAATAATCAATGCTATTTGACATAAATCGGGTTAAAGAAAACAAAATTAGATCAAGGGAAACAAGATCAAGACACTTTCTTTTAAAGAGAGTATTCAGCGACCTAGAGAATAGAATCTTAGAATTACCTGTTCCTTGGGAGTATGGTCTTATTGAAGGCTGTAGAAAAAACGACTTAGAAGAGTTAAGTAAAGACAATAGAATAATAATTGCTGAGTTTGACCACGTCCCGGTTGAAAATAAAAGAGTTGATTTATATGCAAATTTAATGCAGATGCATTGGTCTAATGACCCATACAGTGATTTTTCTGAAAAGGTCAAACTCATGAAACCTAAAGGTCAATTTTTTTGCTGTCTTTTTGGTGCAGAGACTTTAAACGAGCTTAGAGATTCTTTCTCTAAAGCTGAGATGGAATTATTTGGGGTAACTAGCCCAAGAATTTCCCCATTACCTGAAATAAGAGACGTTGGTAATTTGGCTGCTAAGGTTGGACTAAATAACAGCGTAGTTGATAGGGACATCATCAAAGTTGGTTATAAAAGTATTGAAGATTTGTTTTCGGATCTTAAAAAAATGGGTGAAACAAATGCCATTCTCGGGCGCCGAAAAGGCTTAACCACCAAAAAGCTTATCCATAAGGTTGAAAAATTTTATTTTAAAAATCATTCAGATAGAAAATTGGGGGAAAACGTAACATCTATAAGAGCGACTTTTGAAGTAATCTTTTTGTATGGAATAAAATAGAAGAAAAAAACTTTAGAATTGATTTGATATTTAAAAGGTATAGCTTAATTAAACTTTATCAGAAGAAACTAAAATGAATGTCAGACAGTCAAATATCCCAGAGGATCATCCCAAAATTTTAAAGCAAAAAATTGGTGTGATAATTGGTAATCTTGGGACACCCGATGCCACAGACTATTGGTCTATGAGGAGATACCTTAAAGAGTTTCTTTCCGATAGGAGAGTAATTGATTACTCGCCATGGGTATGGAAGCCAATATTAAACTTAATTCTATTAAGAAGACCTTTCTCCTCGGGCGAAGCGTACAAAGAGATTTGGAACATTGAGGAAAATGAAAGCCCATTATTGACGATTACCAAGGCTCAAGCTCACAAATTAAGAGATAAGTTTAAAAAGGAGTATGGTGACAGCGTCCTTGTAGATTTTTGTATGAGATACGGGAATCCATCCACAGAAAGCACTTTAAAAAAGATGGTATCTAAAGGATGTACTAAAATAGTTTTTTTCCCACTATATCCCCAATATGCTGCACCAACGACTGCAACTGCTAATGACCAAATGTTCAAATCACTTATGAAGCTAAACTGGCAACCGTCTATAAGGATAGTGCCTCCGTACTTCGACAATAATGATTTTATAAAGGCCATTTCAACGTCTATTAAGACTGCTTATAAAAAATCAAAATTTAAGCCGCAACATTTAGTGTTATCTTATCATGGTGTTCCCGAGAGATATTTAATGAATGGAGACCCTTATCATTGTCAATGCCAAAAAACAACTAGGCTTATTAGAGAAAAGCTAAACTGGAAGGAAAGTGAATTAACAACAGCATTTCAGTCAAAATTCGGCCCTGAAAAGTGGGTGGGACCAGCCACGGTTGATCTTGTAGCAGATCTGGCTAAATCTGGTAAGGAAAGCATCGCTATTATAGCTCCATCGTTCGCTTCTGATTGTGTTGAAACTTTAGAAGAAATATGTGGTGAGATCTCAGAAAGTTTTATTGAAGCTGGCGGAAAA
>Ga0066377_10000381_pt1 | contig 10039 bp, 9 predicted proteins | sample Knorr_S23_td_Sur_FD_70946 | JGI IMG/M metagenome (GOLD analysis project Ga0066377, IMG submission 70946) | Marine microbial communities from Southern Atlantic Ocean transect - Knorr_S23_td_SurfaceB_ad_5m_LV_B | ecosystem: Environmental > Aquatic > Marine > Oceanic | place: Southern Atlantic...
TCTGATAGGCTTTTTTTAGATTGTGGCTGTACTAAAAGACCATTTACATTATTGTGAACTATTTCCGGAATACCTCCTACCCTAGTTGCAACTATGGGTAATTGCAAGGACGCTGCTTCTAATAATGCTATTCCAAGTCCCTCCTTCTGGGCAGGATGGACTAGAAAATCAAAACAATGAAGTACGCTCCTAATTTCTGAAAGAAACCCTTTCAGGTACACATGTTCCTGAAGATTGTTTTTATCTATATATTTCTTAATTCTTTCTTTGAGGTAACCTCTTCCATAAATAAATAAACGTATGTTGTTATTAGTTTTTTTAACATCACGAAATGCATCTAATAGAAGCATATGGCCCTTTCGAGGTATTAGTTGAGCTACTATTACAATGAGTGTTGTGTTTGGGTCGAATATATTATGCTCTTCCCTAAATTTTTTCTTTGATATATCACTATTCGAAATCACTTTAGAATTAATTGCACTTTTTACAGTAATGACTTTATTTTCTGGCAAACCTTCTGTAACTAATATATTTTTGATTTCATCTGATATAGCTATAATCTTTTTGTAAAAAAAATACTTTATTTTAAATAATGAAAATTTTTCTTTGTTATCAACTCTTCGCGTAAGTAGAGACGTTTTCCTTAGTAAAAACGAAGCTAAACCACCATAAAAATCAACCCCTCTTCTACTATGAACATGAATTATATCCGGTTGTTTACGAATAATCAGTTTTACTATTTGAAGAAAAATTCTTATATCTAGTTCTCCACGGTAAGAGGTGGTTATTATTTCAGCATTGCCGGCCAGTTTTTCTTGTAGCGTATTATTTTCGTGACATAGCACTGTGTTTTCAATCCCTTTTTTCTCTAACCCTTTAACAAGATATACGACTTGGGTAGATCCCCCATATAAATTTCTACCCCCTTCAATATGTAATACTCTCATGTTAATTTATTCTTAGCATTGCTATTTATTAATGTATCAAGGTGTCTCGCAACTATTGATGGAGTTATTTCAGTCATACACGAAAACTTATTATTGCAAATTGGGTTTCTTCCGCAAGGAGAGCATTCCAGTCCGAGCCATAGAACTTTCGTTGTGGATAAGACGGGATTCGTATACGGTCGTGTCGAACCAAAAATTGCAATGGTAGGGTTTCCAATACTTAGACTAATGTGTGTTAGACCAGTATCTACTCCTACTGCAAATTGCGACTGTTTGATTAAGTTGGGAACATCTTTTAGGTTAGTTTTATCAACTAATGAAAGTACACCAATCGATATTAATTGTTCTTCTAGAATTTTTTGTTCATTGTTTAAGGAACTTCCTAAGACAATGCATTTAGTTTTATATTTACTTATTAAATTTGTTGTTAACTGAACCCAAAACTCAGGCTTCCAGTGTTTTTGGAGACGAGTAGTAAATGGAAAAATTACAAAAAATGGTTCTCTTGTAGTCTCGGTAAGGTATACACAAGAATTAATGTTAGAAGAGTTAATATAGAAACGCGGATTAAACTTGTCAGTAGTCAATTTCAAGCATTTTGCCAGAAACAAATACTCCGAGCTAATCCGGTTAGAATCATTCTTTCTGGGTATAATATTCTTTACAAGTAAGTTTCCCGGAAACTCGGTTCCTAATGAATACTTTAAATCACTTTTGCAGAAAAATGTTATGAAATTCGTTCGAAATAAGCCTTGTAAGTCGAGTACCAAATCAAATCTTTCCTTCCTTAAATATCTAATAAATGAAAAAAGTATATTTATAAAACTTAGGAAAGATCCCTTTCTCAATCGTTTTTTTAAATCTTCCTTTGGAAACAGGAATACATTATCAACTAATGGATCATGGGAGACAAGGTTAGCGAAATTAGGTTCAATCAGCCAACTTATTTTTGCTTTAGGATATGTTTTTTTCAACGACGATAAAAGTGGAAGACAAAAAACTATATCGCCGATAGAGGAAGTGCGAATTAGAAGAATATTAATATCAATTACCTTGAAAGCATAGTTTGGTTTCTAATATTTTAATCTTTTTTGTTGCCTCTCCGCTACAAGTTATCGCTTCATCTATGATAGCAAAAGACATAATCCATAAAAAGAAGTTATCCAAACCAAAATGCATTTTAATTTGTTACAAACCGAAACTTCAAGAAATTGTCTCCGATCCTATTTGGGATGAAACTCTTTATATGCCATGGCCTAGGTACGAACCGTTACCAGGGTTTTTTGGTGTTTCGAAACGGTTACTGAGTAATATAGAATTAGTGGGAAAAACGATAGAAAAAAAAACGAATCTTTATTGTTTTTCGGCTTCTTACGACAATGAGGCAGTAAATTACTTTATCAATTATTTTAAAAAAAATTCTACAAACAGCAGTTTTTCACTAATTCCAGATGGTGCGCTAAATCTAATAAGGTATCCTCAGTCACTAATGAGTAGGATTTTAAAGATTTTGAGATTCTTTAGATTGTTATACTCTAGAAATCTACGTTATACATATTACAGTGGTGATAGATTAGGGGCAGATTCAGATCTTGTAAAATCGATATATGTCATTCCTGGCCTAAAAACAGAATACAATACAGCAAAAGTTATTCAACTTAAACCGTTTTTTTCTACTAAGGTAACAAAAGCAGACCAAAAAAAAAGAGCATTAATTATCGGCCAACCGCTTACAGGATACAAGCTAATTGATCGGAAGGGGTTAATGCATATCTCCAGCGAAATAAGGGAGTGGTCCTTTACCCATGATATAGAAGAAGTTTTTTATAAGCCTCATCCAAAAGATAAGGAAGAAAATCTTTTCGAAGAAGGCTACAAATTATTATCCGGGGAAGTGCTTATTGAAAATTTTCTTTCTAATAATTATTTTGATTACGTTATTGGGGTTCATTCATCCGTTTTGATTTTTGCAAAGCAACTATATGGAAATCAAACTGAGGTAATTTCGTTTGGCCTAGATAAGTTAAAATTTAAAAATCAAAGTTTAAAAATAAAGCTTTATAACCTATATAATGAACTGGGCATTGTTATTCGTTGATTAATTTATCAAATTAAATCAACAAAATTTTTCTCAAGTAATTTTTCGCTAGAGAAGCTTTTTAGGATACCAGTTATTTCCTTGCTTACATTATTTTTTGCATATGGATTAACAACATCCTTTAGTCCATCATTAAAAGCTTTCTGGAATGCTCGATCTATGGCATTGCGGATTTCTGTCACATTCAATGGGGTATGGAGAATATTTTTTGCCATTACTCTACCCTCTTGTCTACGACCAATATTAAGTACGGGCTTTTTAAATGATGGAGCTTCGATAATTCCACTCGAGGAATTTCCAATAATTAGGTCGCAATGATGCATTAAATTTAAAAATAGATCTCTTCCCAATGAATTAAAAAAATAATAGTTTGTATTTTTAGAAACAGTATCTACAATCAATTTATTAATATCACTCCCACCATGATCTATATTTGAGCCTGTAAAAACAATATTTTGTTCTTTATATATTTGAAGAGCGGACAATAAAATTTTTAATTCTTCTATTGGTGTTAGGTCACCTAATGTTGTTGGGTGATATGCCACTAAAAAAATTTGTTTGTCATTTTTTATCTTTAAGATACTTTGTAGATACCCTTTTGATTTTAATTTAATAGATGAAATATTTTCTACCCCAAGACTTCCAACTGAAAATATATTGTTTGGATTTTCTCCTAGCTGCCGGACTCTATTTTTGTATTCATCGCAGCTAACAAAGTGTAAATGTGATAGCTTTGTTATTGAGTGTCGGATGGCATCGTCGATTGCTCCTATAGTTTTTTCACCACCATGGATATGGGCAATTGGAACTTTATTTAGCATAGCAGATATAGCAACACCAAGCGTTTCAAATCGATCCCCCAGTAAAACGAGAATATCAGGTTTATTTTTAAAAAAATATTTAGAAAATTCGTTTATGGTATTTGACATTATTACGGCTTGCGCATTTTCCTTGGAATTCGTTTGTCCTAATACATCGAATATTTTATAATCCTTAAAACCATCATGGATTATTTCCGAGATAGTTTTTCCGTATTCTTTTGACATGTGAGATCCAGAAATAAGTAAATGTAGATTTAATTCTTTATCATTGTCAATTTCCCTTAATAAAGGATATAAAATTCCATAGTCCGATCGGGATGTGGTAGCTACTGTTATATTCCTCATAACTTATCAATAAGTTCATTTTTTTTGTAATTCCGAGATGCTTTTATTCCTATATAATTATCCCAGTTTGATGCACATACTCCATCTAATGGTCTTTTTACCGTTAGTAAGTCCTCTGTTAAGATGTCACCTTTTTTAATATTTTTTTTCGCAACAATTGATTTCCTCGCCGCAATTTTATTTTCTTCTTCACTTTTTGTAATGTGTTTTTCACTACTGCCGAGTATAATCTCCATTTCTCTTATTTTTTTTACCAGCAATTCTAGTTCATTTACCGACAGACTAGCTGAGTGATCAGGCCCATCGAATGTTTTATCTAAGGTAAAATGTTTTTCAATGATTGATGCCCCCATGGAAACAGCTGCCACTGATACATCGATCCCCAGTGTATGGTCCGAGTAACCTACTCGAATATTTAACATTTCTTTTATGGAAAGCATTGCACGAAGATTTACATCTTCTAATGGAGTTGGGTATTCTGAATTACAATGAAGAATCCAGATATTGCTCCTTGAGAGTTTATCACTGAGTAAAATATCAAGGGCAGATTGAATTTCGGTTATTGAAGACATCCCCGTTGATAGAATAACTTCCTTGTCTAAGGAGGAGACTTTTTTTAGTAGTGGGATATTTGTAATTTCGCCAGATGGTATTTTTATTATACGGACACCCATTCTCACAAGTAAATCTAAACTAGGAATGTCGAAAGGACTTGATATAAATTCAATTTTCTTCTCTATAGCATAGTTTCGCAATATTAGCTGCTCATTTGCAGATAGCTCTAGCTTCTTTAACATTTGGCTCTGAGTTATATTTTTTGTATTAAGTTTTTGATACGGAGCCATTCTTGCCTGGGGAATGATTATCTCATCTGTTATATAGCTTTGAATCTTTACTGCATCGGCATTTGCATCAACTGCAGCATCTATCATTTTTTTTGCGATATTTACATCCCCGTTATGATTTACGCCAGCCTCAGCGATTATAAATACCTTCGATTTATTAATTATGCTATTAGCAATATTTTGTACCATTAGCTAAGTCCCTATCAATTATAGATCCAGCACTGACTATTACATTATTACCAATCGTTATTCCTTCATGGATAATCGTTCCACTCCCAATAAACGTATTGTTTCCAATTTTTACCCCGCCATTTATTTTTACACCTGTTGAAATATGACAGTGAGACCCAATAGAGGAATCATGCTCGACAAGAGACTGAGAATTGATAATTGTATTTTCACCTATCTTAACATTTATATTTATTAAAGCCTGGTGCATAATATTTACACCTTTTGCTATTACAGCGCTCGTCGAAACATATGCCGTTGGTGAAATCAAAGAAACAATCTCAATATCTAGGCTCGACAATTCGTTATATTTTTTTTCTCTTGTCCTTGATTTTCCAATTTTTCCAATGGTTAGTAGAAACGTTCTATAGATCTTTGATAATTTTTCAGTTTCCTGATCCTTGAAAACTGAAACATTATGAAGTTTTTCCAACTTAAAACTATTTTTCTCAATAATCCCAACTACATTATACAAGTTCAATAAACCAAGAACATCTAAGCATGCATTACAGTGCCCTCCTCCACCAACTAGAATTAGATCTTTTTTTCTCATAAAAATGCGCTGCTCGGTAAATTAACTATCTTCTTCTGAAGAAAAGAAGCGGTATTTAGTTCTGATTTTGGACAGGATTGAAACATCGGTAATAAATGTAAAGGCTTCCATGATGGTCTCAAAAATATTTTCTCTTTATGGCAAGTTTCTATAAGCCTTTTCTGAAAACAGTCTTCATTATTTTTTAATATTACTGTGTTTAGCCAATAATTACTGATCGATTCTTTATTCTCACTTATTAATCTTAACCATGGAATACCATCAAGCTCTTTTTTATATTTCATATGTAAGTTTCTTTTATTTTCTAGGAGGTTTGAAAATAACTCTAGTTGAGCACATCCAAGAGCAGCATTGATATTCGGCATCCGATAATTATAGCCAATTTCATCGTGTGATAACTCCCATGGATGTTGACTCTTTGCAGTTGTACTCATATGTCGAATTTGTTTTGCCAACATATCATCACTTGTTAGAATTGCACCTCCCCCACCCGTAGTTACAATTTTGTTTCCGTTAAAACTTAAGCAACCTATCTCTCCAAAGGTGCCTGTGTGTTTTTTATTTAAAAAACTTCCTAGGCTTTCTGCGGCGTCTTCTACAATGGTTAGCTTATATTCAGATGCTATGGATAATAGTGTTTCCATGTCAACTGGTTGCCCATAAACATGAACTGGCATGATTGCCGCGATTCTTTTGTTCGTATATTTATTTATAGAGTGGACATGATGTTTCTCTGCGGTAAATTTTAGATGATCTCGTAGTTTATCTAAATCTAGATTAAGGTTATCTTCGGAGATATCACAAAAATGAGGGATTGCATTACAATAACGTATGGAGTTCGCCGAACCAACGAACGTCAATGTAGGCAATAGTACTTCGTCTTTGGATCTAATGCCCAAACAAAGAAGAGAGAGATGTAAAGCGGAGGTACCATTTACAGTTGCAATTACATGTTTCGCCCCTGTAAGCTCAGACAGCATTTTTTCAAATTTACTAACAAAAATCCCAACACTAGAAACAAAATTTGTAGAGACACATTCCTCTAAATATTTAGTTTCGTTACCTGAAAAAAAAGGTTCATGTAAGTTCAATTCACGACGGTTACACACCTTTCTAAGTATCTTTATAAACTGGTTTATTCTATCATTAGATTCAGAATCAATTGAACCTAATAAGGATTTGTCTTTATTCATTATAAAGATATGATTTATAGAATTTTTTATTTGAATTATTTGAAAACCAATTAATCGTTTCTTTGAGAGCCTCATCAAAACCCTCTATTGATGCAAATTCTGGTTTCCATCCAAAGGTTTCGATAGCTAATTTATTACAAGCTAGCAGTCTATCGACCTCAGAGTTTACGGGTCTAATTCTTTCCTTATCTATCATTATTTTGATATCAGGGTTGATTAATTGTATTATTCGCTCCGCTGTTTGCTGCATTGATATTTCAAATCCGCTACCGAGATTAAATGTAGAGCCGGCCCCTTTATCTGACTTTAGAATTTTTAGGAATCCTGCAGTGGTGTCACTTACATAACTAAAGTCCCGGGTTGGTTTCAAAGAACCTAATTTAATTGTGTCAAAGCCCTCTAAGCATTGAGTAATTACTGTAGGGATAAATGCTCTAGCGGATTGCCTTGGTCCGAATGTATTAAATGGACGAACTATAACAACAGGTAATTCAAAAGATGAGTAAAACGAAAATGCTAATTGATCAGCTCCTATTTTGGATGCTGAATAGGGTGATTGTCCACTAAGGGGGTGTTTTTCGTCTATAGGAACATATTTAGCGGTTCCGTAAACTTCGCTCGTTGAGGTATGGAGAAAACGTTCTATACCAAACAGTTTACATGATTGCAGCAAATTGTGAGTACCAATAATATTTGTCTCTATATATGATAATGAAGATTTATACGAATATGGAATAGCAATAAGGGCAGCCAAATGTATCACATGAGAGCAATCTTTTACAAGGTTATTAACAAAAAACGAATCTCTAATATCACCAGGGACAATTTCTAATTCATTGATTATTTGGGAAGGTAGGTTCTCAAGCCAACCCCAGGAGTTAAAAGAATTATACTGAGTTAGTGCTTTAACTGGGAAATCATTAAGAACTAATCTCTCAACCATATGAGAGCCAATAAAACCGTCAGCACCTGTTACCAAAATCTTCTTCAATTTAAGTCCTTTAAACATTTATTATTTTGATTTGCAATTACAGCTTCTGCCAATAAAAAATCGTTTAAGTCATCTATATCTGTTGCGATGTCCGAAGATACTTCTACCCCAACTATTTTTCCATCCCAAAAATTCTTACGTTGTATGATTTCCTCTTGCTTTGCAATATATGCAATTGGAGTAATGCAAAAAATTTCAGGGGCATCTTGTCTTCGAGTAATTTTACTAGGTGAGAGAAGATTAATGGAGCTATCTTGCTTATCTCTTTCTACTAAGTTGAAAAATGGGTTGTATTTTGTTTTAGTTACCGATACTACAAAAGAATTTTTTTGATTAAACTTCTCAAAACATTGGGAAACCGAAGCTTTTGTTCTTAAGGGAGCCGTGCACGGTAGGCTAATGAAATTATCAAAATGCCCAATATTATCAATTACCCAGGAAATTGCATGTTTCCATGCATCGAACTCATTTGCATAATCTGAGGCCAATTCATCAGGTCTTGGTATTACTATGACATTATTTTCTTTTGCTATATCCATCGCCTCAGGACTGTCTGTAGATACAAAAATTTTGTCGATGAAAGGCAATGTCTTTGCAAGATGAATTGGATAACTGAGTAATGGCTTCCCCGCTAATAAGCGTATATTTTTATTAGGTAATCCCTTTGAACCAGCGCGTGCAAATATAAAACAATAGGTTTTCGTAGTTCTCATAGCTTGGCCTAGGTATCCCACTCGTCATTAGCTTTTAAAAGAGTTTCAGGGATTCCAACATCTACCCAGTATTCATGAATTGGAAAATAATTAATCTTGCAATTTTTTTCGACAAGTTTATTAATCAACGTCGGCATATCACAATAAACACCCTTTTCGAGAAAGTTTTTGAATGTGGGATTAAAAACGTAAATACCTGCATTTACATAGCACGAGTGATCAGGCTTTTCCAAAATCTTAGTGATATCATTTTTGTCTGCTTGAATAACGCCGTACGGAATATTGACAGAATGCTCTCTCGCACAAACTGTTCCAAAGGTGTTAGATATTTCAAAATAGTGCAATAACTCATCAAAGTCTACCATAGACAAAACATCTCCATTTAGCACGATTATCGGAAGGTTGGTATCAATCTCTAGAAGTGAAAGTGAACCTGCTGTCCCTAGAAATTGTTCTTCTTCAATATATTGAATATCTATTCCTTTTTTATTACCGTTATCTAAGTAAGATTTAATTTTATCTTTAAGGTAATTGACAGTAACATAAAATTTTGAAAAACCATATGACCTCATCCGGTCAATAATATGTTCAATTATAGGTTTATTATTCACGAGAAGCATTGGCTTCGGGCATTCGTTTGTGATTTTTCCTAACCTTCTGCCCATACCTCCTGCCATGATGACAACACAATTTTCTTTTGGATCACTTTCTGCTTTGATATCATCCGAAAAAATAATAGAAACTAAATTCTTCTTAATATCTAAAATAGGTAGTTGTTTAATAGAATGCTTAATAAATAGTTCACTGGCCTTTTGTTCAGAATAATTTTCTTGCTTTATAAACAAAAAATCTTTATTCATTACTTTTTCAACAGGATAGTCAACTGTTACACCATCTAAGAGCGCTCTCCGAATATCACCATCGGTTATAGTGCCTACGACAACATTCTTCGAGTTCAATACAATTACGATTTTACCTTTTTGGGTATTTAAGGTTTGTATAGCATCCTTGACTATTGATCCGGATGGAACACAATATTTCTCGCTTCTGGTTTTATCCACGCTCACAACCTTTGGAAAATTATTTTATTGATGCAAATAGAAAAGAGCGCCTCTGACAAAAAATAGCCATAAAAAACATAAACATCATTGTGGTGTTTGAGCGCCATAAATAACTTTCGAAAAATGAGATCGCCATAAAACCTATTAATATAGATCGAGCACGATAATCTCCATATTGAAAACACTTGATTAATAGATTCATCATTATTATTGCACCAAATAACCCTAGAGTCGCAAGGATCAT
>Ga0066377_10000385_pt1 | contig 9995 bp, 7 predicted proteins | sample Knorr_S23_td_Sur_FD_70946 | JGI IMG/M metagenome (GOLD analysis project Ga0066377, IMG submission 70946) | Marine microbial communities from Southern Atlantic Ocean transect - Knorr_S23_td_SurfaceB_ad_5m_LV_B | ecosystem: Environmental > Aquatic > Marine > Oceanic | place: Southern Atlantic ocean...
GCGTTCGCCCGTGCTCGATTGATTCGCTCGACAAAAACCTGTTCGTCATCGGTGGGATCACCGATCAGGTATTGATCCGAGACGCTGAGCGCCTGGAATCCAAACGACTGGGATTCCATCTGGGTCTCCATGGCCGGCTCGGGGGGCGCGACATGAAAGGGAGTATTCCTCGGCTTTTTACCTTTGGCAGTGGCCGGTGGGCAGAAGATGACCAAAATAAGGATGGCCACGCCGTATCTACCGAGGCATTTCATGCTCCAATCGGTAAGTCATCATTGATCAGCTGGCAACTATTTTTAGATTTTGCCAGTAGCAGAGACAGGGATCAAATAACGGCAACCGGTCGTGATACGGGTGGCATCCAAAGGTTTAAACAATAGGACTTAAATTCTTTGCGTAATGGCTTCGCGAACACTTTGGAGAAGCCGATATCCAAGCTCTCTTTTTCAATCGCATCAGACGGGTAGGAAGTGATCAGGATGCGGTGAATCGGATTGAACCCGTATTTGTTGGTCAGGATTTCAAACGCCCTGGCACCCGTGAAATGTTCCCCGAGGTGGTAATCGCACAGGAACAAGTCAACATGAGTGGATTTAACCGCCCGTACGGCTGCGTCAATGTTGGCGCATGAAATAACATCGTAACGATCCTTCAGCAGATGTTCCACCAAACGCAGGGACAAGGGATCGTCGTCCAGGCAGATGGCACGTTCCCTGACAGGCACACGCTGGCGCCGATCGGATGATGTGTCCGCGGCTGGCTTCTCTTTCATCAAATGTGAGATGAAAGGAAGATGAAATGTGCCTTCGTGTGAACTCATGAAATTGCCATGTTGTCAGGTCTGGTTGCTGGTGTGTTGGGTCAGGCCAAATTAGGCGACGAACTGCTTTTGCTTGTACTTGATGGGATAGGGCTCAAGGGCGTATCTCCATACGTGCGCGTATTTGTTCCAAGGACCGGTTACCGGACCATCGTAAATTACCTTTGGCTTTAATGCCGGCATCCATGGACGACTGGCAAGGCGTTCCTTGACGATCTCAAACCCTTCATGGGAGGAGAACTCGAGCATGCGCTGCTCAGCTTCCAGGACGGGCTTGTTCCTGGCGGTTGCCGGTGTGGCACTCCTGCGTTCGAGCACGGATTGTGAACGGCAAGCCTCCAGCTGTGCCTTTAATTCCGCCTCAGCTGGCGTAGCGCCGGAACCAATACCGTAGGCCGCCACATAATTGTCGAGGCCTTCCAAGTGACGAATTGCCAAGGCAACATGTCCGTTGAATTCCGGCTGGTTGATGAAGACGATACTGGCATCTTCACGATTGATGATCCAATGATTCAGGGAACCTCCCCACCATGCATCAATGGAATGATATTCAAAGGCCTCAGCGATTGCCGATCGGCGCGCTTGCCCCGGAAATAGACTCGGGAAGGCGGCCATGCCTTTTGTGCTCATTGAATAGGGATAACCGTAAAGAACGGCGTCTGGCCCGGAGCTGGTTTCGGTATATGCCCAACGCTCAAGTGCTTCAGAGACGGCTTTAGCTCGCGCTTCCAGGCGAGTGAGCCCCATTCCTGACCCATCAGCGGGATTGAACAAGCACAGCTTTTTCCCCATGGGATGCTGGAAGTCCTCCTGCAGGGTGGCGCGGCAAAGCTGCCACATCTGGCCCAGGTATTCGGTTTGTCCGTATTCGATGTCTGCGATGGGTCCACCATTCTCGCTCACAAGTGAATAGCGGATCGGTGCCAGATTCAGGAAGAAGCGCTTTGCGAAGCGGGCTTTTTTCATGAACCATTCCGGTGCGCAACTCAGATCATATGGGAGTGGGATTGATGCTGCTTGTGATAGCGTGGACATGGTTAGACCTTTCGTACGGGGGTTATCTTTGACGTATTAGTATGTTGTTTCTCGTGGTACTAGCGTGCTTGGCCAGGGCCGACTATACAGTAGATGCTCATGAGGATTCCGCCGGAATCTTTCGCCTTCAGGTCAGGTATTGCTTTTTTACTGACGCTTTCGGCTTGTGCATTTAGGCCAACTGCCGCTAAACAGATAGCCACGAGGAGTATTAAGATGCGTTTCATGTCTTTCATAGGACTCACGTTTTACAGCATTTTTAGAAATATGTCTTCTACAACGTTTCCACACTTTCTATTCCTCATTGGATTAAATTTTATCAACGTGCTCTGTCAGGGCGCTGAAACAGGGCCCTCGTTCAGGTTTGCCGAGAAAATTGAACAGGTTCCGAGTCAGGAGTTTTTTGACATTCTTCACATCGAGGGCGTTACTTATCTTTCAGGGGATGGGATATATGCCGTAGATAAATCAGACACCCGCAAGTTGTTTGATGCGGAGCGGATAACCGCAATTTGCGGAGATTCCTCCGGGAGCACTTTGGCATATGCCGGGGGCAATGAAATCGGTTTTTTCCCTATCGCGGGAAGCAGCTCGCGCACCGTGCGGATTGATGCTGGCTTCATTTGGTCTCTTGCTTGGGTTGATGATTACGTTTGGTTTTTTGGGTCGGAAAAATTTGGATATATCGATTCAACCTCGTTTCGGATTGTTGACCAATGGGAAGAGTCATTCAGTCCACGCCCTTTGGTATCCATCTTGCAGGGTCCTGATAGTCGGGTGTTTGCAGGATGCGACGAGGGTGTTTATGAGATTTCTCCGAATGGAAGGAATTTAGTCATTCCATTATCCCTCACAGGGGAAAGGCTGGTGACCTGGTTGGAACGTGACGGAGATCATTTTTTGCTGGGGACCAATCATGACATATATCATTGGGATGGAAAAGAAGGCTCACATCCTGTCAGGATAGAATCCAATTACGGCGAATTTTTTCAGAGCGGGATCAATAATTCTGTCGGTACTGAAAATTATGTAGCGATAACTGAGTACCCACATGGAGTAGCCCTTTGGAACAAAGAGAAGCAGGTTATTGAAGATTACATATCGCGAGCTGTGCCGGGCGGTTTAGGGGATGTCTACAAGACAGCACTTGGAGAAAATGGGAAAGTTCTTCTATTGGGAGATGAAGGGGTTGCGGTGTCTGATCCCATTATCCAATCACGATTTTTCCCGGTTACTGAATTACCTGGACTGGGGGAAGTGGCCATCAGTCGTGCTGGAGTTGATGCGGCTTTCCTCTTTTCAAGCAAGCAATGGATTCGATTGGATGCACAAGGATACACGCAGGGCGAGTTGTCGAGGACTCCAGTTTGGGTCGAATTCAATGACAGGGGTAATCTGATTTTCGGTGCGAACACGACATTTGAGGAGCTGAATGGGGATGTCTGGGAGACCATGAGAAACATGCCTATTTCTATTATCGACCTGAAATGGGGAACATCTACGACCTATGCGCTTGGAGTGGAAGGCATCTACACTGTGTCGGATAATTTGGATTTGGAACTGGTACTTCCGACTCAGAGGAAGCTTCAGTTGCTTGGCGAGTACAGGGATAAGCTGTACTTTCTTGATAGTGAAGGGGTTTTAAATGCCTTGGGGAAAAATGACGGTGAGTGGCACCATGAAGGGCTCTCGAAGAAGATTCGAGGTGAATTCGTTGATGGTGGGACTAATAAGGATGGGGTGTGGGTTGCAACTGACAGCCGATTGTATGAATACTCCGAGGAGAAATTCGAGGAGCACCCATTCGCCGAAGACTGGAGGCTTTTAGAAATGAGTCTTTGGGAGGACAGTGCCGCCCTGCTTCTTGGTAATGAGAAGGAGCGGGAATGGTCAGTGGGCTTGTACACAAGCAGTGGCAACGTCATGCTGTCGATTCCCTACAAAGAGTACTTTGGGGATCCCCTGGATGTGATGCTGAACGACACCCATTTGGGGGTTGTCGGATCAAACGGCGTTGGTTGGTTTCCCTATGATGAGCTACCGCGGCTGGCTGCTCCCCGGGTGGATTTTGCCCTGCTTTTTGAAGACAAGCGAATCGAGGACCGGACAATACCGCCAGGCATGCACTTTATTGATTTGCAGGTGTCTTTCAGTGGGCCGGAGGTACCCAGCCTTGTCCAATACAGGATCAACGAAGACCGATGGAGGAAAGTGAATCTCAGAGATCCGTCCCTGCAGTTTGCGGGGCATGGGAGCTTCAACGTGGAGCTTCGGGCAATTCATCCGAATGGAAACGTCTCATCGTCAAAGCTGGTCCAGTTTGGGATTGCGCCGCCGTGGTATCTGAATCCGATTTACCAGGGGGTCATGCTGCTGTTGGCAGTTGGCGCCATTTGGCTCCTTTATTATCTGCGCTCTGCCCAGTTGAAGCGAACAAACGCGTGGTTGCAACGTGAAGTGAAAAAGCAAACCCGGGAACTGGAGTCGGCAACCGCTGCGCGGACGAATTTCCTGGCAGGACTGTCACACGACATCCGCAATCCCTTGAACGGAGTCTTGATGATTGCAGAAACCCTGGGTCGGAACCCGCCCAAATCCGGTGAGGATCCCCGCTTAAAGGATTTGACCGAATTTGGAATCATTGTGGACCGCATGCTCGGGGAGATCCTCGATTTTTCCGCTATCGATCAGGACCGCATACCAACCAGCCTTATACCAGTGTCCGTGATGGACATTATAGACAGCTCGGTAAAACAGAACCAGTTCAGCATACAGCATGAGATGGTGACCCTTGAGACCGCAGTGGCCGAGGAATTGAAAAGTGTGGTTATCCGGACCGACCGAAACTGGATGATCAAGGTGTTGAGCAATTTGATTGTGAATGCTCTGGAGTATTCAGAAAGCAACCGGGTCGAAGTGGGGGCGCGTTGTCTGCGCTTGACCGAGACGGAGGTCGACATGGAGTTGCATGTTGCCGACTGGGGGATTGGCATCGATGAATCCGAGAAGCCGTTTGTCTTTGAGCGCTTCTATCGCGGGGAGAGTGGTATCGAGAGTGGCAAGCATGGAACAGGATTGGGGTTGTCCATTTGCCAGGAGATCGCCCATGCGATGGGCGGGCACATCCGAATTGAGGACAATGAGCCCTCGGGATGCCGGTTCATTTTGACGGGCCGGTTCGACCGGATGGAGGAAACCAGCGAGCTGGACAGGGAGGCGGTCCTGGAGAAGTTGCGCGGTCGGCGGATACTGATTGTGGATGATCTGGTTTATAACCGAAAGTCCATTGTGGAGTTCTTCGAAACCATTGGTTGCCAATGTGACCAAGCGGAAAATGGGCGGAAAGCTTTGGATCTGCTGGGACAGAATTCCTACTACCTGGCACTGCTCGACTGGGACTTGCCTGGGTTGACCGGGCCTGAAATTGCGCGCCGTCACCGGAAAACCCATTCCAATGATCCTGTCATTCTGATAGCCGTCACCGCCTACACGGATGGGGAGAAGAAGCGGGAAAGTGAAGAGGCTGGTATGAACGGTTATATCAGTAAGCCGTTGACTGCGACTAGGTTAGCTTATTGCTTGGCGAATATTGAGAACTGGAAACCGGAAGCGACTGATAGCATAGACAAGGTTGACACCGATGAAGTCCTCGAGGAAATTTACAAACATATAGAGGATTGCTTGCATCACGGTGAGCATTACGAGTGGGAGGAACTCCGCCGGTGCGCACATCGCTTGACTACATTGGCCTTGATAAAGAATAATCGCGCCATGCAACAAGTTTGTCGGGATTTGCAAATTTCAGCGAGTGAGGGAAATATCAAGGAAGCTCAAGTCGGGCTATTGGAGTTGCACAAATGGAGAAGGCCTTAAAGACAATCATCATAGAGGACCAGAAACTGGGGATCGATCTGGTCCGCAGCTGCCTCACGGACAAGTTCGAATTATTGGAAACCTGCCAAAGCATCACAGCTGGGTGGAAGGCTTTCAAGAAGCACGACCCCGAGGTTGCCATACTGGATATTGAACTGCCCGATGGAAGTGGGCTGGATCTGGCCAACCGCATGTTAAAGGAAAATCCCCGGTTGAGAATACTTGGTGTATCGGGTCGAACGGACGAATATACATTATACAGGGTCTTCATGACCGGGCTTTTTGGATTTGTAGACAAGAACACTGAATCCATTGAGGAGCTGAAAAAAGCCGTTGAGCAACTGGGGGAAGGAAATTGTTACTATGCGGCAACCGTTCAGCAAAACATGCTGATTCAGAAAACCGATCCGCTGGCCTTTTCAAAACTCCTGACTGAGCGGGAACAAGAACTGCTCCGGTACTTTGGGGCAGGCGCTTCGAATGAGAAGATTGCCGAGAATTTAAATCTGCGTCCAGTCAGCGTGCAAAATCACAAGGCTCGCATCATGAGGAAACTGGGCCTGCACACGACTGTGGACTTGATCCGCTATGCCATGCAGAAGGGGTTCGTCAATCAGACCGATTTCCAGAACCTGAACAAGGGTTAAACGGGAGGTGTGGAGGCTGCAGCCCTCACATGAGCGGAGCAGCAGCTCCTCCAAACGCTCGAATCAGTTGCACCCGAACTTGTTCGAGTCCCAGGTCCAGTCCGGGAGACGGGCCAACATCAATATAGGATTGGTAGAAATCCGGATCGTAGGGTGAAAGGGGAGTGGAACCATCCTTCAGATCAAAACAGGACACATCCTCCAGTATCCAAATATCAAACATTGGCAGGTTTGAGCTTATAAGACTGACCAGACTGTTGAGTTCATTGACCACAGGGGGAAGATTCCTCGGTGCCACGACCCAGCTGTTTTGCGGTTTGATAGCTGTTTCGATATGCTTGGCCAGTTGACTGGAAAACGGTTCATCCTCAATCATCACCATGCACTCGGAGTTCAGGTGAACGGACCTCGGGTCAAAGTTATGGGAACCCACGAAACTTATTTTCCGGTCCACAACCATGCTTTTCCCATGGACGCAGAACCGGCCCTCCTTCACCCCTGAGCCAAACAGGTTTGTGTTGATAAGCCATTCGTCCTCCTGGAGGGCACCAGCCTCCTCAAGCAACTTGTCGTACCTCGGGACAAATTCGCGAATATCCCCTGGTACCGGCTTGGCCAGATAGAGTTCCAACTTTAACCCCTCAATTTGGAAACGCCTCTGTTTCAAGGCAATGCTCCCAACGAAAAAATGGTCTGCGGAAGCGAGGCTGTTGGTGGACATGCACATTCGCAGTTCGGGCTTTTCTTTTCGGATTTTGCGGAGGGTTTTATAGGTTTTGTCACCAATTACTGAATACGGGGTCTGTATCAATATTTCCTTTTCAGCATTTTCAAACAGCGAATAGATGATTGCGAAGGGATTCTTCTTGAGCGGGTTTTTCAATCGACTGGTCTTGATCGGTTCATCGGTAATGAAGGTGATCCGGTCAACTTGGCTCAGTTTGAGTTCCGGGTTGAACACCGACAAGTCGGGGGAGCTGGCGGACTGGTCCAGGCTGGTGAAGAATTGAGGGAGTTTGCTTGTGACGCCCTCAGGGAACGTGCCTTGGCCACTTATGGCTATCCTGCGCAAGTCATCCATGCGAAGGACGTCTATTGAATCCCGGTGACTCCAGAAAAGATCAAAGGATGCCTTGACATCGGGAATGGATGGCCCGGAAACTAAAACGTCCCGGTCCCTGAAGGAAAGTTGAGGATCGCGGTCATAGTAGGCGTTCTGGAAGTTGCGCCCCCCGATGATGGCCAGTGAATCATCGATCATCATCACTTTGTTATGCATGCGATAATTCATCGTGCTGAAGCGGGTCAGCGCGCTCTGTGTGACATCCATGGAGTCGAACAGGGCGTCTCTTGAAATGGGCCGAAAAAGCCTCACTTCGAGGTTCACGTGGGCTGCGGCGAGGGCGGCATATTCCTCCGGCGAAATTCCGGGAGAGATAATATGGTCGACAAGAAGGCGGACGCGAACCCCTCGGCGGGCGGCGTGGAGCAACTCCTTGAATACCCAGCACCCCGACTCATCATACACATAAATAAATGTCTGTATATCGATGGATTTCCTTGCTGAGCGGATCAGGTGGATGCGCGCCAAAAGCGCATCCTCTCCGGTCTCAAGCAAAGCGACCCTGTGTTTGCCCGGGCTCTCCGCCGCCAGATTGAGGTATTCCGAATCGACAGGGGTCGTTGCCAACAGGTCGTTATCCTTTTGAACAGCGGGTGGGGGCAGGAATTCCGGGCGCTTCACCAAGTCCGGTGGCATTACGCAACCCGCTAGTAGAAGGGTGCCCAAGCCGGCCGACTGGAGAAGAGGTTTCATCATGAAAGAAAAGCAACCAGGGATTTGGCCACAAGGATCATGATGACCAACGCAACCGGATATGCCGAGACATAACTGACCACGGGTACCTGTGATTCAGTTCGGGCGGTGATGGCCCCCAGTGCCGGGGTAGAAGTCATTCCACCGCAAATCCCTCCCAGGGTTTGCAGGGGATTCAAGCGGAATAGTTTCCGCGCGATCGGCCACGAGAGAAGAAGCGGGAGGGTCGTTACGGCAATCCCCAGTGCAAAGACGGAAAGTCCATAGGCCTGCACGGTTTCGACGAGGGCCCCGCCGCCGCGAACGCCGGCATGGGCAAGGAAGAAAACCAGCCCCAGTTCCTGCAGAAGCATGCGGGTGGGGCGGGGGATGTGCCCGACGATTCGGCCGACCCGGCCGAAGTGTCCTAGTAAAATCGCTACAAGCAGGGGGCCGCCCGCCAGTCCCAGGGTTATGGGCGTGCTGTTGGGAAGCCCGATTGGAACCAGGCCAACGATGATGCCGAGCGTCAGGCCTGCAGAAAGGGAGAGCAGATCGGTGGCGTCGATGGCACTGCTGCGATGGCCAACGGCGTTGGAGAACGACTTGAGATTATCGGACCGGCCAACGGCGGTCAGCTGGTCATTTCTTTCGATGACAGTGGAGGCGTTCGGTACAAAAGTGAGCCCGAGGCGGGTGACCCGCGTGATGACGATGCCGAAATTCTTCAAGGGAGCAAGGTCACCGAGGGTTCTCCCACTGAGATTCCGGGAGGTTACCAGGAGATGCTGACGCTCGTTTTCGACATCCTTGATAACACGGCGCTCGCTGCGTTTACCAAGGAAATCGGTGGCGATGGCGATCTCGTTGAGTCTGCCCACCAGGAGCAGGAGTTGTCCTGTCTCGAACCTGTCATCGTAATGGAGGGGTTCCAGGCGGTCATTTCGGTAGATGCGGGAAATCTGGCATGCGTTGAAATGATTCAACCCGGCATCAGCGATTTTTTTGCCCACGAGATTGGGATTGGTCACTTCAATCAAGACGGTTTCCACCTTTTCCGCATCCTCTGACGGGTCTTTATGATCCGCCGCAATCTTCTCCAAGTCGTATTTCAGCATGCGGGGAAGCAACTGGACAAATAAGACAACCCCGATGACTCCGAATGGGTAGGCGATCCCGTAGCCGATGCTGACCCCTTCCGATCCGGCATTGCCAAGGCCCTCAGTCGCCGCCGCCAAAGCAGGTGTACTGGTCATTGCACCAGCAAATATACCGGTGGCAAGGTCGGCTGGCAGGCCAAGCAGCAAGGCTCCGACGGCTGTTATAAGCCCTCCAAGAGTAACTGTCACAAGTGCCAGCTTTGCCAGCGTGGCCCCCTCCCTGGCGAGGGCGGCAAAAAACCGGCCCCCGGCCCCGATTCCCACGCAGTAGACAAACAAGACCAGACCGAGGGTGCCCGTTCCCTGGGGAACAGCATATCCCAGGTGACCCGCCAGAAGGGCCGTAAACAGAACTCCCGAGCTCCCGATGGCGATGCCCTTGATGTGGATATTGCCGAGGAGTAATCCGTTGGCGATAATCGCGAACATGGCGACCAGAGGCTGGTCAATCAGTAACTGGTGTACGGCATGGAGATTCATTTTCGTCCCCATTTGATAGTCGAAGCCATCTGGCAAGCAACCGTTTTTCCTTAAGCGGGAAGGATATTGTGGTTGGAGCAGAATACATTCCCGGGATCCCACTTCCTTTTAATCTGCCGGAGGCGCGCATAGTTGCAACCGTAGGCAGAGGGGATTTTGTCTTCGTCATCCTCTGACAGCCCGTT
>Ga0066377_10000386_pt1 | contig 9982 bp, 9 predicted proteins | sample Knorr_S23_td_Sur_FD_70946 | JGI IMG/M metagenome (GOLD analysis project Ga0066377, IMG submission 70946) | Marine microbial communities from Southern Atlantic Ocean transect - Knorr_S23_td_SurfaceB_ad_5m_LV_B | ecosystem: Environmental > Aquatic > Marine > Oceanic | place: Southern Atlantic ocean...
TTGCTTTGAATTGAATAAAATCCTGCGCCTGTTCATTTAAATAAAGTAACAAGCCTTCTAACTCCGTTTTTCTAGCAAAACTATCTGGATCTTCCCCTTCAGGAAACATACATACCCTGACGTTCATACCTGCCTCTAATATTAAGTCTACGCCTCTTAAAGCAGCACGAAGACCGGCCGGATCGCCATCGAAAAGAAGGGTAATATTAGGTGTTAGTCTTCTAATAAGACGGATTTGATCAGCAGTGAGGGCAGTTCCGGAAGAAGAAACTACATTTTTGATACCCGCTTGATGCATTTGAATCACATCAGTATAGCCTTCGACCAAATAACAATTATCTTCTTTGGCAATACTTTGCTTGGCCTGATACAGACCATACAAGACCTTACTCTTTTGATAGATGTCACTCTCAGGAGAATTGAGGTATTTAGCAGCATTTTTGTCTTGAGTCAAAATGCGACCTCCAAAGCCCATCACACGACCCGACATGCTGTGAATGGGAAATATTACGCGTCCTTTGAACCTGTCAAATCGTTTTTCTTCTTTAGCAATTGTAAGACCTGTACTTATCAAAAACTCTTCTTGAAAACCTGCATCTAAAGCCGCTTGGGTAAATGCTTCCCATTTATCTGGAGCATATCCGAGGAAAAAAGTAGATATGGATTCAGATTGAAAACCTCTTTCTTTAAAATAAGTAAGCCCAATGGATTTTCCTTCCTCACTGTTGTGAAGTGTGTCCGAAAAATAAGATTGAGCATAACTAGATACAAGATACATACTCTCTCGGGCTGTAGCAGCTTGTTTCTGTTCGTCGGTTTGCTCTGTCTCCTCGATCTCAATGTTGTATTTTTTGGCGAGATACTTTATCGCCTCTGGATAAGTGAAGTGTTCATGCTCCATCAAAAAAGCCACTACATTGCCTCCTTTTCCACTACTAAAATCTTTCCAAATCTGCTTGGCTGGTGAGACCATAAAACTTGCCGTTTTTTCGTTGGTAAAGGGACTTAAGCCCTTATAATTAGAGCCCGATTTTTTCAAATGAACAAAGTCCCCTATCACCTCCTCCAAGCGAGAAGTTTCAAAAACAGCATCTATGGTTGACTTATCTATCAAGGTGTTCAAATAGGCTTCCTAAAGTACAAAAATCTTCAGATTAATAATTTCGATCGATTACGTAGGCAACCATACGGGTCAGACTGTCCTTTGTGGGTGAGTCAGGGAAGGGCTCTATAAGGGTCAGTGCACGGTCTCTGTAGGCATGCATTTGTTTGACGGCATACGATAAACCTCCTTTTTCCTTCACATACTCAATCAGCTCGCGGACACGTTTGCGATTCTTATGATGTTTTTTGATTGTGGTTTTAATCCAACGTCGCTCTCGGTGATTGCTTTGTTGAAAAGCATAAATCAATGGAAGGGTCATTTTTTGTTCCTTAATATCTATTCCCGTTGGCTTACCAATTTTTTGAGTTCCGTAATCAAATAAATCATCTTTAATCTGAAAAGCCATACCTATGTATTCGCCGAATGTTCGTAGAATATTCACTTGTTGTTCATTTCCATAAACAGACGAAGCTCCTAATGCACAACACGAAGCAATCAAAGAGGCTGTCTTTTTACGGATTACCTCATAATATGTTTGTTCATCGATGCTAAGATTTCGGGCTTTTTCGATCTGTAGCAACTCTCCTTCACTCATTTCACGAACCGCTGTAGAAATGATGTCCAAAAGGTCAAAGTCTTTATGATCAATACAAAGCAGCAATCCTTTTGACAACAGATAGTCTCCAACCAAAACTGCAATTTTGTTTTTCCATAATGCGTTGATTGAAAAAAAGCTTCGTCTTCGGTCGCTGTCGTCTACCACATCGTCATGAATTAAAGTTGCGGTATGTATCAACTCAATAACCGAAGCAGCCCGGTAAGTACGCTCATTGACTTGTTGTTGCTCTGACACCAACTTGGCTGCAAAAAAGACAAACATCGGGCGCATTTGTTTTCCTTTTCGATTCACAATATAGTGGGTGATACGATTGAGCAAGGCTACTTTAGAAGACATGGCGGAAGAAAACTTCTCTTCAAAAAGCTCCATTTCTTCAAAGATGGGACGTTTAAGTTGCTCTACGATTTTCATGGGTGGGTAAAGATACAATATACACCATTGACTTTCCCTAAAAAGACTTTGAAAATGTGTCGATTACACAGTCTTATTGGCCAACTGACCACAGGCTGCGTCAATGTCTTTGCCTCGTGACCGCCTTACGGTAACTGGAATCTTATTGGATTCCAAAAGATCTATATATCGATTCACAACCTCTTCAGAAGCTTGGCGAAAATCACTTTGATCAATCGGATTGTATTCGATTAAATTGACTTTTGAAGGTACGTCCAAACAAAACTTTACCAATGCTTCCATCTCCTTTTCGGTGTCGTTTATCCCTTCCCAAACAACATATTCAAAAGTGATTTTACTTTTGGTTTGAGCATACCAATGCAGCAAGGCGGTCTTAAGCTCAGTTAATGGAAATTTTTCGGTAAAAGGCATGATTTTATGACGTGTTTCTTCGATGGCAGAGTGCAATGATACAGCGAGATTCCACTTAGGCTTTTGATCTGCCATTTTTAAAATCATTTTAGAAATTCCAGAAGTGGAGACTGTGATACGCTTTGGGGACATGCCAAGACCCTCGGGTGATGTGATTTTTTCTATGGCATCTAAGGTGTTTTTGTAGTTCATAAGGGGCTCACCCATACCCATAAATACGACATTACTCAACGGACGATCATGATATAACAAGCTTTGTTTGTGAATGACCGCAACTTGATCAAAAATCTCATCCGGATTCAAATTACGCATTCGTTTAAGGCTTGCCGTGGCACAAAAAGTACAATCCAAACTACACCCTACCTGGCTAGATACACAAGCTGTGGTTCGTGTAGCTGTGGGTATCAACACAGATTCGACAATTAAACCATCATGCAATCGAACGGCATTTTTGATTGTCCCATCGTTACTCCTCTGCTGCTGATCGACCTCTATATGATTGATTACAAAATGTTCTTCCAGCAAATCACGGTGTGCTAAAGACAGGTTGGTCATAGAATCGAAGCTTTGAGCAGCCTTGCTCCAAAGCCATTCATAGACTTGATCGCCTTTAAAAACAGGAATGTTTTTGTCTTTAAAAAAAGTACGCAATTCATCCTTCGTAAGGGTGCGAATGTCTTTGCGTGCAGGTGTCATCTTTAGAGAATTAACATCGCGTCTCCATAAGAGTAGAAGCGATATTTTTTCTTCACTGCTTCAGCGTAAGCTTTTTTAACAAAATCGTGACCAGCAAAGGCAGACACCATCATCAATAAGGTTGATTTTGGTAAGTGAAAGTTGGTGACCATGCTATCTGCAATGCTAAAATCATAGGGTGGAAAAATAAATTTATGAGTCCAACCACGATAGGTATTGAGCGTGTTGCTAGAAGAAACAGACGTTTCCAATGCCCGCATAGAAGTGGTACCAATGGCACAAACGCGCTTTTTATTTGCTTTGGCGCGATTGACTAGGTTTACAGCAGCATCGTCTATTATCAACTCTTCAGAGTCCATTTTATGTTTAGACAAATCCTCAACCTCAACAGGGTTAAAAGTCCCTAAACCTACGTGAAGCGTTATATCTGCCATATCAACGCCAATAATTTCTAAACGCTTCAAGACATGTTTAGAAAAATGTAAACCTGCGGTGGGTGCAGCAACGGCACCCTCATGTTTGGCGTAAATCGTTTGATATCGATCGCGATCAAAATCTTCTTCTTGCCTTTTTATGTATTTCGGCAAAGGTGTTTGACCCATTTCGTGAAGTTTAGATCGAAAAGCATCATAAGACCCATCAAATAAAAAACGAAGTGTACGTCCTCGGGAAGTAGTGTTGTCAATAACCTCAGCGACCAATTCTTCGCCATCTCCAAAATAAAGCTTGTTACCAATTCTTATTTTTCGAGCCGGATCAACCAACACATCCCATAACCGTTGATCTTGATTGAGCTCACGAAGCAAGAAAACCTCAATCTTCGCACCTGTTTTCTCTTTATTACCTATCAAACGAGCGGGGAATACCTTGGTGTTGTTACGCACCATCACATCTCCCTCGTCAAAGTAATTGACAATATCTCTAAAGTACTTGTGTTCAATGGTTTCTGTCTCACGGTGGAGAACCATGAGTTTGGAGTCATCTCTATGGTCTGCTGGATACTCTGCAAGTAAATCCTTGGGCAAGTCAAAGTTAAAGTGCGATAATTTCATTTAGTTATTTAAGAGCGCAAATATACTATCCCAAAGGGGGGCTTGTCAAGTGAATCGACGAATAATTAGAGTTTAATTCAAAACAAAACCCAAATCCTCGAAGTCAGACCAAAAACTAGGGTAAGATTTTGAAACCACTTCTGGGTCGTTGATAGTGATGGGCACCAACAGACCCAAAGGGGCAAAGGCCATGGCCATGCGGTGATCGTGATAGGTGTCAATGGCTACATTAGGAACAATCGCGCCAAGACGAGGTTTTAGGTGCAAACTATTGTCGGTAACATCAATGTCTGCTCCTAGTTTAGACAGTTCAGTTTGCAAGGCCAACAAACGATCCGTCTCTTTGATTTTGAGTGTATGCAATCCCGTCAAATGACAACCAACACCTATACCAAAACAGCTTACCGCGATTGTTTGCGCAATGTCAGGAGCATTCGCCAAATCACAAACCAGCTCATTAACACCATCAGCCGATTTAGAAAGGGCTAGTTGATTTTCACCCAATCCTGCAGAAACTCCCAACTGTCTGTAAATATCCACCAACACCCGATCTCCTTGTAAGCTATCAGACTTATAAGTAGTCAGCGAAAGATTTGCATCCTTAGCCAAGGCAGCCAACCCAAATGAATAGGAGGCTGAACTCCAATCTGACTCAACCCATACTTCTTTAGAAACTAGGTTGCCTAGGGGTGCAACACGAATGTCTTGACCTTCAAAAAGCACATCTACCCCCAGTTGGCGCATCAACGCACAAGTCATTTCGATGTAGGGCACAGAAGTAATTTTTCCTTGCAATTTTAAATGAAGGCCATTGGGTAGTTTGGGAGCAATCAGCAGCAAAGCTGAAATATATTGGCTGCTTACGTTTGCAGCCAGTGTAACTTGATGATTAGTGAACTTTTTTCCACGAATACGCAAAGGGGGATACCCTTCGTTTTTCTCATACGATATGTCCGCACCCAATTGCCGCAAGGCATCTACCAATACAGAAATGGGCCGCTCCTGCATACGTTTGGAGCCTGTCAATACTTTTTCAATACCTTCTTGCGAAGCATAGAATGCGGTCAAAAATCGCATGGTAGTACCCGCATGACCAATGTCAATTATTGACGCATTAGAGGACAGGCCGTTTTGCATGGCTTGAGTGTCGTCGGAGTTAGAAAGGTTATGAATTTGCAATTCTGGATACAAAGACTGAAGCACTAACAACCGGTTGGACTCGCTCTTGGAGCCTGTGATAGACAAACGCCCATTGAGTCGAGCGACGGGGTGTGATATGGTAATTTGCTTCATTTAGCTTTGGATCTTTGAATTGTTGTGATGGCGGTCATGATCGCGCTCACTTTTAAGTTGGAGCTTTTTGGCAAAAGCTTCGCCCAAGTCTATACCCGTTTGATTGGCCAAACACAAAACCACAAATACCACATCGGCCAATTCTTCACCTAAATCTTTCTGTTTATCGCTCTCTTTCTCAGATTGCTCCCCATATCGGCGTGCAATAATGCGTGCTACCTCACCTACCTCTTCGGTTAGCTGTGCCATATTGGTCAACTCATCAAAATAGCGGACCCCGTGTTCCTGAATCCATGCGTCAACCGCTTTTTGGGCATCTTGTAAGTTCATCGAATAAATAATTCCTTTTAAATTTGATTTTGCAACAATTCAAAAATTTATTTTGTAAAATTACTCATAAAAACAACACTATCAAGAGGGTCTAAGTATTCTCAAATATAATTTCAAAATAATTAGATCATTGAAAGTTTTACCAAATTTGAATCCTTTAAGGTTTTTTCTTGCATCTATAGTTATGCTATTTCATCTTCCTCAATTTTTCAAAAACAGGGGGCTACCATATTTTGACAATTCCCCCATTTTTAACAAGGGAACTGAGGCAGTTTATGTTTTTTTTGTTTTGAGTGGTTATTTGATTATTCGACTGTTATATATCGAAAAAATAAAAACGAGTTCAATAAACATTCGAAACTTTTATATGAGAAGAGTGTTGAGGATTTTTCCACTCTATTTTTTCGTTTTGATATCCGGGCTCTTCTACTATAATTATTTTTTAGATTTGATTGGAATCAGCTTTGAAACGAATTACAACCTAGTAGAGTTACTTACCCTTTACATTTTTTTTCTGCCCAATGTCGCCTCTAATCTTTATCACCCTGGGGGAGCTCTAGAAGTGCTGTGGTCTATTGGAATTGAAGAACAATTTTATCTATTTATTGCACCACTATTTTTATTTTTAAATAAGAGATATTTAATCCCGTTCTTTTCAATATTTACGGTAGGTTATTTTTTACTTATTGCTACAAATATTTTTCCTTTCTTAAGTGATTTTGACTTCTTCTACTTCTATTTTTCAGTTGGAGGGATTGCTTCTATTTTAGACATAAAATATGGCCTAGGAAAACGGTTTAATCAAATCTCAAAATTTTCGATACTGATATTATTTATAGGTTTTTTCACAACAGATCTAATTCAATTTTCAATAGAATCATATAATCATTTGTTTGGGTTAATCCTTTTTCCACTCTTGGTTTTAACCATTTCCAACAACCCAATATTTATAATAAAATCTAAAATCGTTAACTACCTAGGCAAAATATCTTATGGCATATACATGTATCATGCATTTGCAATAAATTTTATTGGGTTTTTAGCCTTAAAAATGAATTCCAAATTCAACATTTCAACTGCTGCCATGATGGTTGTTTCATTTGTTTTAGTTTTTTTGACAACAATTGCAGCAGCACATTTATCTTTCAAGTTTTTTGAACAAAAATTCATCAGATTAAAAAAATATTTTAGATGAGAGGCTATCCAAAAACATCAAAAAATGTCTTAAAGAAACTATCAGGATTTGTTCTTTGAGTCAAGAACTATGGTCACCGGACCATCATTTATCAAATCTATTTTCATCATGGCGCCAAATTCGCCAGTAGAAACAGGCTTTCCAAGCATGATTTCTGCTTTTTGCACAAAAGCCTCGTACAAAGGTACGGCGATTTGGTGATTGGCAGCGTGAATATAAGACGGACGATTCCCTTTCTTTGTAAGGGCATGTAGTGTAAACTGACTCACTACCAGCAAATCCCCTCCTACATCAAGTAATGAGGAATTCATCACTCCATTGGAATCATCAAAAATGCGCATCTGCAACACTTTACGTACCAACCAATCAACATCTTCCATGGTGTCATCATGAGTAACCCCTAACAACACCAATAAACCCTTATTGATACTGCCTATCACAGCCTCATCTACCGAAACACTTGCCTGAGAAACCCTTTGAACAACAACTCTCATGTGGCTACATCTGTTCTATAGTTGGTAGATTCGTCTTCTAACATCTGTAGATAACTTTTGTATCGAGATGGAGCAATATCTCCTGACTCAACTGCAGCCTTGATGGCACATTTGGGCTCATCAACATGGAGGCAATTGTTGAATTTACATTGGTCTTTTAGTGCAAAAAACTCTCTAAAATAATCGCCGAGCTCTTCTTTTTGAAAATCGATCATCCCAAACCCGCGAATGCCTGGTGTGTCAATAATCTTGGCTCCAAAATCGAGCGTATGCATTTCAGCAAAAGTAGTCGTGTGTTGTCCTTGTTGATGGTGCTCAGAGATTTCAGCTGTTTTGAGCTTTAACCCAGGAACCAAAGCATTTACCAAAGTTGATTTACCTACACCACTATGGCCCGAAAGCACACACACCTTGTCTTTCATAAGCCCCTTAACAGCTTCTACTTGTTGTCCATAAAGGGCAGAAATTTCTAAACATGTATATCCAATTTTTTGATAGATCGATGTAAGGGCGCGTAGTTTTTCTAGTTCGGCATCTGTATAGGTGTCTTCTTTGTTAAAAAGTAAAATCACATCAACCTCAAAAGCCTCGGCAGTCGCCAAAAAACGATCGATAAACGCTGGGTAGGTAACCGGATTGTTTAAGGTCACCATCAAAAAAGCAACATCTACATTGGCGGCCAAAATGTGAATCTGCTTTGATAAATTCACTGACTTGCGAACGATGTAGTTTTTTCTTGGAAATATCTCAGTAATAATTCCCTCTTTACGATCCTTTTCAACAGCGATTCGTACCCGATCACCCACAGCAACCGGATTGGTACTCGTAATGGATTGGGTACGGAACTTACCTTTGATACGACACGAAAAAGACGCACCGTCATCACTGATGACTGTGTACCAACTTCCAGTAGATTTGTAAACCGTTCCCTCCATTGCTTACAAGGTAACGCTTTTTAACATCATACCAGATCAGTTGTTAATCACACGCTTTTGGTGATTGATTGATTCTTGGTGAACTGCCTTAAACATGCGTAAGATGAATTCTTCGCTTAGCCCATGACCTTCTCCTTCTAGAATCATTTTGCCTAAGATTTCATTCCAGCGCTTGGATTGCAAAACGGCCACATTGTGGTCTTTTTTGAGCTGTCCAATACCAACTGAAACTTTCATACGCTTGCCCAAGGTTTCTAAAATGCTGTGATCGATCACATCGATTTGTGCTCTAAGCATATCTAGTTTGTTGGTGTAGTCTGCGGTGGTATCTGTCGTCTTACGGATCTGTAAATCTTTCATCATTTGCACCAAAGTGTCAGGTGTAATTTGCTGAGCTGCATCACTCCATGCATTGTCCGGGTCGCGATGGGTTTCGATCATCAGACCGTCAAAGTTTAAATCTAAAGCCGTTTGCGAAACGTCTTGAAGGGTATCGCGACGTCCACAAATGTGTGATGGATCGCAGATCAAAGGCAAATCTGGAAAACGATTTTGCAATTCGATCGCCAGCTGCCACTCGGGGTTGTTTCGGTATTTGGTTTTTTCATAGGTGGAAAACCCTCTGTGAATGACACCCAATTTTTTAATGTTAGCTGTATAGAGCCTTTCAATGCCTCCTAACCACAAAGCCAAATCAGGATTGACAGGGTTCTTTACCAATACAATCTTATCGGTACCCTCCAAAGCATCGGCGATTTCTTGAACGATAAAAGGACTTACCGTAGAGCGTGCACCAATCCACAGTATATCAATATCATGCTCTAACGCAAGTTGTACATGCGCGCGGTTGGCTACCTCGGTAGCGGTCAACATTCCTGTTTCTTCTTTGACACGCTGCAACCATTTGAGGCCGATCGCCCCTACCCCTTCAAAGTTTCCAGGACGGGTGCGTGGCTTCCAAATTCCTGCACGATAAACAGTGGCATCTGTGTCTTTAAGCTGATGGGCAATGTCCATCACTTGTTCTTCAGTTTCAGCACTACATGGGCCCGCAATCACCAAAGGGTGTTCGAGTCCAAAATCGTGGAGCCATTGGCTCATTTGCTTATTGTTTTCCATTTTGAATCTAATGTTTATCCGGTTTTAAAATATGTTTTATGTTATTAATTTCTTTCATTTGAAGGGTCATGGCTTCGTAATCATCAGACTGCATCAAGTCTCTAAAATGATTCAAATTCATGATATATTCCTCCAAAGTCTCCAAGACATTTTCTTTGTTTTGTTTAAAAATTGGCACCCACATTTCGGGTGAACTTTTGGCCAGCCGTACGGTTGAGGAAAAACCACTTCCAGCCATATCAAAGATACTTTGTTCATCAGCCTCTTTTTCCATCACCGTTTTACCCAACATGAAAGAGGTAATGTGTGACAGATGTGAAAC
>Ga0066377_10000390_pt1 | contig 9953 bp, 10 predicted proteins | sample Knorr_S23_td_Sur_FD_70946 | JGI IMG/M metagenome (GOLD analysis project Ga0066377, IMG submission 70946) | Marine microbial communities from Southern Atlantic Ocean transect - Knorr_S23_td_SurfaceB_ad_5m_LV_B | ecosystem: Environmental > Aquatic > Marine > Oceanic | place: Southern Atlantic...
GGAACACATCATTCCTTCACTTTTTACATCTCTAATCTTTGACAGTTTTAAATTAATATTTAATCCAGGTATAAAATCCCCTGGTTTCGCAACCACCACTTTCATGCCCTTGCTAACATTAGGCGCACCGCACACGATATTCAGTATTCCTGTGTTTGACTTAACCTCACATACCTTTAATTTGTCAGCATTTGGGTGTTTATCAACTTTCAATACCTCTCCAACCGATAACTGCCCCAAACGCTTTCTAGGATTTATCAGGCTTTCTACCTCTAACCCAGTGTCTGTAAGAACATCGCCGACCTCATCAGCAGACAAATCCGTTTCCAGGTAATCCTTTAGCCATGAAAAAGAAAACTTCATGTTGATACTTTCACTCTATTGTTTATCCGCTAAGCTTGTCATAAAGATTGGAAGTTTTTTCTACTGCAAAGCCATAATGCTTTAGCCATCTCATATCATTTTCAAAGAATGATCTGAGATCTGGCATCCCATACTTCAGCATTGCAAGTCTATCTATACCCATTCCAAAAGCAAATCCCTGAAATTTATTGCTATCTACTTTCGCAGCTTCCAAGACATTGGGATGTACCATTCCACTGCCCAATATTTCCATCCAATCATCACCCTTACCAACAACTAATGAGTTTTCGACCCAAGAGCATCGGATGTCTACTTCTGCCGAGGGTTCTGTGAAAGGAAAGTGGCTGGCACGGAACCTTAAATCTATGCTCTCTAGCTCAAAAAAAGCTTTACAAAACTCAATCAAGACCCACTTTAAGTTTGACATAGAGATGTCTTCACCAACAACTAAACCTTCAATCTGATGAAACATTGGGGTATGGGTGAGATCATAGTCCGATCTATAGACACGTCCTGGAGCAATAATTCTGCAAGGCGCTCCATGTTTTTCCATAAACCTTACTTGTACTGGACTGGTGTGCGTTCTTAGTACATTGGGCGAAATACTGTCATTACCATTGTCATCCCCAGGATTGATATAAAAAGTATCAAATTCCTGCCGTGCTGGATGATCAGGGGGAATATTTAATGAATCAAAATTATACCAATCACTTTCAATCTGAGGTCCCTCAGCTACTGAAAATCCGAGGTCTGAAAAAATTGATACTATTTCTTCCGTAACTCTGCTGACTGGGTGTATTAAGCCCGTATTTATCTCTCTAGAGTCTTGTGTAATATCCAACCACTCAGAGTCCATTCTGTTTTCAATCTCTCTATTTACTAGGACTTCTCTTTTTTCTTTTATGGCCTCTTCTAAAGTCTGCTTGAGTTTATTGTATTGTGGCGACTTTAATTTTCTCTCCTCATCATTCATCTGTCCAAGTGATCTTAATAGGTGCGTAACCTCACCCTTTTTGCCAAGCAAGCCTACTCTAGCCTGTTCTAGTTCTTCAACCGATTCAGCTGCTTTTATCGTATCTAAAAAATTTATATTTTCTGCTTCGATTTTCATAGATAGATCGTAGGCTGTGAGAAAAATAAAATATACCGAACAAAATCGGTCATGTTGTTACTAATTCAGTGCGCTTTGCGCTTGCGACACTATCTGTCCGAAAGCTTTTGGATCATGTACCGCAATATCTGCTAGAACTTTTCTATCAAGATCGATTCCGGCTTTATCAAGCCCATGGATAAACTTTGAGTAATTAAGTTTTGCATCTATCTGCCTTACGGCTGCATTCAGCCTTTGAATCCAAAGCGCTCTAAACACTCTTTTTCTAACCTTTCGATCTCTAGTTGCATATTGCATGGCTCTGTCCACAGCCTGTTTTGCTGTCCTGAAGTTTCTACTCCTAGCTCCATAGTAGCCCTTTGCCGCTTTTACTACCTTTCGGTGCCGTGCGTGCGTTACAACTCCTGATTTAACTCTAGTCAACTACTAATCCTCCTACCTTGAATAAGGCATGTAAGACTTCACTATGTTCTCGTCTGCTTTACACAATGTCGTTGTGCCTCTAGCATTTCGTATAAACTTGCTCGATCTTTTAATCATCCCATGTCTCTTACCTGCCTGTGCAGATTTCACGCGACCAGACGCGGTCACTTTAAACCGCTTTTTTGCACCGGATTTCGTTTTCATCTTAGGCATGTTTCTAACTCATTAAAGTAATTCACAAGTGTTTATAAGGATATTCTGAATACTATACAAGTATTTCTTTTTATTTTTCTAAAAATTGTCAAAGTTTTCGTCAGCAGACACGACCCTTAATATGTTAGTTGATCCCGGGGTATTAAATGGCACTCCCGCAATAACTATTATAAAATCTTTTCCGGACGCAAATTCAAACAGTTTTGCTGCCTTAACAGCATTCATTACTGCCCTTTTAAATCTATCAACCGGTGTTGTAACCACACAATGCAAGCCCCAAAACAAGGTCAGTTTCCTGGCTGTTTCAGTGTATGGTGTCAGTGCAATTATTGGCGCGCGTGGTCTTTCTCTAGATGCAAGTTCAGCTGTAGTTCCGCCATGAGTAAAACAACAAATCACTTTTACCTTAATGTTATCTGCCACCTCCCTTGCCGCAACAGTAATTGCGTTAGAAACACCTTCTTTTAAAATTGTTCTGGAGTTCTCCAAATTTTCAAAATACAGCGGGTCTTTTTCGGTTTCAATTGCGATTTTATCTACCGCTTGTATAACTTTTTCTGGATGCGCACCAATAGCAGTTTCAGCAGACAACATTACAGCATCGACACCATCATATATTGCCTGTGCGACATCCGATACTTCAGCCCGAGTCGGTGTAGTTGAGTGAATCATGCTTTCCATCATTTGGGTTGCTACAATAACAGGTTTTCCCATTTGACGTGACTTCAATACAAGTCTTTTTTGAATAGGTGGGACCGCTTCGACTGGTAATTCAACGCCAAGATCTCCACGTGCAACCATTATTCCATCAGAAGAATTAATTATTTCGTCAAACACCTCCACAGCAGCTGGTTTCTCAATTTTTGCAATAATCCCAGCCCTTCCATTCAACAACTTTTTAACATCATCAACATCTTTAGCTCTCTGCACAAAAGATAAGCCAATCCAGTCAACTCCTAAAGCACAAACAAACTCTAAGTCTTCCTTATCTTTTTCAGTTAAGGGGGCAAGATCTAAAATACTGTCAGGACAATTAACCCCTTTTTTATCTGAAATAATACCATCGTTTAATACGATACACTCAATGTTCATTTTAGATGCTTTTCTTACCTCCAAAGCAACTTTACCATCATCGATCAGGAGCTTATCTCCCTTTCTTACGGACATAAATATCTGTGGGTGCGGTAAGCAAGCTCGTTGATTATTTCCTGGAGTTTTAGCTAGATCAAAACAAAATTTTTGCCCAGCCTCCAATCTCACCTTTGAACCCTCAAATTCACCACATCTTAGCTTAGGTCCTTGTAGGTCAGCCAAAATACATATTGGCCTCGAGAACTCATTCTCCAAATCTCTTAAGATCTTGTGTCTCTTTTCTACAGCTGGATGATCCCCGTGGGACATATTTAATCTGAAAATATCTGCTCCAGCTAAAAACATTTTTTTAATCTCTGATTTTGTATCAGATGCTGGGCCTAGTGTTGCCACTATTTTAACCTTACGGTTCCGATGAAGTTGCTTTTCCATTTTTATGCTCGATAATATAAATTTTACAGTAGAATAGAGAAATATAAGAAATAGAAAACTTTTTTTTAATTTTATGAGAAAGATAGATGAATACTAAAAATATAGAGAAAATTGAAAGCCAAACTTTCAGAAGATTAATCTCTCATTTACAGAGCAGAACTGATGTTCAAAATATCGAGATAATGAACTTAGCAGGATTTTGTAGGAATTGTTTGTACAAGTGGATGCATGAGGCGGCCAGCGATTCAAATGAAGATTTGTCAATCGAGGAAGCTCAGAAACATGTCTACGGTATGCCTTACGAGGACTGGAAAAAAAAATTTCAGAAGTAACTTGAATAAGATTTGTTTATGAAAGTTTTGACTTAATCTGTTCTAAATATATCTCCTGGATTTCTTTAACTTTATCTCCAACTGATCCGTTCCCAACGGGTCTTCCATCAATTTCAATGACCGGAATCACGAAGCCAGTAGCTGAGGTGAGAAAAACTTCTTGTGCGTGCATTACGTCGTCAACGTGGATTTTTTGCTCTTTAATCTGGATGTTTTTTGTTTTGCAAAACTCTATTACAGTAGATCTGGTAATACCCCCCAGAATAAAATTTGACAAACTTGGCGTATAAATATGGTCATCTTTTATGATAAAAGCATTACTTGATGAGCCTTCATTTATAAAGCCGTCTTGAACCAGCAAGCTATCATCTAAACCTTTTTGTACAGCAGAAGATTTTGCTATTGACTGCGCAAGAAGTTGAGTGGTCTTAATATCTCTCCTCTTCCACCTATCGTCAGGTACCGTAATTATTTTTATACCTGCTTTGGTTGCTGGATTATTTAAAATTGACTTTTCTTGTGTAAACATTACCACAGTAGGTAGAAATGACTTGTTTCCAAAATTAAAATCTCTTTCACCAAAGCCTCTGGTAATTTGAATATAACAAAGCCCTTCTTTAAGTTCATTTTGATTTATTAATTTTTTTTGGATTTTATAAAAATCTTCCTCATTAAAATTATTTACAATGTCCAAATGATCCAAAGATCTCACAAGTCTTGCAAAATGCTCTTGCCAATCTACCAATTTACCTTCAATAACAGCTGTTACTTCATATACAGAGTCTGAAAACAAAAATCCCCTATCAAATACTGAAATGCTAGCTTCTTTTTTTAAAAAGAATTCTCCGTTCACATATACTTTTGTATTATCCTTTTCTAGCAATGTGAGCTCTTAATCCTATCAGGTTTTACATTTACCTTGGAAGACGTAATCGGAAGGTTGGGTTATCTTAGATGGCGTATATCTCTTGTACTCATACTTAGTAATATACTCATTACTTTCCATCATCACTAATAAACCCTGCGCAAAAAATTGGTCTAGTTTATAAATGTCTACTAAACCTCGCAAATGCGGAACAACAGTTGTTTCAACCTCTAGAATATTCTCATCAAAAAAAGAAATTGGATATTTTTTTCCATCAAATTTTATGAAGAAATGGACTCTTTCTTTGTTTCGTCCTGACAGATTTGTCCTTTTATAGTTCTTTATCGATTTTACTAAATAATCGTCCATTTTGTACACCTCATCTATTACTCTAATCCGATTTCAAAAAATTAGAAACTATTTCTAAAAATTTTGAAGGTTGTTCAACATGAATCCAGTGCCCAGCTTTAGTCACAGGAACCAACTCACTTATTGGGAAATTTTCTTTAATTGTATCGCTATGCTCTGCCACACCATACTCGGATAAATCACCATATAAGAATAGAGAATTTGTATTAGAGATACTATTTATGAAGGGAAACTCACTAATTGCGGTAACATTAGATAGTAGCGATGTCAGATTAACACGCCAATAAAAGTTTTTTCTATCGTCTAGCTTTAAGTTCTGCATAAGGAAAGATCTAAAACTTTTGTCTTCAAAATATTCAGAAAGTTTTAAGTCGATTTCAGATCTAGATTTGAAACCGCTAAGGTCAAGCTCGGACAAAACTTTTAAGTAATTTTCAAAACTAGGTGGATAAGTTATTGGAGCTATGTCAACTACAATTAATTTAGAAACATGACCTTGATAAACTTTGTCGAAAACCATTGCAGCCTTGCCACCCATTGAATGTCCTATTAAATAGCTGTTTTTTATACCATGGGCTTCAAAAAACTTTTTTATATCCTCTGCTAAATCGAAATAAGTATGCTTGTCATTCCATTCCGATTCCCCATGGTTTCTTTGATCAACAAGCCATACGTTAAAACCAAGATCAGAAAGAGATTTTCCAAAACCAAACCAATTCCTTTTTGATCCTAACAGCCCATGCAAAATAACAACATTTATCGCATCACCTTCTCCAAATCGATGAAATGCTAATCGCATGTGATTTTACCAAATTGAGCGATATATATCGTACGCGTCTTTCTCAGTAACCTCTCTTGGATTATTTACTAGCAATCTTGTCTGCTTCATTGCGTCTTTGGCCATTGACTCACAAGCATCCTCAGGAATTGAAACATCACGTAATTTTTGGGGAAGGCCCAAGTCTTTAGATAAAGTGCTCAGATTTTCTATGAATAGAGATGCATTTGTTTGGTTATTATTTCCTATTTCTTCATTTGGAAAAAGAAAAGGGAAAAGCTCAGCATATTTTTTTGCTGCCCATGCGTCTGCCGCGTTAAATCTTAGTACTCCAGGGAGAACAAGCGCATTCGATAGTCCATGTGTTATATGGAAACTACCCCCAAGTGGATAAGCTAAAGCATGAACAGCGGCTACTGGAGAGTTTGCAAAAGCCATTCCAGCTAACATTGATCCAAGTAACATTTTTCCTCTAGCGTTTAAATTTTTTGGCTCTAATACAGATAGTTTGATAGAACTCCCCAAGAGAACCAATGCCTCTTTTGCAAGAATTCCAGACATAGGATTGTTGTTTTTATTTTTTGAGGCATATGCCTCAATAGCATGTACCATAGCATCAATACCCGTGGCTGCAGTAGTAGCTGCAGGCAATCCTAACGTTAGAACAGGATCTAATACCGCAAAATCTGGAAGGATAATAGGCGAAGAAACTCCTCTTTTTTCATCACCATCTACAGTGATAATTGAAACAGGAGTTACCTCGGAACCTGTTCCTGCAGTCGTGGGAATTAAACACAGAGGTAACCGTGGGCCGATGGCATTCGCTACACCCCATGCGCTTTCTAAGTCCTCTCCTGACCCTAACACTAGCGCTGATAGTTTTGCCACATCCATAGAAGAGCCTCCTCCAAATCCAAGCACCCCAGTACACGCTATTTCTTTTCCAAACTTAATCGCTTTTTCCAGTGTTTTTAATGAAGGATCCGCCTCTACATCATCAAATATATTCACTTTAGCACCATGCTTCTCAAGGTTTCTTAATAAGTCTTCATAAAGTCCTAAATCAGATAATCCTTTATCAGTTACAAGAAGAATTCTATTTCCCATCAATTTTGCATATGAGCCAGCATCTTTCGCTACGTTTGGGCCATAAACAATTCTAGGAGTAGTATTAAAATTAAATGAGGTGATTTCTTCAATCATGGCAAACCTTTCTGATCTTGTTTAATTATGTTTTACACAACATAAAATCTGTGTTTTAAGTTTGAATAGATAGATAAACACTGTCAATCATAGAAATTTCTGGAAGGAGAGGACACCACATATGTCACAAAAAAAAAGAGTAGTTCTGGCTTTCTCTGGTGGACTTGATACCTCAGTTATATTGAAATGGCTACAGACTGATTTGGACTATGAAGTAGTGTGTTTTACGGCAGACCTTGGGCAGGGCGAAGAACTGGAGGCCGCTCGTGATAAAGCACTCTTGCTTGGGATTAAACCAGAACATATTTTTATTGAGGATCTTACTGAAGAATTTGTCAAAGATTTTGTTTTCCCAATGTTTAGATGCAATACCGTTTACGAAGGTCAATACTTGTTAGGAACATCTATAGCAAGGCCACTGATTTCAAAGAGATTAATAGAGATTGCTGATACTGTAGGTGCTGACGCAATAAGTCATGGAGCTACTGGAAAAGGAAATGACCAGGTTCGCTTTGAATTAGCAGCATACTCTCTTAATCCAGATATAAAGATAATCGCTCCCTGGAGACAATGGAATCTCACTAGTAGAACAAAATTAATAGATTTTGCCGAGAAACATCAAATCCCTATAGCAGCGAATAAAGTAGGTGAACCCCCTTTCTCAGTAGATGCTAATTTATTACATACATCATCAGAAGGTTTGATACTTGAAGACCCGGCAGATGAAGCGCCAGAGTATGTTTTCCAAAGGACAAATAATCCAGAAACGGCACCTGATAGTCCCGACTATTTAAGCATTAGCTTTTATAATGGAGATCCAATAAAGATAGATGGCAAAGACTACTCACCTGCAAATTTACTTAAAAAACTAAATGAATTCGGTAAACTTCATGGGATAGGACGGCTAGACTTAGTTGAGAATAGGTTCGTAGGCATGAAATCAAGAGGGGTTTATGAAACACCCGGAGGAACTATTCTTTTACAAGCTCACAGAGCAATTGAGAGTCTGACCCTCGATAGTGGGTCTGCGCATCTTAAAGATGAAATAATGCCAAGATATGCTGAGTTGATTTATAATGGTCTTTGGTTTACCCCTGAAAGAGACCTCTTACAGACATTAATTGATAAAAGTCAGCATAATGTCGAGGGAACAGTAAGGCTTAAGCTATATAAGGGAACTGTATACATTGTAAGTAGATCATCATCAAAAAGCTTATATTCAAAGCAACTTGTAACTTTCGAAGATGATGAGGGTTACTACAACCAAAGTGATGCTGAGGGATTTATAAAGCTGAACGCCCTTCGTTTACGCGAATTAGCACGAAGAGATAAAAAAGATTAATAAAAACTTCCGATGTTATTTCTTATTATTATCTGCAGTGCCAAGATTGCTATAAAAACAATTAAAGGAGCGAAATCAATAGCACCAGTATAGGGCATCCGACGCCTAATCGGACCATATAAAGGCTCTAAAATTTGATTTATGCCACGCCAAATCTGGTTGATGAGTGGTTGGTGTATATTAAGAATATTGAAGTTTATGAGCCAGCTCAGTACAATCTGAGCTATAATGATATACTTCAACACATTAAGTAGCATATACAAAATTTGGAGCACCGAGACCAAGATAACCTCCTGTGAAAGTTATATTACATTGTAAAGATAGTTAATAATAAATAAAATAAAAGAACAAAAAATGAATAACAGGCCATAAATGAAAAATAAATTAAAGGTTTACTCATGGATGCTTTTCGATTGGGCTTGCCAACCAATACATACGTTGATTGCCACTTTTATATTTGGTCCTTATTTTGTTCAAGCGGTTGTAGAAGATCCAGTTGAAGGTCAGGCACTGATAGGGATGGCCGTTACAGTTTCTGGAGTAGTTGTCGCTATCTTTTCACCAATTTTAGGCGCGGTAGCTGATCAAACTCAGAAAAGGAAGCCCTGGATCCTTATGTTTTCTATTTTCTTTATCATCTCCACTTTTTCGTTATGGTACGCAGAACCAAACCTTGAAAATACCTTTTGGGTATTATTGGCTTATACAGTCGGTTTTATCGCAGCCGACTTTTCAACAGTTTTCACTAACGCAATGATGCCTAGTCTTGAAAAACCAGAGAATCTTGGCAAGCTGTCAGGAGCAGGCTGGGGCCTAGGTTATCTAGGTGGCTTAGTTTCTCTAGTAATTATGTTGGCCTTATTCGTTGAACAAGACAACGGTCTCACATTACTGGGAAACAATCCAGCACTCGGTTTAGACCCTAGTGAAAGAGAGGGAACGAGAATTGTAGGACCATTGACAGCTCTTTGGTATGTTGTCTTTATGATCCCATTTTTTGTATTTGTTCCTGACGTAAAAATGGTGAAACCATCACAACTGAATGTAACAAAAGCAATTAGAAATCTATTTTCAAATATTATGAACTTAAGAAATCAACCGTCTTTAGGTTGGTTTTTAGTAGCCTCAATGTTCTATAGGGATGCTATGAATGGAATTTTTTTCTTTGGTGGCATTTATGCTGCAGGTGTGCTTGAGATGAGCACCGTGCAACTGGGTATTTTTGGAATTTTGGCAGCAGCAACTGGCACAATTGGCGCATATTGGGGTGGGGCTTTAGACAGTAAGTATGGATCTAAATTTTGTATCAGCATCATGCTTGGAGGGCTCCTTATCGTAACACTGGTGATATTCGGTTTAAGTAGATCTGAATTTTACGGATTTCCATTGGACCCAAAATCAAACACACCAGATATTATTTTTTATATAGC
>Ga0066377_10000397_pt1 | contig 9866 bp, 9 predicted proteins | sample Knorr_S23_td_Sur_FD_70946 | JGI IMG/M metagenome (GOLD analysis project Ga0066377, IMG submission 70946) | Marine microbial communities from Southern Atlantic Ocean transect - Knorr_S23_td_SurfaceB_ad_5m_LV_B | ecosystem: Environmental > Aquatic > Marine > Oceanic | place: Southern Atlantic ocean...
TATACACTCATCTTCCATTTGCTCTTTCAGACAATAGATATGTGCATCATCTTGTGTAAATTCTCTTACTCTCATTAAACCGTGAAGTGCACCAGATGGTTCAAATCTAAAAACTTTTCCAAACTCTGCAACCCTCATAGGAAGATCTCTATAGCTTCGTATAGAATTATTAAAAATTTGTATTCCTCCAGGGCAATTCATCGGCTTAAGCGCAAAGTTTTTTTCATCATTAGTTTTTGCTATATACATATTTTCTTTAAACTTTTCCCAGTGACCTGATTTTTCCCATAAAGACCTATCCAAAACTGTAGGTGAACTAACTTCAACATAACCATTAGCTTCCTGCTTATTTCTCATATATTCAATTAACTTATTAAAAATTATCCAGCCTTTTTGATGCCAAAAAACTGCACCTGGAGCATCATCTTGGAAATGGAACAAATCCATTTCCTTACCTATTTTTCTATGATCACGTTTTTCTGCTTCCTCAATAATTTTTAAATATTCATTTAGTTCTTTTTCATCTCTCCAAGCTGTACCGTAAATTCTTTGCAACATTTCATTATTTGAATCACCCTTCCAATAAGCTCCTGCTAACTTTGTTAATTTAAATGCCCCAACATGTTTAAGGTTTGGTAAATGAGGACCTCTACATAAATCATGAAAATTTGTATCTTTTTGATGGTATATTTGAAAGTTATCCGTTTGATCTGATTCTTTTATTATTTGCTTTTTATATGGCTCAGAAAGTTTGTCGAATATCGATATTGCTTCTTTCTTTGACTTCAATGATTTTTCAATTTTTCTTCCTGTTTTTATTATTTTTTTCATTTCTTTTTCAATTACAGGAAAATCTTCAATAGAAATTGGATTTTCAAACAAAACATCATAATAAAAACCATTTTCTATTGTTGGGCCAATTGCGAGTTTAGCATTGGGATACAGGTTTTTAACCGCTTTAGCCAACACTTGAGCAGTAAGAGTATGTCGCATAATATCTAGACCAATTTCATCCTTTATTGTTATTATTGAAATAACAGAATCTTGATATATAGGGTCCAATAAATCTTTTTCTTGATCATTAACTAAAATAGCTATGGCTTTTTTTTTCAAAGATTGTGAAATGTCCTCAGCAATCTCAATCCCTGTTACTTCATTTTTAAATTTTTTTTTTCTTCCATCAGGAAAAGTAATTAAAGGCATAATTGTAATTAAAATATTAAATTTACTATGTCAATGACGATTGGATTAATGTAACTTTTTTAATTTTTTCTAAAACTTGATTGCTGAATTCTAAATTATTTTTTTCGAATCTCATTATAGATACTTTCTTCCCTTGTTGACCACACAATTTGTAATTTGAATGTTCTGTAAAGAATACTAATGTTGGGTTATCACCTCTTGCAATAATGTGCATTGGGCCCGTGTCATTGCCTAAAGATATTGTAGCTTGTTTTGACATCTGAGCAATTTTTAAAAAGTCCGTTTTATTACAATAGTTTTTAATTATAGGAAAAGTCTTGAAGAGTTTCTCACATACTAAAAAATCATCTTTAGAACCAATTAATATTGGCTTTATTTTATTAGTAATTAAAAACTTTATTATTGTTGCAAAAATTTCAATTGGTATACGTTTATAAAGCCTTTTTTTTGAACCTCCAGGAACAATCAACGCTATTTTTTCTTTATCTTTTTTTATAGATGGGTAAAGCCAATTGAGATTGATTTTTTTCTTAAAAATTATATTGGAAAGCTTTAATTGCTCTTTCTGTCTATCCAAAGTGTGCATTTCATCTCTATTTGGATTATCATGTTTTGCTTTCGCATATTTTCCAATTCCATTAGTGTAAATATTTTGTTTATAAAAAATTTTTAAATAAAACGAAGATCTACTAGAAGTCTGCAAATCAAAGACTTTTTCAATAGCCAAGACATTTAATTTTTTTCTTATCTGAAGAATATCATTAAAATAAAAGAATGATCTTTTAATAACGATGATATCATCAAACCATTTGGATTTTTCTAAAAAATCTTTATATGGCATTTCTGTTAACAAAATAAGTTTATGATCTTTGAATTCATTTCTAATGGAGTAAATCGCATTCAATGATAGAATTATATCTCCAAGTCCACCGAACTTAATTATTAAAATTTTTTTTTCTTTCAATTAATTCCTCATAGATGCCAAGAGTTTGATTTAACATATTAGGAAGGCTAAATTTTTCTCTGATTTTCTTTTGAGCATTTCTTACTATCAAATCTTTCCTTTTTGAATCTAAAGAAAACACTTCAATTATTTTATCTGCTAAAACTTTTGAGTTTCTTGGTTCAACTAACCATCCTGTAACATTATTTTCTATTATTTCTCTTGAACCACCATGGTTTGTTGCAATAACTGGTTTAGGCATTGCACAAGCCTCTGCAGAAACCCTTCCAAAAGCCTCCGGCTCAATTGATGTAGACAAGACTACATCTGCTACTGAGTAAACTGCAGGCATATCAGAGACATTTCCACAAAAGATTACACGATTAGAAATATTTAACTTTGAAATTCTTTTTTTTAATTTTTTAGTAAATTTTTCTTTATTATTTTCAGAGCCAACCAAAACTAAAACAAAATTTAATTCAGGATCTTTTTCTGTTAAAATTTTCATTGCATCTACTGCTATCATGTGTCCTTTCCATCCAGTTATTCTTGCGGGTAGAAGAATTATATGTGTGTTTTCAGAAATCATTAAACTTGATAAAAATTTTTCTTTTCTTATTTCGCTAACTGATTTTTCATCAAAATACTGGCAATCAATTCCTCTATTAATTTGTTTAATTTGGCTTTTTTGCTTTGGAAAAAAATATCTTATATGATCATCGATAAATTTTGAAATTGAAATTGTAAAGTCACCTGATGTCATAAATCCGTTATACTTTTTCTTTAAAAAAAAATTGTTACCGCTATAGGTTCCATGATATGTGGTAACTAATGGGATTCTTTTTTTTTTAATAATTCCAGAAAAACAAAATGCTGGCCAACGACTTCTAATATGAATAACATCAGGATTTACAACTTTGAGAATCTTTTCAAATTTTCTTCTAGCTGAAAAATAATTTAACAAGCCTTTTTTCTCTATTTCGATAGTGTAGTGATCAACTCCTTTATACTTATATTTCTCTGCCATCTCTCCTCCAGAGGAAATAATTACAGATTTAAATTTTTTTTCTGCTAGTTCCCTTGCAATATCAAGTGTACCTCTTTCAACACCTCCATTAATTTTTCTTAGAGAAGGAAGGATTTGCAGAACTGTTTTCATTTGTTATTAATTTAAATAAGTTATTCAAACCTAATTTATAGGTTCTAAATTTAGGTGTCCATTTCAATATTTTTTTTATTTTTTTATTTTTGACTCTTTTGTTATCTAGATAAAAACTTTTTGTTTTTTTATTTAATTCAGAACTATCAAAATTTATAGTTTGAATATTTTTAATATTCATTAATTTTGCTGCATATTTCACTACAACATCTGACTGACATGGTAAATCGTCACAAATATTAAAAATTTCTCCTGGTGTAATTTTTTTCATACTAATATTTATTGCATTTGCGATATCCTCAACATGTATACGAGAAAAAAAGTGTCCTTTTTTTATAATTTGAATTTTTTTGTCAGATTGTAATCTTTCAAAAATTGATCTTCCTGGGCCGTAAATACCTGGCAATCTAAAAATATGAACTGGCAAAGCATGCTGTTTAAAAAGTTTTAAATGTTGATACTCTGATTTCATTCTTAACTTACCCCTTAAATTAGTTGGCATCAATTTTGTGCTTTCATCTACCCACTTGCCTAAGTGATTACCATAAACACTTGTAGAGGAAAAATACCCATACCATTGAATATTTTTTTTACATTTAATAATTTTATCAGATAAATTGCTTAATATTATGTCTCCTTCGCCTTTAGGTGGAATTGAGTTAAGAATAAAATTGGTATTATTCAAATAAAAATCACTTCTCTCAAAAAATTTCTTAATACTTAATCTTTTGACATTAAATTTTTTATCAAATTTCTGCGGTTTAATTTTTTCTTTATGTGTGCAAATAATTTGGGTATTTTTTTTTAACAACGGAATAATAAAATTAGTACAATAACCTGCTCCAAAGAAAATTATTTTCATTTTAGTCTGTTCTTATTTGTTTTTTTATCCATTCATAGGCTGGATGGTTCGTTAACTCTTTGTGCCATAAAAGCTTTGTTTGTCTTTTCTCCAAATCAAGTGGAAGCTCTGAAATTGAAAAATTATAGCTTTTTGCCATCCTTTGTGCCGTTTTAGAGGGAAGTGTTAAAAGAAGGTCAGAGTTTTTTAAAATTAATGGAGCCATTGTAATTAAATCAATTCTAGCAAAAATTTCCCTTTCTAGATTTAACTGGCTCAAGGTTCTATCTACCGGTGCAACTGGAGTACCTGCAGGCGCTACTCTTAAATGTTTACTAGATAAATACTGTTTAATTGATAATTTTTCTTCCTTAGCTAATTCATGTTTTGAATTCATCATACAAACATATTTTTCTGTATAAAGTTCGATAGACCCAAAACGACTAGAAACAACTTCAAATCTTCCTATTGCAAAATCAATATCATTATTATCAAGTAACTTTAAAGCTTCTGACCCCTGTTCAGATCTTATTCTAAGTGATGAATTTGGTGATTGCTTTTCCAAAAAATTTATCAAATTAGGTAAAATTAGAGGTGCAACATCATCGGATATAGAAACCCTATAAAGTTTTTTTGTTGTCCTTGGGTTAAAGTTTATTGATGAAAGCGATAACTCTAAGTCACTGAGTGCCTTTTGAATTGGCGCGGATAATTCATTGGCCCTTGGGGTAGGTCTCATCCCTTTTGGACCTCTAATAAAAAGCTCATCTTTAATCAAATATCTCAACCTATTTAAAGCATTACTCATCGCTGGTTGTGTAATACCAATTTTTTTACTTGCTTTTGTAACATTACGTTCTTCATATAACGTTTTGAAAACAACAAGAAGATTTAAATCAAAATTCTTTATATTCACAAGATGAATTATATGTGCCTAATACTATTTATCAAATACCTTTTTTTATTTTTAAGAATTTAAAAATGCATTTAAATAATACTTTATTACATGTAATAAAAATTTTTTTATGTTATGTTATTACATCAGTTTAGATTGAAAAATGTTATTTTTAATAATCTTTTGCTTAATACAGGGATTTAGTGAATTTTTACCTATTAGTTCACAAGGACACCTTATAATTTTTAATCACTTTGTTAACTTAGATGACTTTGCTGAATTATCAATCCTAGAGCTTAATATTATTGCTCATGCAGGTTCATTATTCGCAGTTGCTTTTTATTATAAAAATCTACTCTTTGGAATGCTCAAAGGGCTGAGAGTTTTTTATCGTCCTGATCTTGATAAAGACTTGAGATTATTTTTTAAAATTATTGTTTCAACGATTCCAATAGTGTTGCTTGGTTATTTGTTTGGAAAAAATTTTAATTATGACAGTCAAAACTTAATTTTAATTATTGGAATAACAAGTATTTTATTTGCAATAATTTTATTTATCACAGACAAATATTGCTTAATGGTTAACAACCAAGAGGCTCTTGATTTAAAACTAGCTTTGCTAACAGGTTTATTTCAGTGTTTGGCATTGATACCTGGAGTAAGTCGCGCGGGAGCAAACATGATCGCATTACGAATTATGGGGTTTAATAGAAATTTTACTGTTAGATATTCAAATATTTTAAGTATACCTGTAATATTGGGTGCTTTAGTTTTTCTATTAATTAGCGAAAATAATATTTTTATAAATGGTTTTATAAATTTAAATGTTATTTTGGTTTTTTTCTTAAGTTTCTTATTTTCATTAATTTTTATCTATTTTCTTATTGCATGGGTAAGGAAAGCTTCATTTTTTATTTTTGCAGTTTATAGACTAGTTTTTGGTATTTCAATTCTTGTTTTTTACTTACAATTTTAAAGATAATTTCTAACGATTGTTTCCATTGATGCTGGGTTGTTTACAATTCTTTTTAAATTTACTAAACCTTTGGCTGACACACTGTCATAATGAAGAAGTTTTATTTGATCCCGAGTAAGTAAAGGATTAGGTAAAACCTCCAGAAAGAAAGCAACAATATTGGCAGCAAAAAATGGTAATGGCAGATATACCCTTCTTTTACCTTGATGTGTTAAAATTACATCAAAAATCTCAGCAAAGCTTTTAATAACTGGTCCAACAACATCATACGTTTTATTTTTTTCATTACATGTCCCAATCAGAAATTGAACAAGATCCCCCACGTACAATGGTTGAAACTTTACTTTTTTTGTGAAATCAAGAATATTTAGAATTCCATCTGTTAACTTAATATCCGGTGTTCCTATTAAAGGAAGGAATGGACTAAATTTTGAAATAAATGAAAAAAAATTTGTGAAGTTATCTCCTTTCCCAAAAACCACTCCTGGTCTAATTATAACTGCTGACGGAAAAATTTCTCTTATAATCTTTTCACCTAAATATTTTGAATGGGCATAATAAGAATTGCGTATTTTGTTAACATTTAGCGCAGACACATGCACAAAACTTTTTACTTTATTTTTTTTTACGCTATTTGCAATCATCTCAGGTATCTTTTGATGAACAAAATTAAATTTTGCTTTCTTCGATTCAGCTAATATACCTATTAAATTGAAAACAATATCACACCCATAAATTTGGGCATCAATGTTTTGTTGGTCAAAAGTTTTAATTTTTTTTACTTTAATTTGCCCTGGCTCGCTAGCAAAAAAAAGTGGTGATGGACTTACGGATGCTCTTGAAACTATATCAATTTGGCATGATTCTCCACACAAATGCTTGACTAAATGTGAACCAATGAATCCCCCTCCACCAAAAATAACAATCTTTTTTCCACTCAATTTTGTGCTCATTTTTTTTTTTGCATGTATGTTGTAACTTAAATATTAAGTAATATCATAGTTAATATTGTTCAAGAAATGAAAACTTTTAAATTTGCTGAAACCTCTGTTTTTTTACACAATGAAGATCTACCAGATTTGTTAGATTATGCTGATGAGATAGGTGTTGATACAGAAACAACTGGGCTAAATCTTTCCAGAGATAGATTGTGTCTAATACAGATTGGAATTTCAAGAAATGAATGTCATTTAGTTAAATTTGACAAATCTGAATTTCAAAAAGAAGGTAAATATAAAAATCTGGTTAATCTTTTAAATAATAAAAAAATAAAAAAAATTTTTCATTATGCTAGATTCGACTTGGCTGTCATAAAAAAATTTCTGAAAATAAATTGTGAAAATATTTTTTGTACAAAAATAGCTTCAAAATTGGTAAGAACTTATACTGATAGGCACGGTTTAAAGGACTTGTGTAAGGAAATTTTAGAGATTGATCTAAATAAATCCCAACAATCGAGTGATTGGTCAGCTTCCGAATTATCAAAAAATCAAATTAAATATGCCTCACATGACGTCATTTTTTTATTTGATTTAAAAAAAAAACTTTATGAAATGCTAAAACGAGAAGATCGTTTAGAAATTTCAGAAAAAATATTTTCTTTTTTACAAACGAGAGTTGAATTAGATCTATCGGGTTGGATAGATAGCGATATTTTTTCACATTAATAAAAATAATGAATCTTAAAACAGGCATAGATGTAATCAATATTGAAATTAAAAGTTTGGAACTTTTAAAAAAAAATTTATCAAAAAGTTTTAATGATGCAGTAGAACTTCTGTACAAAACTAAAGGTAAGATAATTTTTTCCGGTATAGGCAAAAGTGGGCATATTGCATCAAAAATTTCATCAACATTTTCGTCAATTGGATCTCCATCATTTTTTATTCATCCGTCAGAGGCAAACCATGGAGACCTAGGGATGATTACAAAAAAAGATTCGGTGATTTTAATTTCAAATTCTGGAGAGACCTTGGAACTATCAAATATTATTATGCATTGTAAAAAATTATGTGTTCCAATAGTTTCAATAACTAGCGAAAAAGAAAGTACATTAGCAAAAAAATCAAAAATAATATTAGAAATTCCTAAAGGAGTGGAAGCTTGTCCACTAGAATTAGCTCCAACTAGCTCAACAACTTGTACTTTAGTTTTAGGGGATGCATTGGCGCTTACTCTTCTTAAAAAAAGAAAATTTACATCAAAAGATTTTTTAGAGCTTCATCCTGGAGGTAAATTAGGAAAAATGCTTTTGAAAGTTGGAGACATTATGAAAAAGAAAACAAATTTACCCCTTATATACGAAAATCAGAAAGTAAGTGAAGCAATTCTAGAAATGACTTCAAAAGGTGAAGGATGTGTAGGCATTTTATCAAACAAAGGTTTATTAAAAGGTATCATCACAGATGGTGACCTCAGAAGACATATGTCATCCGATTTACTTAATAAGAAAGTAACAGAAATTATGACAAGCAAGCCAAAAACTCTTAGTATAGAAACATCAGTTACAGATGCACTTAAATTAATGAATAAACAATCAATAACCAACTATTTTATTACAAAGAATATGAAGCCCTTAGGAATAATACATTTACACGATATACTGTAAATCTATGAAATATTCTTTGATAATTAAATTCGTCAAATACACTTTACTCTTGATTTCACTTTTGATTCTTTCAATTTTGACAATTAAAACTTTTCCTACAAAAAAAAAAAATGAAAATGTGATAAGTTATGAAAGTGAAACATTTTCCTCAGCCAGCCAAATTTTATCTAAGCCTTTGTTTATTGGGCTCGATAAAAAAAGAAGACCGTTCAAAATATCAGCTCTCAAAGCGACTAGGTTTAATAATAAGCAAGAAGAATTCAATCTTGAAAATCCCAAAGGTGAAATAGAAACAGATTCTGAAAAATTTTTTATGAAGGGAAACACTGGGGTCTATAATAGTAAAAACCAAATATTAAAAGTTCAAGGTAATGTCAATCTTACAAACACGAGTTCTATTGAATTTTTAACATCGGAAGCTTTTTTTGATTTTAAAGAAGAAATTCTTTTCAGCAATCAAAGTGTAACTGGGAAAAAAGATGGATCAACAATTGTTGCTGAGGGATTTAAAATTTTTAATAAGAAAAATAAGATAATTTTTTCTGGGAAATCAAAACTAATTTTGAATAAAAAATAAATTCAATGATAAGACTTTTAGTTATATTTTTTTTCTTTCCAAACTGGATAAACTCTCAGCAAATTATAAACCAAAAACAAAACGGAGAACCGGTTGAAATTTATGCTGAGCAAGGTATCGAATGGCATAAGAATGATAATAAATATTTGGCAATAGGAAATGCAATTGCAAAGAGCGGAAAAATGTCAGTTAATTCTGACAGAATTGAAGCTTTTTATGAAGAAAGTGATAATTCAGGTATGGATATAAAACTAGTAAAGGCTCATAGAAATGTGGTAGTTACTGACGAAAATTTAAAAATTGTTGGAGGTAAATTAGCTGAATACAATTTAAGAAAAGATTATTTTTCAATTTTTGGCAAAAATCTTATTTTAACATCTCAAGAAAATAAATTGGAATCCAACAACAAAATGGAATATTGGAGAACTAAAGGTGTTGCTATTGCTTCCGGAAAAGCAAAAGCCCAAAAGGGGAATGAGTTTAAAATCAAAGCAGAAAAGCTAGTATGGTATCTAAATGAAAACGATAAAAAAATTGATGTAAAAAAGATTTTTGGATTCGAAAATGTATCAATTTATTCGAATAATGAAGTAGCATTTAGTGACAAAGCTCTTTATAATAAAGAAAGTGGAATTTGTAAATTATTTGGAAATGTAAAATTGCA